>Ga0209200_1001766_pt1 | contig 21265 bp, 14 predicted proteins | sample AD_UKC033_MetaG_FD_184406 | JGI IMG/M metagenome (GOLD analysis project Ga0209200, IMG submission 184406) | Active sludge microbial communities of municipal wastewater-treating anaerobic digesters from USA - AD_UKC033_MetaG (SPAdes) (version 2) | ecosystem: Engineered > Bioreactor > Anaerobic >... | reverse complement strand
CCCATCCTGAGTCACGAACGCATCAAAAACAGCCAAGTGAACAACTCTTCTATTGCGTGCCTTCGATTTTGGGAAAGGATTAGATGGCTCTCGCGCGGGAAGTGCTCTTCTATTTAAAAGATATGATGCAATCGCATCCTGTGGTAACTGTCTATATATCGCTTATATTATGGTTGTTTTTGCTCAAATTTAGCGAAAGTTTGGTTAAATGTGCTCGTTGGTTCCTGGTTTGTCTTTATGGCAGTTTCGCATATAAATACCATCATCTGTTAGCGGACAAAAACATAGAAATCATGCGCCGGATTGGATTAGAAAACTCACGGTTCGTTTCCCCGTCTCTGGATTACAACTGGTATCAAGGATTTATAGCCGGCGCCACGTATGCAACTCTATCCTGTATTCTTCTCGCGCTTGCGATTTATGAGTATAAAAAATCTACAAAAAAGCCCTCAAACCTAACCGCAAAGACGACCGGAAACGTCCGATTCCCCCTATAGCCATTATTGCCCTTTTTCTGCCCCCTTTCCAGGCCGTCTGATGCGCACTCGGTTCAGAGGATTCGCCTATGCATCAATCGGGACCTTTTACCAGGCGCTTTTCTCCGCGTGTCTATCGGGCCTGGCAGAGAAACAGCCGCCGCCTTTTATACCTGACGAGTCTGCGGCTCGATTCAGCAGTGCATCTCCCGGTCGATGGCCCGGCGGTTTTGGCCTGCAATCACCTCAACTGGAAAGATGTCTTTTTGCTCGCCGGGGCTATCCGACGCCCGATTTCGTTTGCCGCCACAGAATGGCTCTTTGATGTCGAAAAATGCCGACAGGTTCTCACAGCCTATTTTTCAAGCCAATCCTTGCCCTGGCCAATTGGTCGTATTCTGCAAAAAATCATTCCGCCACTGTCAGAATTTATGATCAGGCGTGTGGCGGTGAGCTGAGCGTTTCCGGTACGCACCTCAGGCAATCCGTTTGCCATGGTTGAAGGCGCAAAAGAGCAGCTTCGCCAGGGCCATTTGGTGTGCATTTTCCCCGAAGGATCGATCGGACGCATGCGGCGTCTCCGTCGTTTCAAGTTCGGCCTTGCCAAAACCCTTTATGAGCTTTGGCGCGAAGATCAAATGGTCGTACCGGTTTACCCGGCCGCTATCCAGGGAACCCAGGCTGCCTGTCATCCCGGCATGAAAATCTCGCTCAGAATTTCCAACCCCCTGACAATCGCTTCGTATGTCCAAAAAACGGAATATCGAACGTTGACTGCACTTAATCTTGCTCTGCGACAGCGGATAAGCCAGTTGTTCGCTGCATTGCCAATCCTCGATGTGGAATAATCGGCAAAATTCTGCTGTTATACGGTCTTGTGACATCGTTCAAGTGAAACAGGTTTTATCGCAAATGGAGCAGAAAATTGTTGGACAATCGATCAGGAGGGTAGTATGAAATTTCTTGACAGTCTCAAGCCCGTCGCGCCGTGGTTGTTGCGCATCGCTTTGGCCAGTGTCTTTATCTCGCACGGCTTGCTCAAATTCCCGGTGGAAAATTTTGCCAAGGCAATGGGCTTCCCAACTGTAATCGCTCTTTTGGTCGCGCTGGCGGAAGTTGGCGGCGGAATTCTTGTGCTGGTAGGCGGTTTCACCAAGGCAATCGTGACCCGTTTGGGTGCAGCGGCAATCGCTGTGGTGATGCTGGGGGCGATTGTTAAGGTTCATTTCAAGAACGGCTGGCTTGTTTCTGCCGGCGGATCCGAATTCGTGGTGGTTCTCTTGCTTGTCGCGCTCTATCTGCTGATCAAAGGAAATGACAAATAATATAGGCGCCGATCCAATTGGCAGTGGGCAACAGTTGGTTGCGCAAAACCAAGACATCGCCTCTGCGGGTCGGACCGATCAGTTGCGGTGCTCAACTTCCCCTGTGAATCGTCAATAAAACCATTAATTGACTCGAACTTTCGGGCAGGTGGCCGGATATCAAATAAATCGGCCCCTGCCCTTTTGCTTTTTTCCCAGAGTGCAAACCCGAGCACAGGCAACATCCAGGACTGCGTGCGTTTTATTTCAAATCGACAAAGGCATCTGCATCAAATGCTGATTGTCGGGACTTGCTTCGATCAGCCGCAACAAACCCTGCATCGATGTCTTGGCATCGCGATCGGCGATCCACCTGCGCAATGTGCGCAACCAACTGATCTCCGTTTCCGTGTAGAGCAATTCTTCCCGCCGTGTGCTGCTGGCGATCAAATTGATGGCCGGGAAAATCCGGACCTCAGCCAGAGAGCGATCCAATACGATTTCGCTGTTGCCTGTCCCCTTGAATTCTTCATAGATATAATCATCCATTCTCGATCCGGTATTGACCATTGCCGTAGCGATGACGGTGACCGAACCCCCGTTTTCGATATTGCGGGCTAAACCAAAAAATCGCCGGGGAATCTCCAGAGCGCGGCTATCGAGACCGCCGGAAAGAGTCTTGCGCGATCCGACGCCATATTGGTTGAAAGCACGTGCCAGGCGAGTCAGACTGTCGAGCAAGATCACGATGTGCCGTCTGCATTCCACTTCACAGCGAACATGGGCCAACGTCAATTCAGCCAGTTTGACATGCGACTCGACACTCTGGTCTGCGGAACTGGCCAACACCTCTGCCGGCACAGTCCGGCGGAAATGGGTAACCTCTTCCGGTCGTTCATCGATCAGCAGCACAACGATCCGAGCTTCCGGTTCACTGACGTGGATCGCCACAGCGATTTCTTCGAGAAGACGGGTTTTACCTGCCTTGGGTGGCGACACGATCAACCCGCGTGTCCCTTTGCCGATGGGTGCGATCAGATCGATAATCCGCATCGATACATTTTGATTTGCACCCAACTCAAAGCGCTGGTGCGGATGAACAGCAACAAGCCGGTCGAATGTCGTTCGGTTGCGGAAATCCTGGACGGATGATCCGCAGACCGATTGCACAGACTGAAGTTCCAGCCTGTTGTTGACTCGCTGGGCAGACCCGCTGACGGTTGCGCCTTCGACCAGGTGGTTTTCTTTGATCAGGTTGGGAGAAACCCATACGTCATTGGGCAGAGGCTGAAATGACCGCTCAGGATCGCGCAAAAAACCATCGCCTCTTAAACCGGCCTGCAGAACGCCGCTAATCGAGTCAGATAGCATCTGTTCCACCAAACCCTTTCTAGTTGCGCCGGCGTTGCGTGGGGCGCTTGCGGCGGCTGGAACGATTACGACTGGTTCTGCTTTTGTCGGATGGGGATTTTTGCTCGATTTCCGGCAGTACGAAAGCTGGAGCATGGAGAGATTTTTGATAAAAATCGTCCAAGAGCATGGCAATAATGGCCGATTCATCTTCGTTTTCGGCCAAAGCACGGCCCAGCGGCACAAAGCGCAAACTGCGCTCAACAAGCCGTTTTTCGCGTTCGCGCAAACGCGCCTCAAGTAGAGCGATCACCCGTTCTGCAACAACGGTTTGCACGTCTTCGTCGGTCGGCACAGGTCTTTCATGCAAATCGATGCCAAAGCGCTTGCCAATGCGGTCAAGAGTGAACTTTTCGACCGTGTTGACCAGAGAAATCGCAATCCCGGAAGCTCCAGCCCGGCCGGTACGTCCGGCGCGATGGATATAAGCTTCGGATTCGTCAGGTGGTTCATAAAGGATCACATGCGAAAGTTCCGGGATGTCGATACCGCGAGCCGCCACATCGGTGGCGACCAGGAAACGAAGAGCGCCTTTGCGCAACCGCATGAGAACGTGTTCCCGCGCGCTTTGCGGCAAATCAGAGGTCAATTCATCGGCATCATAACCGAACTGCTGCAAAACAACGGTGACATAATGGACCTCGGCCTTGGTGTTGCAAAAGATGAGGGCGGAAGCCGGATTTTCGATCTCGATGATGCGAACCAGACTGCGGTCTTTATCCATACCGGCGACCGTGTAGACAATGTGTTCGGTATCGGCGACATGCACCTGACCTTCGCTCAAAGATATGAATTGCGGATCATGTAAAAATTCGCCGGCGGTCGCCATCACAAAGCTCGGAAAAGTGGCAGAAAACAGGCTCGAGGGTACTTTTCTGGCAGGCAGATAGCTCTGGATTTTGATCATATCAGGATAAAAACCCATGGACAGCATGCGGTCGGCTTCGTCAAAAATCAACATGGCCAATGAATCCAGAGTCAGGGTACCGCGCAAGAGATGATCCAGAACCCGGCCGGGGGTGCCGACGACGATATGGCTGCCTCGCTTGAGCGCTTCGATTTGCGGGCCATATCCCACCCCGCCGTAGACTGCGGCAGTGCGCAATCCAGCAGGACCGCAAAGCAGATCAGCTTCCTGGCTGACCTGGCGGGCGAGCTCACGAGTGGGAACCATGATCAAGGCTTGACACTGTTGTTTGGATACTTGCAGAATTTCCAGCAACGGCAAAAGATAGGCTCCGGTCTTGCCGCTGCCTGTACGCGCCTGGATCATCACATCGCGTTTGGCCAACAAGTAGGGTATCGTGCGCGATTGAACCGGCATCAAATCGGTCCATGCCGCCCGGGCAACCGCATCCTGCATCGCCGGTGACAGCTCCTGCAGAGTTACATCAGAAAATATTTCACTAGAGTTCGACATGGCATCCTCGGATAGTATTTGATCTTGCAGGCTATATCAGCTGCAAAAGGATTATTTTTTGCCCCAGTGAACGACAACCGCGGACGTTCGGTAAAGATGCAGAGGCTGAGATTATCAATTGATAAATTTACTGCAGAAATCAGGGGCTGGACGGCTTAACGGCTGCACCGATCCCCAGGAGTGAAAACACCGCAGAAGGACAATTGATTGCGATTAACAATTTACGGGATTTTTGTAAGGATTGCCAGAACTATTATTCGCAGCGTCAATTTGTGTCAGCAGCACAACTGGTGAATAAAGTTCTTTCCTTTTCTGTCGCCGCGATCTCGGGAGCGAAATTGCCGGTCTGTCGGTGGATCGCTTCTGTGCAGACAAGTATTTGCGGATTTATCTTGCTTTTATTTAAATAGTGCGATATACTAGGAAAGAGTACAACCACTCCCACTTCCCCCACACTTTTGCCTCACCCGCGAGTGAACCAACCGTTCCACTTCAAATCTTATCTTCCAGGAGGAACTGCGATGGCCATGCGACGACGTTTTCTCGTGCTGTTCTTGTTCGTCATTCTCGGGCCGCTTTTTGCCCAAGGAACGGCTGATTTGATTCTTTACAACGGCAAAATCATCACCGTCGACAGTGAAGACCGCATCTGCGAGGCAATGGCGATCAAGGACGGCAGGGTGCTGGCGGTCGGCGGATCGACAGAGATTGCAGGCTTTGCAGGTCCATACTGCAAAAAAATAAATTTGCACGGCAAGACGGTCACCCCTGGGTTGATCGATTCCCATTACCATATGATGTACTATGGCGCGCAATTTTGGCCAGGTTATCTCAATATCCGCATGCCGGTTGTCAAATCGAAAGCCGATCTCTTGCGGGTGGTAACCGAAACTGTCGCGGAGCTGGACTCGGGAGAATGGGTTTCCGCGAATCAGGGGTTCATCATGCAGTCCGATGAAACGCTGACGCGCTGGGATTTGGATGCGGTGGCGCCGAAAAATCCCTGTTACCTCCGTCATTGCAGCGGACAGTATTCGGTTGTCAACTCGCTGGCGCTTGCGATCGCCGGTATCGACAGCAGCACTCCCAATCCGCCCAGCAGTCTGATCGGGCACGATGAAAACGGCCAGCCCAACGGCATTCTATCCCATTATGGCGCCGAGAATCTGGTTGGCCAGTATGCCACCGGTTACGGCGACCGCAGCGATGCAGATAAATTGAACGACATCCAGGTCGGGCAGGATCTTTGTCTGCAGGCAGGCTATACATCGGTGCAGGACGTTATTGTCGGACAAGTCAAGGATCTGCTTCTCTACAAACAATTCGCCGAAGAAGGCAAGCTAAAAGTGCGCGTCTATGCCTTGTTGCTTATCGACACCGAACAAGAAGCAGACTCGCTGATTGCCAGACTGCAGCCAATCGAATATGGACGATTCAAATTCGGCGGTTGGAAACTGGCGATGGATGGTGGTCTGGCTGCCAAAACTGTGCTCTTTTATGACAAGGCCCTGTATGCTTCAGAGATCAGCTATCCCTATCACGATCAGGCAACCCTGAACCGGATCGTGCGAAAATTGCACGATACCGGTCTGCAAATCGCCACCCACGTGGGCGGCGATGAAGGCATCGATATGACCATTACCGCCTATGAAGAAGCGATGAAAGCCAATCCGCGACCTGATCCGCGTTTTCGCATCGAACACGGTTTGTTTCCAACATCCCAGGCCATTCAGAGGATGAGTGCGTCGCATATCATCCTCTCCACCCAGCCGCAATGGATTCCCTGGTACGGCAAGGCCTATACTGAAATGACCAGCAGTGCCGCCATGGAGAATCTGCTGCCGTTCAAGACCATGTTGAACATGGGCATTCAGCTGGCATTTGGCTGTGATGTCCCGGCATCGCCCTATCAGGAGCCGCAATGGGCGTTTCGCGGCGCTGTTATTCGTCGCACAGCAGAAGGTACGCCGCTGACGCAATCAGAAAAACTCACTCCACAAGAAGCGTTGCGCATCCACACCATGGGTTCAGCTTATGCCAGCTTTTCGGAAAATGTGACCGGCTCTCTGGAACCGGGAAAATACGCCGATCTGGTCATCTGGTCGCATGATCTTTACACCATGGAGCCGACCCAGCTGGGAGACCTGCATCCCCAGTTGACCATGGTGGAGGGTGAAATCTTGCACGACACCGGCGAAAATCCGCTTTCCTATGCCAAAGGCACCTGGACCGCCAGCGGTGATCTGTTGAATGCCCGCCAGTTTCACACCGCAACGCTGTTGCAGGATGGCAGAGTGCTGATCGTCGGCTATGCGGGCAATTCTGCGGAGCTGTATGACCCCGTCGCGGGCAGCTGTTCGGAGACCGGCATGACACTCGCCAGCCACAGCTGGGGTTCAACCGCCACCTTGCTGCAAGACGGCCGGGTTCTGGTCGTCGGAGGCAGGGGTGCGGAGAGGGTCGCAGAGCTTTATGATCCATCCACCGGTGCTTTCAACTCCACAGACAGCACGGAGGTGCCGCACTGTTTCCACACTGCCACGCGTCTGAACGACGGCCGCGTGCTGATCGCAGGCGGACAGGACGACGCCAATAGCCAGACCCATCGCGTTGTCGAAATCTATGATCCACAATCCGGACTATTCTCTATGGCCGATTCTCTCCTGGAGGATCGTTCCAGCCACCAGTCGGTCCTGTTGGTGAACGACAAGGTCTTTTTGTGCGGTGGACAACAGAGCACCACGCCGGGAAATGCAATTGCCTTGCGGTCCTGCGAAATCTACGATCCATCAACCGATCAGTTTTCATCAGCCGGCGACATGAACTCCGCTACCACAAGCCATCGCACGATTCTTCTGCCCAGCGGCAAAGTCTTGATCAGCGGCGGACTCTTCAAGACCCGTACAGATGAGCTCTATGACTGGCAAACCGGCCAATTTTCCCCGACCGGAACCATGCCGGTCAGCCGCAGATTCGATCATTCGGTAACCCTGTTGAACAACGGCCATGTGTTGTTGGCTGGCGGAAGGGCAGACAGCGTGCTGCAAATCTGTGAAATCTATGATCCGGGTAACAATTACTACTACCCCGCCGAGGATCTCATAACCCCGAGAACGGCACATGCAGCCACATCTCTTCTGGACGGCACAATTCTGGTGACCGGAGGGTATGACGGGCATCAGACCTTAAAATCTGTCGAACGGTTGACTGCATTGCCCGTGGATGTCGTAGCGGTCGACCACGATGCAGAAAATCTGGTTGAGAATCCGGAAGACTATTATCTGTCGCCCAATTTCCCCAACCCCTTCAATCCAACGACCGTTATGCAGTACGAGGTCAAGAATTCCGCCCGGGTCAACATTGCGGTCTACAATCTCCTGGGCGAACAGATAAAAGTGTTATGGGATGATGTGCGCGCCGGCGGGGTCTATCGGATAGAATGGAACGGCACCGACGCCCAGGGGCGGCCACTGAGCAGCGGCATCTATATCGTTAGAATGGAAGCGAACCGGCACACGGCGACACGCAAAATCCTGTTGTTGCGATAAGTTTATCATTAAGCAGAGGTCGGGGTGGCTTTTTGCTCCACCCCGACCGAAGCACATGTATTAGAGCCTGGCTTCTAGCGAATGACCAACATGCTCTTGAATCGTTCCATGCCCTTAAAGCTTAACCGGGAAAAATAAATTCCACTGGCGACCTGGACACCGTTCAGATCCTGGCCGTTCCAACTTGACCGATGTTCTCCCTCTGTTTGCATCCCCTGAAATAGAACTTTGACCAGCTTTCCTTCGACGGTCAAAATGCTCAGGCTCATTTCTCCTGCTGAGGGCAAAGAGTAGCGGATTTCGGTCGTCGCATTGAATGGATTGGGCGAGTTTTGCTGCAGGTGGAAATTCTCTACCGACACTGCTGGATTTTCGACTTTTGTCAGGTCGATAATCTCGAGCTTGGCTGTTTGAACTTTTGATAAATTCCCTGCACGATCGACTGCGACAATTTTGTAATAGACATCTTTCAGGTTTTCAGGTACATCAGCGAAATGATCATAAACGCGTGTGCGGGGATCTTCATCTATACAGGTTTCAGCGAGCAGATTTCTATTGCCTTCGATGGTGAAATCCTCAAAAGGGCCGCGATAAATTCGCCAACGTTCCACTCGTTCCGGGAATCCCTTTTCATCAGTAAAGTTATCTGCCCAGGCAATATGAACTGATTTTTCTCCCGGCAGATTATCTGAGCCGGGCGGAATAATCCGGGTAACAGAAAACTTTTCCGGAAGTTGCGGAGAAACATTATCGATGAAAAATTTCAATATATTTCCCCCTGCTAACTTGTCATCGCAGATCAGCGTCAATGGGACAATGACCGAATCCAAATGAACAGGTCTTTCTCCACGGACTTTAATGTGCAGGGGGACGCATTCTCGGCCTTCCAAGCGAACATGGTCAAATTCCAATTCGACTTTGTACATCCTCGGAATCAGAACATCGTCATATTTTGGCGGACTGCCAAGCATGATTTTGCAGTCACATACTTGTTTCATCGAAACACAACAGACTTTTATCACCAATTCTGCATAAAACTCCGCTGCAGCAACTGCCGGTCCAAACGCTTCAATTTTAACGCCATCGGGTAAAATCGGCACGGCATCTCCTGCTTTCGCATAAAGTTCCTGAATGTTAATTTGGGCGATATTGTTATCCATGATCGTCTCTTCTGATGATGGATGATCCATGTCATCGTCCGCGATGACACCGATACAATAGTGGTTGATCTCCGGTGGGGGGATCGGGATGGTCCAGAGCACCATCGCGGTCTCTGATTGCCCATCACCGATGAGAGGAATATTGTCGGTATCGATCAGATCAGCGGAAGAAGGAAAAAGCAATCCCATGGCTGGATCGGCAAAGTAAAAAGAGACATCCACATCTGAAGCATCGTTGCCGCCGGTATTGCTCACCCTGGCGAACAGCTTGTTCTGGATTCCCTCAGCTGGCGGGTCGATGGTACCATCTTCATTGTTATCGATGTAAATATCCGGGCTGGCCCACCATTTTTGACATGGAGGAGTCGAGGGTTCATCGCAGACATCCGAATCACAATCGCGCAGGCACAGATTCACGTGTGTGCCGGGCTTACCGACCAACAAATCTGCAAAAAGACCCTGGGCACTCCCACAACCGACGATGTTGCTAACCTGGACTGAAGTGTTGACACCATTATAGGCAACATCGGAAGGATTGCTGCCGGCATTAAAAATATCCCCATCGCAAAAGGGATCTCCCGCGTCACCGCGATTGCCCCCATAGGAAAATCCCTGATCCAGATCATCGGTATCAACAGTGTGATCAGCACCAGTTTGATCTTCACATTCCACATCGACTTGTTTGTGGGTTTCGTTCTGATTGTTTGTTATGCCTTCATCGACATGGTAAATCACCAGTCCTTCCCCATGAAGATCGACATCAAAGCCATCGCGGGTTCTGTTTTCCAGCAAAAAATACTCTGATCCGGGCGTGCCGTTTGTCCAGAGCTTAAAAGCTGCAGGTCGGAGCGTTGCAGAAGCGATCGGCCAATGAACCAAATCCGAGCTGACCACACTTGGAGTCAACCAGCCGAGTTTTGCTTTGTGAAAAGCACACATATGGGCGGGATGTTCAGGCGTGTTCCAGTTTCCGCTCCCCATAATTCCCCAGTGACCAATTCCAGAACTGTACGCAGCAGCAGTTGTATTGCCGCCTGCATCGGTGTTTTTGGTATCGTAGAGATCCGGCAATCCAAGACTATGACCCAACTCGTGACAAAAAATACCAATTTGGATCATCGTGCTGGCAGGGTCCGGACACGACAGTGCCGGCTGGATGGTATAGGTGTCTATCGTGACACCGTCATTCGTGGTGTAGGGATCGACACCTGGAGCGCTGCTCAAGTCCCATCGATGCGACCAAATATCATTCAGGTCTGCATCAGGACTGCCGCACTCTGCACCGATACCGGCATGAATAACGATCACGCATTCAACATTGCCGTCACCATCGTTGTCAAAATCACTAAAGTCGACTGCCCCGTCTGCTGCTGCAATCATATCATGAACAAATCGCGGCGCATTGGTATCGCCATAATCGTTGTTGCCGTACCATGCCCGCGTATGAGGGGCGGTATACCAGCCAAACACAGAACCGCTGATGTTCAGATTGCCATAGGATATTTCTTTGAAATAATCGCTCATTGTACCCGTCGCCCACGGTCCATCGAACAATTCATTCTGCAGATCGCCAACCGTCCATGGATCCGCACCTGAATCCGAAAATTTGCCTACCAGAACAGGGAATTCAAGATTTAAAGCTTGTACCGATTCGACACCGATCTCCTGACCGTTTTCTTGTGCCATCACAGACTGCTTGAATTGACGCATGATTTCTGGCAGATTGCCGCGGGGATAAGAAAGTTGAATTTTCTCCTGGAATTCTTCGACTTGTTTCGGCATTGCCCCATTTTTGGGTGAAGTGGCAAATAGCCGAAAGGCGCCGGTCAACAGGACAATCACACTGATCAAGAACAGTGGTTGTTTGAAAATGGTTTTCATACTTACCTCCTGTTTCATGATGGTGACGTCAAAAATGTCAGATTCTGAACTTGTTCCTTTTACCAGCGAGTTCAGAAAATGGATGAAAAATCAGAACAGTTTGAAAAGAGATTGCAGAATTCCGACTGGATGTATTTAGCTTTGGGAGGTCAGGAGCATCGAAGAGACAAGTCCGGTGTGAATAATTGGGCGCACAAATCCTGCTTCAGTTGTACAAATAAGCAGCAAAAAGTAAACCAGATATTAAAACCTCTCCTCCGTGTGTAGATCACAAGACTCCCTCTTCCACCCTGACATTAAATTAATTGATTTTATGTCAGTTAAATCCATTGGGTGGGTGGTGTCCCTTGTTGGGACACCACTGACAACCATTGAAAAAAAACAATTTTGTAATTCGTTCGATTAACGACACAGCACCAGACAAGCAACCCATAACCGGAATGGAGTGATCGTATCCAGCAATCATGGGGTTGCATAGTCAGAGACCTGTTGGCGTTCGATTCGTAAAAGTTATTCATTTTCAACAGTGGTCAATGGCATCGCCGTCATTCTTGCAAAAATCAGAAATCCTGATGGTCTCGACTTCGAAATCGTTGCCAACAGAAAAGAAATAGGAAACCCGGCACAGAGAAAAGTAAAAAAGTCCATCCCCGGGGGAAATGACCGGTGCTCACGAAATTGATCAGGTAAAATATCAACAGGCTGGCAACCGTGAGCTTTCCGCCGACTTTTTCGTCCCACCAGGCCACGATCATGCCAACACAAACTCCGACTGGAAAAAACAACAAGCCAATCCATTCATTCATCTTGATATGCGATGGATGGAATCCCTCACCAATAAAAAAAGCCAAAATCAGTCCAATGCTTCCCAACATCCATATCCTGGCAATCCATCGCACAAACGCAATCAACAGGATTTTTCTTGTTGATTTTTCTGACAGCACTTTCCCCTCGTCAACACAGCGTTTCACAATCGTTTTTTTTTTTTTGTAATGAGCCTTTCGGTCCAATCCTTGCACGATTCACTGGTTTTCTGTAATTTTCGCCTGCATGGTTATGCTCGGTTCTGTTTTCACGGCCATCGGGAGACATGCTTTTTTCAAACGAATTAAAAAGTTGTCATAACAGTTTGCTTAAAATTGTCGATAAAAGTTGCAAAATCGATTTGAAAGACGCTGTGGAACACCAGATCGTGATCTTTTCCTGACAACAGCTCGATCATATAGGAATGAAATCTTTCCATGCCGTAAGTATCTATGAGATTATCGACCAGGCAGCCGAATTCTGAGTAGATAAAGGCAATCCGGTTCGGCACGTCGAGTTCAGCACGGTTTTGGGCTTTGGTGTGATAATCTTGTGGATGCAAAAAGTTGCCGCTCCGGATGGCTTCATAGGTTACCGTTTTGCTCGGGTACCAGGATGTTCCCATCTGCCCGGTGCTATAGACCGCGATGCCTTCGAGGAGCCATTTGGGATAACGCATAGAGTTGAAAAGTCCGGCGTGCTGGAACAGCAGCGAATGGGACAATTCGTGGCGCAAATAAATTTCCATCGATATAATCCCGTCGTTTGCCTCGCGTTGCGCCCACGGTGAAACCACGATAGCACCGTTATAAAAAGCACAAAACCGCGCTTTGGATAGCGAGCGCCTGGCATAGGTTCGCTCGTCAGCAAACAGAAAAATACGCGGTTTTGTTTTGAATTCGAGGGCATGAAACCGCTCCACCAACGGGATATATTGATCGATCTCATTGATTTGCATAAATTCAGCACCCGGTTGGGTGTAGACGATCGCATTGTCGAGCTCATTTCTGGCAAATCCGATCACAATTGGAGAATAAGGAAAGAGTTTGCCGAACAACACACTGTAAGCGAACACCGACGCAATGGCAGTGAACAGGACCAAAAACAATTTGTAGGCTCTTTTCATCCATGCCTCTGATATTGAAAGATGGAAAACAAGTCATTGCTCTTTTCTTGAATTCCGGCTCGAGCTGACCTTCAGGGTGCGAATTCATAAGCGACACGGGCGATGCTTCCGCGCCAGTAGGGTTTCCGCCCCTCGGGAAGAAGCCAGGCGACTTCGCCTTGCAGGGGAATGCGCATCCCTTCTTTGATCTGGTAGTCATGCCACCGGCCTTCCCATGCAGTGGGCATGATCGCATCTCCGATCATACGGCCGCGCGCTTGCGCCCGCACCGACTCGATCAAACCACCTTCGCCAAAGCAAAAGGTCAGGCTGACCTCCGTAACCCCATCGACCAGGGTCGCCACCGCCGAAGAGTCATCGATCGCTTGCCATTGCACGCCCTGGCTTGGCAACAGAGCGGTGGGATACCAGGCTGCTTCAGCGAGAAAGCGCATCAATTCGCCGTGCGCCGCCGCCGGGGTGCCGCGCAAATTCACCAGAGGGATCAGGCCGAACAGCGAAACTTGCAGAATTCCCTCGCCAGCGATGTAAGCGTCGTGCACGCGAACGGTCAAACCCGGCATCATCGACATCCGGGCCTCCCAATCGAATCCCGGGCGTTGCATCACGACTCTCTGTACAGAGGTGAAAGGCGTCCAGTTTTCTCCCGTTTCGCTCAGGTTGAAGGTCCCGGTGTGCTCAACCGCAACTGCGGTCACCATCGGTTGTCCTTCATTGAGAACGGCCATAAAGTATCGCTGCACCGGCGCGGGCAAATCGACCAGTTCATTGGGACTGTAGATCGACGGTGCAACCGTGCGTCGCGCACCATCCAGGTCAGCATGCATTTTTTTCGTACGGGATTGCCAGCGAAAAGATCCGTAGAGAAGCAGGCCCGCGATGAGCACTGCAAGTCCAAAAAATACCCACAGGATTGTTTTCCACCACATGTTTTTCCTTTTTCTTTTTTTCCGAGAATCGATACACCCGCGGATATCTTGTCGTCTTCCTTAGCGGTAATAAAATTGGACCGCGAGCTGGCATGTACAGAAACGCGATTGGAGTTGCCAAGCAAACCGGATTTCGAATGACAATAACCGGCAAATCGGGGTTGAGACGCTCAGGGGTATGTGAACCGATGGTTCTGGAGAAAAATTTGCGCATCGGCGCGCTGATAAAAAACAAGTCGCACGTTATCCAGACTCTTTTCGCTGCCGAGAAAAGCTTGGATGGCCTCGGACGACACGGCCGCGGCCTCTGCGCGCGGGTAACCGTAGACACCGGTGGAAATGGCCGGGAAGGCGATGGTGCGCAGATTGTGCTGCATGGCAACCGCAAGCGAGTTGCGATAGCAGGCAGCCAGCAGTTCTGCATCACGTCCTGCATTTCTTCCATAAACAGGGCCAACGGTATGAATCACATAATGCGCCGGCAGATTGCCGCCTGAGGTGATGACCGACTGGCCGGCAGGCAAGCCCTGAGGGTAACATGTGCGGCGGAGTTCGCGGCATTCACAGAGTATCTGCGGCCCGCCGGCAGCATGAATGGCGCCGTCGACCCCACCACCACCCATGAGCGACGAGTTGGCGGCATTGACGATTGCATCGACCTGCTGGTCGACGATGTTGCCGATGACTATACCAACATGTCCAAACATAAAAGTGGCAAGTTCTGTCGAATTCATAATGTAACACCGAATTTCAGCCCTGATAGACGAAAAAGTTGATCGATGTTCAGAGGCATTTACACCACACAGAGCGGAGCGCGACCCCGCAGACCGCTGCTCTTGCGGTCGAGGATTAAATCACTTGACCAGAATCATCTTTTGGCCGGCGCGAAAGCCGTTTTCCGTTTCCAGACGGCAGAAATAGACGCCGGAAGAGAGAGGCCGACCGTCGGTTCCGCTGGCATTCCAGTTCACCTGATGGCTTCCGGCGGATTCGACGCCGTCCACCAGCACCTGCACCAACCGTCCCTGCAGGTCATATACAGCAACTTTTATCCGACTTTGTTCAGGCAACGAGTAGGTGATGATGGTGCCGGCGTTGAATGGATTGGGATAATTGGCGTGCAAGGCGAATTCAGCGGGTTGGCTCGCCGCTTCGGGCTCAACCGCCAGATCGTAGTTGCCGCCGGTTACAAACCATTCCGGATAGCGCGCGCCGGTGGTGAGATTGAGAAGCGAAAAATTGAGCGAAGCGAGATCGAGAATCAGCAGTTTTTTATCGGAAAAGCGGTCGACGACGATCAGCTGGTCATCCGGAGAGAAGGACGGCCGCTCCACATCCCGGCCGGGAAACTGCAGAAAAAGATCCTGATCGACTTCAGCAAAATTGACGATATGGACATCCCAATACTCCGACTCGTCATCGATCATGCTGTAAGCGATGCGGTCGGGATCAATGGAGCTGTACTGCACATTGCCGACGCTGATGCCGACAGGTTGAGCGGGCAACAGCGAGTAGATCTGCAGTTCATCGCCGGTGAAATCGATCTCCCCCATGCTCCACCAATCGCGGACAGCCCCGGATGGCAGGGTCACCTGATTATACGCATCGAACGCCAGTTTGGGATATTTGGCATTGGGGGACCAATTGAGCACATCAGGATATTGGATGGTCGAACTGCTGATGCCTTCCTGCGTGGAGGGCAAATCGAGCGTCAGATAATAAAGCTGGCCCGATATGAGCAGATAGATGTTGTTGTCATTTTCATAGCTGGAAGTAAAGGCAACGAACAGGCCGTCGCGCGAGATCGCGGCATTCCAGAGATCGCCGGGCGAATTGACATAGATATCGTCAAAGGTCTCAGTGGTTCCGGTCTGCATATTGGCTCGGGTAAAAACGCCGTTTTCGTCGATGAAATAGAGATAATTGCCGTCTGCAGTGGTGGAAAACTGGGTCCAATTGTAATCCTTGCTCTTGACGCGAACATTCAGAACATATTCTTTTTGGCTGTTCAAATCATAGAGCCCAACCCGCAGGTCATCGCGGACAAAAGCGATCCACTGGGTGCCGCCGGTGGTCGGCAAGACTTCATTATCACCGGCACCGCTGGGCGTCGTGCCGCCTCCACCACCGCCGCCGCTGGTGATCTTGACGGCATCGAAAGCAGATTTGACGGCCTCGAGTTCTGATCCGCTGCCGTACAGATCGATCGCGCATTGTTCGATCGCTTTGCGGGCGTCGATGAACTGCGATTGGCGCGTGAGATAAGAGCTCAGTGCCCGGTAGTAGATTTTTTCTGTTTTATCCTTGCCGATACGGTCTGCGATCAGGTAGGCGGCATAGCAGGGTATACCGCAATTGGTATGAACACCGCCGTAATCGCTGGAGGTATAGACATACTCGTCCATGGTCATGGGCAGCTGATCGAGCATGTTGCGGTTATGCGGATTGGATAGATCGCGCAGACCGCTGCCCATCCCGGGCAGCATGATGTCTTCGCCCATAATCCAATCATCGCGGTCGACCATGGCGCCAAAAAAATCGGAAAATGATTCATTAAGAGCGCCGGGTTGATCTTGATAAATCAGGTTGGCGGTGTATTCGGTGATCCCGTGGGTCAATTCGTGCGCGCAGATATCCAGCGCTTCGGCCAGGGACGAAAAGTAATCGCTGCCGTTGCCCCAGAAAATCGCTGAACCATTCCAGTAGGCATTGTCCATTGCCAGGCCACCTTCAGTCACATTGATCACTGTCATGATCGTCGATGCCCTTCCATCGATCGCCCGGCGGTTATGGGTGTTCTTGTAATAATTGTAAACGGTCGACAAATTGTGCATAGCCGAAACTGCAGCCCGATCGCCCCAGGAGGAGGGTGAAGTGGAAGTAACAAAGTAATATTGCGCCATTTCGGTGGGATCGTTGTTCTGCAAATCGATGACAAATAGACCGCCTGTCGGATCGTCGGGCAAATTTGCCGCGCCTCCCGAGAGCTCATTGAGATCGCTCAGCATATAATGGGTGCCGTCTTCCTCATAGGCGCGGAACGAGCGCGAGGAGCCGCTCAGGTCGATCCCTGAGGCATTGACGCTGCCTTCAGACATGGTGTTGCTGTATTTTTTCAGCACCTGTCCGGTTTCAATGTCGACCATAAGGGTAAACCAATCGCGGACATTGGCGTAGAGTTCGACTTGCCAAACCAGATGGGGTCTATCCTGCTCGTCGATCCAGATCGTTTTCTTGCTGATCGGCTCGCTGAAACGAAGCAATTTGGTCATGTTCGCCGGAATGTCGTGCAGCAAATCGAGTTCAGCCAGATAGGCGCGGCAGACCTGCACAGCCTGATCGCTGTCGATTCCCTCTTTCCCGGGATCGATCCCGGCAGGCGTCGGCGCATAACGGCCATTCACCGTATAGACTTGATCGGTGGGGTCGATATGGACATAGAGCTCATTGGCCCATACCGGCACTCCCTGATAGGATTGCTGCAGGCGGAGATGGCGCATGCCCAGATCATCGGTCTCATGGCGAATCAGAGCAAATTCCGCCGCCGGCTGGTCGATTTTCATGGCTGCAGAAAAGGTCGAGAGCCAGCTCTGCGCCAACTGCAGATCGCGTTGAATCGGGCCATTTTCCGACACCGACTCCACCATCAAGGTTGAAAGTGGTACGGATTCAAGTTGGGCTGCACGGCCCAATTCGCCGCTGATAAAAAAGAGAGTGCCGTTTTCCGCCACCTGCACATCCCGCACCAACAGGCTTCGCTCGGCAGCCACAGCCAGGACATTTTCGGCAGGAGCAAGGGCTTGCTGGAACATGCCGTGGAACTGCTTTGTCGGCCGCGGCGCTGTGCTCTTTTTCCACACCGGCCCGGCGCTGCGGAGATCCGGCAAAGAGCGAGTCTGTTCAGGCTTTTTTTGCGTCTTTTGATGATCAGCCCCCTTGCGCGCTGCCGCGGCAAGCGGTGCGACAGAGATGATCAAGGCGAGCAACAATGCAAAACGAAAATGTCTCAACTTTGTTTCTCCTTTACCCATAAAGTGTTGATGTCGAATAGCAGATCCTCTCCCCTTTGGAGGCGGTGCGTATGAACCGTTGCCACGCGTGTTGCGGAATTGTCTTCATTTTGACAAGCCGGCAGCGATTTGGCGGTGCCTGCCGGTAAAAATCACATCAGAATCGACGGCGGTCCTGCTCGAAGAGAACACGACCGTCATGAGCATCGATAAAATAATCCCATTTGTTCATCCCGCCTTTCAGAGTGACATACCAGGCCAGGCTGAGGTTTTTGTCCACAGGATAATAGACCAATTCAACACTGTCAACGGCTTGCATCTTGTGGCTGCTCCCCTTTTCCAGAGCAAGGTCAGTGGCTTGCTGAGCCGACAGGATGGAATCGCTGCTGGCGGCCTGGTTTGATGGTTCAGCGCCTGCCTCGCTGTCGTCTTTGACTATCGATGGATGATACGATCCGTTGACCATATAGAGCCGAGCTTTGTCGTCAACATGCACGATCAATTCGTCGCCGTAGATCGGCACACCTCGATGCAGCCGTGCATAGCGATAGTGGACGAATCCCAGTTCATCTTCATCGCTGCGCAGCAGGCGCAGTTCGCTGTCCGGAGCCAGCAGTTTAAATAATTCGGCATTTTCTGTAAAGAACAACAGCAGCGGTTCAGGTCGATTTTCTTTTTTGACCTTCGACAGATCAGCAAGCTGACCTCTGAGCAAGGTCGGTGTGGTGAGGTTGTCGTCCAGGGCAATTTCCAGATCCTGCCGTCCGGCAAGGCGCAGCGATGCCGGATCGATGCTCTGCGAACAATTCAGGCCGAGCAAGGCAGTCAACCACAACAGACTTTTCATGCGAATTGCACTCCCCTTTGTAAGATTTGCTGTTTGATTTGCAGAGACAACCCGGTCGTGTCCCGTCGTCAGACGGGACACCGCTGATAACAACCCAAAGTTAGAAGTAATTTTGGAAAAGAAAAAGGAAAAAACAAGACATGAAAATCGGCCTTCCGACTTGCGCTTCCTGCCAACTTTACGATTATTTAACATGGTCTTCATCACCCGTTAACATTGCTGCTTTATATTTTGCTGTAACAAGCCCAACATAAGAAAAAAGGAGGTGAGAAAAATACTTTACCCAAACTTAACATGAGCTTCATCAACAGTTAACATTCGTCAACTATATTGAGCCGTGCCGATTGTAAAATGGCCGACAAAACCTTTTTTACTGGAGGAAAAATGAAAACCACATCAATGCTGCTTATTCTGATCGTTTTTGCCTTGTCAATGACGGTCAGCCATGCCCAGACGAAATCGAAAATCGATGGCGTCGTGTTTGCCGACTATTATTACAACCTCGACAACAACAATCCGAAAGAGATCGATCGCAATGCTTTCCAATTGCGCCGCGTCTATTTTACCTATGAGAACAACATTACCGACGCCATCAAGCTGCGTTTCCGGCTCGAGTCAGAGCACGGCAGCTATGGCAGCACCAGCAAAATCAACCCGTTCGTCAAACATGCCTTTTTCGAATGGGGCAATCTCCTTCCCAAACACAAGCTCTATATCGGCATTGCGGAGACCAATGCTTTCAAAAACAGCGAAGATTTTTGGGGCTATCGGTCTATCGAAAAAACGATCATGGATCTGAACAAAATCAGTTCTTCTGCTGACATGGGTTTGGGATTGAAAGGCGACCTCAATCCCTTGCTCCACCATTGGTTGACCGTGATGAACGGTACCGGCTATGGGGCGTCAGAAGGCGATCGCTTCAAGAAAATCGGCTATGCCCTGTGGCTCACCCCTGCCAAAGGTTTGATGATCGAAGGCTATGTCGATTACGAAAAACAGGATCCAGCTGAGCTGCAAACCGCTGCGGTCATGAGCGCCGGCAAAGATTATCTCGGTTCCACAGGTTATATGACGTGGAAGGCCTTTATTGGTTATGATCAGCCGCGTTTCACAGTCGGCGCCGAAGTTTTTCAGCGCACCAATCGAGAGTCTGGCATCGAAAATGGCCAGATCGCTGAAGGCAATTTGGTCGGTTATGACAAGGCAGACGTGGTCAAAGGAGGCTATTCGTTCTTTGGTTCGTTGATCACTCCCATTCCGAGAGTGAAAGCATATGCCCGCTATGACGTCTATGATCCCAATCAGAGCGAAACGGTTTACACCAAATTTGCCAACGGCACTCTGAGTGGCAACGGTGCAGATGACGAAAACTCCCTGATCATCCTTGGACTGGACTACATTCCCGAGGCCGGCATTCACATCATGCCCAACGTATTGATCAAACAATACACCAGGGCGGACAGCAAAACCGACCTCACCGGCCGTCTGACTCTTTATGCCAAATTCAACTCCGGCAAACTGGTCGGCGAATAACCGTCAGCCATTATTGCATAAATGAACAAAAAAAAACAACCAAGCACCCGTGAATAAACATTTCCATTGCAAGGCGAATCATTCGCAAACAATCGAATATAAAGGAGAACCCATCATGAACAAACGACTGTTCGTCATCCTCTTGGCAGTATTGGGAGTGAGCACATCTGCAGTTACGCAGAATTTCATTCAGATCAAAGGCTCTGACACTTCGGTCAATCTGGTGCAGCGTCTGGCCGAAGTCTATATGGAAAAAGATCCGAAAACAGCGATCGCGGTGACCGGCGGCGGGTCGGGTGTCGGCATCGCCGCCCTGATCGCCAACAAGGTCCAAATCGCCGATGCCTCGCGGCCGATGAAAGAAAAAGAATACGCGGCAGCCAAGGAAAATGGCGTGCTGGCTGTCGAAATCGCAATTGGCATTGATGCCCTTTCGGTGATTGTCAATCACGACAATCCGATTCAATCGCTGAGCATGGCACAGGTCGGCGCGATCTTTCGCGGTGAGATCAGCAACTGGAAAGATCTGGGCGGACCCAATCTGCCGATATCGCTTTATGGGCGGCAGCCCAGTTCCGGAACCTATGTCTTCTTTCAAGAGCACGTGCTCGGCAACAAGGACTATTCGGCAAAAATGAAACAGATGAACGGTAACGCCCAGATCATCGAAGCGGTCAGCGCCGACAAAGCGGCTATCAGCTATTGCGGTGTGGGATATGTTTTTGCGGAGAACGGCGAGGTCCATGCCGGTATTAAAGTGCTGGACATCGACAACGGCAACAAAAATCCGGTCAGTCCATTGCTCAAAGAGAATATC
>Ga0209200_1001765_pt1 | contig 21271 bp, 16 predicted proteins | sample AD_UKC033_MetaG_FD_184406 | JGI IMG/M metagenome (GOLD analysis project Ga0209200, IMG submission 184406) | Active sludge microbial communities of municipal wastewater-treating anaerobic digesters from USA - AD_UKC033_MetaG (SPAdes) (version 2) | ecosystem: Engineered > Bioreactor > Anaerobic >... | reverse complement strand
GGATCAAGAGAACACGATCAACCGAATTGGTTTCCAGCGGCAATTCGGATTCTTCGGCCAGCGCCGCCAGATTATGTTCGGCATCGGGCCACGGGTAAATCCCCTGTCCAGCGGGCGATATCGAGATCACCCGCTCGGCTTCGTCCAGAAACATATCGAGATAGGGTTGGGCATAGCCGATACCCACGACGCGCTGCCCTTTGACACTCTCCCACCATGAGCGGATCTGGGGGCGCAGCACACGGGCAACCAACTGCCCGCTCGGGCTATTGTAAAAATCTTTCAGGTCATAAATCGAACGGTACATGGGGAGAGTATAGCCCCATTACAGCATGGCTTCCAACTGGGAAATCAGGGGTTTGTCGGCATCGGGCATCGGCAGGCTGTAAAGCTCCTGTACGGCCAGCCATTGCAGGGATTGGCCTTCTTTGGGGGTTGGCTCTCCGTTCCAGACACGGATTGCAAAAAGCGGCATGATCAGGTGGAAGTCGGGATATGTGTGCGATGCAAAACCGACGGGGGCCATGCCACAGGGGCGCGTCTCGATTCCCAATTCTTCACGCAGTTCGCGCATCAGGGCGTATTCGGGGACCTCACCCGCTTCGATCTTGCCGCCTGGAAATTCCCACAGTCCTGCCATGGCTTTGCCTTCCGGTCTTTGTGCAACCAGAACCCGTTTTTTGCGGTCGAGCAAAGCAGCGGCGGCCACCAGCACGATTTTCTTGTCCGGCATATCGGGCGGCGGGGCCAACAGCGCTTCGAAACAGCTCAGGCGGAACGACATTGTGTTTTTTCCTTATCAATAAAAACCCCCCTTTATCTTTAGGGATAAAGGGGGGGCGTTCTATGCTTATGCGTCTTATTCAGCCTTTGGCTCTTCTTTCGCGTCCTCTTTTTTAGGAAGAGGCTTGCCATCAAAGTCAAACTCTTCAACCGTGGAGTCTTTTCTCCAATCTTCGATCAGTTTGTTCAACAATTCGCGTTTGCCTTGGGCTGCCAACTGGTCTTTGACATCATCATATTTCGGAGCAGGACGCGCGCGTTTGTCTTCCTGAAGAATGACGTGGTAACCGAATTGGGTTTTAACCGGCTCTTTCGAGAATTCACCTTTTTTCATGGCGAAAGCGGCATCACCGAATTCCTTGACCATGTCGCCTTGCGTGAAATATCCAAGATCTCCACCGCTTTCAGCGTTCGATTTGTCTTTCGAATATTGTTTGGCGAGGTCGGCGAATTTTGCACCTTCTCCCAGCTTTTTAATGATCTCTTTGGCAGTAGCTTCATCATCAACCAGAATGTGACTGGCTTTGACTTCTTCTACTTTCGGCATTTCGGCGACCATTTTATCATAAGCCGCCTTGGTGTCTTCTTCTTTATAGTTTTTCTCGATCTGCTCTTCGGCATATACAGCCCGCAGGATTTGGGTTTTGGCCTGATCCATACGTTTGGCGACTTCCGGATTTCCTCCGAGGTCTGCTCCCGCAACTTTATTGTCAATCACCTTGGCGTTGATGACTTGCTCCAGAACCATCGGATAAACGGTTTCCGGCGGCAATTGTTTCATTTGCGTTGGCAAGTTTTCCATAAAATCAAGAACTTCAGAGCGGCGAATTTCTTTACCGTCTACCTTGGCAACAACAGGATTGTCTTTGTCTTCTTCAGACGCAGCAGGTTCGGTGGATGCGGCAACTTCTTCGACGGCTTGCGTTGCTGCGGCAGTTGCCTCGGTTTTCGCTTCCGAAGCTTCAGATTTATCTTTGGACATCATGGAGAACACTCCGAAACCCGCGCCTGCGGCCACAATGATGGCCAGAACCAAGCCGAATACTGTCTTATTCATAGGTACCTCTTGCTTTCTTACATTAAGTAAATTCACCTTTTCAGGTTGCGGCATATTTGCTCACATATCCTGCGTCCGTGCAAGAGGGTAAGGTTGATTTATTTATCGGGAAATCAAGGGGTATCTTGCGCCGCTTCATTGACGCGGGAGGCTCAAGGCCTTATATGGAAGCGTTACGAAAAGGAATAGATTCATTATGCTCTTGAACCTTGCCACCAAGATTTTTGGCTCCAGCAATGATAGAATTATTAAAAATATGCGCCCCCATGTGGCTGCCATCAATTCTTTGGAAGAGTCTTATGCCGCTCTGACTGACGAGCAGTTGAAAGCCAAGACCAACGAGTTTCGCGAAAAAATTGTAAACGGTGCTTCGCTCGATAGCATTTTGCATGATGCGTTTGCCACAGTGCGCGAAGCCTCGCGACGTGTGTTCGGAATGCGTCCGTTTGACGTCCAGTTGATCGGCGGGATGGTTTTGCACCAAGGAAAAATCGCCGAAATGAGAACCGGTGAAGGGAAAACCCTGATGGCGACCCTGCCCGTTTATCTTAATGCGCTTTCCGGCAAGGGCGTTCACGTTGTGACCGTTAATGATTATCTGGCCAAGCGTGACTCCGAATGGATGGGCCAGCTTTATCAATGGCTGGGCCTCTCCGTTGGGTGCATTCTTTCCAACATGAAGGATGTGGACCGCAAGGCTTCCTATGCCGCCGATGTCACCTACGGGACCAACAACGAATTCGGCTTTGATTATCTACGCGACAATATGAAGTATAATTTGTCTGACATGGTTCAGCGCGATTTCAATTTCGCGATTGTCGACGAAGTGGATTCTATTTTGATCGACGAGGCGCGGACTCCGCTGATTATTTCGGGACCTGCCGAAAGCGCAACCGAGATGTATGTCGCTGTAGATAATCTGATCCCCAAACTCAGCGACGACGATTTCGAGAAGGACGAAAAAGTAAAAACCGTTACGCTGACCGAGTCCGGTGTCGAGAAAATTGAATCCTTGCTTCAGGCGGCGGGGCTTTTGACCAGCGGCGGGTTGTATGACGCGCAAAACATCACTTTGGTCCACCACGTCAATCAGGGCTTGAAGGCGCATAAACTGTTCTCACGTGATACGGACTACATCGTCAAGGACGACAAGGTTATTATCATCGACGAATTCACCGGACGGATGATGGAAGGACGCCGCTACTCCGAAGGGCTGCACCAGGCCTTGGAAGCGAAAGAGCGTGTCGAAATCCAGAACGAGAACCAGACGCTGGCTTCGATCACCTTCCAGAATTATTTCCGCCTGTATCCGAAACTTGCAGGCATGACCGGAACGGCCCAGACCGAAGCGGCAGAATTTATGGATATCTATAAACTCGGTGTCGTCGAGGTTCCGACCAATCTGCCCGTTGCTAGGGCCGACCATAACGACAAAATCTATAAATCCATTCCAGACAAGGAAGTGGCGATCATTTCCCTGATCCGCGAATGCCACGCACGCCAACAACCTGTGTTGGTCGGGACCGTTTCGATTGAAAAATCCGAAGCGTTGGCGGCAAGCCTTAAAAAGGCCAAAATTCCGCATCAGGTTTTGAACGCACGCTATCACGAACAGGAAGCCCACATTGTGGCGCAGGCCGGACGTCCCGGTGCTGTGACGATTGCCACCAACATGGCCGGTCGCGGAACCGACATCCAGTTGGGGGGTAACCTCGATATGCGCCTTCATGACGAAATTCCGGAGGATGCAACATCCGAACAGCGCGCAACGCTGACCGAAAAAATCAAAGCGGAAGTTGCCGCCAACAGACAAATCGTTCTGGATGCCGGTGGCCTTTATATCATCGGGACCGAGCGTCACGAGTCACGGCGTATCGACAACCAGTTGCGCGGTCGGTCGGGTCGTCAGGGTGACCCAGGGGCGTCGATGTTCTTCCTTTCGGCGCAAGACGATCTGATGCGCATCTTTTCTCCCGATGCGCTGGAGGCTGTTCTCTCTAACCGTTCGTTGGGATTGAAAGATGGGGAAGCCCTCACCCACCCATGGCTTTCGAAAGCTTTGGAGCGAGCGCAGACACGTGTCGAGCAGCAGAACTATGAAATCCGTAAGAACCTGCTGAAATTTGACAACGTGATGAACGACCAGCGGAAAGTCATCTACGAGCAGCGTCATGAAATCATGGAAGCCGAAACCGTGACCGAAATGGTTGACGATATGCGCCATGATATCGCGCAGGATTTAGTGGCGGCCGCCATCCCCGCGCATGCCTATGCCGAACAATGGGATGTTGCGACGCTTAAGACCGAAGTGCAGAATCTTCTGGCGCTTGATTTGCCGATTGCCGACTGGGCCAAGGAAGAAGGCATTGCCGATGAAGAAATCCTAGAGCGGATCAGCAAAGCCTCCGACGAGAAGATGGCAGAAAAGCGCAAACGCGCCGGCGACAATTTCTTTAACCATGTTGAAAAATCGTTTGTATTGCGTTTGCTCGACCAACACTGGAAAGAGCATTTGCTCCATCTCGACCATCTGCGTCAGGGGATCAACCTGCGAGCTTTTGCCCAACGCGATCCTTTGAACGAATACAAATCCGAAGCGTTCGGTATGTTCGAAGCAATGATGGGGCGACTTAAAACCTCTATCGTCCAGCAGCTCTCTCTGGTTGAAATCAATATCGACGAACAGACCTATCAACGGATGATTGAGGAGCAGCGCGCGAAGGAAGAAGAACTGGCCAAGGAATCGCGGACCGATCCGGCTTTGCAATCCGGCACGCCGCAGGGAGCAGACAATACCGTTCAATTCCGCCGCCCCTTCAACGCCGAAGAACCCTCCACATGGCAGGACAACGTTCCGCGCAATGCGCCGTGCCCGTGCGGGTCCGGTAAAAAATTCAAATATTGCCACGGAAAAATAGACTGATATGACCTCACCCATCGCTCCGAAAGCCGTTTATCTCAAAGACTACGAGCCTCCGGCTTTCAGGGTGGAAAAAGTCGATATCTCGTTTGACATCCAAGCCGACTTTACGACGGTCAAATCCGTTTGTCGTTACGTTGCCAATGACGATGCGCGCGAATTAAAGCTTAACGGCGAGGCAATGGAATTGCTCTCCGTTGTTTTGAACGGCAAATCTCTTGAGCCTTCTTTTTTTCATCTCGACAATCATTTCCTGATCCTGACCGATGTCCCGCGCGAGTTTACGTTAGAGATCACCACATGCTTCGATCCGGCGAAACACACAGCGCTTGAAGGGCTTTACAAATCCGGTGATACGCTTTGCACGCAATGCGAGGCCGAAGGCTTTCGGCGCATCACCTATTTCATTGATCGTCCCGATGTGATGGCCCCCTACACGACGCGGATCGAGGCGGATAAATCCACCTATCCAGTTTTGCTTTCGAATGGAAACCCCGTTGAAGCTGGTGATTTGCCGGACGGGCGACATTATACGGTGTGGAGCGACCCTTTTCCCAAGCCCTGTTACCTGTTTGCGGTCGTGGCGGGCAATCTTGATTATGCTCAAGATTTCTTTGTCACGATGTCGGGACGGACGGTTGATTTGCGCATTTATATTCGTCCGGAAGATGCTTATCAGTGTAAACATGCAATGGAATCACTCAAACGTGCAATGAAGTGGGACGAGGATGCTTACGGTCGCGAATATCATCTGGAACGATTCAATATTGTTGCGATCAGTGATTTGAATATGGCGGGGATGGAGAATACGTCGCTCAACGTGTTCAACTCTGCTTATATCATGGCTGATCCGAAATTTTCAACTGATCTAGATTTTTTTCACGTCGAGGCCGTGATCGCGCATGAATATTTTCACAACTGGACCGGAAACCGCGTGACATGTCGTGACTGGTTCCAGCTTTCGTTGAAAGAGGGACTTACCGTCTTTCGCGAACATGAATTCTGTGCCGATACCTATTCCCGATCGGCACAATGTATCGACGATGCGCAATTCCTGCGCAGCATGCAGTTTCCTGAAGATTCCGGCCCCCTCGCCCATCCGGTGCGACCCGATCATTATTTCGAGATCGACAATTTCTACACCACAACCATCTATGAAAAAGGCGGCGAAGTGGTGCGAATGCAAGCCACACTCCTTGGCCCCGAAACGTATCGCAAGGCGACCGATCTGTATTTTAGCCGTCATGACGGCGAGGCGGTGACGGTTGACGATTTTGTATCCTGCATGGAAGAAGCATCAGGTCTTGACCTGACCCAATTCAAATTGTGGTATTCGCAGGCCGGAACGCCAGAAGTCACTGCAACAACACTTTACGACGTAGCCGCACAACGTTTTACTCTGACGCTGTCCCAGCATATTCCCGATACGTCGGGACAAACGGATAAAAGACCAATGTATATTCCGGTGGCTGTCGGATTGCTGAATAAATACGGCGAGGAAATCGTCCCGACGCAGATTCTTCATCTCAAAGACAAAACCGAAAACTTTGTGTTCAAGAATATTGCTTCGCGGCCTGTACCTTCGATCCTCAGGAATTTTTCGGCCCCTGTGCGTTTGGCCACCGATTTATCTGAAGAAGATTTGCGGTTATTGATGGTTTATGACACGAATGGATTTGCGCGGTGGGATGCGTCGCAAATCCTGACACTCCGCCTGATCAACCGCATGATTGATGCAACCGAGGCCGGCCATATGGCCGTCACGGACCATGCGTGGCTGGAAAGTGTTCGTGCACTTCTGGAGCAGGCCCTCGAAGGGCGGCAAGACGCTGCGCTGCTGGCGCGAATGCTAACCTTACCAGACTTTTCGATCATCTCACAGGAACGGGCCGTCATTGACCCAGACCACATTCATCTGGTACGCGAGAAAATCAAAAATGACGTGCTGGATCATTTTGCGCCGCTTCTTGGCGAGCTTTATGCGCGGCTTAATGTTCAAAAACCGTATAGCCCCGATCCGCTTTCGATGGCGGAACGCACACTGAAGGCTGTTGCTCTATCCTATCTGACCTGTCGGGGAAACCGTGATGGGGCCACGATTGCCAAATCACTTTATGATGCCTCTACCAATATGACGGACCGGATGATGGGGCTTTCCATCCTTGCGAATGTGAATGCACCGGAACGCGGTGAGGCCTTAGCTGATTTTTATGCGCGGTATAAAGATCACGAGCTTGTTATCAATAAGTGGTTCCGTGTTCAGGCCGGCGCCATTCGTCCACAGACAATCGACGACATTCGACATTTGTGGGCCCATCCCGATTTCACCATTACCAATCCGAACTCTGTACGCGCTTTGTTCGGGACGCTGGCTTTGCGCAATCCAGTAATATTTCACAAGGCAGACGGCAGCGGATATGACGTATTCGGCGAGTTTATCTCGCAACTTGATTCCATCAACCCCGCAACGGCGGCGAGGCTGCTGACAGCATTTGAAACGTGGAAACGGTATGATCAAACCCGGCAGGTCAAAATTCGCACCATTCTTGAAAATATTCTCGAGATCAAAAACCTTTCTTCCAACAGCTATGAAATCACCAGCAAAATGTTAGGAGCCTGACATGAATGATTGCCCCGAATGTTTCGAAAAACTGATCAGGTCCTGTGTGAGCGACGTTCCCTTAAAAACCGCCATCGTACATCCGGTGCGCTCTTCCGATCTGGAAGTTGTGAATGAGGCTGTTAAGGAAAAAATCATTGAGCCGGTTCTCGTCGGGCCACGCGCAAGAATCGAAGCCGCCTCTAAAGAGTCGGGATTTAACATCTCGGAATGGGAATTGGTTGACGCCGAACACAGTCATGACGCGGCACATAAAGCTGCGGACATGGCCGCAAAGGGTGAAGTTTCAGCTATTATGAAAGGTGGGCTGCACACCGATGAAATTCTTCATGCCGTTATCACCAATCGCGCTCTGTTGACCGAGCGGCGAATTTCGCATGCCTATCTGATGAGCATTCCCACCTATCATAAGCCCGTCGTTATCACGGACGCGGGAGTTAATATTGCGCCTGACCTCGATGCCAAGGCGGAAATATGTCAGAACGCCATAAATTTCTGGAGGGCTCTTTTCAACCATGGCCACACACCAAAGGTGGCGTTGTTGGCCGCCGTTGAGACCGTCAATTCAAAAATGCAGGCGACCATCGACGCCGCGTGTCTGTGCAAAATGGCCGAGCGCGGACAAATTACGGATGCGATTATTGACGGGCCGCTGGCATTCGACAATGCCATCAGCAAAGATGCCGCGGACGCCAAGGGAATTGTTTCGAAAGTGGCGGGCGATCCCGATATTATCATGGCCCCCGATCTTGAGGCGGCGAATATCATGGCCAAACAGCTCACTTTTCTGGCCAATGCCGAGGCTGCGGGGATTATTCTCGGCGCGCGCGTGCCAATAATCCTGACCTCACGCGCGGATAGTATCCGGACGCGCATAATGTCGTGTGCGCTGGCCGTCAAGGTTTATCATGCCCGATCCACGGGGATGTTTAAATAATGCCCACTTCCCCTTCCGCTCTCCTTGTCATTAATGCCGGATCGTCGAGCGTCAAATACCGTGTGTTTGACCTTTCCGATTTATCGGTATTGACTTCGGACAAGATTATGCGGATTGGCGAGAACGGCGGCGAATTCGCTACACATGAAGACGCTTTTGTTTTCTTGCTGGAGCGGGTCAAGACGTTTTCCATTATCGCAGCGGCGCACCGTGTGGTGCATGGGGGAGAAAAATATAATTCTGCCGCTCACATTACGCCCAAGATTTTAAATGATCTTCGTGAGCTATCGCCTTTGGCTCCATTGCATCAACCCCACAATCTGAATGCTATTAAAACTCTGGGAAAGTTGCTCCCCGATATTCCGCAATATGTCGATTTCGATACGGCGTTCCATACGGGACATGATCCGATATTCGACAGCTATGCCCTGCCTGAAGATTTGCGCGCGCAGGGCCTGCGTCGCTATGGATTTCACGGGCTGTCTTACGAGTCGATTTGCCATCAATTAAAAGACTCTCATCTCGACGCTTATCGCGGACGCGTGGTGATTGCGCATTTGGGGAATGGCGCAAGTTTGTGCGCCGTCAAAAACGGTAAGAGTATTGACACGACGATGGGGCTTACCGCGCTAGAAGGGTTGCCTATGGGGACTCGGTCCGGCTCGATTGACCCAGGCCTTATCATTTACCTTGCAAAATCCCTGAATTACTCGCCCGACAAAATTGAAGATATTTTATACAACCATTCGGGCTTGCTAGGTCTAAGCGGGATCAGCAACGATGTCAAAACCCTGTTGGAGAGCGCTGATCCGCGCGCAGAGTTTGTGCTTGATTTCTTTGCGCATAAAGTCGCCCAGCATGTGGCGATGATGGCGACCAGTCTCGGTGGAATGGATGCGCTCGTCTTTACCGGCGGGATCGGTGAAAATGCAGCCCCAGTCAGAGATAATATTTTAAGCCGCCTTTCTTTCCTTCCTTCATTCAAATCTCTGGTTATCAAGACAGATGAGGAACTGGCAATGGCGCGGCATGTAAAGGGCTTGATGGATGGGCAATAGACCGACCTTCGAGATCGAGAATTCCTGCGGACATCCGATTGTTTATGGAGTGGATGAGGTTGGCCGCGGGCCGCTCGCAGGGCCTGTGGTCGCAGCAGCCGTTTATATCCCACATGAAAAACGCAATCATCCCGTGTGGAAAGAGGTGCGTGACAGCAAACAGATTTCCGAAGTAAAGCGGGAGATTTTGTTTCCCATTATCCAGTCTCAATCTGTTTTCGGGATGGGTATGGCGAATGTCGAGGAAATTGACGAGATCAATATTCTGCAAGCTACTTTTCTGGCGATGCGCCGCGCGATTGAGTCCTGTGCGGAATGCCCAGATATGCTGCTCATCGACGGCAACCGCTCACCCAAAAACTGGCCGTGGGACGCACGGACCGTTGTCAAGGGGGATTCTGTGTCCGTTTCGATTGCGGCGGCGTCGATTTTGGCCAAAGTCACACGCGACAAAATGATGGCAGAGTTGGCGGCGGAGTTTCCTGCCTATGGGTGGGCAGATAATGCCGGATATGGAACCCCTGCGCATCTCGACGCCCTCAATCGCTTCGGGGCCACGCCGCACCACCGTAAAAGTTTCGCGCCGGTGAAAAACCTTCTGGCTGCTTGAGTTTATTGTTTGTACGGGACGTTTCTCAAGAGGAACAATTTTCCTTCAGGATCGTATTTTTTGAATATTTGTTCGACGATGCCATCACCATAAAGCTCTTCAATCGCGATATCCATCAGCCGCTTGACCTCATAATCACCTTTGGGAATTCCAAACGCCACGGGCGCGATCATGATCGGTTTGCCGCTGTTGGCAATTTTGAGGATGCCGGGATTTTTCTTGTTATAGGCGTCAAATGTTTCCGCCGAGATAAACGAGATATCCGATTTTCCCGTTTTGATGTCTTCCATCAGCAATGAGACGTCGGCCACCTGGGGGATGGCAACTGTTTGGGCGTTTGGGTAACGAAGGCGCGCAAAGATCGACGTGCCCTCTCCCTCCAGAACGCCGATTTTGTATTGAGGATCGTCGAGACCTGAAATGTCTTTATCAAATCGCGTATCGTCAATGCGGGAAACAGCCCAGATCGGCAGGTAAAAAACCGGTTCGGAGAAATCCACGGCCAAAGCCCGTGACGTCAGGGCTCCCAAAGTGGTGCAAATCATGTCATAGCGTTTGGTAAGCAGCCCCTCGACAATGCTTCCCCATGCCGCCTCTTCTGCCCATGTTACTTTCACGTCCATTTTCTTGCCTACGGCATCCATCAGCTCCTTGGAAATCCCCTGAATTTCTCCGCTGTTCAGATCCTTATAGAGAATGGGGTTCCAAGTCGCATAACCGCACCTGATCTCCTTGGCGGCCATGATGCGCTCAAGATTTTCCGAGGCCGCGCTCGCCCACAACGGGATCAGGGCTATCAATCCAGCAAGAAAAATTGCAGTCAGCTTGGTCATGTTTCTCTCCTTAACGTATTTCAGAAGTATCACGGAAGGATATTTCGGGAAAGTCCGGACTTTGGCAATTTACTTAGAAGCCACGTGAGGGTTCCTTAATAACTTATTGATTCACATAAATGAATCGAGATTAAAAAGCTTGACGGCGACTCGCGAATGATTCATGATTCGATGGTGTTTTTATAAAAGGAACGGAAAATGCCAGTAAAAAAGTCGCCTAAATCAAAGAAATCCACAGTTAAATCCACAAAGAAACCCACCAAAAAGTCCACAGGTTCGGTTCTGGAACTGAAACCCAACACGATTTATCAGGGCGATTGTATCGAGATTATGAAATCCCTTCCAAAGGGATCCGTTGACATGATTTTTGCCGACCCGCCTTATAACATGCAACTGCGCGGCGATTTGCACCGTCCCGACAATTCCAAAGTCGATGCCGTCGACGACCACTGGGACCAGATCGGCTCCCATAAGGATTACGATGGGTTTACCCGTGAATGGCTTTCGGCGGCGCGTGATTTGCTCAGCGACGATGGCGGCATTTGGGTCATCGGGTCTTACCACAATATTTTCCGCGTCGGTGCGATTTTGCAAGATCTTGGATTCTGGATTTTGAACGATGTCATCTGGCGCAAATCGAATCCGATGCCGAATTTCCGTGGGCGACGTTTTACCAATGCGCATGAAACGTTGATCTGGGCGGCCAAGTCAGAAAAAAGCAAATACCGTTTCAACTATGACGCCATGAAGACGATGAATGACGATGTGCAGATGCGCAGCGACTGGACCATTCCGATTTGTTCCGGCGCCGAACGCCTCAAGGGGGAAGATGGCGAAAAAGGGCACACCACGCAAAAGCCAGAAGCCCTGCTCTACCGTGTGATGATGGCAACAACGCAGCCAGGCGATTTGGTCCTTGATCCGTTTTTCGGGACGGGAACAACTGGTGCAGTGGCAAAAAAACTCGGGCGGAATTTCATCGGGCTGGAACGTGAAGACAGTTATATCAAGCTGGCCAAGAAGCGCATTGCAGCCGCCGAACCCATTGCCGAAGACGCCTTGCAGGGCATGATGCCCAAACGTGAAGAACCGCGCGTGCCGTTTGGCTGGCTGATAGAACGTGGCCTGATCAAGCCCGGCGCGACTCTCACCGATCCACAAAACCGTGTCGAGGCCAAGGTTGCGGCGGACGGCAGCGTTGTAACATCTGATGGCGTGAACCAGTATCGCGGCTCGATTCATAAAGTCGGCGCGGCGGTACAAAGTGCACCGAGCTGTAACGGCTGGACGTACTGGCATTATCAGGACGGAAAGAACATCTTTCCTATCGACAGATTGCGTCAGCGCGTGCGCGATGAAATGAGTGCGCGGACAGTCATTCAATAATGCCTTCCAACGAAAATTATACCCATGTACTCGTGCGGGATTTTATCCTTCCCGCACGCATCGGCATTTACGAGAAAGAACACCAGTTTCCGCAGAGTGTTCGATTTAATGTGGATATGCAGCTCACGGATTACCGCGTGCGGCATGACCGGATTGAAGATACCGTTTCTTATGAAGGCATAGTGAATAAGATCAGAGAACTTTGCCAGATCCATCACGAGCTGGTCGAAAAGCTGGCCGACCATGTGGCGAATTTTTGTCTGGAAGATAGTCGCGTTGGAGTTGTAACCGTTATGGTCGAGAAGCTCGAAATATTTCCCGAAGGGCCGGTCGGCACAAAAATTGTTAGAACCAGAGGCTAGGCTCTATTGGAAGTTTTGAGAGAAGAGCGGCAAAAACATTTCACGATCGGCAAAAATATCAACCTGAAGAACCTTGCCAGAGAAAATATGGGACCTCCCGACCCTATCAATGTTCTGCGTTGTAATATAGCGGTCCACTCTGACGCGGTATCGGATATAGGCCGGCTTATCGTTAAGATCACCCTGCTTGCCTTCAATGTAGCGCAGGTACTCTTTGGCAAGCTCCGGATCAATGCGAATGTAACTGATATTGATTGGGCTTTTGAGCTTTAGAACCGCACTCCCCGTATATTTGGCACTACCGACCGCAATATTGCCGCATTCGGTGTTCGATCCGCCGCTCATCCCGTACATCTGCAGCGCACCAACATTGGCTAGTTCACCAGGAGGATCCAGCATGAAACCTTTCAGGTCAAAATCATAACGGTCAATTCTCAACGGCTGGACAATTTCAAAATAATTTGAAAAACCGGGAGAATATTTCTCGAGATAGGATTGAGATGCCAGCAGGACCTTCCTCCATTCAAAATCATCCCTGTAATATTTCAGATAAAGGTTGCATTCGGAAATCTTGATGTAGGATTCCACATCTTCTTTATTATCCGTCTTGTATACGCCCAACAGCCACAAAAGTTTGTTAATGTTGCTATATGATGTTTCAACATAGTGAATTTGGTCACCCAATTTCTTTCCCGATGGGGAGGGCACAGGAGTCAAATCACGATATTCCGTCCCCGCAGAGCTTTGGCCTTTTTCCGCAGAGCCTTTGCCTTCCTGTGCCATTGTGGATTGCAACGGGCCGAACAAAAACACGCCCCCCAGTATCAAGGTCAATGAAACGGACTTCTTTTTCAAAAACATGATTTATTTTTTTCCTGTTCCGGTGGCAACGACGACAACCTTTTTGAATAAGCTCGGGAATCCTGCATCCAATATACCATTTTTAGGCAGGATATATTGATTTTCTTTTAATGAGGGGGGGGCTTTTACCCCCACTATTTTAATAATGTCGAGCTTCAGGGCAAAATGAGTAAAGACATGGTAAATTTCGCCGATTTTTGTGCCCTTTTCACAATGGATCGACCCACCCCTTTCTTCTGGAGTTTTGTGATCCCAGTCGGTTGTCGGCAGACCCAGCATGCCACCCAACATTCTGTTGACAGGTCTTTTTTCGACAACAATTCCATCTTTGGTTTCGATCCAATAAACCTGACCGGCACGCGACAGCTTCGGTTGTTTCTTTTCGCGCATCGGAAATTGTTCCGCGGTTCCTGCAACGCGGGCCATACAAAAATCCGCAACAGCGCATATTCCGCATTTCGGAGATTTCGGCGTGCAGACCATTGAACCCAAATCCATCAAAGCCTGAGGCAGATCGGCAGCGCGCGCACCGATGCCTTCATATAATTGTACAGCTTGTGCCGCGACGTCTTTTTTCCCCTTGGGAAAAGGCGTTTCAATCGCAAAGAGGCGTGAGACGATTCGTTCGACATTGCCGTCCACAACCACGACTTCTTTATTATAGGCAATCGCAGCAATTGCGGCGGCGGTGTAGGGACCGATGCCAGAGAGCTTTATCAATTGTTTTTCGTCATTAGGGAACGCCCCTCCATGTTCACGCACGACTTCGTTCGCGCATTTGAGTAAATTCCGCGCGCGGGCGTAATAGCCAAGCCCCGCCCATTCGTGCATCACGCGGTCAGGATCGGCGGCGGCAAGGTCTTTTACTGTTGGCCACAGGTCGATAAATTTCTTGAAATAGGATTTCACCGCCGGAACGGTGGTTTGCTGGAGCATGATTTCCGACAGCCAGACATGATACGGGTCCGGTTTTTTCCCCTTTTTCGCCCGCCACGGCAAATCGCGGCGATACCGGTCGTACCAAACGAGGAGCTTTTCTTGAAATTCTGTACTTTTTTTCATAGCCGTATTACATAGAGTCCCATGTCCGATTTACGCCCCCTGTCCGCATCCGTTTCCAAACTGACCTCGGAAGCCTTTACAAAGAAATTTGTGGCCTTGTCACGAATTCTGACGCAATGGGACGATATTGTCGGGGTGGAAATGGCCGGCAAGACCCAGCCCGCCAAAATCCACTACCGGAAACCTAAAGATAAAGGCGAAAAACCGCAAGCCACCCTTGATATCGCAGCAACCAGTGCCGATGCCGCCCTGCTCCATTACCAGAAGGACCTGATTCTGGAGCGGATCAACCAGTTGTACGGAGACCGGTGGATTACATCCATCCGTTTTGTCCATATGGCCTCCAACACCGCTCAGAAAGACGATTTTTATGCGTTCGGGCTTGCAAAACCGCAGCTTTCACCCGAAGATCAAAGCCGGATCGAGGAGATGCTCGGCGAAATAGATGACGAGGACATACGGAATCGTCTTGAAAAACTAGGGCAAAGCGTATTAAGGAAGGAGCGGAAAAAGCCTTTCTAAAATTTTCGGCTGCCCTAAATCGTAAATATCAGGAACAAGAGTGTAAGACCATGTCCGCATTATCCCCCAATCTGACCATCATGCTGCGCGCCGCTGAAAAGGCCGCGAAATCTCTGGTTCGTGATTTCGGCGAAGTCGAGCACCTTCAGGTGTCCCGCAAAGGTCCGGCCAATTTCGTGTCGGCTGCCGACACACGTTCCGAGGAAATCATTTATAAAGAGCTTTCGACCGCCCGTCCGTCTTTCGGCTTCCTGATGGAAGAGCGCGGTCAGGTCAAAGGCGAGAAAGCGAATGAAGGCGGTGAAGAGTTCCGCTTTATCGTCGATCCGCTGGACGGAACCACCAACTTCCTGCATGGCATTCCGCATTTCAACATTTCCATCGGTCTGGAACGCCAGACGGCCACAGGGCGTGAGATCATCTCCGCGCTGATTATGGACCCGATCAAGAACGAAACCTTCTATGCCGAGAAAGGCACGGGGGCGTTCATGCAAAAACGCCGCCTGCGCGTGTCGGCCCGCAAAGAGTTGGAAATGGCCGTGGTCGGCGGCGGTGATGCTGCCTCCAAGGGTAAGGCCGAGCAATCTCGTCTGGCCAAACAATTCCCTGCCCTGATCGGCAGAACCAGCGGTTTCCGCCGCATGGGTTGTGCTGCTCTTGATCTTTGCTATGTGGCTGCCGGACGGTTTGATGCATTCTGGGAAAACGGTTTGTCCCCTTGGGACGTCGCTGCCGGATCGCTCATCGTCAAGGAAGCGGGCGGGTCGATCATTTCCCTCGAAGGGGATAAAAATCCGGTCTATGCCGACACGATTTTGGCCAGCAATGCTAATTTGCTTCAGCCGATGAAAAGACTTCTGGAGGAAGCTGTATGATCCTGACGCGGACGATTTCTGCGTTTCTTTTCTCCTTATCCCTTCCGGTTTCAGGATGGGCCGCAGAGAATATAGGTGAATACGGCAAAGCCGATGTCGAGGTGAACCGTTCGGTCTTGCAAGAACTCGATAACTACCAGCCGCCGCCGATGTTTGCCGCTCCGCCCAGCGAGCGGGTCGCCATCCCTCCGCCCGCTCAACAGCAATTGACTGCCCCGAACAGCGAGACGTTGCTTCAGCATCCGGTTGAAAACCACCATGTCTTCACAGTACAAAAGTCTCCGGGACTTACGCCGCTTCCTGTGCCGGAAGATGAACAGGTTTCCCAGTTGCCGCCTCCGCTTCCTCCCAAAAAGCCTGCCCATATTCCTGATACGACGGTTAAATCGGTTGTTGCCGATGAGGATGAAGGAATGGAAAGGCTGACCGTCATTGATGCTACGCCACCATTGCCGAAACCCGATGCGCCTGCGGCTGCGGCCCCCGCCTCGGAACCTGTCAAGAAAACAGTTGCTGCCAAGCCTGCCTACAAGCCTTCGGCCCCGAAATCCATGCCGGCCGTTCCTCCGGTCAAGGTTGAATCCAAACCCATTCCATCCATGGCCAACTTGCCGCCCGCCATTGATCCGGAAAAGGCCGAGAAGCCCAATGCCAGCGAGCGAATGATGGATGACGCCCTGACTCGTCATATGGTCAAGGATGACGAGCGGGTTCGAGAGGTTCTGGGGGCTCCTGCCTCTCCCAAGGCCGAAGAGATGAATCAATTCAGCATGGCTTTCAAAGCCGGAGATACCGATCTTCTTGATGATCAAAAAAACCTTTTAAATCAAGATGTAATAACTCGACTTTCAAGCGATACGTCAATCAGGTTGCAGATTCGGGCCTATGCCAGCCGCACGGACGGCTCGGAAAGCTCGTCCCGCCGGATATCTCTTTCACGGGCTTTGGCCACCCGCTCATATCTTCTGGAAAAAGGAATTCAGCCGACGCGGATTGATGTCAGAGCGCTTAGCGACAAGACAACAGAGCCGCCGCTCGATCGGATTGATATGTCCTTTATAGAATCTAAATAGCTTTTCGATCCCATTCCCCCTCCATCTTGGTGTGGATAAAGCGGTGCGTCCTGTTTGTTTTATTTGAAAAATCCGCTGTTTTTAGCCCATAGTACCGAATATTCTTGGAATGTAACGGGTTCTGGGCTATATCCCAGCTTATGAAAATCACAGATACTGTGAGGAGAGATTATTTTGTCCGATCAACAACCGAAATCGAAAAAGCATTTTCATTATTTGACCGCAGCTGTTTTTGTGGCGGTCGCGGCGTATTTCATTCTGGTTCCGTCAAAAAAGTCGGGGGATACAACCGTCACTCCTCCCGCCATAACTGTGAGCGAAGAGCCAGCTCAGGAAGACCTTCCACCTCAACCAGACGCCCAGACGCAAGAGGTTACCAAAGATGATATCGTCGTTGAAACCAAATCTCTGAGTATGCCAACATCCGGAGAGCAGGAAGTTGCTCCAGCTCCGGTGGTCGAAGAGAAAACGGCTTACGATCCTTCGATTGCGGCAATGATGGCTCCCCGCATAGTGGGCAGCAACGATGCGCCGATCAAGGTCACAGAATATTCTTCGCTGACCTGCGGACATTGCGGGGCTTTCCTCAAGGATGAATTTCAGAAGATCAAAGAAGCCTATATTGATACCGGCAAAGTTCAATTTACTTTCAAGGAATATCCTCTCAACGAACCTGCTGTCATCGCTTCACAAGTCTTGCGTTGTATGCCGGAAGACAAGTTTGTCGGCTTTCAGGATTTGCTGTTCGAACAACAGGAAAGCTGGGCTTATGTGCCTGACTTCCAAGACAAGCTGATCCAATATGCGAAGCTCGCCGGTATGGGTGAAGACACTGTCAAGGCGTGTATCGCCAATGTCGAGTTGAAGAAAGCCATTATCGGCGATATGCAAACCGCCAACGAGAAATTCAAAATCGCGTCCACTCCGACATTTGTCGTGAATGGCGGCGAGAAAATTATCGTCGGGCATCAGCCTTTCTCGTTCTTTCAGGAAAGCTTCGATGCTTTGCTTGCGGGCAAATCAGCACCAGAGCCTGAGAAAGCCGCCGAGTAAGAGAAACATTGTAACAGGGAATATACAGCGACATGTCTAATTTCAGCCGCCTGCGTCTTCATGGATTTAAATCTTTCGTCGACAAGACCGATCTTGATATCGGCCCGGGCCTGACCGGTATTGTCGGCCCGAACGGGTGCGGCAAGTCAAACCTTGTCGAAGCCCTGTCATGGGTGATGGGCGAAACATCCGCCAAGCGTTTGCGCGGATCGGGGATGGAAGATGTGATCTTTAACGGAACGACTGGCCGCCCTGCCCGCAACTCGGCTGAAGTTTCGGTCGTGCTCGACAACCGCGGCCGCACCGCCCCCAACCTCTTCAATAATTTCGACGAAATCGAAGTTGTTCGCCGTATCGAACGCGATATGGGATCAAGCTACTACGTCAACAGTAAACCTGTCCGCGCACGCGATGTGCAGATGTTATTTGCGGATATGGCGATTGGTGCGCATTCGGCGGCGATTGTGTCCCAAGGCCGTATTTCTGCGATTATCAACGCCAAGCCTGCCGAGCGTCGTCAGGTGTTGGAAGAGTCCGCCGGTGTTTCGGGCCTCTATGTCCGTCGTCACGAAGCCGAGTTGCGTTTGAAGGCGGCCGATGCCAACCTCGCGCGATTGCAGGATGTGATCGCGGGAATGGAGACGCAGCTTGACTCGCTCAAGCGTCAAAGCCGTCAGGCCACGCGGTATAAAAATATTTCATCCGAGATCAAAGACCTTGAAACCAAGCTGGCTCTGGCCGAATGGATGATTGCGCGCACGACCCGTGCCGAGGCCGAACAGGAGTACACCCAATCCGAAGGTCTGGTGGCCGAGCGCATGGCACGCGTGGCCGAGCTGAACCGCGTTCAGATCGAACAAAGTGAGGCCCTTCCTCCGCTGCGTGAAAAGCAGGCCGAGACCGCCGCTGCGTGGCAGGCCCAGAATTTCGAGTTGCGCCGTCTTGATGATGAGGAGCAACGTATCACCGCGCAGATCGAAGAAGCCAAAACCTCACTCTCGCAAATTTCCACGGACCGCGTCCATGAAGAAACAACCGCCAGTGAAAATGAAGCGACGCTTGCAAAATTAGAGTCGGAAGAAAAAGAATTGCTGGCGCAATCCGACGTGGCTAGTGAAATCCAGCGCCTGACCGACGAACGTGGCGAGAAAGAGCTCGACGTCTTCCGTTTGCAGGAAAATTATCAGGCCACTCTTGAAAAAGCAGCAAACCTGAAAGCCACGCGTGCGACACTGCAAAACCAGTTGTCGCAAGACGAGCACCGTTTGAATTCGATCAAGGCGCGGGCTGAATCCCTGCGCACGCAAATCACTGACAAACGCGCCCAACAGGAAGCCGCCGCACCGACCCAAGGGCTGAGCACCGATATCGAATTGTGTGAAGTCGAGCTTGGCAATAAACGCGATGCGGAAAAATCCAGTCGCGATGCGCTGGAGAATGCGCAGCAAAAACTTGAAGACGCTCGCGCGGCCCAACAATCGGCACGGGAAGCTCTCTCCAAAATCCAGTCCGAGATCAATGCCCTCGAAAGTGTTCTGAAATCGGAATCTCAATCCGGCTTCCGCCCCGTTCTGGACGAGATCAAGGCCGATGAAGGATTCGAGGCCGCGTTGTCCAAAGCTTTGGGCGATACGATTATGGCGTCGACCGAAAGTGACGCGCCGATGGTGTGGTCCGGCAAGGCCGCGCATGTGTCCGCGCCGTCCTTCCCTGCGGGGGTTATGGCTTTGCAACCGCACATCAAAGCTCCGGCAGCGTTGCAACTCGCCCTCTCCTTTATCGGGTTTGTCGAGAATGATGACGCAGGCGAACAGGCCGCGCCGCATTTGCAGGCCGGACAATCCATCGTTTCGCGCGACGGGTCTTACTGGCGCTGGGACGGTCTGGTGATCCGCGCCAAGGCCATGGACCGCAACGCCATTCGTCTGAAAAACAAAAACCGTCTGGGGGAATTGCAATTGCAACTCCCTCCTGCGCAATCGGCAAACGAAAATGCTGCCGCTGCTTTGCAATCCGCACAAGAGCAGGTTCAGTCCTGCCGTGTTGCTGTTCAGTCTATGGAACAGGAAGTCCGCACGCTTGATCGTACTCTGGCCAACAAACGGGTTGAATTGCAACGCGCTATTGAAAAACGGGCATCGACTGACTCTGAAATCGCAAAACTCGAGGAGGCGTTGAATATCGCCGGTGAAGATATCGAGCGTCTTGAAGCTGCGGTGTTTACGCACCAGACGTCGATGGAATCGTTTGATGATGCCGCGCTTGAACAACAAACGTTTGAAGTCGAGCAGCGCAAGCTTGCTTTAGCTGCCGCGCAAGCCGCACTCAGCGAAGCCTCTGCCGCACTCGAAGTCTTCCAGCAGGATATCAGCCGCCGCGAAGCCCGTATGCGCGCCATTGCCGATGAGCGCGTCAATCTGGGCAATCGGACAATTCGTGCACGGGAACGCCTCAAGAATCTCGACGAGCGCGAAGCCACGATGAAAGGTCGCCTCGAAGAAATCGAAAAACGCCCGGAAGAAATTACGGCGGCACGTCTTGCTCTTCTTGACAATCTCAAGACAATGGAAAACGCGAAGAACGAAGCGTCCGATGCATTGGCTGCGGCTGAGAAAGCGTTGAACGAAACCAACCACGACCTGAAAGAATCTGAAGCGTTGCTGATGGAAACACGCGAAGCGCGGGCGAAAGCTCAAGCGACCATGGAAGCCGCCAGCGGATCGATTGAAATTATCAGCCAATCTATTCACGACCAGTTTGCGATGACTCCGGATGAGCTTTGGGAATCGTCTGAAATGGATCTGGAAAAACTGAACGCCGAGCCGATTGATAAAATCCGTGGCAAACGCGACCGTTTGATCCGCGAACGTGACGGCATGGGTCCTGTGAACCTACGCGCCGATGTTGAATCTCAAGAAGTTGAACAACACCTCTCGAAACTCTCGCAAGAGCGTGGCGACCTGACCCAAGCGATTGAAGAGTTGCGCGGCGGCATTGCCAAGCTCAACAAAGAGGCGCGGGAGCGTTTGCAACAAGCGTTCGATACTGTCAACGGCCACTTCCAGACTTTGTTTACCCGTTTGTTCGGCGGTGGGCAGGCTCACTTGGCCTTTGTCGATTCCGACGATCCGCTCGAAGCCTCTCTCGAAATCTTTGCGCAGCCTCCGGGTAAATCGCTCCAGTCTCTCTCGCTGTTGTCGGGTGGGGAGAAAACCCTCGCTTCAACCGCGCTGATCTTTGCAATGTTCCTGACGAACCC
>Ga0209200_1001756_pt1 | contig 21326 bp, 14 predicted proteins | sample AD_UKC033_MetaG_FD_184406 | JGI IMG/M metagenome (GOLD analysis project Ga0209200, IMG submission 184406) | Active sludge microbial communities of municipal wastewater-treating anaerobic digesters from USA - AD_UKC033_MetaG (SPAdes) (version 2) | ecosystem: Engineered > Bioreactor > Anaerobic >... | reverse complement strand
AATGTTTTTTTTAAAGCCGCTTAAATTCGTTCTGATGCATTTTTGAAACTATAGATTTGTTACTTTTGAATGTAATTAGAGGTTTTTAGACGAACTGACGTTATGGGCAAGTTTAGAACGACACACCACAACGGAAGGCAGCAAACAAGAGAGCCACCTGCTTTACTGTTTGACACATCTTGACAGTCATTTTCGACTGGCAACAATCTATCATTTCTGACAATGGAGACCAGCGACCATTTCAAAAAACGGGGCGACACCGAAAAGCCAGACGAGTAGGAAAATAAATATTTTGAAAAATGAAAAAAATAATTTTAGGAACACTATTAGGAATTTCCCTTTCAGGCTTATTTGCCTTTACAGTTATGAGTTACGAACCTAAGAAATCAACAGGAGAAGTTGACCAATTTCAAGGACTTTATATTTTCGTTGACAGCAAGCCTGTAATGGAATATGAATATTTAGGAACAGTTAAATCAACAGTATCACTTGGCGACAGTCAATATACAGGTGTAAGGGACAGAATTATTAAAAAAGCAAAGAAAGATTACCCACAAGCAGATGCTATAATCATAACATTCAAGTCGGGCGGTTCAGACAAAGCGGACGCAATTAAGTTTAAATAAAAATCTGGGGCTATACGGCCCCAAATTTTCACTTAACAAAACGATGGATAGCTTAAAATTTGACAACATTCTCGGTTGGGAAGTTCCCAAAGGCACAATGCCCTGTTGGGTTCTTTCCGACAGTGATAGGCTTCTTTCAATAAAGGAAAAGAAACCATTTTATGATTATAGCCCAAGCTGTTATTTCCAAATTACCCAACGGCTTGACAACAATTTCATAGAAGGACATCTTGGACATAGTAGTTATCGTGGAGAACGATTTCACGAAAATATCTTAAGCAGTTATACTTATTTCAGTGATTATCAAAACCGAAAACCTGTGTATTTCAGCTTTGACAGAGTTTCATTGTATCGCTTAATAGAAATTATACCTAGTAACCCGCTTAAATTAATTTTAAGACGTGTTGACAGCCCAAAAGCAATAATACCCAATCAGGTATTTATGATAATGCCATTCAAATTTGAAGAGTTAAATAGTTTTTACAAGACAAGCATCAAAGACTATTTAAAATCAGAATTAAAAATAAATATTTACAGAGCTGATGACTTCAACGATAATGATATAATCATTGACACGATTTACAACCAAATTGAGCAATCTGAATTTTTAATTGCCGACACATCTTATCCTAATAAAAATGTGTTTTTTGAATTTGGATATGCCGCAGCTAAAGACAAAGAAATTATTACAATTCAAAACACAGAGATAGAACAGAATTTATTTTTTGACAGAGTTCATATAAGGGCAATATTTTATTCATTTGACAAAATAGAAGCATTTCAAAACCAATTAAAAAACACAATAATTGCTATAAGAGAGAAAGTTGCATCAAAGAATTAACAGACATAATGACGAGAAAACCAGCCCATAACAGGCGTTTGGCTCAATGGCGGGTACAATGGTTAATTGAACATTCTACCTCGCATCAAATTTTGTGGTATATTGATAGTTTTGTGCTTCGAAATCCGCCACTGCGCCAAGCGCCAAACCGTTACCTGCAACCCTATGACGACACCCTACAAAATTAAGCAGACAGAAAATTGAAAGAAATCATTTACATATTTATTGGTAGTGGACTTGGCGGACTGACAAGGTTTGGACTTGGGAAATGGATTAACGCTTTATACTCTAGCATTTTTCCCCTTGGGACATTTACAGTTAACATTTTGGCTTGTATAGTTTTAGGGTTTATCGTTGGCTTAGCAGACAACAAACAAATCTTTTCACCACAATTGCGGCTATTTTGGGTTGTTGGCTTTTGTGGTGGATTTAGCACTTTCTCAACTTTCAGCAACGAAACACTTTTGTTATTGCAAGACGGCAAATATTTAACGAGTATTCTCTATATTTTTGGAAGCATTGTGTGTTGTCTAATGGTAACGTATTTTGGAATTTATTTGAGTAGTAAAATATGAGAGTAACAAAACTATTTAAGGACTTTTTTGACAGTGAGAAGGCTGGCGGACTGACTTTAATCGTTTGCACCATTTTATCTTTATTCATAGCCAACTCAACATTTGGGACAGACTATCACAATTTTTGGCAGACAAAATTTCAAGGACTTAGCATTGAACATTGGGTAAATGACGGCTTAATGACCATTTTCTTTTTGTTAATAGGTTTAGAACTTGAACGAGAAATTTACATTGGCGAACTTTCAAAACTTAAAGACGCTTTATTGCCAATTTTTGGAGCAATTGGTGGAATGTTTGTTCCAGCAGGACTTTTTTTAATGTTCAACTATGGAACGCAAACCCAATCAGGTGCAGGTATTCCTATGGCGACAGACATTGCTTTTGCATTGGGCATTTTATCCTTGTTGGGCAACAGAGTGCCAACTTCACTAAAAGTATTTTTAACAGCGTTAGCAGTAATTGACGACTTAGGAGCAATCATTATCATTGCAATTTTCTATACAAAAACATTGCTTTGGACAAACTTATTTATTGCGTTAGGAATTTTTGCTTTGCTTTTAGTATTCAATAGAATGAAAGTGCAAAACCTTATTCCATATTTAATTGGCGGTGTCGCAATGTGGTATTTTATGCTTCATTCAGGCGTTCACGCCACCATAACAGGAGTGCTTTTGGCTTTTGCAATTCCATTTGGCAACGGAGACGAAAAATCTACTTCATACATTTTGCAACACTTTTTACACAAGCCTGTTGCATTTATCATTTTACCCATTTTTGCATTGGCAAACACAGCCATTGCTTTTAGTGGTGACATTGCACAAACCTTGACAGAGAATAACAGTTTAGGTATTGCAGTTGGACTTATCGTAGGTAAGCCATTAGGTATTTTCCTATTGACACTTTTGGCTGTAACTTTTGGACTTTGCAAACTTCCGACAGACCTTAATTGGAAGAGTATTTTTGGCGTTGGACTTTTAGCAGGCATTGGTTTTACAATGTCTATTTTCATAACCTTACTTGCTTATGACAGCGAAACAATCATCAACAACTCAAAATTAGTAATCCTCATTTCCTCATTGACAGCAGGACTTTTGGGTTTTACAACTTTGCGACTAACACTTAAACCAACAACAAACTAAATGACGAAAGAAGGGCAGCAGGTAACATCGGTTTGGCAAAATGGGGGCAGAAGTCTAAACTCAACATTTGTAATTCTATTAGGCTTTTGTGCATAATCCAAGCTGACGTATTTCAAATGCCCCCACTTCGCCAAGCCGTAAACCGTTGGCGGAAACCCTATGAACGACCGTGCAAACTCAAACGAACAGTATAACATTGAAACGAAAATGGCTATAAACTTTAGAAAGAGAAAGAAAATTTTACCCGGAGTTTATTTGAACTTCAGCAAAAAGGGAATCAGCACAACGGTTGGACCGAGAGGTGCAAATATCAACTTCGGAAAGAAAGGTGCATATCTTAACACAGGAATACCTGGAACTGGACTTTATTCCCGACAAAAAATTGGTGGCGGAAGCGGAAGTAGCCCAAGTTTTACACCTGCCAACAATTTTACATCAAATGCCAATGCTGTAAAATCAGACAAATCAAAAACGACAACAATTTTGCTTGCGTTCTTTTTAGGAACATTCGGGGCACATCGTTTTTATCTTGGACAACATTGGAAAGGCATTTTTTCTATTCTGTTTTTTTGGACTTACATTCCAACAATTATTTCGTTTATTGACGTGATTGTATTTGCCGCTATGTCGCAGGACAAATTTGACGACAAGTATAACAATGTAACATCTAATTCAAATGCAGAACAATGCACCGTTTGCAACAAGAACTTAATGTTTATGAACAAACCTATGTGGGGGTTAGGAAAACTTAATGATGGAACAAGACTTTGCTACAATTGTTTTTCAAAAATGACAAAATTGGATAGTGGTTTTATGTCCAACTCTAAAAAGAAATACGACACAAATCTTGTTCGACAAGTTCTTTCAGGCACACCTGTTTCTTTGCTTGCGTTTTCTTCATCTAACAACAAAACAGTCAGCACAACTTCAATTCCGACAAGCCAAAGTTTGGAAGAATTGAAAAAACACATTGAAGAAGCAAGACAGGAAAGGCAAGAATTAGAAACTGAAATCAAGCAACAACAATCAGCAACAAGACGATTAGAAAGTAATCTCAAAAGCAAACAAAGTGGTATCGGTAAAATGTTTGCAAAACAGGAAGTGGTTGAACAACTTGAAACCGAAGTAAAAGAAGCCAACGAATATTTAACAGACCTTTACAGCCAATACGAAGAAAGCCAAGCAAACATCAACATTGAAAGCGACAAAGAATTTCAGGAGCAATATCTGAAAGTAAAAGAAGCATACGTTGACCTTTCAAAAGCAAATAAGATTTGGGACATCGTTTCAGAAAGAGCAACTACCGAAACCAAATCGGCAGCAAAAAATTCCATTGACAGAAAAGAAGTCCGCTTTACTTTTGATGATATTGATTTTGTCCTTTCCGAACATTCGGCTTTCCATTTGGAAAATGCAAATGGGGACAATTTGTATATCTACCCCGCTTTTGTTTTACAACTCAATCATTCGGGAGCGATTACTTTAATTGATTTAAACGATTTGCGTTTCCGTTTTCACAGGCAACGTTTCTTGGAAGAAAAATCTACAACGCCAAGCGACACACAAGTTATTGATTACACTTGGGCAAAAGTAAATAAAGACGGAAGTCCTGATAAAAGATTTGTCGGCAATTATCAAATTCCTGTGGTTGAATATGGAGCGTTTGAGTTTTCAACGAACAGCGGATTGAGAGAAGTTTATTACATCAGCAATGTGCAGTTAGCAGAAAAATTTGCTAACGAGTTCAGGAAATATCTTTCGTTGCTTACACCAACAACAAGTTCTTCTATTCCCGATTTTACGCCAAGTTCAAACGGAGGAAAGACCAATAGTTTTTCTTATCAGTTTTATTCGTTGCTGAAAGATTTCTCAAAATCGTTGTTGCAAATCGTTCATAAACTTCAAACCAACAATGCAATTTTAGAACGTATGAATGGTGGGCAACTGCAAACTACGGCAAGTGAATTTATTGCTAACTGCGTTATTTATGATATGATACAAGTTTCCAACATTCTTGCGAAAGGCAAACTTTCTACGAAAAGTTTGGAAGCAACAGGATTGGTTTTAGCAACAAACCAATTATTGCCAAACAATAGCGAAGATATGTTAGATAAAGATTTTGACACGCTTGCATTAGCTCATCAGCAAGGACTTTATCAGGATATTTCCCGACAACTTCTTGAAATTGGAGCAGTAGAAAATCCTTTGCAGATAACCATTCAGGAAACGCAGGACGAAAAAGTAATTTCATCAACCAAACAACAAAACAACCTTGCGTTTCCGACATTCTTAAAAATTTCGGACAATCCGTTATTTGAAGAATACGTTACCATTCTTTACCGATACGCAACAATCATTTCAAAAGCAGATAATGTGGTTTCAAAAACAGAAGAAGCATTATTGAAAGACATTTATCAAATTACACATAATCCAATTCCCGAAAAGAAAAACGAAGCGTTACATATTTCAAAAGGCGATAAAAATGAATCGCTTGACGAAGTGTTGAATGAACTAAATTCTCTGATTGGTTTGAACGAAGTAAAAACGGAAATCAATACGTTAATCAACTTTATCAAAGTGCAGAAAGCAAGAGAACAATCAGGTTTAAAATCTTCTTCGCTATCTTATCACATCGTTTTTACAGGAAACCCCGGAACAGGAAAAACAACCGTTGCAAGAATTGTCGCCAAAATCTACAAACATCTTGGCATTTTAACCGAAGGACAATTAGTAGAAACTGACCGTTCGGGTTTGGTTGCTGAATACGTTGGACAAACAGCCGTAAAAGTGAATAAGACTGTCAATTCAGCATTAAACGGGATTTTATTTGTTGATGAGGCGTATTCTTTGGTTGGCGAAAACAAAGACGATTTCGGAAAAGAAGCCGTTGCCACTTTGATAAAAAGAATGGAAGACGACCGAGGTAAATTAGTTTTGGTTTTGGCTGGTTACACCAAAGAGATGACAGATTTCATTGACACAAACCCCGGCTTTAAATCAAGATTTAACCGCTACATCAGTTTCCCCGATTATACGCCAAGTGAATTGTTTGAAATTTTTGAAAGCAGTTGTAATAAGTTGGATTATCGCTTAACCGAAGAAGCAAAAACAAAACTGAAATCAGTTTTTGAAAATGCTTACACAACAAGAGACAAATCTTTCGGCAACGGACGATTTGTCCGCAATGTTTTTGAAAAAGCATTGGAACAACAAGCCAACCGAATTGCAAAAGAAAGCAGTCTGACCAAAGAAATTCTGACAACGATAACGGAAAATGATATAGCAGAAATTGCTATCTTAGCGGACTAATTATTTGTTGCTTTTTTGATGATGAAATTATCCAAGAATAAATACACGGAATTACTTGACAACATTGGCTCAACGCTGCAAAGAGCAAGAGAAAATGCTGTCAAAGCCGTTAATAATGAATTGGTAAAAGCTAATTGGGAAATTGGACAATACATTGTAGAATACGAGCAACAAGGAAAAGAAAAAGCGGACTACGGAAGTGCTTTGCTGACCAACTTGGCAAAAGACCTAAAAATCAAATATGGCAAGGGTTTCAGCAAAAGCAACATTTACCTTTGCAGACAGTTTTACATCAAATACCAAAAATTCCAGACAGTGTCTGGAAAATTGAGTTGGAGTCATTATGCCGAATTATTAACGGTTTCAGACGATTTGGCGAGAAGTTTTTACGAGAAACAAACCATCAAAGAAAATTGGGGTTTCAGAGAAATGAAACGACAAATTGATTCGGCATTGTTTCAGCGTTTGGCATTAAGCACCGACAAAAAAGGCGTTTTGGCATTGGCTGAAAAAGGACACGAAATTGAAACACCCAAAGACCTTATCAAAAATCCATACGTTTGGGAATTTTTGGATTTACCAAAAGACAAACTGATTAAAGAACGAGGACTTGAAAAGAAATTGGTTGAAAATTTACAGGAGTTTTTGTTGGAATTAGGCAAAGGTTTTTCGTTTGTCGGCAAACAATACAAAATCACGGTGGACAACGAACACAATTACATTGATCTTGTTTTTTATCATCGTATTTTGAAATGCTTTGTATTGATTGACCTGAAAACACGAAAAGTAAAACATTCGGACATCGGACAAATGAATTTTTACCTGAACTATTTTAAGGAAGAAGAAAACACCGAAGGCGACAACGAGCCAATTGGGATTATCATTGCAGCCGATAAACACGAATACACCGTTAAATATGCAACAGGCGGACTTGAAAACAGAATTTTCGTTTCAAAATACCAACTGTATTTACCTGACCAAAAACAATTAGAAGAAAAAGTAAAAGAGATACTTGAAACGGACTGACAAAAAGGGCATCCGCCAACATCGGTTTTGCGTAATGGCGGGTAACGGATTTCTATTGAACATTTGTGCTAAACCGAACGATAGTAATTCTAATCATCGGTAGTGCTAAAATTCCGCCACTACGCAAAGCCGTAAAACGTTGTGTGCAATGGTAAAAAGACATCGAAACCACAAGTAACCCGACAAAAAAGAGTAACTTTGAACCTTAAAAATAACCTAGGTAAAATATAAGATGACACTTTGGAACAACGACACTGAAATACAATTTTTTACAGAAGCATTAAGGAACTTTGCTTCCCCTGAACAGCTATTTTATAATTTGCAGGGTGGTTATTTTGCTTATGTTCCAAAAGGTTCAGACGCGGAAGGGCAAACCTTACAAAGCAGAAATTCACTTATTGGACAGTTCACAGAAAAATGGTGTAAAACACTTTTTGAACCAATCGCCAAAGAATTAGGGTTACACGCAGTAAATAGTGTTGTATGTGATGAACTTGGTTTGTCAAGACAATCAAGTGCAGACCTTGCATTTTGCACGACAAACAATACAGTGCAAAAATCCGAAAACATAAAACTTCTGTTTGAGATTAAAATGAGTGTAGTTTCCAACTATAAATTCACTCACCCAAACAATATAGCATATGTTGGCGACTATAAACAACACAAAGGAAATCCTGCATTGTTGCGTTCTGACTCAATGCTTAAAGCAATTGGCAAATCAATCAATATTCGTGTTTCAGGTATTGCTTCAACAAAAATACCTATTGTTGTTTTAGGAAACAGTCCTATAACCGACAACTATATTAAAAAGGTTGATTTTTTAAAAACTTCAGGTGTTATTCAAGGTTTTTGGTCGTTGAACCCTAAACCTACAACCTCTGAATATGTAAAGAATACGCCAAAATTAGGTTTCCAAACAATTTTTGACAAAGACCAACTCTTTAACAATTGCAAAGAACTTGTTACCAATGATATGAATTATTTTTCTTCAATGATTTCTAAATTGAAACTTGGAGAAATTATAAGAATAGCAAGTCAAGAAAAAACAGATATTGCAAAAGCAGAAAAATTTTTAACCTTAATCCGAAGCTAAAATGAAAAGACCAAAAGGAACAGCAACAAGTGCTTTCGGAACAAACGGAAGAATAAATCATGACAGCTCAAAATTTTATAATTCTAAACTTTATTCGGAACTTGGAGACAAAAAAATCCTTGACAAGAATGAAAATGACTTTCCACACGAGTTAGAAAATAAATTTATTCTTGGCTCGGCTGAGAATATGAAAGAGTTGCCTGACAACTCGGTTCATTTAATGATAACTTCACCACCTTACAATGTCTCAAAAGAGTATGACAAAGATTTATCACTAAAAGAGTATTTACAACTTTTAGAAAACGCATTTAAAGAAACATATAGAGTTTTGGTAAATGGTGGGCGTGCGTGCATAAACGTAGCTAATCTTGGAAGGAAACCTTACATACCACTTTCAGACTATATCTCTAAAATGATGATAGACATTGGCTTTAATATGCGTGGCGAAATCATTTGGAACAAGGCTGCAAGTGCAAGTCCTTCAACTGCTTGGGGTAGTTGGCAAAGTGCTGTTAATCCAATTTTAAGAGATATACACGAATATATTTTAATTTTTTCAAAAGGTGATTACAAGAGAGAAAAAGGTAAAAAAGAAAACTCCATAACAAAAGAGCAGTTTATGGAGTGGACAAAGTCTATATGGACAATGAAGGCAGAAAGTGCAAGAAGAATTGGACACCCTGCTCCTTTTCCAGAAGAACTTCCATTTAGACTAATTCAGCTTTATTCGTTTAAAGGAGATATAATACTTGACCCTTTTATGGGTAGTGGGACAACAGCAGTCGCTGCAATAAAATCAGAAAGAAAATTTGTGGGTTACGACATTTCACAAGAATATATTGACCTTGCAGAAAAAAGACTGAAACCATTTTTAGAACAGACAAGTATAAAATTTGCGACTGTAGAAAATGACGAAAAATAAAATCACTGCACACAACAACGGTTTGGCGTAATGGCGGGTGCAGTGCTTCGTATAACAGTTTTGTGGTAGGTTCAAGTGCTGTTCTTCGCTTGAGCTTTTGTGCTAAAAACCGCCACTACGCCAAGCCGCGAATCGTTACCGGAAACCCTATGGCGACAGTGCTGACATTAAACAGACTGACATGAAACGAACATTTTTTGACCACATAACATACATTCCGACCTTCCGACCGACTGCCAACGCTATGAAGTTTTATTTTTTTGCCACCGCACATTTTTTGTTTTTTAATTTTTTGGCAGCCGCACAAGTGGCACATTTTGTTTTGCCGCAACCGCACAAGCCGACCCAAAGGCAAAACAAAAAGAGCCACTTCTCCCAACGCTTTGTTAATTCCGTTACTTTTGAATTTCAATGAAAGGAAATGAGAAAATATTCCAAAAATATTTTTCACCTGACAACCTTCGGCTTGCTTGGGAAAGAATGGTGCGTTCAAACGGCAAGGACATTAAAGATTTTTTCGGAATAGAAATCTATTCTGCAAATCTTGAAAAGAATTTAACCCGACTTTCAGAAGCAATCATTACAGGAGAGTTCAAGCCGCAACGACCTTTCAAGTATTACGAGCCAAAGGCATCAAAAACTCACAGGACAAAATCTGTTTTAAGCATTGAGGATGCTTTAGTTTATCAGGCAATCGCAAACACCGTTGCGACCGCTAACTACAAAAGATTAGAAGAAAACAACCGCTTTGTTTTTGGTAGTGTGTTACATCCCGAAGTTGAAAAGGGACTTGACCTACTTAATGAAACAGATGCTGACTTTTATTTTTTTGAATACTATATTCCGCTATACAACAAGTTTATAAATTCGGTTAACACCGAAATCAGTAACACAAATATTCGTTTCAAACTTGAAACGGACATAACAGGTTTTTTTGATTGTATTCCTCACTCCAAACTTTTAATAACGCTAAACAAATTCGGAGTTGAGGAAGAAATACTTGACTTGCTTAACGACTGCTTAAACATTTATTCGGGAACAAAAGAATCTGTAACGCCAGGAGTTGGAATACCACAAGGACCAGCAGCATCATTTTTTTTCGCAAATGTTTTTCTTACAGACCTTGACTACGAAATAAGTCAGAGGGGTTATACATATTACCGTTACATGGACGACATACGCATCTATGAAGAAAATGAAGAAGAACTCACAGAAGCATTAGTATTGATTGACAATTTTCTTAAAGGGCGAGCATTGTCATTGAACACGAAAAAAACTTCTATTGAAGAAATCGTTGACCGTGAAGCGGAAAAACTTCCTTTGCTTACCCCATACGGTGAAGAATCAGACGAGTATGAGACTAAAGTTTCAACCAGTGAAAAACAAAAACAGATTTACTTGACGGAGCAAAGCCCCGACAATGAACAAGAGAGAAAATACATCATCAAAACAATTGAAGGTGATGAACTGATTAACTATTGCAAAAAAGATATATCAGAAGTTGAAAAACTCTTGCTTGACAAATTCAAAGACATTACAAAGCCCGACTTCAATCCACGGACATTGGCAAGTGACGAGCACTTGAAAAAAGAAATCATTCACATAGCATACCGTTGGAGAAGTTCAAACTCCATTCTGAAAAACCTTGACAAAGCAATACTCAATAAGGAACTGATTGACATTTGGCTTTTTTGTGTTGAGCATTTCTTTTGGAAAGCAAATCACTTTTGTTGGAATTTGAATCAGTATGGATCAAACGAATTTATCACTCTTAAACTCAATGAAATTATTCCAAGGTTTAAAAGTTTTGAGTGGGTTCGTTATCAGATTCTATCAAACATGGCAACCGTTCAAAAATTCAACACTTCTGAGTTAAGAGAGATTTTCAGAAAATCAAAGGATGAATCATCAGCACTTGTGCGACTTGGTTACTACATGATTTTGTTGAAGCACTTGCAACCCGACCATCAACTTTTTGCTTCGCTTCGCCAAGCAATTAAAGACGACAAAGAACCCTACATAAAAAATCGTTTGTCAAGTTTCCTATCAAGAAAATCTGTTAGTGAGAAAGTTGATGAAATAAAATTTTGGTTCGGCTTATGAATTTCAAAGAGATAGAAAATATAGAAAACAAAGTTGCTTCAACTGAAACATCTGCAAGCAGCAGTTTCCAGTTGGACATACTTAATGACTATTTAGAAAAGGAAAAGAAAAAATCAGGTGCAAAGGAAAATCCGTTTGTGTTTTTTTATGAAGATGTAATTTCCTCTGCAATGAGTTTCAATTTTAAATCTGCATTGGGAGATGTTCAATACAAAAACGCTTCAGAGGATGCGTTGGCTTGTTTGGAAATTTGCGTTGACTTTTCAAAACTACCTTTGTATTCAATAAGTGGTTGGTTGCAAAACGCTTTAAAGTTTACAGACCATTTGGTGTTACACTACATTCAAGAAGTGCTGAAAGAAACACCCATCATTTTAGGCGGAGAAGAAAAGTCAAGATACATTCAAATCAAATGGAAGAAGGGAGAAATTTCAGATGCAGGGGACAAACTAATTTATTTGTATGAATTGAGAAGCAAGCAACTTGAACATAGAACAAGAGTTTATCCAGACGGCAAACAAGAAATCATTTCACCACCGAGAAAACTTATCCGAAAAGAAATTTCAAAATCATTTCCTGAGGTGATGAAAATATTTTTGAGAACATTCAAAAGTGCTTACCCGAGTTATGCAAACTAAAGACAAAATCCCTTTTCCAAATATTTCCGACCAAGAAGCAATTCAAAAACTTTTTAAGTTTTGGAAAGTTGATGAATTGAAATTCATTGGCAAAGTCACCAAAAACAATTTTGGATATTTCTTCAATAGTGTATTAGCAAACAAACGACCTCTTAAATATCCTGACAAGTTTGGTAATGTTGGTGTGTTTTGTGAGAAAGGAGAAGGTTTGGAAGCCGACAAATATTATGAGTTTCATTGTTGCTTAGCTCCCATTGAGTGGAGGAAGGATAAAGGGAACCCTTACCTGCTAAATGTTGACACAAGCAAACCAATAAATCCAGTTGATGATTTTGAGCTTACCGAGAGCAGCAATGAACATTTTATTAAAGACATTTTCAACATTCGAGGTTTGACACCTGACGATGCAGCAAGAACTGCAAGACAGTTGAGATTAAACGAGCTTGAACTTTACACCCAAACCGAGAGATTTATTTTTGAATTAATTCAAAACGCTGATGATATGCCAAAGGCAACATCAGGAGTATTTGTTGAATTCATATTGACAAATGACTTTTTTGTTTTCTTGCATAACGGACTTCCATTTCAAAAAGAAAACGTTTCAGCTATCGCTGATGCAGGCAAAAGCACAAAGTATGCAGACACCAAAAAAACGGGATACAAAGGCATTGGTTTTAAATCTGTTTTTTCCGATGCTATGACAGTTTTAATTCATTCGGGCTATTTCAGTTTTCGTTTTGACAAAGATTTTTACAAGCAAATAACATTTAATGAACTTTACGACCATCATATTAAAACTCTAAATGATAAAGGCAGAAAGGAATTCTTTGCAAGATATAATGGGAAAGAAAAGGAGTTGACATCAATTGAAAGTATTCCTTGGCAGATAAAACCGATTTGGACAACGCTAAAAGAATTTCCTGAAGAACTAAAGTCAATTCAAGATTATTTTAGAAGAGAGGTTGCCATTGCTCTAAAGATTGGAAGAGAAACCATACAGAACAAAAATTACAATCAGATTTTAAAAACCTTGTTCAGTGAGCCAAGGTTTCTTTTGTTCCTAAGAAATGTCCGAAACATTTCAATCTCATCGGAGCAAATTAGTTTAAAGGTAAACATTCTTCGTTCAGGATATTTGAAAACAATTACGAGCAGCGACACTCATACAAATGAGATAATCAAGGATGAATACATTACGGACAAAGGACAATATCAAATAAAAATTGACAACGAGACTTTTCAAAAGGTTGGTGTGCCAATTTCAATACAGACAGACGGTGACAAATCTTCCTTTAAGAAAAATGACGGAACAGATTTAAACAACATTCCCGAAAAGTTAGCAAAGCTTGACAGCACTTCAATTTCCTTTGCTGCAAAAATTAAAGAAGAAAAAATTGTAAAACTTCCAGACAGCGAAGCAATTCTTTTCAATTACTTGCCTACCAATGACAGCAGGTTTGGTTTTCCGTTTTTGGTAAATGCTGATTTCATTACAACAACAAATAGAGAAACCATCATTGCCGAAAATCTTTGGAATGTCTATTTGTTCTATTACATAGGTTACTACTCTATTCAATGGATTGCAGACACAGCTTCTATAAAAATTACCGACAGTTCAAAGGAGAGTTTGAGAAATTCAATTCTTAGTTTGCTTCCCAAAAAACAAACTGACACAAAAGAAATACATCAGTTGTTCAATAAAGGATTTCAAAGAGGAATTGAAGAAATTCCTTTTATTCCTTGTGCATCCGAGAGAACACTTTTGAAAGTCAGCGAAGCGGTATTGGATAAAACAAAACTTTTTCAAAAGGCAATCTTCTTTAAAAACTTCAAGCAACTTTTCCCCGACAAAGACATTGTTAGTTACAATCTTCTTTATTGCTCTGACAAACTTTGTAAAGCCGATGTTCACGGCTTTGCTGTAACAACATTTGAAAAAGAAGATATTCAAAAGCTATTTCAGTTGGATGATTTTTCTCCAAAGACAAATGCAAAGCACAATGCTTCTCTTGTCCGACACTTGAAGGAAAACAAAATGGTTGATGTTTTGAAAATTTTTCCCTCAATACCAAACCATGTGGGGCAACTGAAAAAGCCAGAAGAACTTTTCATCTATGCAGATGAAGATGATAAAAAGAGTATTTCTTTTGATACCAATTTTAACTTTATCAGTTATGAAATTGAAGTTGTCGCAAGACAATTTAAGGATATTGAGGAAATCTTATTAACTGACTTAGGAGTTAAGAGATTTAATGCAGTAACCTACATTCAATCTATCTTAAACCAATACTCCTCAATCAACAAATCAATTTCGGAAAAAGAAAGCAATCTTAATTTTTGGAGATTTGTTTTCAAGAACAGGAATTCACTTTCCGATAACGATAAGGCGAAACTTGAAAACTTTGTAGTGCATACTACAAGTGGGCAATTCGTTCAGCTTAAGGATTGCTTTTTGTCAAGCGATTATCAAACAACATATCAAATTGAAAAAGTTGCAAGTCAAATCGGTTTAACAGGTTTATATTTTGTAAGCACATCTTATCTGCAAACGCAAAAGGAACTTGAGGATTTTAAATCTCTTTTTAATCGTTGTGGAGCAAGGCGTTCCGAAGGTTGGGAACTATACAGGCATAAGGTTAAAGGATTGATTACCTCAAATCAAATAACAGCAACTAATTGTGTAATCATTACCAAATTCATCTTTGATGTATTCAGGAACAACAGAAATAAATTTGACCAGTCGGAGAAAAATATTTTAAGGAACTTAAAACTACTGACTGAAAATAATGGAATGCAGCCATCAGGTTCTTGCATATTCAGTAATCCACAAATTCTAAAAATCCTACCTGACTACAATTTAGACAATCAAGTTAGCGGAAATTATTTAACGGCAACCGAAAACCATTTTCAGCAGGAATGGAAAGAATTTCTATTAGCCGCAGGAGTAACAGAACTTTCTGAAACAGAAATTGTAAAGAAGAAATTTGAAAAAATCCTATTGACAATAAACTCCATTGACATAATAAGGTCTGCTGCTATTTGGAAATTTATTTTTAGCAATTCCGACATCTTAACCAACGACAATACTTGCAAACAAAAATTAAAAGACATTCCACTTCCAATGAAGAATGGCAGCGTGCAAAAATGCAGTAACACTTTAATTTATTTTCCCATCGAGTTTAAACCCAAGAGCAACATTGAAGAATTATTGAATGGGTATCACGACTGCTTTGTAAACCCGCTTTTATCAGAAAGCCCAACCGATTTGGACAAATGGAAAACACTTTTAAAAATTGTTGGTGTGCAAGAAATAATTTCAACCAATGGAAGCGGAAACAATTTTGAGATTAGTCACATTGAACACCTGACAACATACGAATATTCATTACGCTTTTGGAAATATTTTCAGGAACATTTTTCTGTTGCTGACATAAATACAAATTCAAAATTTAGAACCAATATAATTTCAATGGCTTGTATTCCCTGCTTAGATAAGGGCGTGCGAAAACCAAGCGAAGTTTATCCTAACACCACTGAATACAGGAACGAAATAAATGACGACACAAAGATTTCAGGTTTCCCGTTCAAGGAAGATGTGATAATATTTTTGGGAATTAACACTGACCTTGGAGAATTAGAGGAAGATAAAAGCTACTTAAAGTATCTTGGGAATTTAGGCGAAAGATTTGTTTATGAACAAGTCAAAACAGAGCATTCAAATCGTGGGGTTGTAAAAGAAAATGATTACGGATTTACCATTGAACAAAATCAGAAAGTAATTATTGAAGTCGTTTGGAACAACAAACCATTTATTTCGGCTGACATAAGAAGTTTAGAGGATAGTGGAAATCCTTTTGACATTTCAATAACGGAAGGTGAAACCACAAACTATATTGAAGTCAAGACAACATTCAGAGAGAACAATATTTTTATGATGCCTGAAAGCGAATGGAATTGGATGTTAGCAAATACAAAAAGCTATTTTATTTACAGAGTAAACAACGCAACAATTAACCCAACAATTTCCGTTAGGTGTTTAGCAGTTGAAGCACTCCTAAATGGAAATATCAAACCAAAAGATTTCCCGGTTACAATTACGATTTGAGAATGATGAAAAGCCCTCACACAAAAAACACACTCTTGCAAGCCGCTACAAGCCAGCCCACGAACCAAAGCTTGCAAGAGAGTGTTTTTTCTCTTACCCAGGAAAAAATAAAAAATAAAAAATTTCCCTCCCTTAAAAAAAATAAAACTTCATTCCACCGCACTGTGCAAACTCTGACAGACAAAGCATTAAATGAAAATCATTATATAAAAAGTGGGTGCAAACTTGACACTTCAACGCTTCGGACAGACAGAAGGGCATCCGGTAACATCGGTTTGCCGCAATGGGGGTTGACGTGGTTAATTCAAGTGGAGTGCTTCTATCAAAGTTTGTGCTTGGTTGACAGTTTAGTGCTTCGAAATCCCCCACTGCGGCAAGCCGAAAAACGTTACCAGCAAGCGTAAAACGACACGACACAGTAGACAGAAACGAACTTAAACAAGAAAAAAAGTAAACCATTTTGACAGGTGAACACAGACATAGAAACGATATAACATTTAGTCAGCGAGTGAGCCGACACTCATTGCCTACCCTTCTGTGTTTTAATTTTTTTCCCACCGCACAAAATATTTTGAAATTCAGCAGCCGCACAAATGGCACATTTGGTTTTGCCCAACACACAAGCCGACCCTTCGCAAAACCAAAAGAGCCATTTTTTGCCACCGCACTTAAGACGATTATGCGATTAAAAACCGTATTTTGTACAATTAAAAATTAACGTAATAACAGACAAGAATAAATGAGTTTAAATACACAATCGCTTCAACCGCTTATCAACTTCATCTACTCGGTGGCTGACCAAGTGTTGATTAACACTTACGAACCGAGTAAATACAAAGATGTTATCCTGCCAATGACCGTTATCAGGCGTTTGGATGCTGTGTTGGAACCAACCAAAGACAAGGTTTTAGAAACACACGAAAAGTATAAAGACAAACTAAACGACCTGACAGCTTTGCTTACGAGCAAACAAAACGGCAGCGGACAGGCATTTTACAATACTTCGCCTTACACCTTGAAAAAGCTGTTAGACGACCCGAAGAATCTTCGCAGCAATTTCGAAAACTACCTGAACGGATTTTCAAACAATGTGCAAGACATCATTACCAAGTTTAAGTTTCGCAACGAACTGGAAACGCTGGACGAAGCAGGTAAACTGTTTTCTACCATTGAAAAATTTGTTTCGCCTAAAATTGACTTGCGTCCTGAGAGCTTGCCGCCTTTGGCTATGGGTTATGTGTTTGAAGATTTGCTTCGCAGGTTTAATGAAGCTACCAATGCGGAAGCAGGACGACACTTTACGCCCCGTGAAATTATTGAACTGATGACACACGTTTTGTTTTTGCCCGTGAAAGAGCAAATCCAAAACGGAACGTTTTTGATTTACGACCCTTGTGCCGGTTCGGGTGCTATGCTGACAGAATCGAAAAAATACATTACTGATGAAGATGGTGAAATAAAATCGAAAGCCACCGTTCACGTTTACGGACAGGAAAACACGCCTACCATTTACGCCATTTCCAAATCGGATATGTTGTTGAAAGGCGAAGACCCAGAAAAAATTGTGTATGGCAGCACCTTGAGCCAATACGGTTTTCCAAAAGAACTTCGCTTTGACTTTATGCTCACCAATCCACCTTACGGCACAAGTTGGGCTGATGATAAAAAAGCATTAAGCGTTGGAGACAAAGGAAAAATCATTGACCCACGTTTTCAAATTAAAAAGCAGTATGTGGCAGAACCTGCCGTTACCCGTGTGAATGACGGGCAGTTGATGTTTGTGTTACATATGCTCAGCAAGATGAAAGACACCGAGCAAGGCAGCCGAATCGCTTCTGTTCACAATGGTTCGGCACTATTTACAGGCGATGCAGGTCAAGGCGAAAGCGAGATTCGCAAGCACATTATTGAAAGTGATATGCTGGAAGCCATCATTGCTTTACCCAATGATATTTTTTATAATACAGGTATACCCACCTACATTTTCATTATTACCAACCGCAAGCCCAAACACCGCCAAGGCAAAGTGCAACTCATCAATGCCAATGGTGATCAGTTTTATGGCAAAATGAAAAAATCGTTGGGAAGCAAACGCAATGAGTTAGTGCCACGCAACATCAACGACATTACCAAACTTTATCTCGATTTTAAGGAAACCGAACACAGCAAATTGTTTGACAACAACGAGTTTGGCTACAGCCAAATTATTGTGCACCGACCTTTACGCCAGATGGTGCAGTTTACCGCCAAGCGGGTGGCTTCGCTTCGCTTTGTGAGCAACAACGCTGCTTTGCGTGAAGAACTCTACAAGGAATTTGGCAACGAAGTATATGACAAAAAAGCCACCGACAAACTGGAACAATGGCTGCTCAACTACTTTATGCAAGACAGTGATGAAGAAGAAACCGAAGACGGAGAAGCAGAACTCACCCTTGCATCATTACCCAAAAAGAAACAGAAGATTGTAAAACAGCTTTGCGATACGGCTGTGTGGCAACGAGACCTTGACCTGATGAACCACGCTAAAAAGTTGGCGGAAACTTTTGGCGACAAACTGTTTGACGATTTTAATGTGTTTGAAGAACTGCTGGACAAGGAATTGAAAAAGCACAGCATAAAACTGGCAGCCAAAGACAAAAAAGATTTGCTGAGTGCCTTAAGCTGGACAGACCCCAAAGCAGCAGCCGTGATAAAGAAAAAACATAAAGACGGCACGATAGAATATGTAAGCGACCCTGCTTTGAAAGATTACGAAAACATACCGCTGAAAGAAGACATACAAATATTTTTTGAACGGGAAGTAATACCCTTTGCCGATGATGCCTGGTGGAATGCAGACGAAACCAAAATTGGTTATGAAATAAACTTCAATAAATATTTTTACCAATACACCCCGCCACGCAACAAAGCCGACATAGCAGCCGACCTGTTTGCCATTGAACACGAAACCGAAAACCTGTTAAAAGAAATTGTGGGATGATAGCAGCAGAAGTGAAAAACATAAAGGCAAGTTGGTTAAATGAAGTCCCTTCACATTGGGATATTGTTCGCCTTAAAACACTTGTAAAAGGTGGAACAAACGGTGTTTGGGGCAGCGAACCTAAAAGCAACAAGAATGATATTGTATGTGTTCGTGTTGCTGATATTGATGAATGGCAATACGGAATAAGTGAAAGTGATTTGACGTATCGTAATATTCAGGAATCAGACCAAAATGGACGCTTATTAAATTATGGTGATTTGATAATTGAAAAATCAGGTGGTGGCGAAATATCACCAGTTGGTAGAGTTGTTATATACAATCTCGACAAGAAAGCAGTCACGTCAAATTTTATGGCTCGTCTTAATCTTGTTGGCGACATCAACAAAGAGTTTTTGTATTACTACTTCCGTTTTCTTTACCACAGAAGATTAAATCATCCAGCCATTAAGGCAACAACTGGAATTCAGAATTTGGACTTGTATGCTTATTTGCAGAATCCAATTGCAGTTCCAACCCCAAAAGAGCAAGAATCAATTGTTGAATTTATAAATCAGACATCAGGAGAAATCACCCGTTTCATACAAACCAAGCAACGCTTTATTGAATTGCTGAAAGAGCAAAGGCAAAGCATTATTACCAATGCCGTAACCAAAGGCATTGTTGATGGCGTGAAGATGAAGGAAACCGTATTGGGCGAAATTCCAGAACATTGGGAAGTGAGAAGGTTGAAGTTTTGCCTTAGCGAAAAGTTGAAGTATGGAGCTAATGCCGCAGGAGATTATTACAATCCTGCTTGGTATCGGTATATCAGAATTACAGACTTCACATCAGAAGGAACACTTGACGAAAACAATAAACTTTCCTTAGCACCCGAAGATGGTAAAGATTATGAGTTAAAAGACGGTGATATTTTACTTGCCAGAAGCGGTGCCACAGTTGGCAAATCGTTTCAATTTAAAACAGTTGACAGAAATGAAAAGTGTTGCTATGCAGGTTATTTAATAAAAGCATCACCAAACGAAGATTTGATTTTATCTGATTTTTTATACAATTACACGCTAACGTCAAACTACGAAAGTTGGAAAGGTTCTATTTTGATAAAGGCAACTATCGAAAATATTTCAGCAGATAAGTATGCTAATCTTTTGATTCCAATTCCGCCAGTAACCGAACAAAGACAGATTATTGAACACATCAAAACCGAAACCCGCACCTTGGACATTGCCATCAGCAAAGCCGAAAGAGAAATTGAGTTGATAAAAGAATATAGAGAAGCAATGATAGCCGAAGCGGTAACGGGAAAAATGAAATTGTAAAAGAATGGGAAAATTAAAATATACCGATACCACCGAAAAAGGTTTGGAAGCCCACATCACACAACATTTATGTTTGGTGAATGGGTTTGAAGAACGCCATTTTGACCAATACAATCGCAGCGAATGTGTGGATGAAGAATTGCTGTTTCAATTTTTAGAAACAACCCAACCCAAAGAAGTAGCCAAACTGAAACAAAGCCACGGCAGCAATTTCAGGCAACGCATTTTGTATTTGGTAAACCGCAAAATAAAAGACGAAACCGTAGTAAACGAAAAGTGTTTGGGCGGTATCATTAACCTTTTACGCACAGACATTACAGACGGCAACACAGGCATAAAACTGAAATTGTTTTACGACAAGCCCGTAAGCAACCTGAATCCCAAAGATGCCGAGCTATACGAGAAGAATATATTTTCGGTAACCCGTCAGGTGCATTTCAGCACACAAAGCGAAAAGTCGTTGGATTTGGTGGTGTTCATCAACGGTTTGCCCGTTATCACTTTTGAGTTGAAAAACGAACTCACCAAGCAGAATGTAAAAGATGCCATTAAGCAATACAAAACCACCCGTGACCCCAAGGAAGAATTGTTTCGCCTTGCCCGTTGTTTGGTTCACTTTGCAGTGGACACCGAGCAAGTTTGGATGTGCA
>Ga0209200_1001754_pt1 | contig 21328 bp, 16 predicted proteins | sample AD_UKC033_MetaG_FD_184406 | JGI IMG/M metagenome (GOLD analysis project Ga0209200, IMG submission 184406) | Active sludge microbial communities of municipal wastewater-treating anaerobic digesters from USA - AD_UKC033_MetaG (SPAdes) (version 2) | ecosystem: Engineered > Bioreactor > Anaerobic >... | reverse complement strand
TGTTCACGGATGAGTCTGACGTCGCCGGGATTGTCTTCAAACAGCAGCAGTCGGATTAATTTATTATTCATTTTGAAGGCAATAATCTTTTTGTTCTTTTTATACATTGAATGATTCATAATGTCAAAAACATTATTGTTAAAATGGCCGATGCGAGGGTAGCATTTTATCTTGCATAAAAGATGATAATAAAATAAATAATTGGCGAGGATGTCTTTTTTATCCGATTTAAGTATTATAATCCGCGTTGACAATTTAGTCGGTAGTGCATATATGTCGACAAATTTCCAGGCGAGAGTGGCGGAATTGGCAGACGCACTGGACTTAGGATCCAGCCCGCCTTAGCGGATAGGGGTTCAAATCCCCTCTCTCGCACCATGAAAATAGTAGCAGTTTAAGGAGAAATTATGGTGAGTCAGATGACTATAAAAATGGAAGAACTGAGTCCGGTCAAGAAAAAAATATCTTTCGAAGTGCCGTGGGAAGAAGTGAAAACCGAACTGGATTCAGTATATCGAGAAGTAGGCAAACAGGCGAAAATTAAAGGCTTCCGCCAGGGAAAAGTACCGCGCAAAGTGCTTGAGACGCATTTCAAAGAACATGCTCACACGGAGACCATGAATAATATAATTAACAAATATTATTGGCAGGCTCTTGAAGAAAATAAAATAATCGCTCTTTCGCGGCCTGAAATTACTCAGGATGGGTTAAAAGAGAATTCCGTTTTTTCTTTTTCTGCTTCTTTTGAAATAGAACCAGAATTCGAGCCTCGAGGCTATACAGCTATGGAATTGGAAAAGGAGGAAATTCTGGTTACTAGTAGCGATATGGAAAAGAAAATTAGCGAAATAAGACAGATGTTTGCGACGATGGAAGAAGTAACAGATGATCGTAAAGTTCAACAGGGTGATTTTGTCGTCATTGATTTTGCTGGTATATGCGAAGGGGAATCATCAGCAGAATTAAAAGCAGAAAATTATTTTTTGGAAATCGGATCAAAAAAATTTGTTCCCGGGTTCGAAGAACAGTTAATCGATATGACAAAAGGAGAGACAAAAACGATTAAAGTGACCTACCCGGAAGATTACCGGGAAAAGAAATATGCCGGGAAAAACGTTCTATTTGATGTCACTGTAAAAAACCTAAAAGAGAAAAGGATGCCAGCGCTAGATGAAAATTTTATTAAAAATTTTGAAAAGTATAACTCTTTGGAAGATCTAAAAAGCGATATAAGAAAATCACTGGAAGAAGAAGCCGCACGCCTTACGGAAACGAATCTGCAAAATAAAATTACGGAGAAACTGTTGCAAGTTAACGAATTCGATGTTCCCTCATCTCTTGTCGAACGTCAAATATTTTATATGATGGCGGACATGGTACGGAGAATGACTTCTGCCGGTATGGATGAGAAAAGCGCAACTGAGCTTTGTCTTAATATGCGGGATAATTTCAAAGATGAAGCAACAAAGGAGGTTAAGGCATTTTTGCTTTTTAAAAAAATAGCTGAAAAGGAAAAAATTATAGTGGAAACAGCCGATGCGGACGAACACATCCGTCAATTAGCGGCAAGATACGGAAAAGATTATGAATTAATAAAAAAAGGATACGAAAACGAAGAAAAAATGGAAAATCTTAAGCTGGATTTAACACAAAAAAAGGTATTTGACTTTATTGTCCAAAGTGCCAATATTAAGACTATAGAAAAAGAGGGAATATATGGGGCGGAGGTAAAAAGTTGAATTTAATTCCAATGGTTGTGGAACAAGACGGCCGAGGCGAGAGAGCTTTTGATATTTATTCACGATTGTTAAAAGATAGGATTGTTTTCCTCGGCACGGCCATCGATGACAATATCGCGAACCTTGTTGTGGCCCAGATGCTTTATCTCGAGTCAGAAGATCCGGATAAAGAAATATTTTTTTACTTAAATTCTCCAGGAGGCCATGTGAGCTCTGGATTAGCTATTTACGACACAATGCAGTATATTAAATCGCCAATATCTACTGTGTGTATGGGACAGGCAGCCAGCATGGCGGCAATATTGCTCGCAGCCGGGACAAAGGGTAAAAGATTTGCTCTGCCGCATGCGCGGATTTTAATTCATCAACCGCTGGGTGGCTTTCAGGGACAAGCAACCGATATTGATATACAAGCCAAAGAAATATTGAGATTAAAAGACGAGTTAAACAGAATACTTTCGCAATTAACAGGGAAACCGCTTGCTAAAGTAATAAACGATACGGAACGCGATTATTTCATGGATAGTGAACAAGCCAAAGAATATGGTATAATTGATAATATTATAGTCAGGAGACCTGACACAACCACGATAAGCGGAAAAAAGGAGAATAAATGATTAAAAAAGGTAAGGACGATAGAATTCAGGGAATACTTTTTTGCTCATTTTGCGGAAAAACACAAAGCGAAGTAAGAAAACTGGTCGCCGGTCCAACTGCGTATATCTGTGATGAATGTATTGAGCTTTGTCGTTATATTATAGAAGAAGAGGAAGATAAAGAGGTAGCGAAGGATTCTCAAGGCGGTCTCCTGCAACCGAAGGAAATTAAGAAATATTTAGATCATTATGTAATTGGCCAAGAGAAAACAAAGAAAATTTTATCGGTCGCGGTTTATAATCATTACAAAAGGTTGCTATCGGGAGCGGATCCTGACGGGATTGAAATCCAAAAAAGTAATGTGCTTTTGATTGGCCCTACCGGTTCGGGCAAAACATTGCTGGCGAAAACATTGGCAAAATTTCTCAATGTTCCTTTTACCATCGCCGATGCCACAACATTGACAGAAGCGGGCTATGTGGGTGAAGATGTTGAGAACATTATTTTAAGCCTGCTGCAAAATGCGGATTATGATGTTGCCCGTGCTTCTAAAGGTATTGTTTATATTGATGAAATCGATAAAATCGCCAAAAAATCCGGTAATCCTTCTATAACTAGGGATGTTTCCGGTGAAGGTGTGCAACAGGCACTTCTAAAAATAATGGAAGGTACAATGGCCAATATTCCTCCCAAAGGGGGTCGTAAGCATCCCCAACAGGAATTTATTCAGGTGGATACGACTAATATATTGTTCATCTGCGGCGGAGCGTTCAATGACCTGGAAAACATCATCGCCAAACGTCTTGGTGTCAATGCGATGGGTTTTGGAGCGGAGATAAAGAGCAAAAAAGAAAAAAGATCAGGAGAATTGCTTGCCGAAACAAGGTCGGAAGATTTGTTAAAGTTCGGTCTAATACCTGAATTCATCGGTCGTTTGCCTGTTATCGCGACATTGGATGATTTGGATGAATCGATTTTAATCCGTATTTTGGTTGAGCCGAAAGACGCGATTATTAAACAATACAAAAAATTGTTTGCATTGGAAAATGTCAATTTAAAATTTACCGATGGCGCGCTGCGTGCGGTGGCCAAATTATCGATGGAAAGAAAATCAGGAGCGCGCGGTTTGCGTTCCATATTGGAAAACACCATGCTGGAAGTGATGTATGATATTCCCTCGCAGCAGGATATCAAAGAATGCGTGATTAATGAAGAAGTGGTCTTAAAAAAAGAAAGGCCGATTTTAATTTACGAATCAAAATCGAAAACAGCTTAAGAATACGGAAGTTTATGTTTAACGGAAATGAAAATATGGATAAAGGCAAAATGGTAGAGATTCCTCTTTTGCCGTTGAGGGATGTGGTGGTTTTCCCGCACATGATTGTGCCTTTGTTTGTTGGACGGGAAAAATCGATTGCCGCGTTAGAATCGGCGATGAAATATGAGAAAGGCATTTTCATGGTTGCGCAGAAAAATGCCAAAAAAGACGATCCTGTTCAGGACGATATTTATACTGTTGGAACAATAGGGATAATTATACAACTTTTGCGTTTGCCCGATGGGACGGTAAAGGTGCTTGTAGAAGGGAAAACACGCGGCGTAATAAAAGAATATTTGCCCAATAACGATTTTTTCTTGGTGTCAGTTAGGGAAATCGAAGACATTGATGATCGGGATGAGATTAAAAAACAGGCGCTGATGCGCAGTATCAAGGAATCCTTTGAACTCTATCTGAAACTGAGCAAAAAAGTTCATTTGGAAATGATGGGCACAATTGTGGCCATTGAAGATCCCTCGAAGCTTGCCGATGTGGTTATTACTCATATTAACGTGAAACTCGAAGATAAACAAAAAATTATTGAAATTTTCAATATTAGCGAACGACTGGAAGCGATCTATTCTTTGCTTCTTTCTGAAATAGAAATACTGCAAGTGGAAGAAAAAATCAAAAGGCGCGTCAAAAAGCAAATGGAAAAGACACAGAAAGATTATTACCTCAATGAACAAATGCGCGCGATTCAGAAAGAAATGGGGGAAAAAGATGATTTCCGTAATGAAATTGCAGAACTTGAAAAGCGCTTAAAACAGAAAAAAATGTCGGAAGAAGCGACGAAAAAAGTCCGACAGGAAATAAAAAAACTGCAAATGATGGCGCCCATGTCCGCTGAGGCCACAGTGGTTAGAAATTATATTGAATGGATTTTGGATATGCCCTGGTCGGAAAAAACAGAAAACAAGTACACGCTGAAGGAGTCAGAATCTATACTTGAGGAAGACCATTACGGGTTAAAAAAAGTTAAGGAACGTATCATTGAGTATTTGGCCGTGCAGTCATTGGTGGAAAAAAATAAAGGGCCGATTTTGTGTCTTGTTGGTCCTCCGGGCGTCGGAAAGACATCAATCGCTAAATCAGTGGCTAGGGCGACAAATAGAAAGTTTGTACGCATTTCTTTGGGCGGTGTGCGTGACGAAGCGGAAATACGTGGCCATCGGCGCACTTACATTGGAGCAATGCCGGGGAAAATTATCCAGTCTTTAAAAAAGGCGGGTTCCAATAATCCCGTGTTTTGTCTGGATGAGGTTGATAAGCTTAGCTCAGATTTTCGCGGTGACCCTTCTTCGGCTCTTTTGGAAGTTCTTGACCCGGAACAAAACTTTGCCTTCAATGATAACTATCTTGATCTGGATTATGATTTGTCGGATATCATGTTTATCACCACAGCAAATGTTTTGCAGACAATACCGGCGCCGCTACAAGATCGTATGGAAGTCATCAGAATTGCCGGTTATACCGAACAGGAAAAACTAAATATAGCGCAAAAATTTCTCGTGACGAAGGAGATGGAAGCTAACGGCTTGAAGCCTGAAAATATCGAAATAACGAAAGGTGCGTTATTGAGAATTATTCGTCAGTACACGAGGGAAGCAGGCGTGAGAAATTTGGAGCGCGAAATAGCATCTATTTGTCGTAAGGTAGCCAAAGAAATTGTGAGCAATGGCAAAAAAGACAAAAAAATAGTGATTACATCAAAATCCATTCCAAAATATTTAAGTGTTCCTAAATATCGACATGGTGAAACGGAAGGCAAAAATCAAATAGGATTAACGATAGGATTGGCTTGGACGGAAGTGGGCGGAGAGCTTTTAGCGATTGAGGCGTCTATCATGGAAGGTACCGGTAAGATGGTTATGACGGGGAAACTGGGTGATGTCATGCAGGAATCGGTTCAGGCGGCTTTAACCTATATTCGCGCTCGTGCAGAACGATTCGGTCTGGGAAAGAATTTCTATAGGAAAGTAGATATACATGTGCATGTTCCGGAGGGAGCAATCCCCAAAGATGGACCTTCCGCGGGAATAGCCATGGCTACATCAATTGCATCGGCCCTAATGAAGAAAAAAGTTCGTGCCGATTTAGCGATGACCGGAGAAATTACTTTGCGGGGAAGGGTCTTACCGATAGGGGGATTGAAAGAAAAAATTCTTGCCGCTCATCGTGGCAACATTAAAGAGGTTATTATTCCCAAGGACAATGAAAAAGACTTGGTTGAAGTCCCTCAAAACGTACAAAATGCGTTGAAAATAATTTTTGTGGAACACATAGATGAGGTTTTAAAAATAGCATTTGAAAAAGATGACGAAGATTTTGGCGAAAAAGTTTCCTCGGATATGCCGGTTGCTTCACAGTCTGTGAATTAAAAAACAGTACTGTTTTTTATAACTTGACAATGAATGTCAATGTTGCTAGAAGCCACAGACTGTTTTTGGGTGATTGCGGGCGGGTAGCTCAGCTGGGAGAGCGCCACGTTTACACCGTGGATGTCACAGGTTCGAGTCCTGTTCCGCCTACCATTGAAAAAGAAAATAAAAACAGAGGATAAAATATTTTTTTGGGGGTCGTAGTTAAGTTGGTTATAACGCCGGCCTGTCACGCCGGAGGGCGTGGGTTCAAGTCCCATCGGCCCCGCCAGAAATTTGAGGGGGAGTCAGCTTAAAAGCAGCTCCCCCTTTTTTATTCAGCAACTTGCTTTTTAAATATCATTAAGATAATGTTTTTTTGTGTTTAAGACAAAAAAAGCAAAAAAAGTCATATGGATTATGGAGGGTTTATCATCAGAACGCCAAGTAAAGCTGGTGGTTTTTTACTGCAACTAGCCGTTGGCTGTTTCTATAATAAATACAACTTTCGCGGAATATATCGGTAGAAAGAGTTTAGAATAAAACCCGTCAAAGTAATTAAAAATCGGGAATGCAAAGCGTCAGAAAAAGTGTTTTTATGTGACAGCGAAGCTTTGCTGGTGTCCCGATAACGTTTGGAAGAAGAAATTGCCCTCATAAAAGAAAATATTCCAGAGATTAAAAAATATCAACCTATGCCGACGCCAAAAAAAATTTAAAAATCTATTGATGATATGAACAAGCTTAAGAGGATGAGCTAAGTTTGATTTATTAGGTGTGGAAACCGGGAATTTTGTTTTCAATCATGTATCAAGTTACTTGCCCGTGAGAGTATATGTGCCGCGGCAAAAAAAGAAAAAATATTCACATGAGAAATTATTTAATTATAGCAAAAGATTTAATTAAAATAAACGAGAATATTTAAGAAGACTGTAAAGTTTATAAGGTTGATTATGAAAATCACTTCACCCCTATTTTTTTGGCGCGATCATAAATATATGAAAAAGAAAATTGTCAAAACGCTGAATAAAGCGCAAAAAACCGGAATGGTGGATTCCTCTTCACGGGAAATGATTGAAAACATTCTGGATTTTACTCATATTCTTGTTCGTGAGATAATGATTCCGCGAACGGAAATAATTGCCGTAAGCACAGAGGCGACGGAACAGGAAATAATTGAACAGGCAACCGAATCCAGGCACACGCGCATACCTGTTTATCAGGGTACTATAGACAATATTATCGGAATTTTGAATGTGAAAGATTTGCTTAAATTCTGGTCAAAAGATGTGTCAAAGGAAGATATACTAACTCAGCTGACTAAACCCTATTATATTCCCGAAACGAAGAATACGCACTTATTGTTTTACGAATTTAAGGAAAATAAAAAGCACATGGCCATAGTTATTGACGAGTATGGCGGAACCTCGGGTCTGGTGACTCTGGAAGATCTTTTAGAAGAAATTGTTGGGGAGATTCAAGATGAGCATGAAATGGGTGCTGCGGCAAAAGACGTGTTCCCTTCAACAGACGGTTCAGTGGTGATGGAGGGCAGAACGGAAATTGAAAAAATAGAAGAGTATTTAAATATCCATTTGGAAAAAGGAAGATATGAGACACTCAGTGGAATGATTTTGAATACGGCAAAAAGAATTCCGCTAGTCGGGGAAAAATACAGGATACAGGATCTGGATATAACTATCGAAAGTGCGGATGAGCGCAGCATTAAAAAGGTTAGAATAAAAAAATTGATACCGGTGGCGAGAAATGAATAAGAAAATAACTGCCACTGCCGCCAAATTGCTTTCCGATATAAAAAATTATCTAGAGCGTAACGAGATCATTTTAGCCGTTATCAGCGGTTTGTTTTTGTTTTTATCCTTTCCCCAATATGGCTTTGGTGCCATAGCATGGTTTGCATTGGTCCCGCTGTTTTTTGCTGTTTATCGTGCGCCATCCATACGTAGAGCCTTTACTCTAGGCTTCATTGCCGGGGTAGTAGGGTATGCAGGTATTATTTACTGGATTACTTATGTAGTGGTGAATTACGGCTACCTCCCTGTATACATGGGCGTTATTATCATGTTGTTTCTGAACTTTTATTTAAGCGTTTACCTTGCGTTATTTGCGGCAGGCGTTTATTTTTTTCAGAATAAAAATTTTCTTTGCTTGGTGGCGCCAGCGCTGTGGGTATCTTTGGAATATTTAAAATCATATTTATTTACTGGATTTCCATGGGAAAATCTCGGTTACTCGCAATATTTGAATTTTTATTTTATTCAATTTGCAGATGTGTTCGGGATCTTTGGATTATCTTTTATAATTGTTTGTGTCAATGCGGCAATATTTATGTTGCTGACACAAAGAACAAAAAAGGTGTTCATTTCGGCTACCGTTGTATTTTTGGTTTTATGCTTTGTTTACCTGTATGGATATTTTCGTATATCCCATGTGCAAGAAAAAATGACCAGCGCTCAAGGTGTGGAAGTATCTCTTATTCAAGGAAATGTAGATCAATCGATTAAATGGAATGAATTTTTTCAGAAAAAAATATTAAATAATTATCTTGAGCTATCCTTGCTTAATTCACCTGCGGCGGGAGGATTGCTTGTATGGCCGGAAACCGCCTTGCCTTTTAATTATCGGGACGAAGGTGATTTACAAAAGCGGGTAAATAATTTGCCCAGAGAAGTGCAATCCTGGTTCGTTTTTGGAGCGGTAAGTTACATACCTAAAAATCGATATACATCTTTTTTCAACAGCGCTTATTTGCTTTCTCCAGATGGTGCGTTGAAGGGCAGGTATGACAAGGTGCATCTTGTCCCTTACGGTGAGTATGTGCCGTTGAGAGATTTATTTCCTTTTATCAAGAAGCTTACGGCGGGGGTGGGTGATTTTAGTGCCGGGACTTCTTACCGTCCCTTGATAATGGGGGACAGGAAAATAGGTGTTTTGATTTGTTACGAAGGAATTCTGCCACATGCCTCTAGAGCGTATAAGAGGCAAGCGTCAGATTTACTGGTAAATATTACAAACGATGCCTGGTTCGGACCGACTTCGGCGCCTTATCAACATTTTTCTATGGTGCTTTTTCGTGCTGTTGAAACAAGACTGTATCTGGTGCGGGCGGCTAATACGGGAATTTCGGGAATTATTGACCCTTGTGGTAAAATAATTGCAAAAACTGGAATTTTTGAGACGGGCGCGGTAAAAGGGAACGTGAAGTTTTTAAGGGTAGAGACATTTTACGAGCGGTGGGGCGATATATTTGTGGCATTTTGCTTTTTATTTATTTTTTTCAGTATTGTATGGTACGCGGGTAAGGAGGTTAAAAAATGATGATCGAAAACATTCAAGAAACGATAAATAACTTGAAACAGAGGATTAAATATATGGGAGAATGTCTTTGACGTCTGTGAATTAGAGCTGAAAATTAAAGATTTGGAATTATTCTCTTTAAGAAAAGATTTTTGGGATAATCCAAATAATGCGCGGGAAGTACTCCAGAAAAAAACAAAGATTGCCGACTCGTTGGACAGGTGGAAAAAAATCAATCATAAAATAACTGATATAGAAAATCTTTGGGCACTAGCTTTACAGGAAAGGGACGAGATAGTGATGCAAGACATAGTGGCAGAGATTGAAGGGTTTGAAGAAGTTGTAAGCCAGGAAGAATTGAGAATGATGCTCTCTAGCGAACAGGACTCATTGAGTGCCATCATTTCGATTCATGCTGGCGCTGGAGGAACAGAAGCGCAGGATTGGGTAGAAATACTTTTACGCATGTATCTGCGCTGGGCGGAAAAGAAAGGATTTGCTACTAAGGTTATAGATTTACTGCCAGGGGATGAAGCAGGTGTTAAAAGTGTTTCCTTCACTGTGGAAGGTTCTTATGCCTATGGCTACGCTAAGGCAGAAATAGGGATTCACAGACTGGTTAGAATTTCTCCGTTTGACGCCGGTGCCAGGCGTCATACATCATTTGCGTCCGTATTTGTTTATCCGGAAATCGATGATGAAATAAAAATTGAAATTAATGATGAAGATTTACGTATCGATACTTTTCGTTCGGGTGGCAAAGGGGGTCAGCACGTCAATAAAACTGATTCGGCAGTAAGGATAACTCACCTGCCTACGGGGATTGTTGTTCAGTGCCAAAATGAACGCTCGCAACACAAAAACAAGGCAATGGCGATGAAATATCTGAAATCGAGGCTGTATGAACGGGAAGTGCAGATGAAAAATGAAAAGATAAGCGAGGAGAATAAATCTAAAAAAGACATTGCTTGGGGAAGCCAGATAAGATCGTATATATTGCACCCGTACAAAATGGTAAAGGATCATCGGACAAATTTGGAAGTCGGAGACGCCAGTAGAGTATTGGATGGCGATATTGACGTTTTTATAAAAGCTTACCTTATGAACATGTCTTAGCAGTTGCAAACAGGTTAATAACGATTAACTCAGCCTGTCCTAAAAAATATTTAAAAAACTTAAATTATTTTAGAGAAAAAGTGGGAAATATGTTATAAAAGTATAATAAATCATTATTGCTGATATGAAAAAAGGGAGAGGCTGGTTCATGGTAAGAAAAGTATATCGATTCGCTGTTTGTTTTTTCTCGTTTTGTATAGTGCTCATTTTTTCCGCGTGTATGACCCAGGTGGCTGTCAATAAAAATGACGGCTCTAAAAAGCATGGGCAGAATTTAGATCAAACCGTGGAACGGCAAAACGGATTAGTATCTCAAGGGAAAAATGTTCAGGAACAGAGTAATGGAGAATTTGATGTATTATCTAAAGCAGGTGACACCCAACAGGACGCCAAATCTGAAGAAGAACAGGAAATGATGGAAGGAATATTGGACTTACTGGAGGAGGCGGATGCGTTCTGGGATGATGATGACGTGGAAAATACCATTGATACTTTAGACAGAGCGTATGCATTACTACTTGCGGTGAACGGTAATGCTGAAGTATCCCGGCAAAAAGATGACTTGCGCCTGTTGATTTCCAAACGAATTATGGCTGTTTACTCAGCTCAACAATCCGTGACAAGGGGTAAGGCGGGAGAAATTCCATTACAAATGAATGAAGCGATAGAACGTGAGATCCGAGCATTTCAAGGACCGGAGAGAGAATTTTTTATTTCTTCTTACCAGCGCTCGGGAATCTATAGGGACGTAATTATTAAAGAGTTGAAAATGGCCGGTATCCCGGAAGAATTTTTTTGGCTGCCGTTGGTGGAAAGCGGATATAAGATAAACGCGTTGTCTAAAGCCCGCGCTCTTGGTTTGTGGCAGTTTATACCATCGACAGGCTATAAATTCGGACTTACTCGTGATGAATGGATTGATGAGCGAATGGATCCGCTGAAGTCAACTCAAGCGGCAATTGCCTATTTAAAGGAATTACACTCCATGTTTGGAGATTGGCTTACAGTGTTGGCGGCTTACAATTGCGGTGAAGGAAGAATATTGAGAGTCATATCATCACAGAAAGTAAATTATTTTGATCGGTTTTGGGACTTGTATAATCTTTTGCCCCGAGAAACTGCCCGTTACGTTCCCAGGTTTCTGGCCACATTACATATAATTAAAGATCAAAAAAAATATGGTTTTGATTTGCCGGAACCTGCGGAATCATATTTTTCTTTTCAGACTGTTAAAGTTGATAAAATGATGAAACTGCAGGATGTAGCGGCAAGATTGGAAGTGTCTGAAGAATCGATAACCTTACTTAATGCGGAACTGAGACATAAAATGACGCCGGACAGAGAATATGAGCTCAGGATTCCTAAGGATTGTTTAGATAAATTCATAATGGTATCTAATGAAATTCCAATAGCTGAAAAACCGAGCCTTGCCGCCAAAGCATCAATTGTTCGGCACCGAGTGAGAAGCGGCGAAACGCTTTCTTCTATTTCCAGAAGGTATGGGGTTTCAGTTTCGACTATAAGGGCACATAACAATATGCGCACCAATAGTATGCTGATTGCTGGAAGGACATTGAGTATTCCTTTATCTGGGCATCACAGGTATTCTAGAAGTTCATCTCCAAAAAGTTCTGTGGATATGAAGGTTAATTCGTTAGGGCAATACCGTGTTCAAAAAGGCGATATTTTGCAAATTATTGCCAAACGTTTCAATATTTCCGTCGCGCAGGTTAAAGAATTAAATAATCTGCAATCGGATAAAATTTATGTTGGGCAATTGTTAAGAATAAAGGGCAGTAATGGGTCAAATACAAAAAATAATGATTCGAGTGAGCAATTGGCGCAATTAAAAATAAAAGATAAAGAAGTGTTAACAACTGATGATATAGCCGCTTTGAGTACGGACAAATATATAGTTACAAAGGGTGACAATCTTTACCGAATCGCAGTTAAGAATAATATTGACGTGGTCAAACTTAAAGAATTGAATAATCTTTCTGACGAAAAGATTATTCCCGGACAAATTTTAATCGTAAAATAGAAATATTATCAAAAAGAGGAATAAAATATACTAATACGTTGATATATTTTTCTTGACAAAAGTAAAAAAATGGTAATTAATACTTGAAAACGCTTGGATCCGAAAGGACCGGGACGGAAGGAAGCATGCAAGAAAGTAACTAATACAGAGCCTCTCGTCTAGCGACGAGAGGCTCTGTTGGTTTTAATAATGAAAATTATTGAATTTGCAAAAGAAATGAAAATTTATTCAGAGAAGTTTAGGCTTGAAGGCAAAAAAATTGCCTTTGTACCGACGATGGGATATTTTCACGAAGGCCATTTATTTCTTATGAGAGAGGCAAAAAAAATGGCCGATTTTTTGGCTGTGAGTATTTATGTCAATCCGACACAGTTTGGACCAAGAGAAGACCTGTCAAAATATCCGCGGGATTTTGAACGTGATGCAAAGATGGCGCAAGATGTTGGTGTGGACGTGATTTTTTATCCATCCAATGAGGAAATGTATCCCAAGGGATATCAAACATATGTGGATGTAGAAGAGGTGACTAAGAATCTTTGCGGTTTATCTCGTCCTGTTCATTTCCGCGGCGTGACGACTATCTGTGCGAAACTTTTCCATATAGTTAAACCCCATATTGCTGTTTTTGGCAAGAAAGATTATCAGCAGTACATTACAATAAAAAGAATGGTCACTGATTTGAATATGGATTTGGAAATAGTAGGATTGCCTACCGTACGCGAAGCGGACGGATTAGCCATGAGTTCACGGAACGTTTACCTGAAAGAAGAACGGCCGTCCGCGCTTGCACTAATTGCTTCTTTAAAATTGGCGCAGAAACTATATGATCAGGGAGAAAGAGAATCCTCCAAAATAATCAGCCAAGTGAGAAAATTAATCAGTCAGGCACCTTATACCGATATTGATTATGTGAAAATATGTGACACGGAAACAATTAAGGATGTGGAAAAAGTAGGAAAGGGCGATTTCATTGCCTTGGCCGTAAAAGTTGCCAAAACGAGACTCATCGATAACCACGTTTTTGGCGAAAAAATATAATGCATTGACAGAAATAAGGAGCATTAAAAAGATGCAAAGATTTATGCTGAAATCGAAAATTCATCGCGCAACGGTCACCGATGCAGATTTGCATTATGAAGGGAGCATTTCTATCGACGAAAAGCTTTTGGAGGCGGCAGACATAGTGCCTTATGAAAAGGTAGCCATATACAATATAACGAACGGTGAAAGATTTACCACTTACGCGATAAAGGCAAAAAAAGGCTCCGGGACAATTTGCTTGAATGGCGCTGCGGCGCGTAAGGTATCTAAAGGGGACTTAATTATTATTGCTTCATATGTTGCAGCGGATGAAAAAGAGACGCAGGGTTGGAAACCTAAGTGTGTTTTAGTTGACGGTAAAAACGAAATAAAAAAAGTAAGATAGATCTCCTTTTCTATGATTACGGGCCCGGAGGCAACAAATTATATTGGTATCATTAACATAATGATATAATAGTTGTGTTTAATTAAATTTTTCAAATTTCACTGACAATAAAATCAAAAGTAAAAAATTAAGTTAACTAAAATGTGTATATGTGTTAAGGGCATCATCCGTGTTATGAATTTTTTAAAAAAAGATAGGGAGAGTTGGCATGCAGATTACCTCGGAAAGCGTGAAAGTAGGACATCCTGATATAGTATCAGATTCGATAGCTTCTAATATTATTTCTAGGATACTGGAAGAAGAAACTAAAATAAGTATGGATATAAATACTATGCCGCATTGCGGAATCGAAGTATTTTTAGGCAAGGGACTTTGTGTCGTCGGAGGGGAAGTATCGACAAGAGTTTATGTCGATATTGAAAAAACGGTACGTCAAACAGTATTAAATATTGGTTATAAGGATTGTGCATTGGGGCTGAACGGCGACTCCATGGGCGTATTTAATGCTATTATTCCGCAATCGCCGGACATAAATATTGGAACAAGGGCTGATTTGGGCAAGTATAAAGAGATTGGCGCCGGAGATCAGGGAATCATTTACGGTTTTGCCTGTGATGAGACGCCAGAACTATTGCCGCTTCCATATGTTCTGGTGAATACCATGATGCGGGCTTTTGAAAATTGCGGCAATCCTATCTTCGCTCCTGATGGAAAAGGTCAGGTAACCGTCGATTACGATCAAAACTGGCGCCCTAAAAGGGTAACAACGGTTTTAATGTCCAATGCGATTGATTACCGACAAGTGCCGGAAAAATATCGTTCGTCTATTGAAGACCAGGCGCGTCAAATTGCTTTCGATTGCTTGAATAAATGGATTGATAAAGACACAAAATTTATTTTTAATCCAACCGGTGAATGGAACGCCGTGAACTCATGCTCTGCTGCGGATTCAGGAGTTACTGGCCGCAAATTAGTCGTACAATTATATGGTGGTTATCCGGGAGCCCAGCTGGGAGGCGGATCAATTGTTAACAAAACGCCTGAGAAAGTTGATTGCTCTGCGGCCTTTGGTGCGCGCTATGTGGCAAAAAATATCGTCGCTTCAGGGCTGGCGACAAAATGCTCGGTACAGCTCGCTTATGCCATAGGTATTGCTAAGCCGATATCCATTTATGTCAATACTTTTGATACAGGAAAGGTAACCGATGAAAAGATAGCTGCGGCCGTAAACGAAACTTTTGATTTGACTCCTAGGGGAATGATTGAGACATTTGATTTACTGAAAGCGGATATATATAAAAGGATACCCAGAACGTTATTTATGGATAAAAGTTATCTTTGGGAAAAAACGGACAGGACTGATGAACTGAAAAGGGCGGTCAGATAAAACAGCAAGAAAATCTATGGAGAAACGGTATGGCTTTTTTGGAAACAGATAAATCCTTGAACTATAAAATAGCCGATATAAATATTGCCTCGTTGGGACAAAAAGAGATGCAACTGGCCAGAAATGAAATGCCGGGGCTAATGGCCGTTAGGAAAAAATACGGCCGGAAAAAACCTCTCCGGGGCATGAAAGTAACAGGCAGTCTTCACATGACAATACAAACAGCGATGCTTATTGAAACGCTTAAAGAGCTGGGTGCGGATATTCGCTGGGCGTCATGTAACATATTTTCCACGCAGGATCATGCAGCGGCGGCAGTAGCCAAAAAAAAATTGGCAGCGGTTTTTGCGTGGAAGGGAGAAACACTTGAGGAATATTGGTGGTGTACCGAGCAAGCCCTTACTTGGCCGGACGGTTCTGGCCCTGATTTAATCGTGGATGACGGAGGAGATGCCACACTTTTTATTCATCAGGGCGTGAAGATGGAGAAAAATCCATCACTGTTCAAACAGAAAGTGTCTAATAAAGAATTTAAAATTATTGTTTCACGCCTGCAGGAATCGTTCAAGCGTGATCCAAAACGATGGCAAAAAGTTGCCGCCAAAGTCCGCGGCGTGTCGGAAGAAACAACCACGGGAGCGCACCGCCTATACCAGATGCATGCTGCGGGGGAATTGCTGTTTCCGGCGATAAATGTCAACGATTCGGTGACGAAATCTAAATTTGATAATCTTTATGGATGTCGCGAGTCGTTGGCTGATGGGATTAAAAGAGCAACGGACATAATGATTGCCGGAAAAATCGTGGTGGTGTGCGGCTATGGCGATGTTGGAAAAGGTTGCGCTCAATCTATGCGTGGCTTCGGCGCGCGGGTGATTATCACGGAAATTGATCCGATTTGCGCCCTTCAGGCGGCGATGGAAGGATACGAAGTCAAAACACTGGAAGAAGTGGTGGAAACAGGGGATATTTTTGTTACCGCGACCGGTTGCTGCGATGTGATAACCGGTAAGCATATGGAAAAAATGAAAAACGAAGCCATCGTGTGCAATATCGGACATTTCGACAGTGAAATCGATATGAATTACTTGGAGACAAACAAATATTGTCAAAAAGAAAATATTAAGCCGCAGGTTGATAAATGGAAGTTAAAATCAGGCCGATCCATAATAGTTCTGGCGGAAGGAAGACTGGTTAATTTAGGTTGTGCCACAGGTCACCCAAGTTTTGTCATGAGCAACAGTTTCACGAACCAATGCCTGGCTCAGATAGAATTAGCTACAAAAAAACATGCAGTTGGTGTTTATACTTTACCCAAAATTCTTGACGAGGAAGTAGCGCGTTTGCATCTAAACAGATTAGGTGCCAAAGTAACAAAATTGAATAAAAAACAGGCAAGGTATCTTGGTGTATCAGCTGAAGGTCCGTTCAAGACTGATCATTATAGATATTAAACAAATTTTAAGTGCGTGCCTTGTAGAATAAATAAGTGGAGGCACAGATGAAGATAATATTCGCTGCCCAAGCTCCCAAAGGGGGGGGAATTGTTCCTGACCTGCCCAAAGATATCCCATATGCATGAATTATGAAATAAGAAAAACCGATAAAAATACCTATACCCACGCTTTGCATTATGCCTCCGCTTCTTTCCGAACGAAGTGAAAAAAACACACCGATGAAAACGAGTATTATTGTAACGAAGGGAAAAGCAATTTTACCGTATAGGTCAGCTCGGTATCTTGTTGTATCGTAACCCTCGGACTGTATTTTTTTTGTATATTTTCTCAATTCAAAAAAACCCATGTTTTCCGCATCTTTTTGTATCATTTTGAAATCGTCCGGTTTTTCTGGTAAAAATATCACTTTTTCTTTGTCCCAGTTAAGAATTGGCTTATTGCTTTTGTCGAAAACTGTGGTGAGTAAATCATAGAAAATCCATCGATCATTCTTCCACTTAGCTCTTTTAGCGTCAATTCGCATTTTGAGTGTGAAGTCGTCAGAGTTTAAGTAATTTATCGTCACGCCGTGGAGAGTGTTGTTGGTTGCGTTGAATAGTTTAAAGTTATAAATTGCGTCTTGTGAGCGATACCAAAGTTCGTTTTGCTTAAAAGAACCTAGAGTCTGTCGCTTTTGTATTTCTATTTTTATTATATTTTCGGTCTTTTGAATGGAGGCAGGGGTAATTAATTCGCTGAAAAAAAATAAAATGACAGCAATAAGTGCGGAAAAAGCAAGCGCGGGTAGTGAAATTCGGTAAAGGCTGATTCCGTTGGCCTTCATGGCCGTTATTTCGTTGTATTTGGAAAAGGAACCATAAGTCATCAGTGTGGACAAAAGAATTGCTGAGGGAAGTGTAAGGGAAACGATCATAGGGATTGAATAAATGAAATATGAAACCATTTGCTCTGCTGTGGCATTGTTGCTGAAAAACATACGCGCTTTAGCAAAAAAATCAACAATCAAATAAAGAATAATAAAAGTGATTGTTATCAGAACAAATAATTTGCTGAATTCTTGAAGGATGTATTTGTCGATTATTTTCAATATAAAGTCCTCAATGATTAATTTTCTGCCACAAAAAAACTTTTACCAGATGAAGAGGAGAGATTTCCTTGTAGGCTATAATGAATAGGTAAATTCCCAGAACAGCGAAGATTACATTTGGCATCCAAACACCTATTTCCGGTGAAAGATAGCCTGTTTCCGCTAGCGCTTCTCCTCCAATGCGCAGCAGGTAATATAAAGTAGCCAGAATAATGCCCATGGCGAAACCGCGGGATTTAACTGCCCGATGGCTTCTTATGCCTAACGGCAAGGCCAATAAGCCGAAAAAAATGCAGGAAAGGGGTATGGAGAATTTTTTGTGCAGTTCAATAGCCATTTCACGGAGGGTTGTTTTATCTATGCTGGGATTTTTCATTTTCTTTAGCAATTCGTCTATCGTCAAATCCTTGCTGCGTTTATGTTCTTCGCCGAGGGAGATAATGTTACTGGATAAATCGAGATTGATGTCGTAACGTTCAAAATCAATTTTACGGTAATTTTTAAAGTCTTTATTTACAGTATGAATGGAGCCGTTTTCCAATCTCATTTTAACCAGCATAAGATCGGGGTTGGAAACGAGAAAAGCTCTTTTAGCCAGAATGGTATTCGGTTCGTCAATAATGCGTTTGTCGGAAATTAAAACTCCTTCCATGTAATGGCCGTCGGTGGATATTCTGTCGGCATATAGAAGAAGATCCTTAAAATCAGCGTTAAACACTTTTTCCTTAATGCCAACACTGGCGTTTTGGGTAGCAATTTCAAAAAGTAATTTCATCGTAGCGAAATTGCTTTTGGGCATGAGGAAATTACTTATTAATATGGTAAAAACAAAGGTTATAAGAGAGGCGAGAGCTACAGGATAAAAAATCTGCATTAAGCTGACACCGGAAGCTTTAAGGGCTGTAATCTCGTTATCGGCGGAAAATTTTCCCATAGTAATGAGAATGGCAATTAACAGAGCTACGGGGATAGTAAGTGTCATAAAAGATGGCAACAAAAAAGTTATGAGCTTAGCAATAGAGTAAAAACTAACTCCTTTATTGACCATGAGATCCATGATTTGCAGTATTCGTCCCATAAGCAAGACAAAAGTCAGGACAAACAGAATCATGAAAAACGCTATGGTGATTTCTTTAAATATGTAACGAAAAATAATTTTACGCATATATTTATGAAATTAATATTACAAACTACCATGTATTGGTTTATTTTCTCAAGTGAAAATGAAGAGATTTTAATTCTGACTATTAGCGCTAGTCTTCAAGATTTCCAAGAAAACATTTATTCCGAGTTTTTCTTAAATAATCTTTCCAATTTATCTTTTGTTCCTGAGCCAGTAGCATTGAGAGACTTGGATATTTGTATGAATTTGAAAAAATCACAAAAATTGGAGCTGGTTCTGTCCAGTACTCTTTCGGCTTGTATTTCTAAGCAGTTATTATAAGTACCCGTATTGTAAAAAGAACAATTAAGGCAGCAGTGTAAATCGGATCCACATGAGGGGCATTGAGATTGCCGACTGACAAAAATGTTTTCCTCTACTTCTTTTTTACATTTATGGCATATTTTCATTTTAGCAAATTATTTTATCCAATGTTTTCCTTCCATGATTCGAGCGACCATTATGCTGGAAACGTTATCGCCGACAGCGTTGACCATCGTGGCTGGAGCATCAACAATTGTGCCAATCATCATGATTATTGGAAAAACTTCCGGCGGGAAGCCGTAAAAAGAGATAATCATAAGTTCGCCTATTGTTCCACCTCCGGGAATGCCACTAACTACAATGCCGGTTAGGAGAGCAATGCCTAAAGCGGTGAGGATGGTTTCTGTTCCGGCAAAGTTCATATTAAATATGCCGAAGAGAAATGCAATCTTTAGCACGGCGGCGAGGCACGATCCTTCCATATGCATAGTTGCTCCAATTGGTATGATAACTTCTCGTATCTCTTTGGGCACGCCGATTTTATCAGCTGCCTGCAAATTGGAGGGGATTGTCGCGATAGAACTTCCTGTGGCTAAAGCAATTAGTGAAGGAGGGATTATGTTACGCCAGAATTTTCGCAAACCGTTATTGCCCGCAGAAATAGTAACATAGATGGAGAAGACGATAAAAAAATATAAAATTGCGACAGGAAAGTAAAGAATCATTACCCGGGCATAAGAACTTAATAGTTTCTCGCCGGAAATACCGATCAAGTAGGCAAAATATGCGCAAAGACCAATAGGGGCATAATACATTATAAAAGAAATCATTTTTGTCATTACTGAATTTCCGGAAGATAAAAAATCAGAAAAAATTTTTCCTTTCTCTCCAGCCGTGGAAGTGGCTAAACCGATTAAGACGGAAAATATAATTAAAGCAAGCATGTTTTTTTTGGAAAGAATGTCAGCAAAATCCGGAGTGGTGAGTGCTTTAACAATTTGTTCTGATACAGTCAGTGGCTGGGGAGTAAATTCTGTCCCAAAATTAATCACCACGCCAGTAGCCGGCGGATAAACAGTGACGCCGATAATCATGACAACAGAGGCAATAATACCGGTTAATATGAATATCAAAAGCATTGAAAAAATAATTTTTCCCAATCGCCCAACATTGGTTATGCCGGCGACAGATGAAGAGATTGAGAAAAAAACGAGTGGAATTATAGCGGTAAATAAAAGATTTAGAAAAATATCGCCAAAAGGTTTCAAAACAGCGGCATCCTGTTTGAAAATTATTCCCAGCAGCGTGCCGATAAAAAGAGAAATAATCAAGGTGATGGAAAAACCGTAAGATGATAGGAAGGTTGGTAATTTTAATTTCATATATATTACTCGACTGGAAAATCAAAATAGGTGTTGGGATAAGGTTCGTTTTTCAGAGTATAGTGCCACCATTCGAGCTCATAATTCTTAAAGCCGTGTTTTTCCATTAGTGTTTTGAGTAAAAGTCTGTTGATCTTCTGTTGACGGCTGATTTTTTTGTTTGCCGTATGCGAAAGCTCATGGAAACAATCAAAGCCCGTTCCCATGTCAATGCTGTTATCTTTGAAGCGTTTTTCTGAGGTTAAGTAACATTCACATAATTTTTGTCCGGGAATGTATTCTTCTTGTTCAAGAGTCGGCAAAGGTACAATGGTCAAATCCACAGTGCTTCCGTGGCTATGGCTGGATTTGCTGTCTATATAGCCATCTTTGAACAAGTTTTGTTTGTCCACAGTAGGATAAAATTCCTTTTTGGTCTTTGTATTTTTAATTTCTTTCGCCCAGCGCACAAAATGATCAACAGCGCGTTGAGGACGGTAACAATCGTAAATTTTTAAAGTAAAACCAAATGGTTCAAGATCTCTTTGGGCATTAAGAAGCGCTTGGACCGCTTCTTTGGTTAGGATACATTTCGGCGCAAGATAACCATCAACTCTTTCTCCTAAAAAATTATGTGATCCGTAATATCGGATATCAAGTTCAATTTGCGGAATGATTTCCCTTATGTCGACAAA
>Ga0209200_1001705_pt1 | contig 21632 bp, 13 predicted proteins | sample AD_UKC033_MetaG_FD_184406 | JGI IMG/M metagenome (GOLD analysis project Ga0209200, IMG submission 184406) | Active sludge microbial communities of municipal wastewater-treating anaerobic digesters from USA - AD_UKC033_MetaG (SPAdes) (version 2) | ecosystem: Engineered > Bioreactor > Anaerobic >... | reverse complement strand
GGCGGCGACGAGTTTCAGCGCGCCGTCAGCGCCGGCGGGCACCGCGTGGCTGACGGCGAATCGCCGGACGGTGTCTGCGTCGGGCGGCGGCGGCAGATCCAGCGCGGCCAGTCCGTCGCGGAGACGCTCCAGGTGCAGCTTCAGCAACAGGGGCACGCCGGCCGCAACCCGGACGGTCTCGAAGAGCCCGTAGCCGTGCTGCAGCGCGGAGCACGGCAGGTCGACGGTGGTCTCGGTCGTCAGCTCAAGCATGCGACGATGGACCTCCCCTTGGCGACGGTCTCCAGATATTCGGCCGCCGGGTCGGAGTCCCACACCACGCCGCCACCGACGCCGAAGCGCAGCTCGCCGCCCGCTTCCCAGCAGGTCCGGATGGCGATGTTGAAGTCGCATTGCCCGAAATCGGCGCTGAGCCAGCCGATGGCGCCGGTGTAGACCTGGCGCGGCAGCGCCTCCAGCTCCCGGATGCGGATCATGGCGGCCAGCTTGGGGCAGCCGGTGATGGACCCGCCGGGGAACAGCGCGGCCAGCAGACCGCCCAGACCCAGACCCGGCACCGGCGCGCCCACCACGTCCGCCACCAGGTGGTGAACGTTGGCGAATGTCTCCAGGCGCGGATACGCCGCCACGGTGACCGACGGTGCGACACACACCCGGGACAGGTCGTTGCGGATCAGATCGGTGATCATGGCCAGCTCCGCCAGGTCCTTGGCGCTCCCCAGCAGCTCGCGGCGCCGCCGGCCGTCCTCGTTTCCGTCCGCTCCCCGGCCGATGGTCCCCTTGATGGGCTGGGCCAGCAGGCGCCCCTCGCGGAGCCGGACGAAGCGCTCGGGCGACGACGAGATCACCGTGAAACCGGCGTCGGCCAGAAAGGCGGAGAACGGCGCAGGGTTGGCGGCGAAGAGGCGGCGGGCGAACTCCAGCCGGGAGCCGGAAACGGCCCAGCGCTCCTGGCGGGTCAGATTCACCTGGTACACGTTGCCGCGGCCGATCTCGGACCGGATGGCGGCCACCTTGTCGCGGTAGGCGGCCGGGGTGTCGGTGTCGCTGATCTTGCGCGCCCGGAACGGGCCCGTGCCAAGGTCGATGAGATCTGGGGGGGCGGCATCCACGCTGTCCAGAGACCGATGGCCGGTGTACAGCCGCCGGCGCGCCTGGTCGTATAGCTCCATCTCGCGGTAGAGCACAAACCGGCAGTCCGGCAACGGAAGGGCGCCTGCCTGCGGCTCCGGCAGCAACCGCTCGAACCGGCGACCGCACTCGTAGGCGATGTAACCGAGCCAGTCGGGACCAATGGGTGGGGCATCCCCGCGCCGCGTCATTGTCACGGCCGGCAACTCGTGGCTGTGGGACACAAGCAGCGGGCCCCGCCCCAGGAGGATCCAATCGCCCGGACCGTAGAACAGGGCGCAGGGGCGCGCGTCCACGAGGCCGAAGAAATCGTCAACCGTCAGGACCGCCTCGTGCCGCACCCACTCTTCACATACGACCGCTGAGCACATGGGCCATCATCTCCCGTCCGTGTTCGGTGAGGAAGGACTCGGGGTGAAACTGGACGCCGGCCAGGGGCAGCGTCCGGTGCCGCACCGCCATGGGGACCCCGTCCGGACCCGTGGCGGCGACATCAAAGACCGGCGGCAGCTCCGTCACCTGCAGAGAGTGGTAGCGGGCCACCCGGACGGGGTTGGGAATACCGGCGAAGAGCCCCCGGCCGTCGTGCCGCACGGGCGACGTCTTGCCGTGGACCGGCTCCGCCGCCGCCGCCACCCGGCCGCCGAACGCCGTGACCATGACCTGCATGCCCAGGCAGATGCCGAACAGGGGCACCCGTCCAGCGAAGGCGCGCACCACCTCGAGCGCCACGGTCGCCTCCTCGGGGCTTCCCGGACCCGGCGAGATGACGATGAGCTCGGGCGCCAGCGCCTCGACCTCCGCCAGTGTCAGCGTGTCGGCTCGACGCACGCTCACCGCCACGGGAAACGTTTCCAGCAGGTGCTTCACGTTGTAGGTGAACGAGTCGAAGTTGTCCAGGATCAGGATCCGCTGCATGCCGGGCCTCGGGGAGTCGCTGAATCCGATTATATGACGGACATCGGACATCGGACATCGGAAATCGGCCGATATGTCCAAACATGTAGGCCCGTTGTGTCGAGTTGAAATAACGGGACTATCGATTCAGCGTATCGGGTCTCTCGTGGACGGACAACCTGAAAAAGCCAGACACCCGTTCGATGGCCGCTTCGTCCCGATGGAACGGTGTGTCTTGATGGGACGCGCGACTGGCGCTACTCCGGCCGTTTCGAGTGGATGATCCGCAGCACTTCGGCGATTTGCTCCCGTGAATATCGTACCGGCCCAAAATCGACCACCTGGAACGAAATCTCCGATTCGATCCCGTAAATCCGAATCAATGCGATTAGAGCCAGATCGCAGATCCGATGGTAAAACACGCTCGGTCTGGGAGCGATATTGAGCGCATCCCGCTCGTCGTCCAATAACGGTATCAGAGTGTCCGTCCAAGCCTCTCGCTTCAAATACTCCAGGCACTTGATGGCGAAGACCCGGGGCAGGATCTCCGGGGTGAAGGCCATCAGGCGGAGCTGTTCCGTCGCCTCGGCATCGCCCAATTTGACCATGGCCATCCAGCAGGCCTGGACGATGGCAGGCGCATAGAAAACGTTGTGGGGCGGATGGGGTGACGTCTCTTTTAGGATCAGGGCGTGAGCGGCCTTGTCCCTCTGCTCCCGGAGCCGGGGGATCCAGGCGGGATCGCCCCAGTCGCCCACGATCTTGAAGGCGTCGTCGCAGCGGTCTTCCCAGCGGCACGCCTGCCGGTAGATGGCCTCGATGGATTCCGCCGTGCAGCGCTGAAACAACACGTCTCTGGGAAACAGGGTCAGACCGATGATCGCCGAGCGCCTGATGTCGCCCTCATCGTCTTGCAGCTTGAACAGAAGAAAAGGGATGGCGTCTGGATGCTTGGCATTAGTCAATGCTGAAGTAATACGACGTCGAACAAACGGGTCCGGATCATTGAGAAAGGGTTTGGCAAGAGCCGGATCACTTCGGATAATGCTGGTCAGATGCTGGAACAGGGTGAGATCCCCCGCTTTCAATCTATCCAAGGTGCGGGCCAATTCTGCTTCAGCGTCATTTTGAGGCGCGGAACCAAGCACCCCGACGCTGCAAAAAAAGACGAATAATAGACACACCCGCCAGGAGGGACTGAGTCGTTGCATGTGCAGTGCCTTTGACTGAAAAATCACGCCAATCTGTCGATGCAACAACTTAGACCCCTGAATTGTGTGTTCGGATCACAACCTTGGTGGTCGGTAGGCTAATCTGATCCCAGTGGATTGTACAGTGAATACTGCCGGAGAAAATGAACGGGCGTTTCTGACTGCTCAGAAACGCCCGTGGATATTGGTGCCGAAGGTGGGAGTCGAACCCACACGAACCTTGCGGTCCGCTGGATTTTGAGTCCAAAAAGCGATTCCTGAAAAACCCTTAACTTTCAGTGTATTATGTTTGTGATCAATAAGTTGTATGAGAAATCAGATGATATCAGATGCTCTGATTAGTTACGATTAGTGCTGCTTGATTACGATGTGATGCCGAAAATTTGGGGAAAAGCGTTTCGGTCACACTCGGTGAGATAGACCTGGATTGTCTAATCCAACTGATGTTCTAGCGAACTCACCTTCGAAGATTGTGTGACATTGGAGACTTGACATGATGACTTGGGCAACTCATAATTTTCCCACCGTGCTTTCGAGCAGAAATTCCGCAGCTCTCACTAAACTTCTTGGGAGAGTTTAGTGAAGCTCATAGATATCATTCTCTCATGTAGGGTTTGGGGGTTCTGTGTATGCCACTTTTTCATCTAGGGAGCGGTTCACAGAGCAAGTTTAAGATAATCGTGTAAATGGACTCGTTGAGGCTGTGCCAAATCAATTTCATTCTATAAGGAGGCTAACGATGAGGGGGCGAACGGTATGGCTGCTTATTGGCCTGCTACTGCTGTTTCCAACGACAATTTGTACGCAGGACACACAGGAGAGCACGCCGGAAGATCTGGTAAACGAGAAAGCAGAATTAGCCGGCACGGTAGAGAAGAGCAATCAAGTCGCTTACCACCTCTCTTCGGGGGTTGGAACGTCGGTCTCACCTCTTTGGGGTGTTTGCACATTGGGGGCCTACAATTATTTTAAGACAGATTCAGAGCTCAGGAACAGCCTGCCCTGGTATTACAGCCCATATCTTTTTGTTCCGGGTCTTGTAATCTTGATTCTCATCTTGCTGAAGGATGTTTTGTGTTCTGCCTTTCCAGCTGTTAAGAAGCCCATGGACGCTGCTGAATTGTTTGAGAACAAGGTCAGTGGACTCATTGCTGCACCTGGGGTTGTTGTGGGGTTGTGGGAGTGTTTTGCTGTTCCAGCCGGAGGAGCAATTGCGCAGGTATTGAATTTCATCGAACCTGTGGCGTATGCCAGCAGTGCGGCTGAGACTTCAACTATCTCGGGAACTTTTGTTCTCGTGGGTGGCGTTCTTGTCAGCGTTGTTGGTTTGATTGTTTATGCGGTGGTTTGGACGGCGAGCAATGCAATCAACGTACTGATGTTGATCAATCCGATTCCGTTTGGGGATTGGGTTTTGAAGGGTTTTAAGTCCCTGATCATTGGATTGTTACTGGCTTGCACTTTGATTCACCCGGTGCTGGGTTTGATCGTTGCGTTGAGTTACGTGCTCGTTGCGTTTCTGGTCGTGGGTTGGGCATTCCGCTTGATGATTTTTGGAACCATCAATGCTTCCGATATCCTTCTCTTGAGATGGCGGCGCAATGTGGGGCAAGCGGCGTCGTCTGAAATCAAGGCGTTCAGTTGGAGAGATCTGAAAAAGTTCGTGAGGATACCGTCTCGTACATATGGGAGAATCCTACGGGCCTCGGATGGTAGTCTAGTGTTCTCCTATCGACCGTGGCTTATCTTTCCAAAGCGTTCCATGGTTCTTCTAGCTCGGGATCAGCGGATCGATATCGGAAAGGGATTAATTACCCCCTCGATTCTATACCCCTATATAAATAAAAAAGGGCGGGAGACCTATTTTAAAATTTTCTCCCTGCCGGTGCGATACCGGACTCATGAGGAGGCAATCGCCCCGATCATCGGCGTCACGAGTATTCAGTATATCGGTATAAGAAAAGGATTCCGAAATTCGATTCAGTGGGTGAGAGAGAGAATCCGTGAATTATTCGGTCGAGAAGTTATTGAATAAGAGGATTTTTCAGAACACTTTTTATGATAGGGGCTAGCGGAAGAAGCAATTATCGAAAAAGATAAGTCGATTCGGATAGTAACGTCAATAATCTTTCGCACATTTCATGGGGTACCCTCCAATCCAGCGACACAGGGCGAGTCGCTACGTTCATCGCCCTGTGCCGCCAACAGCTACCATCAGATTATGAGTTCTCTGCAATGTAATCTCTGGGAACGGAAAACAAGCAGTAAGATCTAGGGTCACTCCTTTCTGTCCTCTGGGGGAGCCACCGTCGATTCGGTCTGGATCCCGAATTTGCGGATGTTGGTGTACTCGGCCTGCCCGCTGATATCGGGTGCCAGGGCGCCGCTGCGGCTGCCGGGGAAGGTGTAGCGTTCGGTCATGTGCGCCGGCACCGCAATGCCCGAGGCGCCCGGTTCCTTGAATGTGACCACGATTTCAGCCCGGGGCTCGCCGGATCCCAATCCCTGAACCGCCAGGCGGGTCCGGCGGACGACCCCCGTCCGGGGATCGACCCACACCGAGCCCTTGCTGAACACGTCCTGCCCCCGGTTCGAGATCATGGTGGGACGCCCGGTCTCGGTGAAATCCAGCTTGACGGTGACCTGCCCCTCGATCTTGTCCTTGCCGTCCAGCTTGAATTCAAACCGGGCGATATGTTCCTTTTTGAGGAACGACAGTACGAGGGTGGGCACGTTGATGTTGCGGCGGGCCGGCCCGATGTTATACCGGGCGCTTTCGGCGGTGACGGCGTCCAGTTCCGCCGGGGCGGTGAGGAACAGCCGCTGCAGCCGGTCCCCTCGCTCCCGGATGTCCTTCCCGTCCACCTCGTACACGTCCCGGAAGAGGGCCCTGCTGCGCCGACTCCACCCACACCAGGAGCACGTCGGCCCGGAGCACCCGGATCTGCAAAACTGGTTGCATCCGGTTGTCCGTGCCTTTCAGTCGCTGGGTGTACTTTTCCTCCAGGACGCAGTTCCCGAATTCGCCGTAGAACGTGTCGGTGTACGCCTGGATCCGTTGCAGCAGATCCCCGAGATCGGGGGCCGGTTCCGGGGATGCCGCCGGAGTGTACGATTGGAGCAGGCCCCAGACGGCGACGCATCCGATCAGGAGGCGGGCGGTTAAGATAAATCGAAGTGTCTTCATGGGTGTACTCCCCATGTGTCAATCAGACTGTTTCGATCGGATGATCCGCAGGACTTCGGCGATTTGCTCCCGTGAATATCGTACCGGTCCAAAATCGACCACCTGGAACGAAATCTCTGATTCGATCCCGTAAATCCGGATCATTGCTATGAGAGCCAGATCGCAGATCCGATGGTAAAACACGCCTGGTCTGGGAGCGATATTGAGCGCATCCCGCTCGTCGTCCAATAACGGTATCAGAGTGTCCGTCCAAGCCTCTCGCTTCAAATACTCCAGGCACTTGATGGCGAAGACCCGGGGCAGGATCTCTGGGGTGAAGGCCATCAGGCGGAGCTGGTCCGTCGCCTCGGCGTCGCCCAATTTGACCATGGCCATCCAGCAGGCCTGGACGATGGCAGGCGCATAGAAAACATTGTGGGGCGGATGGGGTGACGTCTCTTTTAGGATCAGGGCGTGAGCGGCCTTGTCTTTCTGCTCCCGGAGCCGGGGGATCCAGGCGGCATCGCCCCAGTCGCCCACGATCTTGAAGGCGTCGTCGCACCGGTCTTCCCAGCGGCACGCATGCCGGTAGATGGCCTCGATGGATTCCGCCGTGCAGCGCTTAAACAATACGTCTCTAGGAAACAGGGTCAGACCGATGATCGCTGAGCGCCTGGTGTTGCCCTCATCGTCTTGCAGCTTGAGCAGAAGAAGAGGGATGGCGTCTGGCTGCTTGGAATTTGCTAATGCAGTCGTAATCCAAAACCGAATCTTGGGATCAGGATCGTTGAGATACGGCTTGGTTATCACCAAATTGCTTCTCACGATTTTATAAAGCAATTCAGTTTGATATACATCCCCTGCCTTTTTCTTAGCAAGTATGCGGGCTAGTTCTTCTTCATCGTTTATTTGAGGTATGGATCCAAACACTTGGAGGTTAAAAAACAAGAAACCAATTAAACAGAATCTATAGAACCCTATATCGCACATGGGAATCTCCTATGGCTGAGGGATAAGACAAATTTGACTATGCAACAATTTATACCCTGTAGCGCTGGAGAATGCGTACATTAATTCATCCTTTCTAGATGGATCTTCATAATCAGAAGGTTCTATTGCAAACATATGGCCAAACTCATGAGCCAGAGTCCAATCCGGATGATCTCCACAAGCGTCTTCTAACATGATGCTAACATAATTGCAAACGCCCCCAGCATCTGGCGAAGATGGATTCTCGTCTCTTTGATACTCCCACACAAAAAACACATTAGAATGATAAATATCGGCAAAAGCTGTTACATCACTCCATTCTGTTTCCCAAGTGACAGTATTGCCGAGATCTTTGGGAATTACCGGAAAACGAACTTCTTCAAGTTCAAAATAAATATTTGCTTGTCGATTCCAAACTGTATTTAGGCCCGAAATAAAATAATTCCATGAACTGGCAGTTCTCAGTGTACTGTGTCCTGCAATGTCCGACACGTAGTGGAAGACGACTGTCATTGTCTTTTTGTTTCGTACACAAAGATTAAGAGAGGATACAACCAAACCGGTTGTCGAATTCGCTCTTGCTCGGAGAAGAGCATGTCCTTTGAGTGTTCCCTTGATGGTCACCACATACGTCGAACTCGACGCATTGGCTGTTTGAGAGGAGATCGTAGCTTGCCCGACATCATCGGTCTCGACTGTAAATTTGATTTTGCTAAATGCAGCGGCTGGCGACACCACAGCCTTCACGGAATTGGTATATAGGGGAGCGCCGACTGGCACAACGAGCGTCTTGATGCCGGCCTCGTTCGTAAATCCAGAATAGGCGGCGGTCTCGATGAAATCAACCTTGATGATAAACACCTCGAGCGTACACTTGCAAATGAAACCACTCGTGCTCACCCTCTTAGCTTCAATCTGATACTGTCCAGGATTTTGAAATTTGATACTACACGTGTTGCCGGAACCAGAAATAATGGCGCTGGGAGTCACCGACCACTGTACAGTTCCTCCACCTTGTCCGGTTGCTGTAAACGCCAAAGTAGTTCCGGAAGGATTCCATGCAGCATATTGCTCCGCTCCTCCTGACACCATGATCGTGCAAGGCCTTGGGGGCGGAATTGTTGGAGTGCCTGGTTGTTGCATCATTGGGGGAGGCATCACTATTAAAATGACGTCGCAATTAAACAAAATGCCACAATCAATGATTTCTCCTTCTTCGTTTCCCCAACACACGCAGCTAGGTATAAATGGAAACAAGCTGTCAGTAATCCGATTTTCCGCAGGGGCGGAATCCATCAGTATTAAGCGATTAATAAAAGAAGTTGTTTTGTTGCTATTTTCAGGGTGATCGTCAGACACAAGTAAAGACAACACCCCTTTCTTGACCAGGAAATTAGCCCAAGCATTTTCCGAAATGGTTGGAAAAGCCAACTCCAATGTCATCTGTCTTTCGTTGAAACAGATTCCCTCCCAGATGTTTGAATAGTCGGTGAGTTGGAACAATTCCCATTCGGTGGATAAGAATTCCTCAGGGTGCATGATAATCGCATGCTTTGCACCGGCGAGTGCCTCATTCAGAGAATAAATGTGATCATCATTCATAGTTTTTAACGACGCATTATGAGACAGGTCCAGATTCGAGACAGATGCTATATTGCCCGCCTCATCGTACGCAAAGGCCCACTCCTGATTTAGAGCGGAGATTCTGGATAGATCTCCATCTCCATCATATTCGTAATCAATATAGTTGGAGCCATTTAACAGGACAGACTCCCTGTCGGGTCGTGTGACACTCTCAATATTCTGTGTTCCATTGATCCGCTGATTCGTGTTGATGAGGCGCTGACGCCCCTCGCTGTCATATGAGGCAATAACTTCAAGATCTGAGGTGTCCTGCATGAGGAAGGTCCGTCCGAGACTATTCTTATATGCATCAATTTCATAGCCGTCTGTGAAGGAGGCAGTAATTAGCGAGGCGTCATCATAGAACAAGTTAAAGATCTTATTGCTATTAGAAGACAAGCTATTGATCCTACCCTGGTCATCATATCCGATCTGGAAATTCTGGCCGGTTGAGTTACTGTAACTGATCACTTCGTCATAATCACTCCGACCAAGAGTGCAATGAAATCCTGAGGTGTTGAAGATATCTGTCACTGCTCCACTTTTCGATCGAGCGAAATCTTGACTGAAGCCGTCTGGCCAAAAGTTTCTGACCATCCGCCCATTTTGGTATTCGTAGTTGTATGTCCCAACTGACGGAAGTGTGATCGATGTAATTTGTCCATTCTCATTATATGTGTATGAGGCAATCTGTTTTCCGTCCTTAAACAATTTCGACGGCCCCCCCCAATCATCATAAAGGATCGAGAAAACCGATTGATCGGGAGAGGTCACAGCGGACAGTAATCCCTCGGGAGTGTGCGAGAAAGTAACAGAACCTCCTCGAGTGGTTCGGCAGACTGTCCGAATCCCATCGTAGGAAAAAAAGTAATTGGAACCGTCTTCGTCCCGGAGTGTTCGAACTTGCTTTTTACTCGTGTATCCGACTTTCAACACCGGCCGATTCTCAGGGGAGGCAATCTCCACCAATTGAGTTCCGCTATAATGAATCGACCATGGATTATCGCCTCGATCTCTCACCTCCGTTAGCAACCCGTCTTCATTGTAAAAATAATGGACCGAACGAGCCAGCGAGTCGGAGATACAAACAATCATATCAGATGAATAAGCGATGTTGACAAAGCCACCACTATCATTTGAGATCTGCTGTAAGAGTCCGTTCTTATACTGGCACTCCAGCGTGTTACCTGCAGGACTGGTGATCCGGGTCAAACGATACACTCCATCCATTTCGCTGTAGCTCTTGACCCAGCCTTCAAAATTCTGAATGGCGATTTCAGATGGGGAAATTTCGATGGGGGCAAAGTACCTTGAGTTGTTACCTTTCTCGCATATATATTCGTCTCTAATCCGGGTGAAATTGACCCGATCTCCGGTTGCAGTGAAGAGAGTCAATCGATCGCCATTTTTCAGGCAGTATTCATCATAGTTGAGCTTCCAGCCGAACCCGATCGATCCCTGGATAGGAGAAAGAGAGCTGTTGTAGATCCGACTGATAACAATGGGAACTCTTCCGGGAATGACCAGGTCACGAATATGGAATGAAATGTTCCCGTGAAAGGTATTCACGTAGTGAAAAGTGAATCCAGCGCTTGAAAAATTGGGATTTGTAAAAAGAAATCGAGGCGCTAATTTCTCTCTCTTTGAGAGGAGATTCTTGAGCTGTTCAACTGGCTCAGTTTCTCTCTGGACGCCTCTGATTGTCTGGCTACCATAGTCAGCATCTCTGTTTGGCGTTGTCGCATTGCTTTGGCTGGCAATTGAAAACGTGAACAGAATGGACAAACAGAATGTTACAAATGCTCGCAGCATTCAAAAACCTCCCCAACGAAAATTGTGAATTGTTAAATGTGTTCCCCTTCCTATGTGTGGGTGTCAGCGCACAATCGTCACAAAAACATGTTCTGGATATTAAGAATCCAAGTTTACGATAGACGATTTTTGTGGTCAACAAGATTTATCTTTAAATACTACTATAGAAAAAACTCATTGAATGATCGGTCTAATCTGGCCTCAAGAGCTGCACGAATAATAACGAATGAGTGACCAAAGAAATTGACAGAAGGTCTGATTAAATAACTGATATTGGATATATTAACCCAGGTGTCTTAACAATCGGTAAAGAGCTCAGTGTTTCGTCCTACATGTCTGATACCGCATGATTATGTTGTAAACTTCGCTTCGAACAGTCCAAGTTTTCAACAACCGCCCTTATTCTCCCAAATAAAGAATATATGATTTTTTATCCACAAGATGGATTTAGGGCGAAATTTTTATTGAATCTGGGGTCTATGTTTAATGGAGAAGACAATCGAATTGGAGGTTGGACATGTTTGAAAATGATGAATCATCGTTGGAACTGATGGATATCAAATGCTTTGTGTCTAGATATCCTGTGTTTACTGAAGCCTGGCTTCGAAAAATGATCTTAAACAAGTCAAAAAATGGATTTGACAAGGTGATTATCCAAGCAAGTCGCAAAGTAATCATTGATGTAAAAGCCTTTTTCGAATGGTTAGAAGAGAACCGTTTTAATGGGAGAAAAAATTAGCTTTTGGTGAGATGTATGAATGCGAGTGGAAATGTTCAGCCTGGTGGTGTTCAGTGGGTTCGATTAATGGTGAGATCACTTAATTTACACTATTATTATCATTGTGGGACCCATTATTTCATGTTCATTTGTTGACTTTTAAAGGAAATCAAATTTGGAGGGATTAGTATGGTGACGAAGACGAAACAAGGAAGATTAATGCAGAATGGTGTAGAAGACGTGGGAGGAGAAGAAGAGTATCTCTATGTTATTTCTCAATTTCAACAGATGAGATTTTTAAAAGGAGAAAATTTTGATGCCGAGTTACCAATTGTTCGTTGGGATGGTATTGATGTGATCAACGCCGGGTTGGCAAAAAAGGTTCTAGTACTGAACATCATTTCTCAACTGGGATGGGATTTTATTCGGAAGGGATTCTGGACCGAACACGACTATTTAAAAAACTTTGCCATTGCGGACTCATGCTGCGAATATTTCCTTAAAACCAGATTGTATCCCAGGAATGGCCAATTGATTGAGTCATATGTTGATGGGTTTTTTTGTGGTTACAGATTCTGCCCGATCTGTCATCCATACAATTTACATTTAATAAAGAATTCCATAAACGATGCCCTAAAACAGTACCAGCGTAATGATGATTTATCCTTTTTTTTCCTCACATTATGTGTCCCGGATGTTGCGTTTACTGAGGTGGGGGACACTTTCAACAGGATCCTACATGGTTGGAAAAAATTAAGTCAAGGGCGAGATTTGAAGAATATGGTAGGCTATTTTCGCACTACTGCCGTGAAGCCCTTGGAGAAAGATCATGGAAAGTCCTATGATGAAAGTCGATATCTTGTTCATGTTCATTGCTTACTGGCGTTGAGAAAATCAGATATTAATATAGGTCTCTCAGACCGTTTAAATACAAGTTGGCAGCGAATTACGAAATGTGACGGAACATCTGATTTTCGCTCAGTTGAAGAATTTTCGGGATATATCGAGAAGGAGCTCAATCGTGATCCAAAAATGGTTAATGAGATTGTATTACGAATCAAAGAGCTGAATGGAGTCAATCGAGTTATCAGATACATGCTCGACCAAAACAATGCGTTTCGTCATGGAGTGGATCCCGAGCAATTGCGAAAGTATCTGGCTATAAAAATGCGTTATCCCAAGAAAAGATGGAACTACACAAGGGGAGGTATATTTAAAAGTATCAAGATCATAACGAACACGACTCATAAGAAGAGCTATAAGCATCTTGTTCTTCGTGGAATGGATTTTGAGCAATTGAGAGATATTCTGTCCACTAAACTGCGCTTACCAAGAGAGACAGAGACTTGGAACTATGATAGAGGATACAAGTGTGAAAGTAGAAAGTCTGTCAGCAAGATTGCTGGCCTGAAGAACCGTGGGGACATTAAATCAATTTTAACAGATGAATACCTTGAATTTCTGATGGAACTTGAAGATCTCAGTGGTAGCGCTGCTGTTTGGGCAGATCTCAATAGTAAATTTATGGTTTCTGAATTCAATAACACGGTCGCTGAATATCTTTACGAAACAAGATCTGTCAATCTACGAGTTTGTGAGCAGTTTTGAAACGGAGGACACTATGCTCGAGGCCAATGAAATTGTTGCCCCGATTGTTTTCGCTGAGAAATGGCATGGGGGCGTGTATTCACTCCGGGGTGAGGTTCGGGGGACTTGCTTTGCCATTGGTGGGGACTACTGTCTGACGGCAGGTCATGTCGTCGAGGCGGTGAACGGCTGCCCTCCTGATCTTGGTCCGGTCATTGCCTTTCGCAGTCAGGGGAGATGGGCGACCGCTGAGATTCAAGCAAGGGAATTGCTGACTGCGGATGTTGGGCTAGTCCGATTCGCTTTTATGGAGAGCAAGGATATGCCACGCCCTGTCGCCCTGCCGTGGCGGCTTCAGATGGTGCCATTACTGACGACGGTCAAGACGATCGGTTATCCTTACGGCTTATCCTACGCCGATGGCGAAGCCAGATTCACCACCCGGGCATTCCTAGGGCATGTGGTCAGTACCCGAGTGAAATACAAGCCGGTCGGTTATCAGGGAAATCCGTTTTGTGCCTATGAGCTCTCGTATGTCGCACCAGAGGGTCTATCTGGAGCGCCGCTGCTATGTGGGGATGAACCTACTGTCGTCATCGGCTTGATAATAGGCAATAATGAATCCAAGATACGTGTGAATCAGTCAACTTTCATAGAGAAAGAGTCTGAGGAGAAAAAAGAGAAAACCATTGTTTGCGAGCATTATCGATATCTCAACTTGGGTGTTTCGGTGATGTCGAGCGAGATAGCGAATACCCGATCTGAACTGTTGGGAAAAAGCATTGGTGAGCACCTGAAAGAGCACGGCCTGATTGAACAGTGAGTGGTGCTCATTACCACTCATCAGATAGGGGGCGAGGGGGGGATTCGAGCGGATATCCCTCGCAAAAATTTTAAGAAATGGGCTATATTAGAGCTTCCAGACAAGGTGGAGGCGGGTTATGAACGAGCTGCTGCCAGGGACGGAGGTTTTCGCCCGTGGCTTGCGGTGGGAGGTTGTCTTTGCGGAGAAGCTGGGACCGCAGACACTCTACCGCCTGCGGGGTATCGAAGGGGCGTTGCGGGGGGAAGAGCTCGATCTGCTCACTCCCTTTGAGAACATCGATCCGGTCCAGCACGATTTTCAACCCGAGAAGGCCGCCCCGCTCAGCAATTGGCGGGTCTACCATGAGGCGTTTCTGTTGGATCAGAGTTTGGGCGGAGAAGCTCTGTTGGCCGTCCAGCCCGGACGCCTGCGGCTAGAGCCCTACCAACTGGTTCCCGTTCTCCGGGCCATCCGGATGAGCCGGCCACGGCTGATGCTGGCGGACGGGGTCGGTCTGGGAAAAACGATTCAGGCCGGGTTGATCTTGACCGAGTTGATTGCCCGTCGCATCGCTCATCGCATTCTCATTGTCTCGCCGGCCGGGCCGCTGCTGACGCAATGGGAGCAGGAGATGAGGACCCGCTTCGGACTCCGCCTGCAGGTGGTGGACCGGGCCCTGCTTGACGAGATCAGGCGGCGGACCGAACTGGGAGCGAACCCGTTTGACCACATCCCCCTGGGATTGGTCTCGTTGGATTTTCTCAAACAAGAAAAGGTACTGGAGCAGTTGGAACGCACTACCTATGACGTGGTGGTCATCGATGAGGCCCACCACTGCATGGATCTGGGAACCGCCGCCGGCCGTGAAGATTCCCAGCGTCATCGTCTGGCGGAAGTGTTGGCCCGACGGTGCGACGCTCTCTTGTTGCTCACAGCCACGCCCCACGACGGCAACGATTCGTCGTTCGCCTCGCTCTGCGAGTTGTTAGATCCCTCACTCGTGAATGGGCGGGGCGAGTTGCGAGAAGGACGCTACAGTCAGCACGTGATCCGCCGGCTGAAGATCCATATCAAGGATTCGCTGACGGGTAAACCCCTGTTTCCGGACCGGCAGGTGGTCCCGTGCCCCGTGGCGGTAGAATCGACTCGCCATCCAGTATTCATGGACCTGCACCGCTCCCTGGTGGATCTGATTGCGCCCGAACTCAAACGGGCATTCCGATCCAGACGGTATGATGATGTCCTGTCATTCCTGGCCTTGCTCAAACGCAGCGTGTCCACCGTCGCCGCCTGTCGGGCCACGCTGGCGGTCGTGGCGGATCGATTCCAGCAGCTACTCGACACTCAGGAGGAGAGCATCGCCGACCGGCGTCAACGGCTCCGTACCTTGAAGGAATGCCACAAGAAGATCAGTCGGTTTGGTGTTGGGACCTCGGAAGAAGAGGAAGAGCGTCATCAGCTGGAGAGTGAGGATTTTGCGCAACAACTGGCGTCGTTGAATCGGGAAATCCGTCAGGGTAAGTACCACCTCAAGCATAAAGCGGACATCGCCGTCGCCCTGTCAGAGCTCGTTCAGCTGGCGGATCATGCCATGGGTGGCGATCCCAAACTGGAGCGCCTGATTCAGATCGTCCAAGAGATCCGCCGGCAAGAGCCCCGGGCGAACATCCTAATCTACACCGAATATATCGACAGCCAGAAGGCAGTCGTGGATGCGCTTCAGACCGCCGGATTGACCGGGCTCCTCACTTTAAGCGGCAGCAGGTCGGATGATGAAACCACCAGCCAGCAGAAATCCAAGCGTCAGGACGTGACCACTCGTTTTCAGGACAACGACAACCTGATTCTGGTAAGCACCGATGCGGCGGCCGAGGGACTCAACCTCCACCAGCGGTGCCATCACCTGATCCATCTTGAGCTGCCGTTCAATCCCAATCGGCTGGAACAGCGCAACGGTCGTATCGACCGCTACGGGCAGGACCGGCCACCCATCGTCCATTACCTGTACCTGGCCGGGACTTTTGAGGAACGAATCCTCTTCCGCCTCATCGCTAAGTACGAGCGGCAGCGGAAGCGCCTGACTTTCGTGCCCAACACCCTGGGATTGACCAGTGCCAGCGATCTGTCCAACGAACGTTTGCTCCAGTCAATGCTCGACGAGGAAACCCGACTCTTCAAGGGCCAGCCGGTCTTGTTCGATCTCGAGGAACCCAAAGAGGACGAGGGGGCCGACGCCGCCACGCAAGAGCTTCTGGAAGAGATTGAACACAGCCTGAAAGGATTCGTGGAAGTAGCCCGATCGCACACCTGGTTGGGGGATGCCGGTCTCAACGCTCAGGAGGAAATCCTTCAGCAAGCCGGCACGGCGCTGGCGACGGGCGAGTCGATGAGTGCCGTAGATTTGGCCGGGTTCGTCACCGACGCCGTCTTGTTGGATGGAGGGGGCGTGAACGGCCGTCCATCCGATGGTGAATTCGAATTGGTGTTGCCACCAGCCTGGGTGCACGATCTCGAAGATATTCCCGGCATGGATCCCGCATCCCGCCGGGCTCGATTGACCACCCGGGCTGATCAGACCCTCGGCGCAACCGGACAGCCGTTGGGATATCTCGGTCGGGCCCATCCGCTGGTGCGCCGGGCGCTGGACCGGGTCCGTCATCTCAGCTTGGGTGAGGGTGGACAGACGCTGCAGGACCCTCGAGTGAGCGGGGTGAGTTCGAAGGCGTCCGAGCCGGCGCTCATCTTCACCTTTTTGGGACGAGTATCCAGTGGTGCGGGACGTGAGTTTGAGCGTGTATTGGCTGTGAAGGTCGCCGCTTCGTGGAGTTCTGAATTTTTGTCGTCCCCCGACCTCTGGTTGGCAGCTGCCGATCCCCGAAGGGCGATACCCACCGCCGGATTATGGGAACATCATTTTGCCTCATGGGGCGGATCAGCCCGATCTAAAGCGACGCAGATTGCGACCGAAGGATTCTTCCCCATCGCTGAAGCCTATATCAAAGAGCGGCGGAAGAACCTGAAGAGTGAAATCGGGGCGCTCCAACAATGGGTGCTGGACCGTACCGAGGCGATCCTGTCGAAGGCAATAGCTGAAGCTCCACAACAATCACTCTTCGACCTGAATACTGAACACACGCCGACGACTCGGCCGGAATGGCGGCAAATCAAGGATCCGGCTGAACGATTGGCGGGGTATTCCCTGGATCGAAGTCAACCGCCCCACCTTCGGAGTGCGGCGGAGAGCGTGCTCACGATCTATCGCCAACGCAGTGATGAGCTCCGCAGTCGCCAGGAGATGACCCAACCCGAGGTTGTGCCGCTGGGATTGCTGATGCTCGTCCCGGAGGGGCGTCATGGCGTATGATTTTTTGCGACACGCTTCTTTCATCGGGCCCATCTTCCCCGAGCCCTACGTCCAGTTCGACCTGGAAAACGACCTGCGACGACTGGGCTTGATCCCCCGGACCACCGGCGATGAGGGCCGGGCGCTGCAGGAAAGCTGGGAAGTCTATCGGCGCATGCTGCGCCAGCTGGTCTCCCGGGGCGGGCCGGAACGGGTGAGAAATCATGTCATCGAGCCGCTGATCCAACGGCTGGGCTATGTCCGGATGTCGCCGGCAGCCGAAGTCACCACTCGAGAAGGGAGCGAATCCGGCGGGTTTCTGCTGGCCGATACCAATGGCGGTCGCTTGCGGGTATGGGCCACGGGTTTTGAAGAGGATTTGGATGCCCCGACCCGGCGGGGTCGGGCCTATCGGTTCAGCCCCGTCCGCATCGCCCAGCGGGTCTTGCTCGCTGCGGGCGAGAGAGTGGGTCTCCTGACCAACGGGGTCGAATTGCGCATCCTGCTCACGGATCCGGCCCGGCCGGACTCCCAGATCGTCCTGCCCATCCAGACCCAGTGGCGGGTCAGCCGGGACGTTCCGGAGACCTACGTGCTGCTGCTCGCTCTGGCCGGTCCGGCGGGGTTGCGGGCGGTCCCGGAGCTGGCGGAAAAGGCTCGCCTGCAACAGGCTCGGGTCACGAAGGAACTGCGGGTCCAGGCCCGCCAGGCCATCGAGGGATTCATTCAGGCGGTGCTGGATCATCCGAAAAATCAAAGTGCGTTGTTCGCTGAGACGGACAAGGCCGTTCTGGCCCGCCACCTCTGGCGGGAAGGGCTGATCGTCGTTTACCGCTTGTTGGTCATTCTGAAACTCGAGGCCTACGACAATCCGGCGCAGGCGTTTTCGTTCGCCTCGGTCGGCTTGTGGCGCAACACCTACTCGCCGTCAACCGCTCTCGCCCGGCACGTGCGAGCCGCCTTGGATCAAGGGGCAGAAACCGGCCGGCTGTTGGAGGACGGCCTACGGGTTCTCTTCCGGATGTTCACGGAAGGGTTCCAGTGCACGGAGCTTCACGTCAGGCCCCTGGGCGGGGCCCTCTTTGGGGACTCGGCCACCCCGTGGCTCTCGAAATTGGATTGGGGGGAGCGAGCCTGTGCGGCGCTGTTGGATCGGCTGCTCTGGACATCGCCGACCCGGAGCGCCGGCACCCGCCGCAGAGTGCACTACGGATCCTTGGATATCGAGGATCTGGGTCGAGTCTACGAAGCGTTGCTGGAACTGGAACCCGGGATCGCCACCGAAACCATGTGCCGCCTGCGACGGCAGAAGCTGGAGGTAGTGGTCCCGGTGGCGCAGGGTGAAAAGTACCGTCCAGCGGTCCAGAATGGAAACAACCCTCACGATGAGGCGGACACTGAATCGTGCGACGACAACGATTTGGACGAAACGTCAAACGATGATGAGCCAGGAGAAGATGACGACGAAGCGTCTGAAACCGGCGGTCTAAAGACCCGGGTGGATTGGATCGAAGAGATTTCTGCCGGTCGCTTCTTCCTGCGGGTGGGGCTGGGGCGGAAAGCCACCGGATCCTATTACACCCCCCATTCATTTGTCCGTTTTCTGGTGCAGGAGACACTGGGACCACAGATAGCGGAGCGCAGCCCTCGGGAAGATCCGAATCCAGAGGCCATCCTGAAATTGAAAGTGTTGGATCCGGCCATGGGGAGCGGCCATTTCCTGGTGGAGGCCTGCCGCTTCCTGGGCGAGAAACTGTACGAGGCTTGTCGGCTCTGCGATGAAATTGCGCTGGAGGCCGAAGCGAAAGCCGCAAGAGCCCGTACCGACGCTGAAAAAGAACAGTCTCTGAATGAAGCCGTCAAATATCGTCGGCGGGTGCAAGATTTGCCCGATCCCGACGACGAACTCGTTCGGTACCTGCCCAGCCGAGCGCCTGAGGGCGAGGAGTCGGGGCTATCGCAGAAAAAAGCTGAGGCGCTCTGCCGACGGCTCGTTGCCGTGCATTGTCTGTATGGGGTGGACAAGAACCCCCTGGCCGTGGAATTGGCCAAAATCTCGCTTTGGCTGGTCTCCCACGCCGAGGGGATGCCCCTCACTTTCCTGGATCATCGACTGGTGTTGGGCGATTCGCTTACCGGACCGTTCTTTGAACAGCTTCTCACTTACCCAGGAAGCGGAAAACCGATCGACAACTTATTCCATCAGGGCCTTAAGCAATCATTATCACAAAAATTGGCCGATGCCCTGCGTTCTATAAAGGAACTTGAAGCTAGTGTGGGTATAAGCGTGGCAGAAATTGAAGCTAAAAAAAGGGCAAAGAATAGAATTGATGAAGCGCTGTTTCCTTTTCGGATGGTGGCCAGAATATGGGCTATTAGTGTGCTGATGGGTTGGGATAATAAAGCACAAACCCAGAAGAGAAAAGGATCGTTTATTCAATCTGGACAAGATACTGGATCTAGAAATTCGGATGATAATATGTTCAGTAACCTTGTTGAAGCTGTCGCAAAAGGGAAAGACATCTCTCAGGTGTTCTCAAATCACAGTTTTCTCAGTCAGATTTTATTACAGCATGAAGGTAATGACGATTCTTCAATCAAGCCGTCGTTACCAATTGATGCAGATAGTGCACTCAAAATGCATGGTAGTGAGAATGTCTTTCAACAAACATCACTGACATCTAATGCTCCAGCGTGTTCATTTGATTTGACCTTTCCTGAGGTTTTTTTCCCTGACGGGAATCCGTCTCAAAAAGCCGGTTTCAATGTTGTTTTGGGAAACCCCCCCTGGAAACCGATACGTCGTGCAGATGACCAGTTTTTTGGAGGACTTGATTTCCGCTATCTGGAGGGAAAGTCAAAACATGAAAAACAAGCCATACAAAAGCAGATACTGAATAATCCAATAATTCAGGCGGCATATCTAGAGTATTCAAATTACTTCTTATCTCTGGACAGGTCCGCTAATCGTTTGTTTTCGGTTCATTTAGCGAGAGTCAAAGGTAATCTAGCAGGCAGGGGTACGTACGATTCCTTCTTACTTTTTGGGGAAAGAGCCTATCAGTTGCTGGATCGTTCGGGAAGATTGGGATTTGTATTCCCATCTGCGTTTCATGCAAATGAAGGAGCGACGGGAATTCGCAGACTTTATCTAGAACAAATGAGGCTGATTTGCTGTCTCTCTTTTGAAAATTCGAACAGACTTTTTGATATTCACTCCAGTTTTAAATTCGCTTTAGTTGTGGCGCAAATCCCTGGACCCTCGTCCAACTTTACGTGTGGGTTTTACCTACATGATGATAATTGGCTTTTCAGCGATCGTGGTGAACGGGCGCTGGAGTATTCTTTGGATTTTGTAAGGCGAACGGGAGGTGAATACCTCTCATTTTTAGAACTCAGAAATGTTCCTGATTCGATGATTGCTCAACGATGTTATGCGAATAGTTGTTCTTTGGAAGATTGGCTGAGTGATCGGAGAATTACGATCAGTCAAGAGGTCAATAAAACATACGCATCAGATCGTTTCACACGGACATCTGAATTACTCGCCAATACGCAAGATCCGAGAAATCCCGAGGTACTGCGAGAACTGCTGACTCGTGGATATCTTATTCTCCATGAAGGAAAGACGTTTCATCAATATGAAGATCACTGGGATGAGCGACCTCAATTTATTGTTGCTCGATCTTCAATTGCTGACAAACCTGGTTGGATCGAGGCCTCCCGATATTTTCGATTGGCGTTTCGGGCGGTCGCCAGTTCCACAAACGAAAGAACTTGCATTTTCAGTTTGATCCCGCCCGGATCGGTTTTTAGTAATTCAGCTCCCTGTGAACGAGAACCCAGGTTACGTGCCAATACAGAAGCATTGTTGTTACTTGCGTGTTTGAATTCGTTCTCTTTTGATTGGATATTGCGACAGAAAGCGTCCGCCAACCTGAACCTCTTTATCCTGAAAGGATGTCCAGTACCAATGACAGAGAAATTACTCTCTGGCTTGATTGTTCATTCGGCGCTACGGCTGACCTGCAACCATGACGGCTTCGTAAAACTCTGGCAAGAGCAAGTTGGAAAAAATTGGCGGGAAAAAGGAAAAGAACCTTTCACGTGGCCCGTTTTGGTCGATGAACACTCAAGGTGGGAAGTCAGATCGGTGATTGATGCGGTTGTTGCTGATGCTTATGGACTTGACCGGAATCAATACGATTACATTCTTCACTCGTTCAGTCATGCCAGCTATCCCCAAGCATTACGGGCATGTCTGGAAAAATTTGATGAATTAAAAGCAATTGGCCATAGCGCATTTGTTCGGAAATATGATCCGTATTGGGACATCCCGCTGAATGAGA
>Ga0209200_1001685_pt1 | contig 21785 bp, 26 predicted proteins | sample AD_UKC033_MetaG_FD_184406 | JGI IMG/M metagenome (GOLD analysis project Ga0209200, IMG submission 184406) | Active sludge microbial communities of municipal wastewater-treating anaerobic digesters from USA - AD_UKC033_MetaG (SPAdes) (version 2) | ecosystem: Engineered > Bioreactor > Anaerobic >... | reverse complement strand
GTTCTTGCGCGGTATGGCGCATGCTTGGGACCGGTGGTCGTCCTTGTGCGACCTGCAAGATATGGCGTCCCTGCTGTGGCCGATTCACCAGCTGGCGGCCCTCGCCCAGGAGCCCGCACTCGAGGTTGATCGAACGTTTTGCCGCACCGTTCCGGACAGGCCGCTGAGCCCGGCGCAGTGCGAGGCGCTCACCGAGGCACTCACCCGTACCTTGGAGGAAATTGCCGAGCGGATCACCGAGCATGAGGTCAGACATGCGATGGGGGCGATCGCGCGTGGGGAGGAAGCCTCGGCGTGGCGCGAGGATGAGCCTTGTCCGTGTGGTAGCGGGCGTGGTTTTTCGGTTTGCTGTGGCGGGCAGCGGGTGTTGCACTGAGTGCGCACAGTGGGTGCAGAGGCCGTTTATTGGCTTCGCTCCAGGCTGAGATGGGGGGCCGAAGTCTCCAAGAACCAGGATGCCTCGGTCGCCAAGGCGAAGAAGGCCATCGGCCAGCCGGAGGGGCTCGCCGTGCTGATGGTGTTCTTCTGCGAGTGCGCGACGGGCCGCGACAGCGACGTCGGCCTGCATGTCGCCCGACGCCTCGGCCAAAACCTGGGCTATGGTGTCGGTGACAACATGGACGATCTGCTGGCCAAGCATGGATTCGATGGCGGACCACGATGAACTCCGCGCGCTCCGCGCAGAGAACGGCCGGCTGATCGCGCTGCTCGAATCGCACGGCATCGAATGGCGTGCGCAGCAGCGGCCAGCCTCATCGCCTGTCGAGCCAGCGCGGCTGTCCGCTGAAGAGAAGGTCTCGCTCTTCCGACGACTTTTCCGCGGTCGCACGGACGCCTACCCGGTCCGATGGGAAAGCAAGACCACGGGCCAATCGGGCTACGCGCCGGCCTGTGCAAACGAGTGGCGTGCCGGAGTGTGCGAAAAGCCGCGCATCAAGTGCGGCGACTGCGCCAATCGCCTGCTGATCCCACTCTCCGATGCCGTGATCTATGACCATCTTGCTGGCGAGCACACGGTCGGGGTCTATCCGCTGCTGGAAGATGACACCTGTTACTTCCTGGCGGTCGATTTTGACGAAGCTGCCTGGCGCGATGACGCGCGAGCCTTTATGCAGTCCTGCGAGGAACTGGGCGTTCCGGCCGCGCTGGAAATTTCAAGATCAGGCAAGGGCGCACACGCGTGGGTGTTCTTCGCCAGTCGCGTTGCCGCCCGTGACGCCCGGCGCCTGGGTACGGCCATCATCAGCCATACCTGTTCGCGTACCCGGCAACTGAAGCTGGAGTCTTACGACCGCCTGTTTCCGAACCAGGACACGATGCCCAAGGGCGGCTTCGGCAACCTGATCGCCTTACCGTTGCAGAAACGGCCTCGCGGGAGTGGCTGCAGCGTATTCGTTGATGCTGACCTGCGGCCATACCCGGATCAGTGGGCGTTCCTGGCGTCCGTCCGGCCGATGGCGCCGCACGACATCGAACCGACCATCCTGCTGGCGACGGGCGGCGTCCACCCGTTGGATGTGACATTCATCGACGATGAAGAGTTGGCCACACCCTGGAAGCGGCAGAGCACGTCAATCAAGAAGCTGGCCGGGCAGATGCCCAAGTCCCTGACCGTGACGCTGGCCAACCTGATCTATTTTGAGAAGGCCCAACTGCCGCAGGTACTCGCCAATCGTCTGATTCGTCTGGCCGCCTTCCAGAACCCAGAGTTCTACAAGGCTCAGGCCATGCGGATCTCGGTGTGGGGCAAGCCGCGCGTCGTCGGCAATGCGGAGAACTACCCGCAGCACATCGCTTTGCCTCGCGGTTGCCTCGATGCTGCCCTGGATCTACTGCGGGACAACGGTATCGCCTGTGATTTGCGGGATGAGCGCTTCGGCGGCGACCCCATCGATGTCGCCTTTGCCGGCACTTTGCGTTTGGACCAGGAAGCCGCAGTTGCCGGAATGCTGCACCACGACACCGGCGTGCTCTGCGCTCCGACAGCCTTCGGCAAGACGGTCACCGCCGCCGCAATGATCGCGCGGCGGGGCGTGAACACCCTGGTGCTGGTGCATCGCACAGAACTGCTCAAGCAGTGGCAGGAGCGTCTGCAAGCCTTCCTGGGTGTTGGTCAGGGTGTGGTCGGCACCATTGGCGGTGGCAAGGCCAAGCCCACGGGCAAGATAGACATCGCCGTTATGCAATCCTTGTCCCGCCAGGGCGAGGTCAACCCACTGGTCGAAAACTACGGGCAGGTGATTGTGGACGAGTGCCATCATGTCGGCGCAGTGTCATTCGACGCGATCCTGAAACGGTCCAAGGCCAAATACGTGCGGGGACTGACGGCAACGCCCATCCGCCGTGATGGTCAGCAGCCCATCATCTTCATGCAGTGCGGGCCGATCCGATACACGGCGGCGAAGCCAGTCGGTGCACCGCACGATCTCGAAGTGCTGCCGCGTTCGCGCTTCACACGGATCGACCTGCCGACCGATGCAGGCATCCAGGACGTTTTTCGGCATCTCGCCAATGACCGGGCCAGAACTGAAGCTATCGCCGACGAGGTGCGCGATGCCCTCGGGCAGGGGCGCAAGGTGCTGGTCCTGACCGAACGTACTGAACACCTTGATGCGATCAAGGCAACCCTTGATGGATTGGAGCCCGCGCCTTTCGTTCTGCACGGTCGAATGTCCAGAAAGCAGCGAGCGGCGCTGGTTGCTGACCTGGATGCACTGCCGCCCGACGCGCCGCGCGTCCTTCTTTCGACGGGGAAGCTGGTTGGCGAGGGCTTCGATCACCCGCCGCTCGACACGTTGGTGCTGGCCATGCCTGTGTCCTGGAAGGGCACTCTGCAGCAGTACGCCGGACGCCTGCACCGGGAGCACGCTAGCAAGACCGACGTACGGATCATCGATTTCGTGGATGCGGGTCATCCGGCGTTACTGCGGATGTGGGACAAGCGGCAGCGCGGTTACCGTGCGATGGGGTACAAGGTCGGCCCCGATGGCCCTGCGGAATGACGACGAATTCTCCAGAGGCCGTCTGGGTTTTCGCCACAACCCGCACCGTCCCACGAGCCCGATCTGCTGCTATGCATCACATTGAGGTCGGTTTCGCGGGGGCAACCGTACCCCACCAGTCAAAGCCATTGCGGCGGATGGCTCATGCCGACGAAGTCGGCTCATCCTTCCACTCCACCGTGTGCTCGCCGTGTGGGTGATCCCAGAACTCTTCTTCTGTGGCCAACCGCATCGGCACCTGACGTCCCTCGCACCAATCTTCAACAGAGGACAGCGGCGCAGCCTCGAGCATCTGTGGCCGTTTCGGTAGGGCGCCGTGCCCGAGCAGGCGTGAGATCACGATTTCGCGCACGTACTGCGAGAGCGTGATGTCGACGTGGGCCGCCAGCGCTTCCAGGTCGTTACGTAATCTGGACGGAACCCAGACCTTGATGGGCGCGACGTTCTTGCCGAACTCGGGCACCCAGTAGGTATCGACCCGAACCTTGCCGGGAGGAGGCGTGGGAGCGGACCTGCTGAACATCACTGGGGGCGGGTCCCTGAAAATCTCCGGGACGGCGGCGCTCATGACGTGGGCGGCATACACGCCATAGGAGTGTTGGGTGAGGAAACGGCGCAACATCTCGCTTCTCGACTCGCCGCCCAATTCTCCCATCTCCGTGAGCGCGAAGCTCACTGGCTCTGGCAGCCAGAACTTGAGCGCGACGTCGTGAGTGGCGAGGTCGCTGAAGTCGCCCATGTCGGCAACCAGGTCCTCGAACCGCATCGGCTTGCGACGAGCCGCCCCTGCACCCTGGGGGTCTGAGTTCTTGGATGCGCGTGCTTTTTTGAGAAACGGCCACATGCCCAGCGCCTAAAAAGTAGGGGAATTTTCGTCCCGATTTTACGACAGGGGTAAGGTTCGCATCGAAACATGATTGATGTGGTTGATGGCCTCGACTGCTTCGACTACGTCCCCACGCCTGGAGGGTGATCGCATGGATGACTTGACCGAGGAGAAGGCAGCCTACCTCTTCGCCAGGGCCTGGAACCGCCTGAATCCGGAGGGCTTCCTGGCCTTGCTGGCGCCTGATGCACGCTACGCATCACAGTGGGTTTTTGAGGAGCTGATCGGTGCTCCTGCGATTGCCGCGTATCTGCGCGGCAAGATGGCGACCCTTTGGGATAAGGCCCGGGAGGATCCCGGCGCAGCGGTCCGCGTCGAGATGGGGAGGACGGCTGAAGGACGCCGTGGGCGCCCTTGCGCCTTCATGACCCAAGGCCACTTCGAGGAGGTGCAGGCAGCAGTGGTTTTCGAGGTCGAGGGTGGCCGGATCATTCGCTACGACCTCTGCATCCCGCAGCTGCTCGGGGCCGTGCGGACAGGCGTGTATCCACTTTGAGGAGACGGACGCGGATGACGAATCAGCCGCCAATGAGCGGAACGGCCGTCGAGATCTCGCAAGGCGACGCTGTCGAAATTGCCGCACGAAAGGTCGGGGTGCGCCCAGAGGATCTGTCCGTGATTTGCCAGGACGATGAAGCTGCGCCGTTCAAGATTTACAACGCGCCAACCGAGCCGTGCTGGTGGATCGTCGCCCCGCATGCCGCCGGTCAGGGTGTGCTGACGTTGCGCAGCAGTCGCTTTGTGCTGGTCGGGCGTTGGACAGGGGTGGTGCACTACGATGGCTCGGCCAACGATGAGGGCTGACGCTCGGTTTGTACCGACGGGCCCGGCGTTTGATCCGCAGCGTCTGGAAGGAGCACTGTGATGACCAAGGTTTCACCTTTCCCGTTGCTGTCTCGCATCGCCCACCAAGCGGGTGTCGTCGAGGCCGCACCGGCGCTCGACGAGATCAAGGCGGTGCTCGCTTCTGTGGGCATCAACCAACGCGGCTGGCGTCTTCTGCTCAGCTTCGGGGATGCGCTCCTCGCCCCCCTCATGCCGCGTGCTCATGGATCGGTATCTCCGTCGATGCCGTCCTTCCGGACGATTTGTGCGCTGCTGTGCTTGATCCAGCAATGTGAGATGGACGTGCTGCCCCCACCCGAGCTGACCCGGGCGTGGATGCGAATGCGGTTCCCGAGCGCGAAGCAGGATCTGGGCGATGTACCGGTCGGGCTGTTTCGTGCCTCATGGCTTGAGGCTGTGCGCCGCCAGTACGAGGGGTACGCGTTCCATCTTCTCTTGGCCGAGGAATTGCCCGCGGTCGTGCGGTGGTTCTTCAGTCAGGAGCCGCCGCTCTCGGGACAACAGCTGAAAAATCCGTGGCGATGGTTCCACGCACAAGCGGAGAACTGGTCGCTTCGCTGCGAGCAGCACTTCTCGTTCGACGTTTGGAAGCCGATTTTGCCGACCCCGGTGTCTGCTGGGTCGCTGCGCATCATCGAGTTGTTGTCCCCGGCGGCCGTCGAAGACGAAGCGCGCTGCATGCGCCACTGCGTCGACATGTTTATCCCCGATTGCGAGTGCGGAGACTATCGGGTGTTCTCGGTCCAGGTCATTCCTACCGGGGAGCGGGTGGCCACCATCGGGATGATCAACGATGACCGCGTCTGGATCATCGATGACATCCGAGGTCAGGACAACGAGGACGTCGACGAGATGGTGTGGGCCTTGGCCGTGCGTGTCCGCCTGGACTGCAACTCGGTGGAAACGCTGCAACAAAGGTTCCGGTTTTGATGGGCCTTCTCGCTGCCCGTCGATGCGTCACGAAGTGCGCAGGGCAGAAAGTAGGGGAATTTTCGGACCGGATCGACGACGAGGGTATCGTCGGAATCGAACGAACAGAACAGGGAGCGCGAACATGGCCCACAACATTGGCGAGATGTTCTACTACGGCGAGCGGCCGTGGCATCGGCTCGGCGAGCGGCTCGAGCAGCCTGCAACGCTGGAGGAGGCGCTGAAGCACGGCGGGCTCGACTGGGAAGTCGAGCTACTGCCGCTGGCGGTCGCCGACGAGCCTGAATCGAAAGCGCCGCAGCGCTGCGCGGTCGTGCGCAAGGATCGCAAGCCGGGTCAGGCCGGCCGGGTGATCGGCGTAGTGCATCCGGGCTTCGGCCCACTCCAGAACCGGGCGGGCGCGGAAATGTTCGACGCGCTCCTCGGTCAAGGGCGGCCCATCTACCATACGGGCGGCTACCTGAAGAACGGAGAAGTGGTCTGGCTGCTGGCCAGGCTCCCCGGGGACATCCAGGTGCAGGAGAAGGATGTCATCGAGACCTATCTGCTCTTCAGCAACAGCCATGACGGTTCGAGCGCGATCGATATCCGCCTCACCACGGTACGCGTGGTCTGCCAGAACACCTTGTCGCTGGCACTGGACAACACCTCGGTGGGCAAAGTCTTCCGGCGTGCGCACGACGGTCGTTACCGGGTGCTGAAGGAGGAGGCGCGCGCGTTCTTCGAGTTCAGCGTGAAGCGAAGCGAGGAAGCGCAGGCGCTCTTTGGCCGCCTCGCGAATGCTGAGTGTGATGACAGGGCGTTCGAGGACTTCCTGGCACAATTGCTGCCGGACCCCAAGCGCCCTGTCACGGCCGGCCAGAACCTGCAGGTGCAGCGTGCCTGGGAGACCCGGCTGGCCAACGTGCGGGCGACCCGCGCCCAGGTGATGGGCGTGCGCCGCGAGGGCATTCCCGCCCAGTGCGTCCCCCCCGAGGGCAAGACCTGGTGGGGCGCACTCAACACGCTCACCGGGTGGGTCGATCACGTTCAGAAAACCAACGCCGACCGATACGCCCACATCCTGTTCGGTGAGGGTGACCGCATCAAGACGACCGCGCTCCACCGGATCCAGGCGATCGTGCGCTGAGTGAGGAAATCATGACCACCCACGACTCGGACCCGGACATCCCCGCATTCCTGCGCCTGCCGCCCGGTGAGCGGCCGCAGCGCATGCGCTGCCTGACGCCGATGGTTTCGCTCGGTGCGCTCGCTGCGGCGCGCGAACGCTATGAGGCGCGGTTCGGCACGGCGCCCGACGAGCGCTACCTGCAGCGCCACGGCATCTGGCACCGGGTCGGGCTCCTCGACCTGGCCTGCGAGCGCGGGGTCGCGCTGGAAGGGCTGCCCGAGGCGCAGCTGGCGGACGCGAATCGATGAGGCTGGCGCAGTTGATCCTGCAACGGGTGATGCGCATGCGTCTGAGAGCGGCCGATACGCCGCTCTCGCCCGAGCGCGCATGGGTCTCGAACGGAACTCAGAGGGGGTGATGGAGACGAGGTGCATCCTTGTTGTGGGCACCTCGAATAACCCGAGGTTTTCAGTAAATCCTGCCGTGCAACGATGATCACGACGGAATTCCGCTCGACTTCCTCGGCACCACGCTGCCTCACCCGGCGGCGCTGCCCCGTTTTTGCTCCGAATCGCCTCGGGCAGCGGCGATTCGGCCCATTTCGGGCGTCAGAAGGCCACGATTCCGGCCTTCTGGAAATACGTCAGCCGCTTCAGGTTGTAGCAGGCTGCCATCATCGTCATCGCGAAGCTCGCCCGCGCCTGGCCGATGGTTCGGATCAACTTGCCGCCCATTTGCGTGATGACCGCGAACGGGTGTTCCACCCGCGCTCGCGTCCGCGCGATGCGCGTGTTCCGCCGCTGCTGGCATTCGGACAGCGGCTTGTTGCGTTGTCCCTTGCGCTGGATTTGATTCCGAAAGCCGTTCGCCTTCAACCAGGCCGCCCGCTCCTCGGACGGATAGCCGCGATCGGCATAGACGTCGCGGCTCGTGTTGCTCGTGTCGAAGACGTTGTCGAAGTGCTGGCTGTCGTGCGTGCTGGCCGTGTCGGTCTCGAGCGCGCGGATGAATTTGTACTTCTTGTCGACGTTGATCGACAGCTTGTAGCCGAAGTGGCTCTTGCCGTGTTTCTTCGTCCAGGTGGCGTCGGTGTCCTTCTGCCGGCGCTTGGCCGGCTTCCAGTCGGCAGGCATCGCGCCTTGGTCGATCAGCGCCTTCTCCCCTCGGCTGTTGTGCTGCTTGGGGGCAGGCACCAAGGTGGCGTCGATGATCTGCCCGCCACGCGCGATGAAGCCCCGTTTGAGCAGCTGCGCCGAGACGCCCTCGAAGAGCGCCTTCGCGCCAAGCTCACCGATCCGGTTCTCGAAGGTCCACACCGTGGTGCGGTCCGGAATATTGGCTGCGTTCGCGAGCCCGCAGAAGCGTTTGTAGCTCATGCGGTCGAGCAGCTGGTACTCCATCTGCTCGTCCGACAGGTTGTACAGGCGCTTGAGCACCAGGATCCGAACCATCGTCTCCGTCGGGTAAGGCGGACGGCCGCCTTGCGCGCTGACCGTGCGCGGTGCGACCCGATCGACCTCGGCGGCCAGCGCCGCAAAGTCGATGTGCAACTCGATGTCGGCCAGCGGGTCGCCCAGCGAGTCGAGCTTCTTGCGGTGGTGTTCGTCAGCGAACAGGTCAGTCTTGATAGCGCTACGCGGTTTCATCGGTGCAGGCAACAGCAGGATTCAGGACGCTGTAATTTTACCAAGAGTGGGCGGGACGAGGTTTTTCGAGGCGCCCACGCCTCATCCAACCAAGGCTTCCAGCCCCTTGGAAGCCGAGCGCGGCAATCGGCGACCTTCTTTCGCCACGTTGACCTGCAGGGCCACCCGCGCCACCTCCTGAACGTCCCTGGTCAGCGAATAGCTGCCCTTGGCCTGCAACCAGGCCAGCACGTCCGCCAGGTGCCAGATCGACGCACTGCCTTCATGCACCGGCGCCGGGAAGCTGCCCGGATGAGCCAGCATCAGCTTGCGCATGTTCTGCCGCGACACGCCGACGATCTCGGCCACATCGGTCAACCCGACGAGATCCGGCGCCATCTCGATCAACCTGGCCGACGGCACGGCGCTGCGCACGTCGGCCAACGCGCTGCGCACAGCCGCGTCCGCACTGTCCGCTTCTCGGGTGAACTCCAACGCCAGCCGCCCCGGCTGGCCGATGCCCACCAGGGCATCGTCGCAGCCGGCCTCGCCCAGACGCTCGACCAGGCCATCCGGGTCGCTGTCGTCTTCGGTGAGCTGGTATTTCAGGGTGAAGGTGTATTCCATCGTGCTACTCCTCGGCACCGCCTTCAGCCTCGCGCTGCTTGCGATGCGTGGTGCAGTTGTCCACTACACGCCGCAGAGCGCGTGCATGGTTGCCAGGGTTCTTCGGCGTGCTCCATACGCTAGTGATGCAGAACTCGCCGCAGCGACACTCCTCATCGTTGTACGGGCAATAAATCCGCCCCCAGGCGTGGCTGCCGCCGACTTCGACGCGCCAACCCTGCCCTTCGGCGTGCCTGAGAGCTTCCTCGACCTCCTTCTTCGGATGAGTGGGACGGGCCATCAGTGATCTCCAGTATCGGGGTGATCAGCCTAGGTTGTCAAGTGACAACCTAGGCCGCCATTTCAGACTGTCGCGCTCAACACCGGCACGACCACCTGCTCCGGCATCAGCCTCGGCACGTAGGTCTGCCCGTCGATCCAGGCATCGACCATGTTGGCCCACTCCTGCAGCATGTGACGCCGCTGCTCGGCGTACTCGGCCTTGTTGTAGACCGAGCGCGAGGAGCGCCCGCTTTCCTCATGCGCCAAGCACTTCTCGATCCAGTCGCGGTTGAAACCCACCTCGTTCAGCAGCGTCGAGCCGGTGCGACGCAGATCGTGCACGGTGAACGGTTCCAGCGGCAGGCCAGCGGCCTTGGCCCGCTCTGCCACGATCTGCGTGACCCGGTTCAAGGTCGCATGGGACATGCAGCGGTCGGAGTCGTAGCGCGACGGCAGCACGAATTTGGAGCCGGCTGCGCAGGTATGCAGCGCCACGAAGATGTCGAGCGCCTGGCGCGACAGATAAACCACGTGCGCATTGCGCCCCTTCATGCGCTGCTTCGGGATCGTCCAGGTCGCGCTCTCAAAATCGACCTCGTCCCAGGTGGCCTCGATCAGCTCGCTCTTGCGCACCAGCGTCAGGACGATCATCCGCAACGCCAGCCGGATGGTCGGATAGGTGGCCACCGACTCCATCTGCCGCGACATCAACCGGATCTCCAGCGGTGACAAGGCACGATCCTTCGGCACGAAGGTCGCAATCGACGCCGCGCCCACGTCGTCGGCCGGGTTGTCCACCTTCTCGCCGTGCAGGATGGCGAAGGCGTAGACCTGCTTCACGATGTCGCGGATGTGGACCGCGGTGGCAGGCGCGCCACGCGCCTTCACCTTGTTGCAGAGGGCGCGCAGGTCATCGGCCGCGATTTCGTTGAGCTGCCGGTTCCGGAACGCCGGCAGGATGTCCCGATCGATGATGCTCTTGCGCATCGCCTTCGTGCTGTCGGCCATCCGGGCGCCTGCCAGCCACTTTTCGGTCATGTCGCCAAAGGTCTTGGCGGCGGTCAGCCGGCGCTTCTCGCGCTGCTTCTCCAGCGCGGGGGACTTACCCTGGGCGACAGCCTTCTTGGCGTCAATCAGCTTTTCGCGGGCCACGGCCAGCGAGATGCCTGCCGGCCCGTAGCGGCCGATGGTCAGCGTCTCACGGCGACCGTTGAGACGGTAATCGTAGCGGAAGGTGACGGTACCGACGGGCGATACCGTCACGTACATGCCATCGCGGTCAAAAGCCTTATAAGTCTTGGGCTTAGGCTTGAGATTGCGCAGTGCGGTGTCGGTAAGCATCGAGGTTTTTCCTCCTGTTCGTGACGGCTTTTACCGTCAGGGGCCAGGAGACCTGCTGATGCTCGGAAAGCCGCATGAAACAAGCTTTCCCGAGGAGACTTTTACCGTCAAAGACCGGTTTGGTCTGGATAGTAAACGGGAGGGTCTTAATCCGGTCCCCGGTTCGTACCGTCAGTTCTACCGCCAACCTGTTCTGCTGGCCGGCGATAGACATCGATAGCTTCCGCGACGCATTTCTTTCTAAATCAACACGTTATGACGGATTTTCGATAGCTGACGATAGTCCCCGAAGGACCTGATTTCACTCCCACTCGATCGTCGCCGGCGGCTTGCCCGAGATGTCGTACACCACGCGGTTGATGCCGCGCACCTCGTTGATGATGCGGTTGCTCACCTTGCCGAGCAGGCTGTGCGGCAGCTCGGCCCAGTGCGCGGTCATGAAGTCCTGCGTCTGCACGGCGCGCAGCGCCACCACATATTCGTAGGTGCGGCCGTCGCCCATCACGCCGACGCTCTTGACCGGAAGGAAGACCGCGAAGGCCTGGCTGGTCTTGTCGTACCAGTCGGCGGCGCGCAGTTCGTCGATGAAGATCGCATCGGCGCGGCGCAACAGGTCGGCGAAGTCCTGGCGAACCTCACCGAGGATGCGCACGCCCAGACCCGGCCCCGGGAAGGGGTGGCGATACACCATGTCGTGCGGCAGACCGAGCGCCACGCCGAGCTCGCGCACCTCGTCCTTGAACAGGTCGCGCAGCGGCTCGAGCAGCTTCAAGCCCAGCGTCTCGGGCAGGCCGCCGACGTTGTGGTGGCTCTTGATGGTGTGCGCCTTCTTGCTCTTGGCGCCGCCGGACTCGATCACGTCGGGGTAGATCGTGCCCTGGGCCAGCCACTTCGCGTTCGGCAGCTTCCTGGCCTCGGCCTGGAAGACCTCGACGAACTCGCGACCGATGATCTTGCGCTTCTGCTCGGGGTCGGTGACACCCTTGAGGTGGCCCATGAACTGCTCGGTGGCGTCGACATGCACGACCTTGGCGTGGAGGCGGCCGGCGAACATTTCCATGACCAGCTTGCCCTCGTTGAGGCGCAGCAGGCCGTGATCGACGAACACGCAGGTGAGCTGGTCGCCGATCGCGCGATGGATCAGCGCCGCCGCGACCGACGAATCGACTCCGCCCGACAGGCCCAGGATGACCTCTTCGTCGCCGACCTGCTCGCGGATCTTCTGCACCGCCTCCTCGATGTAGTCGGGCATGTTCCAGTCGTGGCCGCAGCCGCAGATGTCGTGCACGAAGCGCGCGATCATCTCGCGTCCCTTGATCGTGTGCGTGACCTCGGGATGGAACTGCACGCCGTAGAAGCCACGCGCCTCGTCGGCCATGGCCGCGATCGGGGTGGACTCGTTGCTGCCGATGACCTTGAAGCCCGGCGGCAACCCGGTGACCTTGTCGCCGTGGCTCATCCACACGTCGAGCAGGCCGTGGCCTTCGGCATTGGTGCGATCCTCGATGCCGGTGAACAGCTTCGAATGTCCGCGCGCGCGCATCTCGGCGTAGCCGAACTCGCGCTTGGCCGAGCTCTCGACCTTGCCGCCGAGCTGGCTGGCCATGGTCTGCATGCCGTAGCAGATGCCCAGGACCGGCACCCCGAGCTCGAACACCGCCTGCGGCGCGCGCCAGTCCTCGGCCTCGTACACCGAGTTGGGGCCACCGGAGAGGATCACGCCCTGGGCGCCGAAACTGCGCACGAACTCGTCCGAGACGTCGAAGGGATGCAGCTCGCAGTACACCTGCTGCTCGCGCACGCGGCGCGCGATGAGCTGGGAAACCTGGGAGCCGAAATCGAGGATGAGGATCTTCTGGTGGGCCATGGGGCGGAAATCTCGAACGTCGAAAAAGGAAGGGCGGCCTCGCAGCCGCCCGGATGTCTGGAAGGAGCGCGCTCAGCTGATCTGGTAGTTGGGCGCTTCCTTGGTGATCTGCACGTCGTGCACATGCGACTCGCGCATGCCCGCCGAGCTGATCTGCACGAACTCGGCACGCGCGTGCACGCTCGGGATGTCGGCGCAACCCAGGTATCCCATCGAGGCGCGCAGGCCGCCGACGAGCTGGTGGATCACCGCCGTGACCGAGCCCTTGTAGGGCACGCGGCCCTCGATGCCCTCGGGCACGAGCTTGTCGATGTTGCCGGTGTTCTCTTCCTGGAAGTAGCGGTCGGCCGCGCCCTTCTCCATCGCACCGAGCGAACCCATGCCGCGGTAGGACTTGTAGGAGCGCCCCTGGAACAGCACCGTCTCGCCCGGCGCCTCCTCGGTGCCGGCGAACAGCCCGCCGAGCATGACCACGTTGGCGCCCGCGGCGATCGCCTTGGCGATGTCGCCCGAGAAGCGGATGCCGCCGTCGGCGATCATCGGCACACCCGTACCCGCCAGCGCGTTGGCGACATTGTCGATCGCGCTGATCTGCGGCACGCCCACGCCGGCGACGATGCGGGTGGTGCAGATCGAGCCTGGGCCGATGCCGACCTTGACGCCGTCGGCGCCGGCATCGACCAGCGCGCGCGCGGCGTCGGCGGTGGCGATGTTGCCGCCGACCACCTCGATGTGGGGGAAGTGCTTCTTGACCCACGTGACACGGTCGAGCACGCCTTGCGAGTGGCCGTGGGCGGTGTCGACCACGATCATGTCCACGCCTGCGTCGGCGAGACGCTCGGCGCGCTCTTCGGTGCCGGCGCCCACGCCGATCGCGGCGGCCACGCGCAGGCGACCCTGCTCGTCCTTGGCGGCGAGCGGGTGCTCGGTGGATTTCATCATGTCCTTGACCGTGATGAGGCCGCACAGCTCGCCGGCCTCGTTGAGCACGAGCACACGCTCGAGGCGGTGCACGCGCAGCAGCTCGCGTGCCTCCTCGAGGCTGGCACCCTCGCGAACGGTGACGAGGCGGTCCTGCGGGGTCATGATCTCGGAGACGAGCTGGTCGAGATTGGTCTCGAAACGGGTGTCGCGGTTGGTGACGATGCCGACGACCTTGCCGCCCTCGACCACCGGCACGCCGGAAAAGCGGTTCTGGCGCTGCAGCGCGATCACCTGGCCGACGGTCATCGTCGGCGGGATGGTGATGGGATCCTTGAGGATGCCCGACTCGTGGCGCTTGACCTTGTGCACTTCACCGGCCTGCTGCGCCGGGGTGAGGTTCTTGTGCACCACGCCGATGCCGCCCTCCTGCGCGAGCGCGATCGCGAGGCGGCTCTCGGTCACCGTGTCCATGGCGGCCGAGACGAGCGGGACGTTCAGGCGGATGCGGCGCGTAACCTGGCTCTGCAGGCTAACGTCGCGCGGGAGGACCGTGGAGTGGGCGGGAACGAGAAGGACGTCATCGAAGGTCAGCGCCTTCTGGATCACTCGCATGGCTTTTTTCCTTTCGACCAAATCCGTATTATACAGAGCGCTCCTGCACCACGTAAGCGGCTCGCCGCGGAGAATTGTGCCGATGAACCGTCGACTCGCCCCGGTGGCGATCCTGGCCCTGCTGCTGAACGCTCTCCCCGCTTGCGCCCAGGTGTACAGCTGGAAGGACAAGGACGGACGCACGCACTACGGCGACATGCCGCCCGCGGCCGTCGAGGCGACCTTGCTCCGCGGCGCCCCGCCCGCACGCCCGAGTGGCGAGGCGAGCAGCGCTGCAGACCCGCAGCCCAGCGTTTCGCCCTCGTCACCGCGTTCGCTCACCGAACGCGAGCAGGCCTTCCAGGAGCGCCGCGCCGCCGAAGCGGAAGCCGAAGCCAAGCGCGCCGAGGAGGCTGCGGCTAGAGACGAGACGCAACGCTTCTGCACGAGCGCCCAGCACGAACTCGCTGCCCTGCGCGCCGGCCAGCGCATGGTCCGCTTCAACGCCAGGGGCGAACGCGAGTTCCTCGACGACCAGGCGCGCGCGGAGCAGATGGCACGACTGGAGCGCCAGATCGCCGAACGCTGCAGGTAGGCGCTGGACGCCCCCCTCGAAAGGCCGCTTCCGCCATCTACGGCCGGGCGCGCACCGCGCCGGGCTCCCTGCAGCGACGACGCTTCACTCGGCCGCTTCGGCCGGTCCCCCGCCCTTTTTCATGACCTTGCCTTCGTCGGCGCGCTTCTTGCGCACCGCCTTCGGATCGGCGATCAAGGGGCGATAGATCTCCACCCGGTCACGGTCGCGCACCTCGGTGTCGAGCTTGACCAGCTTCGCATACACGCCCAGCTTGTTGGCGCGGTCGGGCTGGATGTCGGGATATTTCTGCAACAGGCCGGACGCCTCGAGCGCGTCGCGCACCGTCGCCCCCTCGGCGAGACGTCTGAACTCCAGCTCCTGGCGCTGCGGCAGCGCGTACACCACTTCCACGTTGATCAACCCGCTCATGCTGCACTCCCCTGCCCTGCCCGGTAGACCTGGCCGGCACGCTTGACGAAGGAATCGACGAAAGTGTTCGCGATGTGGTTGAACACCGGCCCGAGCACCTTTTCCAGCAGCTTGCTCGCGAACTGGTAGCGCAGCTGGAACTCGACCTTGCACGCCGTGTCGCCGAGCGCGGTGAAGCGCCAGAGGCCATCGAGATGGGTGAAGGGCCCATCGGTCAGGCGCAGCTTCATCTCCTGCGGGTAGCGCTTCGTGTTCTCGGTGCTGAAGTGCGCCTTGATGCCGTGGTAGTTGATGTGCAGCGTCGCGGCGGTGATCGTCTCGGTACGCTCGATCAATTCGGTGCCGCCGCACCAGGGCAGGAACAGCGGGTACTCCTCGCAGCGATCGACGAGCTCGAACATCTGCTCGGGGGTGAACTCTATCAGGACGAGCTTATTGACTTCGGCCATGGGCAAGGTCGCGGGCGGCACCACCACGACGGAACGGAGGTGCGGCCGAACTGTTAAAATCCGCGATTCTACCGCATACGGATGCGCCGGCTCAGGGCCGCGCCGCCACGAGACGCCCAACCATGAGCATCATCGAAAACCGCAAGGCCTTTCACGACTACTTCATCGAGGAGAAGCACGAAGCCGGCATCGTCCTCGAAGGCTGGGAGGTCAAGGCGATCCGCGCCGGTCGCTCGAACATCAAGGAATCCTACGTGGTGATCCGTGGCGAGGAGATCTTCCTCTTCGGCATGCACATCACCCCGCTCACCACCGCGTCCAGCCACGTGCGCCACGACCCCACGCGCACGCGCAAGCTGCTGCTGCACAAGAAGGAAATCGCCCGCCTGATCGGCAAGGTCGAGCGCGCCGGCTATACGCTGGTGCCGCTCGACCTGCACTACAAGAAAGGGCTGATCAAGCTCGAGATCGGGCTCGCCAAGGGCAAGAAGCTGCACGACAAGCGCGAAGACGAGAAGAAGAAGGACTGGGAGCGCGAGAAGCAGCGCCTGATGCGGGTCAAGGCCTGAGCGTACCGAGGCGCCTCACAGCAGCATCACCGCGCCCGCGGCGATCGAGAGCAGCACCAGCCAGGTCAGCACGCCGAAGCTGGTGACCTGCATCGCCACCTCGCTCGCCTCGACGTCCTCCTCGATGCCGAGCAGGCGATCGACGCCGTGGCGGATGAGCATGGCCGAGGCGCCGAGCGCGACGAGGCCGACGAGCACCACGAACCACGCGCTGCCGAACACCACCGCGAGCGAGGACAACCACAGCGGCACCGGCGCGATCGCCGCCACCGCGTAGGCATCCTCGAGCCGATTGCTGCCGTCCTTGGCCATCGAGGCCTGGCGGATCGAGTTCGCCATGATCGGCACGCTGAAATGCTCGGCCACGAAGAACAGCACCGCGGCGATCAGCCAGTTGCCGAAACCCGCCTCGGGGAACACGCGCTCGCCCACGCCCCCCGAAGCAAGCAGGATCATCAGCGGCGGCAGCAGGGACATCGGCAGCACCAGGCGACGGAACAGCCAGTCCATCGGGGGCCGCGCCTGCGCGACCAGATCCCAGCCGTCTCGGCTCGAAACGACCATGCGGGGAAATTGCATCACGTCCATGATTCGGTCTCCTCTTTCGGGTGGGAATCCGGCCGCCACCTTGTGGATCTGTTCGAATCGGCGGCCGCTCTTTTTTTACATCACGATTTGATATTAATCCCCAAGCGCCGGATTGCAAGCACGATCTCGCGATCGGGCTGCCGAAGCAACGGCGGAAGAAGATAAAATCCGCACACGATGAACACTCCACTCGACAAGTCCGAATTCGAGGCCCTCGCCGATTTCCGCTACCAGTTGCGCCGCTTCCTGCGCTTCTCCGAGCTGCTCACCCGGCGTCACGGCATCACCAACCTTCAATACCTGCTGCTGCTCCAGGTCAAGGGCTATCCCGGACGCGAATGGGCCTGCATCGGCGAGCTCGCCGAGCGCCTGCAGGCTCATCAGCACGGCGTGGTGTCGCTGGTCTCGCGCTGTGAGAAGCTGGGGCTGGTCGAGCGTCGCCCAGGGCGCGAGGATCGGCGCGCGGTCGAGGTGCACCTCACGGCCGAAGGCGAACGCCTGGCCGAGACGATCGCACTGCACCATCGCGAGGAAGTCAAGCTGCTCGGCGGCGTGTTCCGCGACCTCGCCTCACAGCTGCGCTGAGCCCGGGGCGCGACCGCCGACCTGCGGCGCCGAGCCTCAGGTCTCCGGCCCCTGCCCCAGGCCCTTCTCCACCGCGAACACCGCCGCCTGCACGCGGCTGCTCAGGTTGAGCTTGCGCAGCATGTTCTGCACATGGATCTTCACCGTGCTCTCGGCGAGCTCGAGTGCGCGCGCGATCTCCTTGTTGCTCTGCCCGCGTGCGATGAATTGCAGGATCTCGCGTTCGCGCGGCGACAGCTTGTCCAGTTCGGCGGCTTCGGCCCCGGTGACGGACGTGCTCCTCCCCTGCGGCGCCGGCGCAGGCGGGAGCCCGCCGCTCGCCGCCCTGCCCGGGGTGCCGCGCACGCCGCTCAAGAGCTTGCCCATCATCTGTGGCGACACCACCGACTCTCCCTGCGCCGCCGTCTTGATCGCGGACACCAGGGTCTCGGCCTGGATGTTCTTCAGCAGGTAGCCACAGGCCCCCGCGCGCAGCGTCTCGATGAGGTCGTCCGCATCCTCCGAGACGGTCAGCATCAGCACGCGCGTCTCCGGAGCCTCCTCGAGCATCAGGCGCGCAGCCTCGCGGCCGGAGAGCCCGGGCATGTTGTTGTCGAGCAGCACCACGTCCGGCCGCAGCTGGCCGGCGAGGCGGATGCCCTCGCGCCCGTCGCCGGCCTCGCCCACCACCTCGAAGCAGGCGTAGCTCTGCAGCAAGGAACGGATGCCGCTGCGGAACAGGGTGTGATCGTCCACCAGCAGGACGCGGATCTTGGCTTCGGTCATCAGGCTTCCACCTCGTTGGTTCGCGGCAGCTCCAGGCGGATCTCGGTGCCGCGCCCGGGCGAGGAGCGCACCGCGAAACGTCCGCCGATCCGCAGCGCGCGTTCACGCATGATCTGCAGCCCGATGTGCGCCTCGCCGTCGGTGGTGTCACGATCCTCGGCAAAGCCGACCCCGTCGTCGCGCACCGTCACCGCCAGTCCGTCGCGGCCGCGGCGCACGCTTACCGACACCGTGCCGGCGCCGGCGTGCTTGCGCACGTTGGACAGCGCCTCCTGGACGATGTAGAGCACCTGGGTCTCGGCCTCGGGATCGAGCGGCGCGCCGTCGCCCTGTACGTCGAGATCGGTGGCGATGCCCGTCTGCTCCGCGAGCCGGCGCAGCGCCGCCGCGATCGCGGCATCGAGGTCCTGCTGCTCGACCCGGGTGCGGAAATGCACCAGCAGCTCGCGCACATCCTCGTAGCTCTCCTGGATGCCGCGGCGCAACATCTCCACCGTCGTGCGCACGTCCTCGGCGCGCTGCTCGGCGAGCGCGCGCTCGAGCATCTGCACCTGCAAGTTCAGGAAGGCCAGGCCCTGCGCGATCGAATCGTGCAGCTCGCGCGCGAGCAGGTTGCGCTCCTCCGAGACCGCGAGCTCACGCTCGCGTGCATGCAGGCGCTGGTTCTCGATCGCGATGCCGAGCTGCTGACCGAGCGTCTCGAGGAGCTGGCGGTCGGCGTCGCCGATCGGCTGCGAATGATCGAAGTACAGGTTGAACACGCCGAGCGCGCGCTTGTTGGCGGTGATCGAGGTCGCCGAGACCGTGCGGAAGCCGGCGCGCAGGCAGGCATCGCGGGTGACCGCGAGTGAGGCGTTGCGCACGTCCAGGGTCAGCGACAACCCGCTGCCCTGCGCCGCCTCGCCGCACACGCATTCGCCGCAGGCGAGGACCTCCTCGCGATCGAGGAAGTCCTCGCCCAGCCCGTCGTGAACGATCATGCACAGGTTGCGAGACTCGAGGTCGAGCAGGCGCGCCGAACTCGCGCTCGCACCCAGCGTCTTCTGCACGCGCTCGAGGAAGCCCTTGCACAGCGTATCGACGTCGTTGGGCTCGCGCAGGAAGGCGACGATGTCGTAAAGGATCTCGAGCTCGCGGTTCTTCTCTTCCAGGCTGCGGGTCTTGGCCGCGACGCGCTCCTCGAGCGTGTCGTAGACGCTCTGCAGGTGGGCGGCCATGCGATTGAAGCCGGCCGAGAGCTCGCCGAACTCGTCCTTGGACAATACCGGCACGCGGGCGTCGAAATCTTCCTGGCCCATGCGCTTGACGCCCTCGTGGAGCTCGAATACGGGGCGGATCACGGTGAGGAAGAAGAAGCGCAGCAGCAGGATCGTGCCGATCACTGCGAGCGCGATCAGGATGACCTGCGAGGTGCGCAGGATGTTGGTGTTGCGCGCGTAGCTCTGCTCCATGCGCAGCACGAGTTGATTGATCGAGTCGACGCAGGCCTCGGCGGCGGCATCGAACTCGAGCCCGCGCAGGTGCAGGTTCTGCGGGCTCGGGTCGGCGACGATCGCGCTCAGGATCGGGCGGCTGCGCGTCGCCCAGTTGTCGGCCATCTTCGCCAGGTCTTCGGGGATGCCGTCCTCGCGTGGCACGAACAGCGGGCGCGAGGGATCTCCGCGGCGCAGCACGGAGAGGACGGCGTCGAAATCATCGATCCGCTCCTGCAGGTCGGCGGCGAACGCGCTGCGGTCGATCTTCTCGACGTCGGCGCGCGCGAGGTGATGGGCGAGGCGGTACACCCGCATGCGCAGGCTGCCGGCATCGTTGATCGCCGCCGCCGCGCCCTCCAGGTGCCAGGAGATGAACAGGGTCAGCGCGATCGCGGCGAGCGCCACGAGGAAGAAGCCGAGCAGCATGCCGGTGATCTTGACCGACAGGCCCGAGCTGCGGATGAACATGAGAATCGGTGCTTTCTTGCGCATCCGCGCAAGCTAGGGGCAAAAAGGTCGAAAGGCAAGGCCGGCGGCCGTGTCGGCCGCCCGCCCTGCCTTTCGCTTCAGCCTCAGGCCAGGCGGCGCTTGGTCCGGACGATCTGGTAGGCGCGCGTCAGGTAGTTGAACGGCGCGGTCAGGATGTGCACCAGGCGGGTGAAGGGGAACACCAGGAACACCGTCATGCCGAAGAAGATGTGCGCACGGAAGATCGGATCGACCTTGGTCATCAGCTCGGGTTGCGGGTTCAGCAGCAGGATGCTCTTGACCCACTCGGCCAGCGCAAGCATCACGGCCGGATCACCCTTGGCGGCGTGACCGATCGAGAACGGCACGGTCAGCAGGCCGAGGATCAGCGTGGCCATCAGCCAGGTGATGATGAACACGTCGCTGCGACGGCTGTTGATGCGCACGCGCGGGTTGTACATGCGGCGATACCACAGCATGGAGCCACCGACCAGGCACATGATGCCGAAGATCACGCCGGCGATGATGGCGATCCACTGGTGCGCCAGGTCGGAGATCCCCAGGCCGAGCCAGAGCCCGTGCGGCAGCACGAGACCAGCGAAGTGGCCGAAGAAGATCATGATGATGCCGACGTGGAACAGGTTGCTCGCCAGCATCATGCCCTGCTTGGACAGCAGCTGCGACGAATCGGTCTTCCAGGTGTACTGCTCGTTGTCGTAACGGATCCAGCTGCCGATCACGAACACGGTCAGCGCAATGTAGGGATAGACCCCGAAAATCAGGTTGGTCAGGGACATCGTCTTCTCCTCAGGCGGCCATGCGGGCCAGCGAGCTGTGGTTTTCGATCACGCGAACGAGCGCCGCATAGGGGCTCTCCGCCTTTTCCAGGTTGGTCGCGAGCACGTTGAACACCTTCACCGCGTCGGTCAGGAACACGCGCGCCTCGGTCTCCTCGAGTTGCGACACGAACTCCATCATCATCGGCAGGTAGTCCGGGATCTCGTGTTCGTCGTGCTGCAGTCCGTAGGACTTGTAGAACTCGGACAGGTCGATCAGCGCCGGACCACGATTCTTGTCGTCGCCGAACACGTGGTGGGTCAGGTGCAGGCTGTGCTCCGGGGTGAGGTCGAAGGTCTTGACGAAACGGCCTTCGAGCTCGGTCTGGTCCTGAGCGAGCATCCAGTCGATGAAACCGGCGATGCTCTCGTGCTCAGCCTCGGTGAACACCTGGTCGGTGTCCACCGAGCGCACCAGACCCCGAGCGCCGCCCTGCTCCGAGACCGCGGCGCGCAGGTCGCCGACGATCTCGCTGCCCGGGTAGTCGAGCAGCATGGCAAGCAGCTTGTAGGTCTGCATGGTTCAGTCTCCTCAGTAGCGTTCGCCGGTGACGTCGTGCAGCTCGTCGGCGTGCGGGACCGGCTTGCGCGGCTCCATCGACTCCTTGCGGCGCTCGGGGAACAGCGAGTTCGGCGAGATGCCGACCGACGACGCGCTGCCGAAGCTGAAGCCCGCCTGACCCTGGAAGCCGTGGTAGTCCTCGAGGCGCATCTCTTCCTTGGAGGTCGGAATCACGAAGCGGTCTTCGTAGTTCGCGATCGCCAGGTAGCGATACATCTCCTTGGCCATGTCCTCGGTCATGCCCACCGCCTCCAGCGCGCGCGTGTCGGGCGTGCCCTCGACGTGCACCGAGCGCTGGTAGGAGCGCATCGCGATCATGCGGTTGAGCGCGTCGATGATCGGCTGCTCCTTGCCCGCGGTCATCAGGTTGGCCAGGTACTTGACCGGCAGGCGCATCGCGGAGGCCTTCGGGATAACGCCGTCGGCCTCGGTCGGCAGCGCCTTCTGGTCGATCTGCGACTGCACCGGCGA
>Ga0209200_1001676_pt1 | contig 21854 bp, 23 predicted proteins | sample AD_UKC033_MetaG_FD_184406 | JGI IMG/M metagenome (GOLD analysis project Ga0209200, IMG submission 184406) | Active sludge microbial communities of municipal wastewater-treating anaerobic digesters from USA - AD_UKC033_MetaG (SPAdes) (version 2) | ecosystem: Engineered > Bioreactor > Anaerobic >... | reverse complement strand
CCCCCGCTCCAAGGTCGTCTACAACGTCGGCACCATGATGGGACTCAGCGGGACGGTCACCGGGTATCTGAAGCTCGACCTGAAGGGGCTCACCGGCGTGGTGGGCTGCGTGACGTTCGGTGACGCTACGGCCGGGGCGTTTCGATCGGTTCTGCCGCTGCAGTCTCCCCGGCACCAGCGGTTCGTCCTGGGACACATCGCTAACGGAACCTTGGACGAAATCCCGTTCTTCACCGGCCTCGCCGTCGTCAATCCGTACTCCTTTACCCAGTCGATCTACCTGTCAGCCTATGATCAAAACGGCGTGCTGCTGGACAACGTCAAGCTGTTTCTGCTGCCGAATCACCGGGTGATCGCCATGGTGGACCAGTTAATCCCCGGCTTGATCAACATTTTCGGCGGATACCTTGTTGTCGAATGCGATTCCGCCCACCCGGAATTCATCGTGTTTGAGCTTTTCGGCGACACCGACCTCAACTTCCTGAGCGCCGTGCCCGCCGTGCCCATCGAGTGAATCTTTCTCATCAGGAGGAGTGATGCATAACACGTTGCGGTTAGCCGGCTGCCTGGCCCTCGCCGTGCTCATGGCTGCGCCGGCGCTGGCCCAGGGGTCCAGTGACGAAGCGCTGCCCACCAGCCTCTCGTCATTCCGCTTCAACTTCATCAACCCGGGCGCCCGGGCCACGGCAATGGGCGGCGCCTTCATCGCCCAGGGCAACGACGCCACGGGATCGGAAACCAACCCCGCCGGCCTCATCTTCATCCCCAAGCCGACCATCCACGGCGAGTATCGCTACTTCAAGTATTTCGCCGACCGGGCGGTGGACGCCACCGACGACGCCGTGATCGGCCAGCAGTTCGAGGACAGCGTCAACAGCCCCACCTTCATCAGCTTTGTCTATCCGTACAAGAGCTGGGCGTTCGCGTTCTACCGCCAGGAGCTGGCCAACTTCGAGGCCAATTACTACAACGCATCTTTCCTTATCCCCAACGATCTGCCGGGTGAGCAGATTATCTGGGTGGTGAACCGCCAGGCATCTCGCCTGAAATTCAACCTCGACAACTACGGCTTCTCGGTCGCCAAGCGGCTGCACGAGACGTTCGCCGTGGGCTTCTCCGTACGCGCCGCTCGTCTGGCTTTGGATGGGAGCGACCTGGCTGACATGACGCAACCGCCCCCGATGGTCGAACCGCAAGTCACGACCGACGACGGCAGCACCATCGGCCGCTTCATGGTCGCGGACGACGACAGCTGGGGCGTCAGCTTCGTCGCCGGAGTCCAGTACAAGCCCAACGACTACGTGAGCATCGGCGCCGTGTACCGGTACGGCGAAACGCACAAGATCCGGACGGTGTTCAACGATAACCTGCAGCTCTTCGACTGGCACACCGGGCAGTACGTCTCACTCCGGCAGGAGTACCCCGAGTTCGAGATCAACGTGCCCGACCGGTTCGGCGTGGGCGTCTCCATCACCCCCACCGACCAGTGGGTGTTCAACTTCGACTACGTCCGCATCCGGTACACCGACCTGAACGACCAGTTTCTGGCCGTGCTCAGCCAATCGGCCAGCCCGGAAGCCGACGCGTACTTCGGCTGGGAGGACGGCGACGAATACCACGCGGGGGCCGAGTACCTGATCCCCATCGGCCGGAACAACTCCGTCGCCCTGCGGGCCGGCTACTACCAGGCCCCGGATCCCTCCATCCACTACCTGGGCGGCGCCGACGCGGCCCATGCGATTCTCTACGGGACCACCTTCCCTGAAATGAAAAAGGACCACCACGCCACGTTCGGCGCGGGCTTCGTGATGTTCGGCCACCTGCAGATCGACATCGCCGGGGACCTGGCCCGCGACCAGGACAGCTTCGCCATCTCGGCGATGTACAATTTCTGACCGGGAAGTCCGGCGGTCACGAATTCTCCGCGACGGCCCCCGGCCGCGGGGAATCCCTCGCTGAGAATCGGGGCTTGACAATCGTCGCCGGATGGCTACAATAGCAGCGCTTCGTGAGTTCTTTTCAACGAATCCAACGTGCCGAAGTGGTGGAATTGGCAGACACGCTAGGTTCAGGGTCTAGTGGCCAATGTGGCCGTGGGGGTTCAAGTCCCCCCTTCGGCACCATGTTTCAACAGCCTGTCGCGAGAGCGGCAGGCTGTTTTTTTTGGCAGCGTCCCGGTGGCTCGACAACGTGGACTGCCCGCGATCGGACGGGTATCGAGAATCCGGCGCAGGTTCCAGGCATCCATCTTGTGAACGGAGCGGCGCCATGCCGCCCGGGTGTGATTGACCCACGCCGGGAGGCCGGTTACATGAGCATCGTCAAGCAAGCCGTGGCCATCGTGATCGGAGCCGTCGCGGGCTTCCTGCTTCACTACCTGTCCGCCTGCGCCGGATCCACCTGAGGCATCACCGGCAACCCGTACCTCGCCGTGCTGCTGGGCGGCGGGATGGGTTGGCTCATCGCCTCCGGCGGAGGCGCCCGGTCCGACGGTTCCGGCGGCAAGCCCCCGACGGCCGCCGGTCCTGAGTCATGACGCCCGCAGCCGGCGCAGGGACGTGACGCGCGGGTACCGTGACCGCCCTTCGGGTCAGCAATTCACGCTTCAGCCACGCAACGATGTAGAGTCTGTTTCATCCGGGACCGGCTCGTGCGCCTTGCGGCCGTAGACCCGCTCATAGGCGCGGCAATACGGACAGGCGCTCCCTTCGATCCGGCGGACGAACCAGTAGGCGAGTCCGCGCTGGCGTCGCCGGGCCCGGGTGCAGACGGGGCACTCCACGCAGCGCCGGGCCATGGCCCGGTCCCGGTCGGTGACGGCGGTCGGCTCCATGATGGTCCTCTCCTGGGGTGGCGGCAGCGGCGGCGGGATGCCCGGCCGGCGCCGGCCGAAAAAAAGAGGCACCCGAAAGGGTGCCTCTTATATTTGGTGGAGCTAAGGGGATTTGAACCCCTGACCCCATGACTGCCAGTCATGTGCTCTTCCAGCTGAGCTATAGCCCCACGGCAAAGATCCGTCCAGCGAGCACCCTTAATACCGCAGGGGTTCTTTATTGTCAAGACCATTTTCCGCTGTGGTATAATCCCGGCTTGAATTTCGGGCCGGGAGAACACCCACCATGGCGCGCTATGCGGTGATCGGACTGGGGATTTTCGGTTTCCATGTCGCTCAGTCCCTGTACGAGAAGGGCCATGACGTCATCGCCGTCGACATCAGCGAGGAGATGGTGCAGCGCGCCCGCGACACCGCCTCCCAGGCGGTCCATGCCGACGCCACCGACCGCGAGACGCTGGAGGCGCTCGGCCTGCAGGACGTCGACTGCGCCATCATCAGCGTGGGCGAGCGGATCGACAACTCGATTCTGATCACCCTGCATCTGGCCGAGATGGGCGTCAAGAAAATCGTGGTCAAGGCCGTCAACGACACCCACGGCAAGATCCTCCGGAAGATCGGCGCCACCGAGGTGGTCTTCCCCGAGAAGGAGATGGCCATCCGCACGGCCGACCGGTACAGCCACCGGGACGTGCTGGACCAGATCCCCCTGGGCGACGGCGTCACCATCCTGGAGCTGATCGTGCCCTCCTTCCTGGTGGGCAAATCCATCCTGGACGCCAAACTGCGGAAGGATTACTTGCTGAACGTCATCGGCATCAAGGAACTGCAACCGGACGGCGGCCACATCTTCGTGCTCGCCCGACCGGATTTCATCCTCAAGCGCACGGACGTGCTCGTCCTCGTGGGCCCGGACGACCGGGTGGAGGCGTTCAAGGGGATCCCGTCGTGAGCGGACCCGGCGCGCATCGCCGGACCTGAACACCCGACCGGCTCAAACGTTATATATTAATGAAAGGAGGGATCGCACCGATGGCCATCACAACATTTGCGGTGATCGGCGCCGGCACCATGGGCAACGGCATCGCCCAGACCGCCGCCGCCGCGGGCCTGCGAGTGAAGCTGGTGGACACGCAGTCCACGCCGCTGGAGCGCGCCATGGCCACCATCGGCAAGAGCCTGGCCAAGTTCGTCGAGAAGGGCGTCATCACCGACGAGGCCCGGCAGCAGACCCTGGGGCGGATCACCACGACCCCATCCCTGGACGAGTGCGCCGACGCCGACTTCGTCGTCGAGGCGGTGTTCGAGGACTTCGCCACGAAGCAGGAGATCTTCCGGCGGCTGGACGCGCTCTGCCGCCCCGAGGTCGTCCTGGCCAGCAACACGAGCTCGATCTCCATCACCCGCCTGGCGGCGACCACCCGCCGGCCCGACCGCGTCATCGGCATGCACTTCATGAACCCGGTTCCCCTCATGAAACTGGTGGAGATCATCCGCGGCATCGCCACGAGCGACGCCACCTACGCCGAAACCCGCTGCCTGGCTGAACAGTTCGGCAAGGTGCCGGTGGAGGTCAACGACTTTCCGGGCTTCATCTCCAACCGGGTGCTGATGCCCATGATCAACGAAGCCGCCTTCGCCCTGATGGAGGGCGTGGCCGGCCGGGAGGCCATCGACACCGTCATGAAGCTGGGGATGAACCACCCGATGGGGCCCCTGACCCTGGCCGATTTCATCGGCCTGGATGTCTGCCTCAGCATCCTGGAGGTCCTGCACGAGGGATTCCGCGATCCCAAGTACCGGCCGTGCCCGCTGCTGCGGAAGATGGTCGACGCCGGCTGGCTGGGCCGCAAGTCCGGCCGGGGCTTCTACGAATACGACAAGTCCTGACAGGGAGGCGTACGCCGACGCACCGATGAACATCTGCCAGCGCTGCCACGCCCGCAATCCCGATTTCGCCCTCCGCTGCGCCAAGTGCCACGCGGAGCTCACGCCGCCGGTGGTGCCCCACCAGTACCGGGACGAGGTGAACTACCTCCTGGACGACGCCGACCTGGAGCGGATCTCCACCATCGAGTTCAGCCTGAAGAGCTCGGAGAAGAACCTGGAGGAACTCGTCGGCTACCTGGAGAAGCAGTTCCTCAACAACCTCTACCTGAGCATCTCGGTGGAGAAGATCATCGACGCGCTGGAGCAGCGCGGCGTGCTGGAGCGCAAGGAGCTGGAGCGGCGCGTCAAGGACGAGCTCAAGGGCCAGCTCTTCGGCCATGACCAGCGCCAGGACCTGGCCCGGCGGCTCGAGCCGGTGGCCGCCCGCTACCGCGGCCCGGCGCCGCAGTTCAAGCGGTACATCCGCCTGGCCGTGCCGCTGCTCTACACCGCCCGGCACCGCCGCGGCGTGCAGCTGCTGGAGCAGGCGCTGGCCCTGGACGCGGACAACGAGGGAGTGTTGCGCGTGCTCGCCGAGCTGCATTTCATCGCCGGCCGCCAGGCGGCCGCCCGGCGCTGCCTCGAGCGGCTCCTCCGGCGGCACCCGGAGCACGCGCCGGCCAACTTGCTCATGGGGCTGATCCAGATCAAGCGCGGCCGGTTCGACGACGCGCAGTCGCACCTGGAGGCGGCCGGCCAACGGGCGCCGCGGGCGTTCGCGCCCCAGTTCCTGCTGGGCATCACCCGCTTCCTGGCGGAGGATTTCAAGCACTCGGGCCGGACGTTCCGCTCCGCATTCCAGGCGCGGCCCCTGCCCCAGGTGTCGCTGCTGAGCTCCGTCGCCTACTACCTGGGCGACGCCACGCGGGAGGCGGCCGCGGGCACCCGCAAGGTCCCGCCGCGGCTCGGGCGCACCGCGTTTTTCCATTTCCTGTCCGGGCTCATCGAGCGGCGGCGGCGCCAGCCGCAGCGAGCCGAGCGCCACTTCGAACAGGTGGTCCAGCACAACCCGCGCTGGCAGCCGGTGATCGAGCAGGTGCGCACCGGCGACCCGGCCGCGGTCCGGCGGACCGAGGTCCGGATCTTCACCTCCCGGATGCACCGGGAAATGGAATCGCTGATGGGCCTGCTCATCAGCGAGATCCAGTCCATGGAACCATAACCGATCAGAGGAGCACATATGGCCAACGAACGCGACCAGAAGAGCAAGGCGATCGAAACGGCGCTCAGCCAGATCGAGCGCCAGTTCGGCAAGGGGTCCATCATGAGGCTGGGCGACCGGCCCCGCGATCTGGACATCCCGGTGATCCCCACCGGCGTGCTGTCCATCGACGCAGCCCTCGGGGTGGGCGGCTGGCCCAAGGGCCGGATCGTCGAAATCTACGGCCCCGAGTCCAGCGGCAAGACCACGCTGGCCCTGCATGCCATCGCCGCCACCCAGAGGCAGGGCGGGTCCGCCGCCTTCATCGACGCCGAGCACGCCCTGGACCCGATCTACGCCAAGAAGCTGGGGGTGGACACCGACGAGCTGCTGGTCTCCCAGCCCGACCACGGGGAACAGGCCTTGGAAATCGCCGAGCTGCTGGTGCGGAGCGGCGCCGTCGACATCATCGTCATCGACTCCGTGGCCGCTCTGGTCCCCAAGGCCGAGCTCGACGGCGAGATGGGCGACTCCTTCATGGGGCTCCAGGCCCGGCTCATGAGCCAGGCGCTGCGCAAGCTCACCGCCATCGTGGCCAAGTCGAAAACCTGCCTGATCTTCATCAACCAGGTGCGCGAGAAGATCGGGGTCATGTTCGGCAATCCCGAGGTCACCACCGGCGGCCGGGCGCTGAAGTTCTACTCCAGCATCCGGGTGGACATCCGCCGCATCGGCTCCATCAAGATCGGCGAGGAAGTCGTGGGCAACCGGACCAAGCTCAAGATCGTCAAGAACAAGATCGCCCCGCCCTTCCGGGAGACGGAGTTCGACATCATCTACTCCGAGGGCATCTCGCGCGAGGGCGATCTCCTGGACCTGGGTATCAACCTGAAGGTCGTGGACAAGAGCGGCGCCTGGTTCTCCTTCGACGGCATGAAGCTGGGCCAGGGGCGCGAGAACGCCAAGCAGTTCCTCAAGGACAACCCCGACGTCCAGGCGAAGATCGAGCCGATGGTGCGCGAGAAGATGGGCCTGGTGCGGACGCCCGGCGACGCTGAGGCCGCGGCGGCCGGGGACGAGGAGGCCTAACGCGGGAGTCACGGCCGATCCGCCCGGCCGCCCCTCGCAGGCGGCTGAGTGAGGGTGAAACCCGGGCGACGGTCCCACAGAAGCGGTGACGGGATGGGCAACATCCGGAAGGACATCGAACGGCTGCGGCGGGAGATCCGGCACCACGAGCACCGCTACTACGTGCTGGACGCGCCGGAGATTTCCGATTTCGAGTTCGACCAGCTCATGCGCCGCCTCCAGGAGCTGGAGGCGGCGCATCCCGAGCTGGTCGCCCCCGACTCGCCCACGCAGCGCGTGGGCGGCGAGCCGGCCGAAGGGTTTGACGTCCACGTCCACGCCGCGCCCATGCTCAGCCTCGACAACGCCTACTCCCTGGACGAACTCCGCGAGTTCGACGCCCGGGTGCGCAAGCTCATCCCCGCCGAGGCGTTCGCCTACGCCGCCGAGCTCAAGTTCGACGGCCTGAGCATGTCGCTGCTCTACGAGGACGGCCGGATGGTCAAGGCCGTCACCCGGGGCGACGGCCTGCGCGGCGAGGTGGTCACCGCCAACATCCGGACCATCCGGACCGTGCCGCTGGTGCTGGAAGATCGCGGCGCCGGCGCGCGGGAGCCGGCGGGGCCGTCCGCCGCCGGCCGCCTCGAGGTGCGCGGCGAGGTGGTGATGCCGCTGGCGAGCTTCGAGCGCCTGAACCGCGCCCGCCGCGACACCGGCGAGCCCCCCTTCGCCAATCCTCGCAACGCCGCCGCCGGGACCGTGCGGACGCTGGACGCCCGCGTGGTGGCCGGCCGCCGCCTGGACTTCTACGCCTACGGACTCCTGGTCGAAGGCGCCGCGCCGCTCACCACCCATTTGGACACCCTGCACTGGCTGGACCGCCACGGGTTCAAGACGAGCCCGCTGGTCCGCGAGTGCGCCGATCTCGCCGAACTTGAAGCGTTCATCGAGGAGGTCCGCGGCCGGATGCCCGACCTCCCCTTCGAGATCGACGGCGTGGTGGTCAAGGTCAACGCCGCGGCGCTGCAGGCGCGCCTCGGGGCCACCGCCAAGATCCCGCGCTGGGCGGTCGCGTACAAGTACCCGGCGCGGCAGGCCACCACGCGGGTGCTGCACATCGCCGTCCAGGTGGGCCGCACCGGGGCGCTCACCCCCGTGGCCGAGTTCGATCCGGTGCTCCTCGACGGCTCCACGGTGAGCCGGGCCACCCTGCACAACCCGGAAGAGGTCCGGCGGCTGGATGTCCGTGTAGGCGACTGGGTGCTCATCGAGAAGGGGGGCGACGTCATCCCCAAGGTGGTCCAGGTGATCACCAGCCGCCGCGAGGGCGAGCTCGCCGAATTCGTCATGCCGGAGCGGTGCCCGGCGTGCGGCGGCACGGTCCACCGCCCCGAGGGTGAGGCGGTGGCGCGGTGCGAGTCGGCCGACTGCCCGGCCAAGCTCAAGGGGTCGCTCCTCCACTTCGCCTCCCGCCGAGCCATGGACATCCAGGGCCTGGGCGAGGCGCTGGTGGACCAGCTCGTGGACAAGGGGCTGGTGGCCGGCGTGGCCGACCTCTACGCCCTGGACCTCGAGACGGTCGTGGCGCTGGAGCGGATGGGCCGCAAGTCGGCGGAGAACCTGTTCGCCCAGATCGACGCCAGCCGCGCCCATCCCCTGCACCGGCTCCTGTTCGGCCTCGGCATCCGCTTCGTGGGCGAGCGCACGGCGCAGCTGCTGGCGCGGCGCTTCGGCGCCCTCGACGCCGTGATGGCCGCCTCGGAGGAGGCGCTGCTCGCCACCGAGGAGGTGGGCCCGGTGGTGGCCGAGAGCATCCGGGCCTTCTTCACCGAGCCGCGCAATCGGGCGCTGGTGGAGCGCCTGCGCGCCGCCGGTCTCAACCTGGCGGAACCGGAAGCCCCGCCGGCCCCCGCGGGCGGCGAGGATTCGTTCTTCGCCGGCAAGACGTTCGTCATCACCGGCACGCTGGCGAGCATGAGCCGCGACGAGGCGGCCGTCAAGATCCGCGCCCAGGGCGGCGCGGTCACCGGCTCGGTGAGCAAGAAGACCCATTACCTGGTGGTGGGCGCCGACGCCGGCTCGAAGCTGGCCAAGGCGCAGGCGCTGGGCGTGGCGGTGCTGGACGAGGCCGCGTTTCTTGAGAAGTTGAAAGCAGTCTGAATCACCACAGAGACACAAGGGCACAGCGGATTGGAAAGGTGAATGGGCGAATGGGTGAATGGGTGAATGGGTGAATGGGTGAGCAGATGCGAGCATGCAAACATTCAAACATTTAAACGATTCGATTACGAGCACGATTACGATTACGATCACGATTACGATCACGATTACGAATACGATTACGAGTAAGAATTGAGGGAGCGAGAACGAGCCTCGAGCCTCGAGTCTCGAGCCCCGAAGATCGATGCTGCGAATAGAGGCAACTACCGATGATCGCGCCAGTCACCGATCCTGAAATACTCGAAGGCTACAACGCCGATGCGCTGGGCTACCGCGGCGCGCCGGAGGGGCTGTTCCGCCCCGCCGACGAGGCCGAGGTGCGCGACATCCTGGCGTGGGCCTCGGCCGAGCGCCGGGCAGTCACACCGGTGGGCCTGCGCTCGTCCACCACCGGCAGTTGCGTGGCGCCGTCGGGGTACCTGTTGAGCCTGGAGCGATTCCAGGCCCCGCCTGACATCCGCCCCGACACGCGCACCGCGGTGGTCCAGCCGGGGCTGAACCTCGCCCAGCTCAAGGCGCAGCTCGAGGCGCACGGTCTGTTTTTTCCGCCCGACCCCACGAGCGAGCCCGACTGCTGCATCGGCGGCGCCGTGGCCACCAACGCCTCCGGCGCCCGCAGCCTCAAGTACGGAGCCATCCGCAACTGGGTGCGCCGGCTGCGGGTGGTGCTCGCTTCCGGCGAGGCGCTGGAGCTGCACGCCGCGGCGGTGGACAAGAACGCCGCCGGCTACTACGGCTTCCAGGATCCCATCCAGTTCTTCATCGGCTGCGAAGGGACCCTGGGCGTCATCACCGAGATCGAGCTCCAGTGCCTGCCCCTCCCCGCCGACTACCTGTCGCTCTACGCCTTCTATCCCGACGAGGCCGCGGCCCTGGCCGCGGCGGCCGCGTTCCGGGAAAGCGCCCCCGGCGTCCGCTGCCTCGAGTACTTCGACGGCGGGTCGCTGGCGCTCATCCGCGACGAGAAGGGCGCCGCCGTGCCGGGTGGCGCCGGCGGCATGCTCTTCATCGAGGAGGAGGCGCCCGCAGGGGGCGTCGACGCGCTGCTCGAGGCGTGGCTGGAGCGGTTGGAAGGGAGCGGCGCCCTGGTGGACGACACCATGGTGGGCGACACCCGGGCGCGGAAAGAGGAGATGAAGGCGCTCCGTCACGCCATCCCGTCCACGCTGAACGAGCGCGGCATCCGCTGCCGCGGCGCCGGCGGCGGCAAGGTCTCCACCGACTGGGCGGTGCACCACCACCGGATCGCCGCGATGTTCCCCGCCGTCCGCGCCATCTGCCGGACGCACGGACTGGACGAGGTGTACGGCTACGGCCACATCGGCAACGGCCACCCCCACTTCAACATCGTGGCCGCCGACGCCGACGCCAAGGCTCGCGCCAAGGCGGCCGTCCACGAGATGTGCCGGCTGGTCCAGGCCGCCGCCGGCACGGTGAGCGCCGAGCACGGCATCGGCAAGGTGAAAAAGGAATTCCTCCCCTACTGCTTCCCGCCCCGGGCCATCGAGTGGATGCGCGCCTTCAAGCGCGAGCTCGACCCCGCCCTCATCCTCGCCCCAGGGAATATTTTTGATTACTGATTGATTGTTCTTTTGTTGAGAGTTGAGGGTTGAGGGTCCGTGCTCGTAATCGTAATTTGTAATCGTGATCGTAATCGTGATCGTAATCGTGATCGTAATCGAGGCTAGAGGCTCGAGGCTCGAGGCTCGTTCCCGTAATGCGGACATCAAACTTCGGACCCGGGACCTGGGTTCTGGGCCCTGGATCACAGAACCCAGATCATGGTACCCATTCACCGATTCACCGATTCACCATTTAACCAATTCCTTCGCCCATTCACGATTCACCCATGTTGGCAAAATCTAGTGGATATCAATAAGCAGAAGCACGGCCGTGGAGAGGAAGCATGTTCCGAGCCTCGATTACGATCACGAATACGATTACGATCACGATTACGAATTACGATCACGATTACGATCACGAATACGACGCACGAGTGCGATGGCGGCGTTGAGTCAGATGGGGGGGGCGAAATCAGAGGCGGAAGGTCCGTCCGGCCGCGCCCGGCGCCACGCGTTCGCCCAGCGCCGACCGGAGCGTCTCTGTCGCCGCGCGGCCGGTGCAGTGGCACGGGACCAGATGCCGCGGACCCAGCTCCCGCAGCGCGGCGATGGTCCCCTCCATGCGCGCCGCGCTCGCGGCGCCGAGATGGAAGCCGCCGATCACCGCCAGGAGCTCGCGGCCCCCGCTCTGGGCCTGCGCCTGGCGGACGGTGTTGATCACGCCGGCGTGGGCGCAGCCGGCGCAGACCACGAGCCCGCGCGCGGTCCGGATCCAGAGGGCCAGATCGTCGTCGAGGGGATCGGCCTGCCGGCCGTCGCGGTCCAGGAAGAAAGAACCGCCGGTGTCCTCGAAGGCGGTCTCGCGGGCGACGGGCCCCGTGAGCCCCACGTCCGGTCCGAGCAGCGCGGGCGCCTCCAGCCAGGTGACGGAGTGGTGGCGCCGCAGCGCCGCCGCCGCCTCATCCGGCAGCCCGACCGCCCGGGTCTCCTTCGGCGACACAACGAAACGGCGGCGCAGGCAGTGGGGGTGGGCGAAGACCGCGATGTCCGGATTCATGGCCAGCACGGCCGGAACGCCGCCGCCGTGGTCGTAGTGGCCGTGGCTCAGCACGAAGGTGTCGGCTGCGGACAGGTCGACGCCCAGCCGCCCGGCGTTGCCGGCGAGCGCGCCCCCCTGCCCCGAGTCGAACAGGATGCGCCGGCCGGCGGCCTCGATCCAGAGGGCGAAGCCGTGCTCCGCCGTCAGGGGCGGCGTCGCCTGGTTGTCCACCAGGATGGTCAGGGTCGTTTCGGTTGCCGGCATCGGGTTCTCCCGCTCTCCATGAACCGGGCGCGGGCCCGGGCCATGGTCTTGCCCGCCCGGGTGATCCGGGCCTCCAGGCGGTAGACGGGCGGCGTCTCCGCCACCAGCCAGGCGAGGAGCTCCAGCTCGTCATCGCACGACACCGGCGCCAGGAACCGGACGTACAGGTCGCCGGTCACCGCCCGGATACCCCGGTGGAACAGGCAGTGGGTCATGGCGGCATCGAGCAGGGCGCTGATCACGCCGCCGTGGAGCACGCCCCGGTACCCCTGCAGCCGGCGGCCGGGGCGGAAGCGGGCGCACACCGCTCCGCCCTCCGCCGGCTCGAACCGGAGTCGGAGCGACAGCGGATTGCGCTGGCCGCACAGCAGGCAGTGCTCGTGCTCGAACCCGTCGGCCGGCGCCGGCTCTCCGGTCAATTGTAGGCCTCCATGATCTCGGGATCCTCCGCCATCAGATCCCCCGCCAGCTTTTCCATCCCGGCCGCCTTCCAGAAGGGAAGCCGGCGATGCTGCTCCATGTATTTCAGCGGGATGGGATGGGTGCCCACGACCACCCGGAATCCGTGGGCGGTCTCAAGGTACTCCTTGAACTGGCGGAGGCGGGGGCACGGCGGATATCCCACCACCAGCCCGGTGGCCAAGTGGATGACCTCCGCCCCGTTCTTCTTCATCTCGGCGGGCACGTATTCGATGTTGCCCCCCGGACAGCCGCCGCAGTACGAGTAGCCCACCACTTCCAGCGGCTCGTCAGCCGGATAGCGGGCGAAGCCGCCCACCCGCTCGCGGACGGCCCGAAAACACTTGCCGCCGCCGCACGACTGGTACCGGCCGCAGATGATGATGCCGATTTTCATGGTTGATGCAACTCCTCCCGATGGATTGGGAAAACACGCGGACCGGCCCGGCCGGCCTCAGTGGTCACAGGCGTTGTCGCCGAACTGCAACGAACCGCTCAGGAAGTCCTGCACGATCTGCTCCGGCGCCGCCGCCGGGGCGCCCACGTGCACCTGGATGCCCTGCTGGTTGAACAGGGCCACCGCCCGCTGGCCCATGCCGCCGGCGATGACCACCTGGACGCCCCGCTCGGCCAGCCAGGGCGGCAGCAGGCCCGGCTGGTGCGGCGGGGGCACGACGTCTTCCCGTTTGAGGATCTGCCGCGTCGCGGGATCGACGTCGAGCAGGGCGAATTGCTCGCAGTGACCAAAATGCAGCGCCAGCAGGCCGTCGGCCAGGGGGATGGCAATACGCATGATCGTGTTCTCCTTTTCAGATTGTGATTCGGACTTAGAGTCGGATTTAGATTTGACCTCAGCCGGCGGATCCGGATGATCCAGCGCCAGGAACGGACGAATGATGTCCTGCATGACCGCCGCCGTGGGCGAGGCGGCATAGTGCCGGATGAACGCCCGGCCGGCATCGCACGCCTCGGCGATGACCGGGTCGATGGGAATGGAGCCGAGGAACGGCACATCCATGTCATCGGCGATCTGCCGGCCCCCGCCGGAGCGGAAAATCGGCGTGATCTCGCCGCAGCGCGGACAGGCGAAGCCGCTCATGTTCTCCACGACGCCCAGCACCGGCACGTCCAGGTGCCGGCAGAAATTGATGGACTTGCGCACGTCCACCGCCGCCACCCGCTGGGGCGTGGTCACCACCACGGCGCCGTCCATCTCCCCGATGAGCTGGCAGACCGACAGCGGCTCGTCACCGGTGCCCGGCGGCGAATCCACGATCAGGTAGTCCAGATCGCCCCATTCGCCGTCCTTCAGAAACTGCCGAATGGCGCTGTACTTCATCGGCCCCCGCCAGATCACCGGATCGTCCGGGCTGCGGAGGAAAAAACCGATGGACAGCACCTTCAGCCCGTCCACGTCCACGGGGATGAGCACCCCGTCGTCGCCGTGGACCGCCGCGCCCTCGAGGCCCAGCATGGTGGGAATGCTGGGACCGTGCACGTCCACGTCCAGCAAACCCACCGCCTTGCCGGCCTGCAGCAGCGCCACGGCCAGGTTCACCGCCACCGTGCTCTTGCCCACGCCCCCCTTGCCCGACAGGACGACGATCTTGTGCCGGATGCGGCACAGGCGGGCCTGGAGTTGGCGGCGCTCCTCGAATTCCGTGTCGCTCTCACCCTCCTTGCGGTTGGTGGCCGCACAGGAGGTGTCGCCACACGTCTTGCAGTCGCCCGTCGGGGTGTGCGACTGGCGGGCCTGCCGGAAGAGGTAGTCTTCGCAGGCCGCGTGGAGCGTGTCACAGGCCAGTTGGGCGCAATGCTCGTACTCCGGCGGCAGGCCGCCGATCGCGGCCAGGATCTGCTTCGCCTGCAGATCCAGGGCGTCGGTCAGTTCGCGATCCTGAGCCATGACCGTGGCCATGCTGCCGCACGCCACCGTGGCGCCGCAGCCGCTGGTTTCGAAGGTGACACGCACCAGGCGCTCCCCGCGGACCTTGACCCAGAAGGTCATGGTGTCGCCGCAGGGCCCGGTCACCTGGGCGTGGCCGTCGGCGCGATGCATCGCGCCCCGGTTCCGGGGATGGGCCGCATGTTTGGCCAGCTCCGGCGAACCGTTGAATTCATCCGATTGATCCATAGGTCTCCTTCTCCATGAGCAAAGTCCAGATTGTGCCGATATCCTCGGCGGCGGGACCGCCGATCTCCACCACCACCCGGGCGGCGAGCTGGGCCCGGGTCACCGCGGAGTCGTAGCGAATTCGCCCGATCGCCCGGGCGCCGGCCTGGCCGGCGGCCGCCTCGATCCGGGCGGTCATGTCCGGATTGATGTCCCACTTGTTCACGCAGACCGCGGCCGGAATGTCGAAGTGCCGCGCCAGCGAGAGCACGCGCTGCAGGTCGTGCTCGCCGGAAACCGTGGGTTCGGTCACCACCAGCACGCGGGCGGCGCCGGTGAGCGAGGCGATGACGGGACAGCCGATCCCCGGCGGCCCGTCCACCAGCACCCACGGGTAGCCGTCCGCCGCGGCGATCCGGCGGGCCTCCTGCCGGACAGTGGACACGAGTTTGCCCGAGTTCTCCGCCGCCACACCGAGGCGCGCGTGGACCATGGGGCCGACCCGGGTGTCGGAGACCATCCACTCCCCGCAGCGGCGCTCGGGAAAATCGATGGCGCCATGGGGGCAGACCTGCACGCACACCCCGCACCCTTCGCAGGCGACCGGGTCCACCCGGTACACGCCGTCGGCGGGCTGGATCGCCCCGAACCGGCACGGCGGCTGGCACAGGCCGCAGCCCGTGCAGTCGGCGGCGCGGATCCGGGCTTCGCGGCCGCTCCAGAATTCGTGGCGCTCCCGCACCTCCGGCGTCAGCACCAGGTGCAGGTCCGCGGCGTCGACATCGCAGTCGGCCACGACCGCGCGGCCGGCCAGGACGGCGAACGAGGCGGTGACACTGGTCTTGCCGGTGCCGCCCTTGCCGCTGATCACCACCAGTTCCCGCACCGCTCGTTCACCGCTGCCCGCCATGGTCACTCCTCGCACCGGGGCGCATCGCAGCGCTCGGCGCGGCCGCAGCAGGTGCGGCCCTCGCGCTCCAGGGAACAGCCGCCCCGCCCCGTACCGGACCGGGAGGCGGCGCCCTTCACGATGAAGCCCGCGCCGCCGCTCACGAGGCGCTGCAGCGAGCCGCCGCAATCGGGGCATTGTGTCAGCGCGTCCGCGGTGATGGGCTGCCACTGTTCGAAGCGGCGGCCGCAGCCGTCGCATTCATACTCATAGGTCGGCATGGGTGCGCACTCCTTGTTGCACCAGGTGTTCCAGCCGGTCGCGCAGTTGCCGGTACAGCGACCGGTACTCCGGCAACGCGTCCACGATCAATTCGCCGCGGGAATAGGCCTCGGCGATCCGCCGGTCATCCGGGATCTCGAGCCAGACGGGGATGCCTTCCCGGCGGCAGTAGTCGTGCACCCGGTCGTCGCCGACGCCCATCCGGTTGACCGCTACGCCGAAGGGCAGGCCGAGCTCCCGCACCATGTCCACCGCCAGGGTCAGGTCGTGCAGCCCGAACGGCGTGGGCTCGGTGACCAGCAGCACGGCGTCCACGTCGCGCAGGGTGGCGATGACGGGGCAGGACGTGCCCGGCGGCGCATCCAGAATGGCGGGCAGCGCCGGGTCGAGCCGCGCCTTGACGGCCCGGACCAGCGGCGGGGCCATGGCCACGCCCACGTCCATCCGCCCCGTGAGGAGGCGGATATGGCCCGCCTGGCGCCGCTCGACGACGCCGACACGCCGCGGTGTTTCCACGATGGCCTGGCGGGGGCAGACCAGGGCGCACCCGCCGCAGCCGTGGCAGAGTTCCGGAAACACCAGCGGCTGGGTGCCGAACGACACGATCGCCCGGTACTGGCAGAAGCGGCCGCAGGCGCCGCAGCCGTCGCATCGGTTGGCCAGGACGTCCGGAACCGGCAGGTGCACGATCTCCTCGTCCGCCGGCGGGGCGTTCAGAAACAGGTGCGCGTTGGGCTCCTCGACGTCGCAGTCCAGCAGCTGGACCGGCGTCGGGAAGACCCGGGCCAGGTTCACCGAGACGGTGGTCTTGCCCGTGCCGCCTTTGCCCGATGCCACGGCGATGATCATGGCGCCTCCGCTGGAGCCGGCCCTGCGGCGAAGCCGATCGTCCGCGGACCTCGACCGGTGCAATGAAAATGATCGTCGGCGCAGATCCGCCGGCGGATGTCCGCTTCCGGCAGGTGGTGGTCGCTCACCGACAGCCGGCCGCCGGGTTTCAGCACCCGCCGGATCGCCGCCAGGACGGGCCCCGGTTCGGGGATGTCGTGCAGCACGTCGTACAGCAGCACGCGGTCCACCGAGGCGTCCGGGATTCCACCGATCTGGTCCGCCGCCGCGGGCTCGATGGTATCCAGCCGACTCCGGGCCGCGCGCCGCCGCACCGTGGCCAGGGCGACGGGCAGCACATCCAGCGCGTAGACACGGCCGGTCGGTCCCACCAGCCGGGCCGCCGCCAGAGCGAAGCCGCCCGGCCCGCACCCGAAGTCCAGGACCGTCATGCCCGGTCGCAACTCGACCTCCTGCAGGATCCGCCGCGGCGGCCGCAGCCAGTCGCGGATTTGAAACTCCAGCGCCATCATGTGGAAGGCGGCATTGCTGGGACGGCGTTCCGGGTGCATCACGACTCCCCGCCGTCCGGCGCCGCAGGGTCCGTTGCGGCCGGCGCCGATGCGGTGCGCCGGCCCCGCCGCCGGGCGGTCTCCTCGTCCACCTCGTTCTGCCAGCCGTCGCGCGTCGTTTGCCAGCAGTCGAACCGGCTGACGTAGGGCTTGATGTCCAGGAGCGGCGTTTCGTCCAGCATGTCCACGCCCTTCAGGTGCAGCGTGCGCCCCTCCCGCGCCACCAGCTCCACGACGCTCATCCCGACGGGATTGGGCCGGCACGGCGCGCGGGTGGCGAAGACCCCGCGCTCCACGTCCTGCAGGAACGGCTTCACGCGGAGCCGCGCCGGGCCGCTCCGATCCAGGTGGTAGATCAGGATGATGTGCGAAAAGCCCTCCAGGTCGGCCAGGCCGCCCTCGAATTCAGGCCAGATTTCGGCCCGCCCCGCGGCGTCCGCTGCGTAGCGGGGCTGGATCGGCGCCTCATCGGATCGGGTGAAGGGGCTGCGAACAACCCCGATGGGCCGATAACGGATGGTCTTGCTGGATCGGGAGGTCATCGCCACGCGCATCCCCGGGCAGGCGCCCGCCGTTGACTCATGGTCGCACCGACGCTCACACCCAGTGCCCATCGACGTCGGCCGCGGCGGCCGGCTTCAGCGTGCCGGCGGTATACCGCTCCAGCGCCTCGCGCACCGTGGGCGCGTCACAGTTGTAAATGGAAATGCCCGCCGCGGTCAGCACGCGAAACGCCTTCGGTCCGCAGTGGCCGGTCACCAGGTGCCGCACGCCCGCCCGCGCCACCGTTTCCGCCGACTGGATGCCGGCGCCCTGGGCGGCGTTCAGGTTCTGGGCGTTGTCGAGGGCGGTGTGCGTCTGCGTGTCCGTATCGTAAATGATGAACTTCGGCGCCCGGCCGAACCGGCTGTCCAACGGCGAGTCCAGAGTCTCCCCGGATGATGTGAAGGCAATTTTCACTCGTCTCTCCTTCGATGCGCGGACCCCGGCATCCAAACCGGGCTCCGGTTGAAAATTCAGAATGGGCGAGGTGGACCGCTTCAGCGGCCTTTCGCCATCATGAACTGCAGGTCTTCGGCCAGCGCCTGCAGGTCCTCTTCGTGCTCCACCTCGTCCTGGAGGATCTGGACGGCGATGTTGTAGGTCACCGGGTCATCCGCCTGCACTTCCTTGGTCAGGGAGTGATACACCGAGATGGCGCACTGCTCGCCCTTGATGTTCTGCTCCAGGATCTTCGCCACGTACGGGTCGGTGGGTTCGTCATAACCGCAGTTCGTCCATTTGAACCAGTGGGTGGGCGAGGTCAGCGGCGTGCCCCCGAGCTGGATGATCCGGTTGGACACCATGTCGGCGTGCCGCAGCTCGTCGGCCGCGTGCTGCATCAGTTCGGTGATCACCGCGTCCTTCATGGGTCCGGAGATGATCTTCGCCCCCAGCCAGTACTGGTAGTAGGCGAGCCACTCGTCGGCGAACGCCTTGTTCAGCAACTCCACCACCCGGTCCACGTTCTTACCGACGATCTCGCGTCCTCGAATGCCCATGTTGTCTCCTCCTTGGCGCCGATTGGGTTGATTGAACAGGGTGGACAACCGCCCCGCCCGGGCGGCGTCCACTCGATCCGGTGCATTATACTCCCGGGGCGGATCACCTGGCTTCGGTTCCTTCCTTCTCCAGCTCGCTGAGCCGCTGCTGGACCGATTCCAGCTCGGCTTTCAGCGCCTCGATGTGCCCCTGCAGCATCTGCTTTTCCATCGCCGGATCAGGTGCAGCGGGTGGCGCCGCGTACCCGTAGGGCCCAAAGGCCGCGTCACCGCGCGCCCAGCCCGGCAGGCCCGTGGCATAGAAGCGATTCCGCCAGCCGCGGCCCCCGCCGCGGCCCCAGGCGCCGCCGCCCCGGCCCCGGCCCCGGCCGAAGCCCATCCCATAGCCGCGCCCCGGCACCGCATTGGCGTATCCGGGCACCGCATATCCGGCGCAATAGCCGGCGGCACGTCCAGTCATGGGGCCCATCCCCATCGGTCCGGTTCGATCTCCTCCTGGCATGTTCATTCCTCCTTCTGTGTGGATTGGGCGGCGTCTCGAGTCATCGGGCCGCCGCACTGCGGGCAGACCATCTGGTTGCATGGCACGCCCCGCTCGTGGGGTTGCCGGTGACCGCAGCCCGGACAGACGCACCAGCCGTCGGGACCCGCTGCCGACGGCCCGCCCATCCGGCCGGCGCCCCGGCCACCCTGGCCACCGCCTTGTCCCCTACCGCCGCCGCGACCGCCACCAGCGCCACGGCCGCCGCCACCACCTGCTCCGCCACGAAATCCGCCTCTCATGTTGGGTCCCTCCATGTGTTGTCCGGCCCGACCGCCGCACCGGCCCCGGCCGCGTCCGCAGCACCCGGGCATGGCGAATCGGTCCGCCGCCAGTTCGTCCGCCAGCCAGGCCCGGATGACCGATTCCAGATCGCCGGCCACGAAGGGGATCACCTCGATGCCCCGGGCGGCGACAAGCACCCGCAGGGGGCGTGAAATCGCCCCGCACACCAGCAGCTCCACGCCCAGCGCGGCCAGACGCGCCACCTTCTGGACCGGCATCTCGTCGACGAGCGCTACGCGGCGCTCCGCCGTGATGCGGCCGGCCTCCGCCTCCACGAGGTGGATGGATCGGCTGACGTCGAAAACCGGCGCGATTCGGTTGTCCCAGGTGGCGAATGCCGCTTTCATCGGTGCTTCTCCACAGACAGTGTCTGCATTTCAGGTAAATGCACGGGCCATGCCATTCATGCCGATTTGGCCCGAATCAGGCATAACTATTGTAAATTCGATTTTTATGATTGCAGTCGTGACTGGAATTTCAAAAGAAAGAGTCGCAAAATTGCAACTCATATCCCAGAAAAAGCTGCAAATAAAAGACTGTATCGGTCACTCGGAACGGGTGCGTCCGTCCCGATCGGGCGGTCGGATCCCCAGTTGCTTCATCTTCCGGAACAGGGTGCTCTTGTGGATGCCCAGTTCGCGGGCCGCGGCGAGGCGGTTGCCGCCGTGGCGCTCCAGCGCGGCCCGGATGCTCCGGGCGTCCAGCAGGTCCCGGGCGGCGCGCATGTCAGGCGCCGCGGCCGAGCCGGCGGCGCGGTGGACGGTCAACTCCTCCGGCAGGTGCTCGATCCCGATGTAGCCGCCGGGACACAGGATGAATGCCCGTTCGATCACGTTCTCCAGCTCGCGCACGTTGCCGGGCCACGAGTGGGCCATGAGCAGGGACAGGGCCTCCGGGGAGACGCCCTGGATCGCCTTCCCCTGGATCCGGTTGAACCGCTCGATGAACTGGTCCGCGAGCAGGGGCACGTCCTCCGGCCGCCGGCGCAGCGGCGGCAGTTCCACCCGGACGACGTTGATCCGGTAGTACAGGTCCTCGCGGAACAGGCCCTGGCGCATCTGCTCCGCCAGGTCCCGGTTGGTGGCGACGATCACGCGGACGTCGGCGCTCTCGGACCGGGTCCCGCCCAGCGGCTCGTACACCCGCTCCTGGAGCACGCGCAGCAGCCGGACCTGCAGCGCCGGGGTGATCTCGGCGATTTCGTCCAGGAACAGCGTACCGCCGCGGGCCAGGGCGAAGCGGCCGGGTTTGTCCTTGACCGCGCCGGTGAAGGCGCCGGCCTTGTAGCCGAACAACTCCGACTCCAGCAGCGTGTCGGGGAGCGCCCCGCAGTTGACGGCGACGAACGGGCCGTCCGCCCGCGGGCTCAGGGAGTGGATGGTTCGCGCCAGCAGTTCCTTGCCGGTGCCGGTCTCGCCGAGGACCAGCACCGTGCTGGGACTGGCGGCGATGGCCGGCAACACCTCGAACACCCGCTGCATGATCGGGCTGTGGCTCACCAGCTCGCCCACCCGCGCGCGTCCGGCGAGCTCGTTGCGCAGCGCCTCGATTTCGCTCAGGTCGCGGAATGTTTCCGCCCCGCCCACGACGCGCCCGGCGGCATCCCGCAGGACCGCCGTGGACAGGCTGATGGGGATGCGGCTGCCGTCGGCGCGGATGATGTAGCCGGATCGGCCGATGATGGGCCGGCCGGACTTGAGGGTCCGGCGCAGGGCGCAGTCGGTCTCGCACATGCTGGAGCGGAACACCTCGCAGCAGGACCGGCCGATCGCTTCCTCGCGTGAAACCCCGGTGATCGTCTCGGCCGCCCGGTTGAACCAGGTGATGCGCCACTCGAGGTCCACGGTGAACACCCCGTCGGAGATGCTCTCCAGGATGGCCTCGGTGGGCGCAAGCGGCGCGGGGGATCTGGTCATTTGGGACTGTTGTTTTCGGCTCATGAATCCGTTCCGGCTCAATACCGGTAAATCGCGGCCAGGCCGGTTCGGGACGGCATCGCCGCCGGTTCGATCACCACTACCCGGCCGTTCCGGCGCAGCACCATTTCACCGAGGTCATCCAGCCGATCGTCGATCTCCGGGTGCGCCAATTGGCCGGCGGCGATCTCCCCGGACACGGTATCGATCCGGCCGGGCTCGTGGCGATCGGCTTCGAGCAGCAGGGTGGCCACCCGCCCGGCGGCGGCGGCCCGTGCCACCTCCGCCAGGTCGGTAGTCCCACGCCCTTGGGCCTGAGCCCGCTGGAACTCACTGCAGTGGTCCGCCAGCCTTGCCCGATAGCGCGCCTCG
>Ga0209200_1001640_pt1 | contig 22142 bp, 18 predicted proteins | sample AD_UKC033_MetaG_FD_184406 | JGI IMG/M metagenome (GOLD analysis project Ga0209200, IMG submission 184406) | Active sludge microbial communities of municipal wastewater-treating anaerobic digesters from USA - AD_UKC033_MetaG (SPAdes) (version 2) | ecosystem: Engineered > Bioreactor > Anaerobic >... | reverse complement strand
TAACCGGAAGTCGTCAGCCGTGAACCGTAACCCTGTAATACGTAACTCGTAACCCGTAACACGTAACGAGTAATGCGTAATGCGTAACCGGAAGTCGTCAGCCGTGAACCGTAACCCTGTAATACGTAACTCGTAACCCGGAACGCGTAACCCGGAAATCAGAGACGACTCCCGCCATTCCGGGTTACGAGTTACGAGTTACGCAAACCAGACACGACTCCCGCCATTCCGGTTACGCATTACTCGTTACGCATTACGCATCACGCATCCCGCAAACCAAACACACCTCCCGCCATTCCGGGTTACGAGTTACGAGTTACGAGTTACGCAAACCAGACACGACTCCCGCCATTCCGGTTACGCATTACTCGTTACGCATTACGCATTACGTGCTCCGCCACGCCGCCAGCAGCGCGACCAGGTCCTCGAACACCCAGGTGGGCGGCGCGGCGGAGGCGGCGAACTCGGCCGCACTGCTGATGCCGGTCAGCACGGCCGCGCTGCGGATGCCGGCGTTGTGCGCGCCCAGGATGTCTGTCTCGTAACGGTCGCCGACCATCACCGTATCCCCGGGGGAGACGCCCAGGCTGCGCATGGCCTGATGGAAGAAATCAGCCTCTGGCTTGCCGATCATGGGGGGCGTTACGCCGGTGGCGGCCTGCAAGAAGGCGATCACCGCGCCCGCGCCCGGCTCGACCCCGCGCTCGGTGGGGATCGACTTGTCCGGGTTGCTGGCGATGAAGGGACAGCCGCGGCCGATGGCCAGCGTCGCCTCGGCCAGCCGGGCATAGGTCGCGCCCCGGTCCAGCCCGGCCACCACCAGCTCAGCCTGGCGATGGTCCTCCACCAACCGGAAGCCCCCTTCGCTCAGCGCCACGCGCAGCCCATCCTCCCCGACCACCAGGATGGCCGCGCCGGCCGGGTAACGGTCTTGCAGCCACAGGGCAGTCGCCTGGGCCGAGGTGAAAATATGTGCGGCGTCGATGGCAAGCTGCATGGGCGCCATCTTGGCCGCCAACTGCGCCGGCGTGCGGGTGGCGTTGTTGGTCAGCAGCAGGTAGGGCGTCCCGCTGGCGTTGAGCGCGTCGATAAACGCCGACGCGCCCGGCAGCGGCTCCGATCCGCGGTAAAGCACGCCGTCGCCATCCAGCAGGAAGGCGCGGGCGGAGGAGAGGGAGGTGGGTGTGTTCATGGTGGGTTAGGTGGGACTCGTAACTCGTAACTCGTAACTCGTAATGCGTAACCGGAAGCGCGGGATTTGGCTTTGGGATGGGTGAGGCGTAACGAGTAATGCGTAATGCGTAATGCGTAACCGGAAGTCGTCAGCCGTGAACCGTAACCCTGTAATACGTAACTCGTAACCCGTAACACGTAACGAGTAATGCGTAATGCGTAACCGGAAGTCGTCAGCCGTGAACCGTAACTCTGTAATACGTAACTCGTAACCCGTAACGCGTAACCCGGAAACCAGAGACGACTCCCGCCATTCCGGGTTACGAGTTACGAGTTACGAGTTACGCAAACCAGAGACGACTCCCGCCATTCCGGGTTACGAGTTACGAGTTACGAGTTACGCAAACCAGACACGACTCCCGCCATTCCGGTTACGCATTACTCGTTACGCATCACGCATCACGCATCCCGCAAACCAAACACACCTCCCGCCATTCCGGGTTACGAATTACGAGTTACGAGTTACTCTCCACATCCACCGCTGCCGTGGCCACGGCCCAGGCCACCAGGCCCCAGGCGCCGCCGGAGATCAACAGGGCCAGCAGGATGCTCAGCGGGTTGGCCGGCACGTTGCCGCGGGCGATGCCGATCAGGGCCAGGAGAATGGCCAGCGCGGCGGCCGCGAGGCCGATGCGCAGGGGTAGGGATAGGCGCTTCCAGCGCGCGGGCTTGTCAGCGGTCGGTGTGCTCATCGGGAATCATGTTCTCCTGATACCAGTCGAAATGCATCTGGCGCGAGTCGAGGTCATCGGGGTCATCCGAGGCCGGCAGCGCGCCGGCGTGCAGTTGCAGGTATTCGCCGAAGGTCTCAGGGCTGCGGCTGAGGCGCACGCCGTTCTGGCCCACGACGAAGAAGAGGGCGTCGCCCTCGGCGATGCCCAGCGCGTCCATCACCTCGGGCGGCAGCACCACCCGGTTGCGGCTTCCAACTTTGGCGATGCGAATGATCATGGCGCTCGATCTCCGTTCACGAGGCCGCTCGCACATCCTCGACCACCAACTGCAAGCGCCGCGTGCCGTTCCAGATGTTCTCTTCCATGGTGTAGACCAGATCGACGTGGGCGGGCAGCCGGCCATGCCAGTGGCCCTGGCGAAAGGCGATGGCGTCGAAGGTGACGTTGGCGCGCGAGCCAGCCGCGGGATCGCTGACGGTCATCTTGAGATGCGCGCCATCCGCGCCCACCTTGCGCGTGTCGCGCACCAGCACCCGGCGGCTGAGCAGGCGCGGCTGCGGGTTGGCATAGCCGGTCGGCTCCATTTCCTGCAACTGGCCCAGCTTGGCAAAGTCCATGGGGCCCAGGGGGACCTCCGCGTCGATCACCAGCGATGGGCGCAGATCCTTGTCGGCCAGCTCCTCGGCCGCGATCTCACGCAGGCGGCTGGTCAGCGTCTTCAGCTTGCCATTCTCCACCGTCAGGCCGGCGGCCGCGGCATGGCCGCCGTGGCGCACCAGCAGCCCCTCCTGGGCGCAACGGTCCAGCGCGGCCGTGATGTCGAACTGGGCGATGCTGCGCGCGCTGCCGCGGCTCTGCTGCGGGCCCAGCTCCATGACAATGGTCGGCCGATGGTACTGCTCCACCAGCCGGCCAGCCACCAGGCCCACGATGCCGGCCAGAAAGTGCTCGCTGGCCGCCACGTGCAAAAAGCTCTCAGCCTCATCAGCCTCGATCTGCGCCTGGGCCTGCTCGAAGGCCTCGGCGGTGACCTGCTGCCGGCGGGCGTTGAGCGCGTTGAGCTGCCCGGCCAACTGGCTGGACTTGAACACATCGTCGGTGGCCAGCAGCTCATAGCTGAGCATGGCGCTGTCCAGCCGGCCGGCCGCGTTGAGCCGCGGCCCCAGGGCAAAGCCGATGGTCGTGGAGGTGACCTGGCCCGGCGCCACGCCCGCCGCCCCCATCATGGCCTGCAGGCCGGGCCGTTGGGTGCGATTGAGCCGCGCCAGGCCGCGCTGCACCAGCGTGCGGTTCTCATCCAGCAGCGGCGCCAGGTCAGCCACCGTGCCCAGCGCCACCAGGTCCAGCAGATCGCCCTCCTGCAGGTCCACGACGAATCCATTGCGTATGGGCGTCTTATCGTGGGTGCGCAGCAACGCCTGGGCGAGCTTGTAGGCCAGACCGACGCCGGCCAGGCCCTTGAAAGGATAGGGACAGTCGGGGCGTTTGGGGTTGATCACAGCCAGAGCAGGGGGCAGTTGCGGGCCGATGGAATGGTGGTCGGTGACGATCACATCCAGCCCCTGGCGGTTGGCAAAGGCCACCTCCTCCACCGAGCGGATGCCGCAGTCGACGGTGATGATCAACTGTTGTCCCTCGCGGGCCAGCTCGGCCAGGGCGTTGATGTTCAGGCCATAGCCCTCGTCGACGCGGTGGGGGATATAGGGCCGCACAAAGCCGCCCAGCGCGCTCAGCGTCTGCACCAGCAGCGCCGTGGAGGTCACGCCGTCCGCGTCGAAGTCGCCATAGACCACCATGCGCTCCCCCTGGCGGATGGCGCGCCGGATGCGGGTGACCGCCTCGTTCATCCCCTTGATGCGAAAAGGATCATCGGGTCGCGTCTCGCCGGACAGGAAGGCCTCCACCGCGGCCGGTTCGGTGATGCCGCGGTTCCACAGCAGTTGTACCAACAGCGGCGCCACGTGGGAAAGTCGGGCAAAATGGCTGTCGGGGGCTTGTGGATAGACGATCCATTCCTTGGGTTGGCGGGCCATGAGTGCAAACTGCTTTCAAACAATGGGTGGGCAGCCCAGCGCCAGGCAGGGGAAACCCTTTCCGAACGGCATTGGCGCAGCTCTCGCTACAGCGCCGCTATTGTACCTGATTGGAGTCGCAGCGACAAACGTTGGCATCCGGCGCTTCAGCGCGGCCGGGCCTCGTAGTGCTCAGAGCGCAGCCAGGCGCGCAGCGTGGCGCGATAGATAGCGCGCTCGAAATAGCCGCCCGACAGGGAGAGACGATCGTAGCCCTTGTGCAGCAACGGCTCCAGCAGGGGGGTCAGTTGCTGGGCGTAGTGGCGCATGCAGGATTCGGGGTGGACGCCGGGCCACGAATAGCACGACACCACCGCCCGGCGCTGCTGGCTGGGGATCGACGCCGGCACCGTCTCATCCCAATCTGGATCGTCAGGCAGGAAGATGATCTTGTCCAGGCTGCCCTGGGGGATCCCCTCCACCCCGCGCACCACCGGCGGGTCAGCGTCCAGGGTGTACGGGTCCACAGCCAGGTCGGCGATGACCGCGTGCTCCGGCAGCCAGCCGATCCAGGCGTTGGGCACCACCGGCTGCGAGGGGTCGCGGCGCTGCACCGCGTCCACCAGGATGTCGGCCTGTTCGCAGAGCCGGCGCATGGTCGCGGCATTGTCGGTGATGTTGCGGCCCACGACCAGGGCCAGCGCGCCCGGCCCTTCCCGCTGCATATGCTGCTGATTGCGCGTCACATTGCCCAGCTTGGTGGCCGCCTCGACCGCGTGCTTGCCCACCATGCCGGCGCCCAGGATCAGCACGCGAATCGGCTCGCCGTCGGGCCGGCGCAGTTCCGGCCAGCGGCGCTGCAAGAGGTCGAAGGCCGCCTCCAGGCCGTTCCAGGCCACAGCTTTCATGTTCTCCACCAGGCGCAGGTTGTTGTCGGCGACGATGCTGTCCAGGGAGATGGCCTGAATGCCCCGCCGGCGCAGCAGGTCGACGCGCTGCGGCCGGGTGGGATAGTGCAGCATGGAGATCAGCCCTGCGCCGGCCGGCATCAGCTCGAACTCCTCGGTCGTCGGCGAGCGCAGCACGATCACCAGATCCTGCTGATAGGCCTGCTCATGGCTGCACATGCGCACCAACTCATTGCCCTGACGGTAGTCGTCGAAGGTGAAGCCGGAACGCGAGCCGTAGCCGTCCTCCACGTAGACGTTCAGGCCATGCTGGGCCAGATGCTGGATGAATTCAGGGAGAAAGACGCGCCGTTCACCGGGCTCTTTCATCATGCGGGGAAAGCCAATGCTGTGGGGCGGGGTCATGTTACACCTCCAAAAAGCGTGGGCGTGGCACGGTCAGAGACCGGCCACAGCAAGATCACGCCCAGCTCGGGCCGGTCTCCGACCGTGCCCGGCAAGATCACGCCCAGCTCGGGCCGGTCTCCGACCGTGCCCGGCGAGATCACGCCCAGCTCGGGCCGGTCTCCGACCGTGCCCGGCAAGATCACGCCCAGCTCGGGCCGGTCTCCGACCGTGCCCGGCAAGATCACGCCCGGCTCGGGCCGGTCTCCGACCGTGCCCGGCGAGATCACGCCCAGCTCGGGCCGGTCTCCGACCGTGCCCGGCGAGATCACGCCCAGCTCGGGCCGGTCTCCGACCGTGCCCGGCGAGATCACGCCCAGCTCGGGCCGGTCTCCGACCGTGCCCGTCAGGACGTCCAGCGGCTGAGCTGGGCGCGGGCGATGGCGCGCTCGAAGAAGCGCCCGTGGGGGTCGATGCCGGCCAGCCCGCCGTGACTGATCAGCGCGCGCATGATCGGCCGCATCTGATGGCCATAGACCTCCATGCATGCCTTGGGATGCAGACCTGGCCAGGAATAGCAGGAGACCACAGTGCGGCGATGACGGGCAGACAGGCAGGGCATCCCGTGGTCCCAGGCCGGGTCGTCGGGCCAGAAGATGTACTGGTCCAGATTGCCCTGCGGGATGCCCTCGATGCCCTTGACCTTGGGCGGATCGACGGTGCAGTCGCAGGGGTCCACCGAGAGATCGACCAGCACCGCGTGCTGCGGCATGTCATCGAGCCAGTCGTTGGGGATTACCACCCGGCTGGGATCAGGGCGCTGGGTGGCGTCGACCAGGATGTCGGTGTTGGCCAGGATCTGGCGCATGACCGTGTGATGGCCGGTCAGATCGTAGTCCACCACCGTGACCTGCACCCCCGGCGCGCCCAGCTCAACCATGCGGCGGCGCAGCGCGTCATCGCCGTAGTGAATGGCTGCGCCCATGACGTGGCTGCCCACGGCCCCGCCGCCGACCAGCGTCACCCGGATGGGGGGCCGCTGCGGACTGATGAAGCCTGGCACAGGATAGCTTTCGGCCAACACCTGAAAGGCCACCTCGACGCCATTCCAGGCCACCGAGCGCAGATTCTCGATCAGACGCCGGCCCACGTCATCCTTGATCGAATCCAGGGAGATGACCTCCAGTCCGCGCTGGCGCAGATCGGCCACCCGCTCCGGCCGGGTGGGATAATGGCTCATGGTGATCAAACAGGCGCCCGGCCGCATCAGGTCGATCTCGGCGTCGCTGGGATAGCGCACCACCAGCACGTAATCCTGGCTGAAGACCTCTTCCAGCGGGGCGAAGCGCACCCCAGGTGCGGCCCGGCGATAGTCGCCAGGTCGATAGCCCATGCCCGCGCCGTAGCCGGTCTCCAGAGTGACCCGTGCGCCCAACCGCTCCATGTGGGCAACGAAAGAAGGTAGGAAGGCCCGGCGCTCGCCGGCCTCGTGGTGCATCTGGGGCAGTCCGATGGTGAATGTTGCAGTCATACAGAGTCTCCCGTGCTTCGTTGCTGCTGGCTGTGGATCGTCGTCGATCCTTCGTCCGACCATCAGGGTGGGGTCAAACGCCAGCGTGGCCCCATAGTACTCATAAGCGCTGGGAATGGCAAGCAGGGAACTGCGGCATGGCCGGCTTATGATGCGGCAGGTAACTGCTCAGCGGCGGGTGCGAACACGTTGATTGAGTAGGCCGCCGTATCGAAATCAACGTGTTCGCACCCGCGGCTGAGCGGTTACTCCTTAACTTTCATAAACGGGCTGGCGCGCCGGCGCATATTCAGCCCCGTTGACGGGGCGCCGTTATGAAGCCGGGAGACTTCACACTTGCATCAGGTGCAAGTGCAGGTGTTTCCCGGTGATCCCAGGTTACGGGTCACGGCGTCACACGATTGAGGTCGCGCGGAAACAGCGTCGCCAATCGCAGATTGGGCAGGTCCAGCAACTGCATCAGCAGCCGCTCCAGGCCGATGGCGAAGCCGCCGTGCGGCGGCATGCCGTAGCGGAAGGCCTCCAGATAGCTCTCGAAGGGTGCCAGCGGATAGCCGGCCTGGCTCAGCGCGGCCAGATAGTCGTCGTAACGGTGCAGCCGCTGGCCGCCGGTGATCAGCTCCACCCCGCGGAAGAGCAGGTCGAAGGAGTTGCTGTAGCCTGGCCGGCCAGGGTCGGGATGGGTGTAGAAGGGCCGTTTGACCATGGGATAGCCGACGACGAAGAGGAAGTCGCTGCCATGCACCTCCTGCGCCCAGGCGCCCAGCCAGCGCTCGTCCTGCGGCGACAGGTCCGGCTCGCCGCGCACGTCCACGCCGTGGCGCTGCACGATCAGCTCCTGCGCTTCGGCGAAGTGGATATGGGGGATCGCGGCGGGCACGGCCGGCAGGCGCGCCTCCAGCAATGTCAACTCAGCCGCGCACTCCCGCTCCAGCCGGCCCAGGATGCCGGCGATCACCTCCCGCGCCAGCGCCATCACCGTGAAGTGGTTCTCGATGAAGCCGAACTCCACGTCCAGGCTGACATATTCGTTGACGTGGCGGGTGGTGTCGTGCGGCTCGGCCCGGAAGACCGGCCCCACCTCGAAGACACGCTCGAAGACGCCCACCATGATCTGTTTGTAGAACTGTGGGCTCTGCGCCAGGTAGGCGGGACGGCCGAAGTAGTCAAGCTGAAAGACGTTGCTGCCGCTCTCTGTGGCCGAGGCGACGATCTTGGGCGTCTGGATCTCACTGAAGCCGCGATCGGTCAGCGTGGCCCGAAAGCCGGCCATGGCTCCGGCCGCCAGCCGAAAGACCGCGCGCCGCGCCGGGTGCCGGTTGGCCACCACTGCATGATCCAGCACCGTGGGCAGGCTCGCCTTGAGCTGGCGCTTGTGCAGCGGCAGCGGCGGCGCCTCCGACACCGGCGTGATCACCTCCACGGCCAGTTGGCGCAGCTCCACGCCGCCTGGCGCCTGGGCCTCGGCCGTGACCATGCCCTCCAGCGCCAACACCGTCTCCAGGCCGGCGCCGGCCGCCAGCAGGGGGGCGAGCTCCGCCTCATCCTCGCTGACAGCCTGCATCGTGCCCCAGCCATCGCGCACGACCACGAAGGTCACGCCGCCCATGCGTCGCAGGGCATGCAGCCAGCCCTGCACCCGCACGCGCTGGCCGATGTGTTCTTTGACTTGTGTGGTTGGTATTCGATTCATGTTTGTCATATTTGCCCCTGTGTGCAGCGTAATGAGTAACGAGTAACGAGTAACTCGTAACCGGAAGAGTGCGCCGTGGCGGAGATTGCCTGTGAAGTTTGAGTAACGAGTAACGAGTAACTCGTAACCGGAAGAGCGCGCCGTGGCGGAGATTGCCTGTGAAGTATGAGTAACTCGTAACGAGTAACTCGTAACCGGAAGAGTGCGCCGTGACGCAAACCACCTCCGGGTTATTCGTTACTCGTTACTCGTTACTCATTACTCATCTCTCAAGAACCCGTTCCAAGAAAACGCAACCCATACGCAAAAAACGCCCTCATCCTACAGGAGGACGAGGGCGTTACAAAACCTTCGTGGTGCCACCACCATTTGCCCCGGCTGGGGCCTTGACCGGCTCAGCGCCCAGACCGCGTTGTGCTGAGGCGAAGCCGTTGCGCGCTAACGGGCGCATCCCGGAGAGGGCTAACGTCGATGAACGGTCAACGGACTGCGGCGAGCAGATGTGGAATACATCCTGGCCGATGTCCGCTGTCAGTACACCGATTTCACCCTTCGGCTCAGGGGTGTCATCGCTGGGGGCCGGCGGCAACGCTTGCAGCTAGAACGTCGCTCTCTGGACGCCGGTCAGATCCCTTCGACCTGTCCCCGTCACAGCCGATGTGCTGTGTTCGGTTGTGGCCCTATGGTAGCACCGATGACGCCGGCTGTCAACTGAGCGCGGGAGCGGCGACGCCTCCCAATCTGACCGCTGCCCATCGGGAGTCGAGCCTTCAGGCGGGTCGACGCGCCCGATTCGCGTCGGCCAGACCCGGCTAAAGCCTCGACTCCATGCCAGGCAACCGCTGCCCATCAGGAGTCGAGCCTTCAGGCGGGTCGGCGCGCCCGATTCGCGTCAGCCAGACCCGGCTAAAGCCTCGACTCCATGCCAGGCAACCGCTGCCCATCGGGAGTCGAACCTTCAGGCGGGTCGGCGCGCCCGATTCGCGTCGGCCAGACCCGGCTAAAGCCTCGACTCCATGCCAGGAACCGCTGCCCATCGGGAGTCGAGCCTTCAGGCGGGTCGGCGCGCCCGATTCGCGTCGGCCAGACCCGGCTCAAGCCTCGACTCCGCACCATATTTGGCATTGCTGCAGTTTGGAATCACTGCTGGACAGCAGGGCGCTTTCGGGGCTATAATGGCCGGCAGATGCTGTTGCCCCCCTCAGGAGTGTTCATGCGCAAACTGGCCGGTTCACATATTCTGCTCGGCGCGATCTGCCTGCTGGCGTTGACCGGCTGCGCCGGCCGGCCGGCGCAGAACGCGCTGCCAACCAGCCCGCCGACCGTTGTGGTCAGCCCGCCGCCAACGGCCACGCCCAGCCTGCCCAGCCCCACGGCCACGCCCAGCCTGCCCAGCCTCACGGCCACGCCCAGCCCCACCGCCGCGCCCACGCTCACAGCCACTCCTGCGCCGCCCACAGCGCCCCCTTTGGCGACGGTCGCAACTCCGGCTGCCACGTCCGTCGTCACGCCCAGCGCGACCGCGCCGGCCGCAGTTGCCGTCCTGATCACCGGCGCCGCGGTCAACCTGCGCAGCGGGCCGGGCACGGCGTATCCGGTGGTCGGCCAGGCCAGCGCCGGCCAGCGCTACCCAGCGCTGGCGCGCAGCGCGGCCGGCGACTGGTGGCAGATCGACGCCAACGGCCTGCCGGCCTGGGTCAGCGCCAGCCTGGCCGCCATCGAAGGGGACGCGGCCGCGCTGCCGGCGCCGACCCCGGTTGAACCCGCAGCAGCGCCAGCCGCCGCCGTCCAGGTCTACGAGACCACCCTCACCATTCCGACCTACCCGTATGCCGCCTTCACCACGGAGCTCGTCGATCCCGCCACCGGCTGGAGCTATCGCCGTTTCGACCGCGAGGCCTACGAGGCCAGCAACCCCCAGCCCGCCCCCGTCGTCTATCGGGCAGTGGTGCTGGAGAACGAGTACCTCAAGCTCATCCTGCTGCCGGAACTGGGCGGGCGCATCTACCAGGTGATCTTCAAGCCCACGGGCAGCAATCAACTCTATCAGAACCCGGTGCTCAAGCCCTCGCCCTGGGGGCCGGCCGAGCAGGGCGGCTGGCTGGCGGCCGGCGGCATCGAATGGGGACTGCCGGTGGCTGAGCATGGCTACGCCTGGGGCGATTCCTGGGGACATATCACCACCACCTTGGGGCCTGATGCGGCCGGCGTCACCCTCTTCATGCCCGATGCCGGACACCTGCGCGCCGATGTGGATGTGATCCTGCGCGCCGGCGAGGCGGCCTTCACCATCCAGCCGCGCATCGTCAACCCCAGCGGACAGGCCGCCTCCTATCAGTTCTGGCTGGATGCCATGCTGGCCCCAGGCCCCGCCAACCGGCCCGGCCCCAACCTGCGCTTCATCCTGCCCACCGACCAGGTGACGGTGCACAGCCGCGGGGATGATTTCCTGCCCGCGGCTGGGGAGGCCATGGACTGGGCGGTGCATGACGGCGTGGACGTCAGCCGGCTGGGCAACTGGAACGACTGGCTGGGGGTATTCGAGCGGCCGGCCGCCCACGGCCCCTTCGCCGGAGTCTACGATCCCGACGTGGACGAGGGGATGGTGCGCGTCTTTCCGCCCGCGGCCACCCCCGGCAGCAAGATCTTCGCCATGGGCTATGCCGCGCCCATCGATCCCGCCGTCTACACCGACGACGGGTCGGCCTATGTGGAGCTGCAAGGGGGCGTGACGGCCACCTACGATGAGGAGGCAACGCTGGCGGCCGGCGACAGCTACACCTGGCGGGAAACCTGGTTCCCGGTGGCCGGCATCGGCGGCGTCAGCAGCGCCGACGGCAACGGCGCGCTGTATGTCAGCCCGACCGATGGGGGGCTGACGGTGGGCCTCTTCCCGGTGCAGGCGCTGCACGGTCGCATCGAGGTGATCGTGGATGGCCAGACCGTCGGGGATGAAGCCGCGTCCATCAGCCCGGCGCAGCCCTGGCGACGGGAACTGCCCGCGGCCGCGGGGGCCAGCCGCGTCGTGGTGCGCTTTTTTGACCAGTCCGGCGCGGTGGTGTTACACTTCGAGCAACGCCTATGACCACACCCACACCCTCCCCCCGGCGCGGCTGGCGCCAACGAACCTGGCGCGGGCCAGGCGCTCGCTGGCTGGCCATCGCCTCTTTGATGATCATTCTGGCGCTGGTTGGCCTGCTAGCGGTCGCGCTGGCTGGTTTTAGCCGCGGCCTGGCCGACCGGCAAGCTGCCGTGCAGGCCCAGATCAGCCAGCGGCTCAGCGCGGGCATCGCCCAGATGGAGGCCGGCCAACTGGAGCAGGCCGCGGCCGAATTTGGCCTGGTCTTGCAGCTTGACCCCGGCAACAGCGCCGCGCAAGGCTATTTGCAGGAGCTGCAAGCCAACGCCACGCCGCAGCCCACCCCCTCGGTGGCCCCGTTGCAGTTGGTGCCGCCGGCCGGGACAACCCCCCTGCCCACCGTCGAGCTTCTGGCCCTGCCCACCGACAGCCTTTTCGAACAGGCCGAGGCCGCGCTGGCCGGCAAAGATTGGCCGCATGCCATCGCGCTGCTGAACCAATTGACCGCGCTGGATGCCGCCTATCGACCGGAGCAGGTGCGCGCCCTGCGCTTCAGCGCCTACGTGGAGCAAGGCCGCGCCTTCGTCAACGACGAACGCTTCGAGGAGGCGCTGCGCTCCTTCGACCAGGCGCTGGTGATTCGGCCGGACGACCAGGAGCTCAAGACCACGCGCGAGCTGATCGCGCTCTATGTCGATGCCCTGGGGCGCTGGCGGCTGGACTGGCCGGGGGTGGTCAGCAACCTGCAGACCATCGAGAAAAGCCAGCCGGGCTTTCTGGATGTCAAACGGCGCCTGCATTCGGCCTACGAAGCGTGGGGCGACTCGCTGGTCAGTGAGAACGATTGGTGCGCGGCCGTCGAACGCTACGACGCCGCGCTGGCCGGCGGCAGCAGCGACGAGCTCAGCGCCAAGCGCCAGCAGGCGCAGGCCTGGTGCGAGCAGCCGCCAGTGGCCCTGGAGGAGGAGACCGCGCAGCCTGGCGGCGACACAGCGCCGGCCGCGACCGGCGCTGGCCGGCTGATCTTCAGCACCTTCGATCCCCAGTTCGACCGCTGGACGGTCTACCGCCTCCCCTTGCAGGGGCAGCGCCAGCCGCAGGCGGTCGCTGAGGGGGCCTCGCAGCCAGCTTACACGCCCGATGGCAACTTCATCGGCGCCCGCTCCGAGCGCGGCGACCAGACAGGCCTCGTGGTCATGTCGGCCAACGGCGCTGACCGACGACGCCTGACCACCTACTCGGAAGACGCCCATCCGCGTTGGTCGGGCGACGGCAGCCAGCTCACCTTCGAGTCCAACCGCGAGGGAGACCGGCGCTGGCGCGTCTATACCGTGGGCGCGGGCGGCGGCGACGAGCGCGTTCTGGACTACGGGCGCTGGCCGGCGTGGTCGCCGCGCAGCGGGCTGATCGTCTACCAGGGCTGCGGCGCGGCCACAGGGAACTGCGGGCTGTTGATGATCAACGCGGGCGGCGGCGACTCGCGCCAGATCACCAACGTGACGGGCGACGCCATGCCTTCCTGGTCCCCCGACGGCACGCGCATCGCCTTTGCCTCGGCCGAGCGGGGGGGCAGTTGGGACATCTTCGTGCTGGAGCTGGCCACCGGCAATGTCGCCACGCTGGCCGCCAGCGCCGGCGTCGATGTTCACCCCGTCTGGTCGCCTGACGGCCAGCAGGTGGCCTATCTGTCCAACCGCGACGGCTATTGGGGCATCTACATCGTGGACATGGCCAGCCGGCAGAGTCGGCTGGCGCTGGCCCTGCCGGGCACTGTGCCCGACTGGTACGAGGCGCAACTGGACTGGGGCCGGTAGCCACCGATCAACCCCGCGTTGTGGAGCTTCACGGTTTTTGTCGCACACAAAGACGCAAAGACCGCCAAGGAGCACTTTCTCGGCCAAACCGCTCTGGCCGGTCTCCCGACCGAGCCAGCCTTCGCCGCTCTGGCCGGTCTCCTGACCGTGCCAGCCCCGAGCGTTCAGGCGGCAGGCAGTTTGACGCCTGCGGCGGGATGCGGTACAATGCCAGCCAGTCTCGGGGCGTAGCGCAGGTGGTAGCGCGCATGGTTTGGGACCATGAGGTCGAAGGTTCAAGTCCTTTCGCCCCGACCTCGTATGCGGGCGTAGCTCAATGGTAGAGCCCCAGCCTTCCAAGCTGGTCGTGAGGGTTCGATCCCCTTCGCCCGCTCAGCGGGCCCCTAGCTCAGCGGTTAGAGCGGCCGGCTCATAACCGGTTGGTCCTCGGTTCGAATCCGGGGGGGCCCACCTCCGAAGGCTCCAGCGTTTGGCTGGGGCCGTTGTTTATCAGCCGAATCACCGCTCGGCAGCGCATCAGAAGCCAGGACCCGCTTTCCGGGCCGGCGCTGGGCTGTTGCCAGCAGAAATGTTGTCATGGAGGTCCGATGAAGGTCAAAGATATCATGACCCGCGAGGTGATCAGTGTGCGCACTGACATGCGGGTTGGTCAGATCGCACGCGTCTTTCGCCAGCATCAACTGAGCGGGCTGCCGGTGGTCGACCTGGACGGCGAGCTGGTGGGCGTCATCACCGAGCTGGACATGGTCAAGCGTCACGCCCGGCCCCAGATGCCAGCCTTTCTCCCCCTGCTGGGCGCCTACCTGCCGCTGGGAACTAAGGATTACAAGGAAAGCCTGCGGCGCATCACCGGTGTGACGGCCGAGGACATCATGACCACCCCGGTCAACACCATCGGCCCCGACGCCAGCATCGAAGACGCGGCCACGGTGATGGTCAGCAACCGCTCCAACCCGCTGCCGGTGGTCGATGCCGCCGGACGAATGGTCGGCATCGTCTCACGCACCGACATTCTGCGCGTGATCGAAGAGATGGAGCTGCATCTGGAAGAAGAGGCCGCTCCGGAAACCACGTCGTAGCCGCCCACCGGGCTCCCAATGCTCCACCCGGTCCCAATGCTCCAGCCGGTTCCGTGCTCTCAATGCTCCAGCCGGTTCCGTGAACCGGCTGGGGCACTGAGAGCATTGGGGGCATTGGCCAGGGTCCCACTTGCGCCGCCCGTCTCTGGCTTGCGCCGTGCGCAGTTTCGGCCCCGCTGACGAGGCGTCGCCATGCCGATAGCCGGAGCTACGCGCCGGCCAGCCGGTTCTCCAGCACCTGGTCCCAATGCTCCAGCTGGTTTCGTGCTCTCAATGCTCCAGCCGGTTCCGTGAACCGGCTGGGGCACTGAGAGCATTGGCCAGGGTCCCACTTGCGCCGCCCGTCTACGGCTTGCGCCGTGCGGAGTACCAGCCCCGCTGACGAGGCGTCACCATGCCGATAGCCGGAGCTACGCGCTGGCCAGCCGGTTCTCCAGCACCTGGTCCCAATGCTCCAGCTGGTTTCGTGAACCAATGCTCCAGCCGGTTCCGTGAACCGGCTGGGGCACTGAGAGCATTGGCCAGGGTCCCACTTGCGCCGCCCGTCTACGGCTTGCGCCGTGCGCAGTTTCAGCCCCGCTGACGAGGCGTCGCCATGCCGATAGCCGGAGCTACGCGCCGGCCAGCCGGTTCTCCAGCACCTGGTCCCAATGCTCCAGATGGTTTCGTGAACCAATGCCCCAGCCGGTTCACGGAACCGGCTGGAGCATTGAACCGGCTGGAGCATTGGGAGCATTGGGAGCATTGGGAGCGTTGGGGGCATTGGCCAGGGGCCTACTTGCGCCGCCCGTCTACGGCTTGCGCCGTGCGCAGTTTCAGCCCCGCTGACGAGGCGTCGCCATGCCGATAGCCGGAGCTACGCGCCGGCCAGCCGGTTCTCCAGCACCTGGTCCCAATGCTCCAGCCGGTTCCGTGCTCTCAATGCTCCAGCCGGTTCCGTGCTCTCAATGCTCCAGCCGGTTCCGTGCTCTCAATGCTCCAGCCGGTTCCGTGAACCGGCTGGGGCACTGAGAGCATTGGGAGCATTGGCCAGGGTCCCACTTGCGCCGCCCGTCTACGGCTTGCGCCGTGCGCAGTTTCAGCCCCGCTGACGAGGCGGCGCCATGCCGATAGCCGGAGCTACGCGCCGGCCAGCCGGTTCTCCAGCACCTGGTCGGGCGTGAAGCCGTCCAGTTGCAAATACCAGCAGGCGGCGTCCACCAGCGCCTGCTGCGGCAACATGCCCACCAGCTCGCTACGGACCACCAGCGCGCCGTAACGGGCCGCCTCGCGGCGCACCATCTCCAGCACGGTGGGCATGGCCGTCTGGCGATAATCGGTCAGGTTCATGGACACCTGCGCCTGGCCCTCCACCAGCACACCCATGGCCTGGACGTAGCGCAGGCCGCCGCTGGAAAAGCGCAGCGTCTTGGCGATCTTCTTGGCGATCTCCACATCGGCGGTGTTGAGGTAGACGTTGAAGGCGATCAGGAACGGTCGTGCGCCCACGGCTGTGGCGCCGGCCGGCCCCATCTGGGACGGCCCGAAATCGGGTACACGTCCCGGATCGCTGCCGATCAGCTCACGCAGGCCCTCGAACTCCCCCTTGCGCACCGCCGGCAGGCTCTCCCGCTCCGGGCGGGTGGCCGCCTTGGCGTAGAGATAGACCGGAATCGCCAGCTCTTCGCCGATGCGCTGCCCCAGCCGGCGGGCCAGCGCCACGCACTCCTCCATGCTGACCCCGCGCACCGGAATGAAGGGAATCACGTCCGTCGCACCCATGCGCGGGTGCTCGCCCCGATGCACGTTGAGGTCGATCAGCGCCGCGGCCTGGCGGGCGCCCTGGAAGGCCCCCTCCAGCGCGGCCTCCGGCTCGCCCACGAAGGTCACCACCGTGCGGTTGTGATCCGCGTCCGACTGCACGTCCAGCATCTTGGTTCCCGGCACGGCGACGATGGCCGCCACGATGGCGTCGATCACCTCCTGCCGCCGGCCTTCGCTGAAATTGGGCACACATTCGACGATCTGCTGCATGTTGTACTCCTTGGAAGTTAAGATCGATGTCAAACACAGCTAAGCCGGCCGCCGCTTCGGCGGTCGAAATGACCGAAATCGTGCTGCCCTCGCATGCCAACGCGCTGGGCACCGTCTTCGGCGGCCAGGTGGCGGCCTGGATCGACATTGCCGCGGGGGTGGCCGCCATGCGTCACGCCCGGCGCGTCGCCGTCACGGCCTCCATGGATGACCTCCACTACATGGCGCCGGTGCATGTGGGCGAAGTCGTGATCCTCAAGGCCCACGTCAACCGGGCCTTTGGCACTTCGATGGAGGTGGGGGTGCGGGTCGAGGCGGAGAATCCGCTGACCGGCCAGCGCCGGCACACAGCCACCGCCTATCTGACCTTCGTAGCCCTGGCGGCCGATGGCCAGCGCGTGCCTGTGCCGCCGCTGACGCCGGAAAGCGACGATGAACAGCGGCGCTATCAGCAAGCCGAGCAGCGCCGCGTCTGGCGGCTGGAGCGACGGCGCATGCGCGATAGCGAGCAGGGAGGGTGATGCGTGATCTGGCCACCTGACACTGTTGGAACGAATCCCGCGAACGTTGGTCGAGTAGCGGGTTGAGGGCAGCCCAATCCCATGAGGTCATGCGCTTCCAGCGTATCGAGACCAGCCGAACTTTACCTGCTCCCGGCGGATCCGCGATCCGCCGGGTTTGCGCCCACAACGCCGCCGGTTCACGGAACCGGCTTGAGCAGTGAGTGAAGACCGATTTAGGCCGACGTGAACTAACTACCTGACACTCTTGCAACGAATCCAGTCGAACGTTGGTCGAGTAGCGGGTTGAGGGCAGCCCAATCACATGAGGTCATGCGCTTCCAGCGTATCGAGACCAGCCAGCGGGTCTCGATACGGTTCTGGCGGCTACTCTCGGCCCATGTAAGCCCCTTGCGCGCTGCGGGGATCGCTGGCAGACGCCGCCAGAACCTACTCGACCCACGCACACAGCGCGCTCGCATGTGGCGGCTGCTGCCGGAGCACGTGCGCAGCACTCGACCCACGCACACGGCGCACTCACATGTGGCGGCTGCTGCCGGAGCACGTGCGCAGCACTCGACCCACGGGCACGGCGCGCTCACAGAAACGGTTGGGTAGCTGGATGCGTGATGAATCCAGAGAAACGTGTGCTGGGCCTCACGCCCAATCAGCCGGTGCCGAACTGGCGGTCGCCGGCGTCGCCCAGGCCAGGGACGATGTAGCCGATGTTGTTGAGGCATTCGTCCACGGCCGCCACGTGGATGGGCACATCAGGGTGGGCGCTGCTCAGCCGCTCGATCCCCTCGGGCGCGGCGATCAGGCCGACGAATTTGATGCGCTGCGCGCCCCAGCGCTTGAGGATGTCTACCGTGGCCACGGCGGATCCGCCCGTCGCCAGCATGGGATCGAGGATCAGGCAGACATGCACGGTGGGGGCGACGGGCAGCTTGTTGTAGTACTCCACCGGCCGCAGGGTGCGTTCATCGCGGTAGAGGCCGATGTGCCAGACCTCGGCTGAGGGCATCATCTCCCAGATGCCTTCGACCATGCCCAGGCCGGCGCGCAGGATCGGCACCAGCCCGATGGGATCGCGCAGATCGTAGCCCTGGGCAGCGGCCAGCGGCGTTTGGACCGAAACCGGCTCCACGGAGAGGTCCTGGGTTGCCTCGTAGGCCAGCAATATGGCCATTTCACGCACCAGCGCCCGGAACTTCTTGGGCTCCGTCTCCCGATCGCGCAGCAGGGTGAGCTTGTGTTGAATCAGCGGGTGATTCGAGACATGGACATCAGGCACGGGTGGGCCTCCAATGTTTGCGGAGAGTCGCCGGGCGCTGGCGGCTGAAAGCGCAGCCAGCCAGCGCCCGACTCGGGTCATTCTTCCATGTAGCGCAGCGCGGCCTTCTTGGCGATCCGCTCCACCTCGCGCTGGCAGTCCAGGCAGAGGGTGGCATCGGGTCGCACCTCCAGCCGGGCGGGATCGATGGGATTCTCGCAGCGTTCGCAGATGCCGTAACTTCCCTTTTCGATGGCGCGCAGGGCTGAGTTGACCGATTCCAGTTTGCGTTCCATGACGGTCAACAGCGCCAGATTCTTCTCACGTTCAGCCAGGTCAGGGTCGCCTTCGTCGGCGTCCGCATCCACCTCACCCAGAAGCCATTCCCTGAGATGTTCGATGTCATCCAGGATGGCGATGCGCTCGGCGGTCAGAGTCTTCAATTCAGTTTCGGTTTTCTTTGCTCGCATAAGATTGGCCCCGCATCCTTTCCGTGTGGTAATGCTCGTTTCTCCAGTTTCAGGGCGAGAGGGGGTCTGACGACACATGGAATGACCTCTCGCGGCGCCGTAAACCGGTTCTACGAATTCGTTGGCCGTTTATACCACAGGTCTCATGCTGGAGTCAATGATCTGGATCATATTTTCACAGATGGGCTGGCTCGGTCGGGAGACCGGCCAGAGCGGTGGGCTGGCTCGGTCAGGAGACCGGCCAGAGCGGCGGGGCTGGCTCGGTCAGGAGACCGGCCAGAGCGGCGGGGCTGGCTCGGTCAGGAGACCGGCCAGAGCGGCGGGCTGGCTCGGTCAGGAGACCGGCCAGAGCGGTGGGCTGGCTCGGTCAGGAGACCGGCCAGAGCGGCGGATCATATTTTCACAGATGGGCTGGCTCGGTCAGGAGACCGGCCAGAGCGGCGGGCTGGCTCGGTCAGGAGACCGGCCAGAGCGGTGGGGCTGCCCAGGCCAGCAGCGCCTCATCGGCGCCGAAGCGACCGACCAACTGCAAACCCAGCGGCAGGCCATTGTCAGCCGCGCCGGCCGGCAGGGTCAGCGCCGGCAGCCCGGCGTGGGTCCAGGGCAGGTTCATGGCCGGGTCGCCGGTGGCATGCAAGCCGGCCGGCGCCGGGCCGCACGCGGCCGGGCAAACCCACAGGTCGATCCCCGCGGCGTCCATGGCGGCCTCCAGCTCGGCGCGCAGCCGGGCGATGTTGGCCCGGCCGGCCGCCAGCTCCTCGGCCGGCACGGTACGGCCGATCTCGATGACCTCCATGGTGCGCGGCCGGTAGAGCCCGCGGTGCTGCACACTCATGGCGGCGTGTTCCTGGGCCAGCTCGGCAAAGACCAGCCGCCGGTGCAGCGCAGTGAGCGCCGCGATATCGGCCAGAACGGGGACCTCCTGCACCGCCACGCCGGCCGCGGCCAGACGTCCCAGTTGCTGCCAGAAGGCGCGCAGCGCGGCCGGCTCTGCCTGCTCCAGGTAGGGGCCAACCGGCACGCCCAGCACAGGCCGGCTGGCGGCCGCGGGCAGGCCGCGCCAGTCGCGGCAGAGGGCCGCGGCCGCCAGCGTCATACCGGCCATGTCCTGCGTGAAGAGGCCAACTTGATCGAGGGTCGGGGAGAAATAGACCAGGCCGGCGGAGTCGACGCGGCCCAGGCTGGGCTTGAAGCCGATCACGCCGCAGAAGGCGGCCGGCCGAATGATGGAGCCGATGGTCTGCGTGCCCAGGGCCAGCGGCGCCAGCCCGGCCGCCACGGCCGCGGCCGAGCCGCTGCTGGAGCCGCCAGGGGTATGATCCAGGGCGTGCGGGTTGCCCGTGGGGCCGGGCTCGAAATAGGCGAACTCGGTGGTGACGGCCTTGCCCAGCACCAGCGCGCCGGCCGCCCGCAGCCGCGCGACGCTGGCGGCCTCTGGCCCGGCGAACAGCTCCGCTGGCAGGGCCGATCCGGCGCGGGTGGCAAAGCCGTCGACGCGGAAGATGTCCTTGACGGCCAGCAGCGCGCCGAAGAGCGCCGGCCGGTCGGCCGGCGTGGGGTAGAGGGCCAGCAGCGCATCGGCCGCCCGCTGCAGCCGGTCGCGGCGGCCCGGCTCTGGCAACAGCGCCTGCACCTGCCCATCGACCTGTTCGATGCGGTCGCAGGCGGCGTCGATGGCGGCGTGCAGGTCAAGCTGGCCGCTGCGCAGAGCAGCCACGGTCTGGCCCAGGGGGGCGGAATGGAGCAGGGAGGTGGTCATGGGGCTTTCTCGCTTGTCGGTGAGATGCGTGGCAGCGCCACGGGGCCATCATGCCATCAAAACGGCTGGCCGCCAAACTGCCCGGATGCAATTGTCGCTTTGGCGCGTCTGGGTACAATGCCATATGATCTGATGTCTCACGCCAAGCCGCAAAGCCCGCCAAGGGCAGAAGATACTGAGATGAATGCACCGCTGACCCACCCCTTGATCCTTGCCTCCAGCTCGCCCCGCCGTCAGGAGCTTCTGACGCGCCTGGGCGTGCGCTTCGAGGTCGCCTCGGCTGACATCGACGAGAGCCAGCGGCCAGGTGAGCCGCCGGTTGCCCTGGTGCAGCGGCTGGCCCAGGAGAAGGCGCTGGCCGTGGCCGCGCGCCGGCCCGGGCGCGCTGTGCTGGCCGCCGACACCATCGTGGTGCTGGAGGAAGAGGTGCTGGGCAAGCCGGTGGACGCGTTCGAGGCTGCGGCCATGTTGCGACGTCTGCGCGGCCGGTCGCACACCGTCTGGAGCGCGCTCTATGCCTGGCAGCCGGCCACGGCCAGCGCCGCGGCCGCGCTCAACCGCTCCGATGTGTGGATGCGCGCCTACAGCGACGACGAGATCGCGGCCTATGTGGCCAGCGGCGACCCGCTGGACAAGGCCGGCGCCTATGCCATCCAGCATCCCGCCTTTGCGCCGGTCGAGCGCATCGAGGGCTGCCACAGCGGGGTGATGGGCCTTCCCTTGGGCGACGTGGTGCAGGCGCTGCGGGCGATCGGGGTCGCCGTCCCCGGCCAGGCGGCCAGCGCCTGCCGGCCGCAGATCGGCCGCTGTTGCCAGGCCTTGCAAGATTGACGGCGGGGGCAGAGCATGTTACACTCCGCTCTCCCAAGCCACGGACGGTGTTGCGCCTGACCCAGACCGTGGATGAACCCAACAGGCTCGGCGCTGTGCCAAGACCGACCTGAGCGACTCCTTTCAGCAGGCATCTTCGACACGATCAGACAGAGAGGTGAACCCATGAACCGAGAATATCAACGCTGGTACAGCCCAAACCTGGGTCGCGACATGGAGCTGATGGTCTACGGCTACAGCGGCGCGCGCGTCATCGTCTTTCCCACCTCGCAGGGACGCTTTTTCGACTGGGAAAACCAGGGCATGGTCGACTCCATGGCCGATTCCATCCAGCGCGGCGACATCCAGCTCTACTGCGTGGACAGCGTCGACGCCGAGAGCTGGTATGCGCGCTGGAAGTGGCCGGGCGACCGGGCCTGGCGTCAGACGCAGTACGACAACTACATCAGCCGCGAGGTGATCCCTTTCACCCAGCGCAACCCCAACCCCTTCCTGATCGTGCTGGGCGCCAGCTTCGGCGCCTATCAGGCCGTCAACTTCGCCTTTCGCCACCCCGACCTGGTGGGCCGCGTGCTGGCCATGAACGGCCTGTACGACATCAGCGACTGGACCGACGGGCACCACGACGACAACGTCTACTTCAACAACCCGGTGGAGTTCGTCAAGAACGAACATGACCCTGGCCGGCTGGAACAGATGCGCCACATGGACATCATTCTGACCACCAGCGAGACCGAGCCGCTGCGCGGGGCCACCGAATATTTCTCGCAGATCCTGTGGGACAAGAACATCTGGCACGCGCTGCGCATCTGGAACGGCTGGGCCCACGACTGGCCCTACTGGAAGCAGATGATCAACCTGTACCTGTCCGGAGGGAACTGACCTCTTT
>Ga0209200_1001638_pt1 | contig 22146 bp, 22 predicted proteins | sample AD_UKC033_MetaG_FD_184406 | JGI IMG/M metagenome (GOLD analysis project Ga0209200, IMG submission 184406) | Active sludge microbial communities of municipal wastewater-treating anaerobic digesters from USA - AD_UKC033_MetaG (SPAdes) (version 2) | ecosystem: Engineered > Bioreactor > Anaerobic >... | reverse complement strand
CCTCTAATTTCCTCATCGATCTGTCCTCGCAAGGTCTGTTCCATGACGGTGTTGAAAAGCGCAGAAAAGACGAAAATCAGTATGATGTAGATAAAGATGCCGTAGAAGACACGTTTCAACATGTATTTCCAGAACATATTCCACCTCAATAATGAAAGCGGCACCCTTTCGGGTACCGCTCTGCAGACATCAGTAAACTATGGTGGAAGTGACGGACGATGCCGGCACCGCACCTTCGAGTGAAGCGATTGCCAGAACGTTGTATGAGCCAGGTTCGAGATCTTCGATAGCTTCAGCGTTTATTACAGCTTCGAAAAGTCCCGGTTCGATCAAGATGGCGTCGAAAGTCATCTCTTTATCCGGAGTTATAAGTGTCACGACAACGCTTCCCCTGGATGCCTTGGATACCTCTTCAGATGGATAGGCAACCTCTGCGACTACTACCTTGACAGTCGTATCTATTCCCTTCATAATTATGGCCGGTACGTCTATAGAGTCGATTGAAAGCCTTACGGTTTTCAACATTTCCTTCCAGTAGTACGGTTCATATGGATAGGAAGGATCTCTAAAGGCCCTGCATTCCGCATAGTTCGCAGTTGGGTCGTATTTTGAAAGGTAGTATGGTCCATTGCTTATATACGCATGTCCATACTTGTCTATGAAGTCGATTGCGGCCTGGTATCTTGACTGAGCCTCTTCGACAGTTATCAGGCCCTTAAGAGAGTTAGGAACATGTCCCTTTTCTATTAGCTCGACGAGTTTCGCTTTTATGTCTTTCACGTGGTTCGGTACAAGGACATCGATCTGAGTGACAGCGGGATCGTTCCTGAAGGCATAGACCGTTCCAGATTGGCTGCCGTTGGCAACGATTTCCGCGAGGGCCTCGTATATTTCCCAGGAGACTATTACAAATGGCTGTCTGTGGACTCCAAGGAAAGGTGCTCCCCACTGTGCGGTTCTGTCGACGCTTGCAGGGAAGTTGTAATCGAAGTAGGTAGTGATTGTCCCGTCATCGTTTACAATATATCCCTTTATCGTGTCTTGTCCGCTTCTCATGTAATTCTCGTACGAAGCTTCGTAGTACTTGTCATTCTCCCCGTCTCTCGATATCCATTCATCAATGAATGCGAAGGCGTAGAGATAGTCGTTGACTGTTATGGGCTGGCCCTGGTGCATGTTGCCTCCGAGGAGGGTATATGTTCCCATCGACATTGACTTGACGCCCGGGCCGACTTCCTTCCACTGCTTGGTCTTGCTGTCGAATCTTATCGCATTTTCGGGAACGTCTATTGTACCTACGACGTCACCTTCCGAGTTTCGCTCGACCTTCGTGACTATGTCGTCATGTGTCCAGTTAACTCTGTAAGGGGTATTTATAGCAGACGCCGGGCTCTCAAAAGAGCTGGGATCAGAGAGAATCGTTACGACATTTGCACTGTACGTGTCTGAGATTCCGTCAGGTCCTACAGGATCCCAGTTGGACATGAAGAGAGCTCCAACGGATGAGTACTGTGTGACAAAAAGCACCTTGTCATCGGTGACGGCCGTTTTGAGTGACCAGTCATTAACTCCGTCTCCGAGTCCGTATGCGAATCTGTCGAGAAGCCTCGCCGAATTGGCCGTATAGAAGCCGTCCTGATAGCAGACATAAATTCTAACTGCGTCTTTAAGTCCCATCTCCAGAGCCGTAAGAGAAAGGTCCCAGTACTCCTCTTCAGTTAAGAAGTTTCCTGTGTAGGCCCTATCTATGAGATCGTCCAGCTTTTCGTTTCTGAAATTCCAGAACCCTTCTGTCCCACGGCCGGGCATGTAGGATCCACCGGAAGCATACATCTGGCGTACTATGTGTTCCCAGAAGGCTCTTGTGGCGCCTGCGCTCCATGCTTCGGTGTAGAGGTTCCAGATCAGGTCTGCAGGATCGCTACCATAAGCTGTGTTGCTAGCTTTGGATCTTTCCCAGACCAGTCTGTCCACTGTTACCCCGGCCTTTTCAAGTTGAAGGGAGACGTATTCGGCCATCTTGACTCTAACGTTGGGGTCATCAGCCCTAATAACGAATTTAACCGTCAATGGCTCATTATCGAAATACCATTTGCCGTTACTGTTTACCAGTCTACCCTGATTCTCAGGAATCTTTGCGGCATCCTCAAGAGCTTTCTTCATAGCTTCGAGAGCTCTTGTCTCGTTGCCTTCAAAGCTTAACCCAAGTTTGTTTGCGACCAGACCGTATCTGTAGGTACCGGGTTGACCGGGGGTTGCCATAGACAACATCGGTCCTCCAGCGCCTCCAAGTATCTCGTCAACTATGTACTGCCTGTTGATCAAGTCGTTGAGAGCATACCTGAATTCGTTTATCGCCATTACGTTGAAGAAGTCCTTTCCGTCTACATTTGCGAAGTAAGGAGCTTCGTTCGGATATGGGTTTACGAAAAGAGCATAGGTTAGCGCTGGAACAGAGTAGATATCCATTTTGTCTCGTGTTGCCTTATCCATCCCCATTAACGTAGGACCGGAGACGCCTTCCATGAAAATGTCGGTGAGTCCTTCGGCAACGTCTCTGAGACCGAGTTCTTGAGACATCTTAACGTTGAAGTAGATGACGTCGGAGATTGGTCCCTTCTCGGTTGCAAAAACACCGCCACAGAGAACAATCATCGATGCGAGAAGGATCACGGTAAGTCTCTTACTCAATTTCTTTCGCCCCCTTTTTCATTTAGTTCTGTGCCTTTGCACAGAATATTCAGTTGTATATCAGTAAGAAATTTTCATTATAATCGCATAATTATAATTCTGGACAGAACTATAGTGCAAAAAGTAATCGATAATTTAATTACTTCGATAAAAAGAAAAAGATTATCAAAGCATTACGAAGTCTAACACAATAATTCCAAGAATGTCAAGCTATTTGCTTCAATAATTAATGGAAAAATAATTAATTAGTTGTAGTGATTGATTATTTCAATATGAATTAGCGTGCAAATCAATAAATTAAACTAACCAAAACCAAATTATCGATATAGTTCGGCAAGGTAATGAATAATTCCAACAATGGATTTTAATTCTTAAGGCAAATTTTTCAATAGTGAGGGCGGAAATAAAGAGCTGAATCAAAGGAGATCATTACTACGAAGAAACCATTCTATCTCTTTTTCGTATTTCGCTGGATCGGTAACAAGGGCCATCGCATGGCCAGCATCGGGAACTATAAGTAGATGTTTGTTTGATTGTCTTTCACTGTACATCTTTTCGCTCATAAAGGTAGGGACGTAGTGGTCTTCTCCACCGTGAGCAAACATGATAGGAATGGAAGTCTCTCTTACTGATCTGATCGGGCTGACTTCCTTGAGATCGGCTCCAGTCATTATCCTAGCGAAGAGACGGGCGAGCCAGATGAATGGAACTCTTGGCAGATGAAAGTCCTCTCTCAACCTTATCGAGAGCAATTCTTCGAGGTCCGAAAAACCACAGTCGGCGACGCAGAAGTCGATCTCATCATCTAGAGAAAGATACTGAATTGCGATTGCGGCACCCATCGATTCCCCATGCAGACCTATTCTGGTCTTCTTGCCCAGTCTATCCAGGACCCAGTTTTTCACCGCAGCAAGATCATGTTTCTCGTAATAGCCCAGAGTCGTATTCGTGCCTCCGCTCTTTCCGTGATTTCTGTGGTCATATACGATGATGTTAAAGCCTAGCTTGTGAAAAATTTTCGCGTACTTTATGGAACCGAACAGCGAATAAGTGATACCGTGGCAGATAATTACAGCTCTTTCGGAATTGTCGTTCGGAATGAGTAACCCGTGAAGTTTGTATCCATACGGAGAATCAATCCAGACCTCCTCCTTTTCGATCTTTTCGAACCACTCCGGATCCATTCTGCCGTTTTCGACTTCGATGCGGTAGGTCTCTTCGTACGGGATTTGCCGCGGTTTCGTGACCTTGTTGGCAAAAACGGCACCGACGATGCCCAGAAATCCTACAACGATCAGCACCAATATTATCACTGTCATTTTTCTCCTCCAGTAGGAATTACCTTTTTTCAAAGTCCATGAACCCGTGTTCCATGGATGGCCGTTCAGTAACCCTCTCGATGTTTCCTCCGGAAAGCTTTATCGAAATCGATCCCTTCTCGATCTTCGCAAGGAATACATTTAGCTGTGCTTTGCTGCCCTGAGCTACTACTCTCACCGAGCCATCGTCGAGGTTCTCTACATAACCAGTAATCTCATGTCTCGTAGCCAGACGCCTTATGAAGTTTCTCATGCCGACCTTCTGAACTCTTCCCTGAATAATTATCTCGACGGTTCTCAAACTGTGATTTCTCCCCTTGTGATTTAGAATATCATGTATAAAACAATTTTATCAGCAGAAAGTGTACTTGATCACTTTAAGAAAGCAGTAGTGGTTTTCATTAATCAAGGAAGTGTACTTTCTTGTTGCTCTTTCTAAGACTGGTTGTTGTCCTGAAGTTTCCGGTCATCAGAGTACGTCGACGATTACTTTTCAATCAAGATACTCTTCAAGAGATTTCTGCTGGATATGATCTATAGAGGAGGGACAGAATGATAGTTATAGAGAAAATGAGGTCAGATGAGTTTAGCGTATATCTGAGAAAACTTGTTGAAAACTACGCGGTAGAGAATGTGAAATCCGGAAGATGGGAAGAGAAAAGCGCACTAGAAAAATCGAAGAGAGAGGTCGATTCATTGCTGACTGACGGACTGAACACAGAGAACCACGAACTGCTGAATCTTAAGGAAAAGGATACAGGCAAGAAGATCGGCTGTGTCTGGCTACATATCTTCCCGGGAATGGAGAAGAAGGGATTCATCTATGATTTCGTAATCGATGAGGCATTCAGGGGAAAAAGCTACGGGAAAGAGAGCTTGAAGGCGCTTGAGGAATATGCTTCAAAACTAGGAGTGGAAGACCTTTCGCTCCATGTTTTCGCACATAACACCGTGGCGGTTGCTCTATATAGGAAGATGGGGTATGAAGTTACCAGCTTGAATATGGCAAAGCATATAGGGGGGAAATAAAAAAGAGAGGAAACTTCCTCTCTTTTCTGGCAGGCGAGGAGGGCCTCGAACCCCCGACCTACGATTTTGGAGACCGTCGCTCTGCCAATTGAGCTACTCGCCTACAAAGACGATTATAGCGGAATCGATACTCCTTTTCAAGAGGAGAGGATAATTGCCAGCACGATCGAAATTAGAAATAGAACGAGATAGGAAGAGAGAGCCGAATCGATCCTCTCGAAATAAACCGGCAGAGGTCTGAGAAACTTGCGGAGCAGAAGATATGCGGCTACTCCCGCAATAACGGCAAATAATGATTCGAACATATATATTTCGAAACCGATAATCCCGTGTACGATTATCACTCCGGACAAAATGGAGTAAGCCGCAACGGTATTCGCGGCAGGCCGCGAGGAAGATTTTCCGGGTTTGAGAAAGATGAATTTCGAGAAGCTCATGGCCGTTCCAGCAGAAGCAATGAGGAGCAGGATCTTTAATGAGGGACAACAAGCGCCGTGTATAATGATCTCCTTCGTCACACATCCGGATGTCATTGGAAATCCCGCGATTGCGAGCGAACCGATCAACAGAAAAGCGTACTCGACCCTCGTGATCTTCCCCGACCACTTTGTATACTCCTTTGTACCGAGTCTTTCCGAAATATTTCCGACGACCAGAAAAAGGAGCGTTTTGAATATTGCATGGCTGAAGCCGTGCCAGGCAGAGGACTTGTCACAATTCACAAGCATGAATCCAACTTGAGAGATAGTGTGATATGCTAGCAACCTCTTGGCGTTCTTTGAATTGACTGCGAATACGACGCCGACAATTGCGCTTACGATTCCTATGAACATATAGGTATCTCTCATCCAGCCGAAAGAGGAATAGGTTATGAACCTTATCGATAAATAGACATCAAGTTTGACAATGAGACCGGATAGTATTGGAGACACTTCGATTGGCGCATTGGAATGAGCATCCGGAAGCCACATTGAGAAAAAGAAAAGACCGGACTTGACGGCCAGCCCCCCAAAGATTAGAACTGTTGCGATAGTCGAAACCTGTTCGAGACTATCCATCGCAAATGAACCCGTTTCCATATAGACGATTCCGATTCCTAGTAGATAAAAGTTCAGACCTAGTGAAGAGAGGAGCAAATACTTTAGACTTGCCCAGGCCTGACGGGGCTTCTTCTCGTAGGAAACTAGGATAAAGGAAATTATCGATGCGAGTTCAACGGTTACGAAAATACTGAAAAGGTCTCTCGAAAGGAATATTGAATTTAGAGTTCCGTAAAGTATGAGGATCAAGGCATAGAAAAAACCGTCATAACCCTTCTTGATAGAATTCAAGATCACCGCGAGCATAACGATAAAAGTCGATAGCAGAAAGGGGATTGCTAATTCATCTATGGCAAGTCCGATTCCAAGTGAACCCCAGTTCCCTATGTCTATCGAAGCGTTGTCAAAGATAACAAATGGAAGGACGCTTCCACCGACTAAAGCCGTAACAATGGCAATGATCAGGCTGACGTTCTTTCTCTTCTTCAATACGAGGCAGATAACGCCACCGAGAACGGGCAGGAAGACTAATGCTATCATTTTTCCTCCCTCTCGAAAATCATTTCGATAGTCTCGACATTCATGGTGTGATACTTGTTGTAAATTATGATTGCAAATACGAGCGAAAGACAGAGCAATGCAAATGAAATTACGATTCCGGTGATTATTACTGCCTGGGGAATGGGGTCTGCATAGTTTGCATTAGAGAAGTCACCGCTGATTATGGGGGGAATTATCCCTCCTCTGGCCGAAATTCCGGTATACATAAGATTTACGGAGGTCTCTACTATACCAAGGGACAAGATTTTCTTTATTATGTTTTTCGAGAGAATCATGCCCACTGCGCCGACCAGCATTCCAATTATCGAGAAATAGATTACGAGAATTCCCGTCATAATGTTCCCCGTCTGTCTATGAACTCGCTGGACATCTTCCAGGCGCCCGCATATACTTTGATTCCTATCAGTATATTCATCATAGGTATTAGTCCACCGCTGAAAACCGAACCGAATCCAGCCTCAGATAACATTTGTGCGTGAGCCTCCGGAAAGATCATGATGAAACATGAAAACGCAAAAATAAGAATAAGGCTTACGTTCTCCAGTATGTTTACCTTGAAGATCTCATAATGAAGACTCGCTCTCCTGAAACTCGAAGTGAGTCCATAAGTGACAACGCCCGTTGCGAGAACTACTCCACCAACAAATCCTCCACCGGGGCTTATGTGACCGTTTATCACAACATATAGGAAGAGCGTTATGGACAGTGCAGCCAGTCCACCGCTGTAAACAGTAACCGTTCCGAATACCTGCTGACCCTCGTCGCTATTAACGGGAAGCGAAGTAAAAAGGCTTGCAACACCAAGTGCAGTTATCGTGAAGACTATTATCTCGAAAATAGTGTCATAGAGTCTTGTTTCAAGATAAACGCTTGTGACTAAATTGGGCACGTTTACTCGATTCACTATTTCTTCGATCGGCTCTGGAATACTGCCGAACGGATCAAAAGAAAAAAGAACGATCATGAAGATGGCTATCAGAGCTATGATTCCCGCGATCCTCACAGATACCGCCCCACAATCTCCTCAATGTTTCCCGAAGATTTTATGAACTCCAGTCCTTCAAGGATATCCTTTTCGAGATCAGGTGAATTCGTCGAAACGACAAAGACATAGCTGCTCTTTCTCAGAAACTCAGGCGTTGGAGAAAGGGAGTTTCTGCTCAAGTGCTTCAGTCTCACAAAATCGATTTCCTCTCCATTGCACAGGAAGATCGAAGTTTCCAAATAGGGAATGCCCTTCGTCCTGCCGGCAACATCGTCTTCTGTAAGCGCTCCGCAAATCAAATCTATATCATGGTTTTCTATCGCTATCAATGCCTCTTCCTTGCTGGAAAACTTCACAGGTTCGAGATGATAACCCTCTTTCTCATCGACAAGCTGGATTATCTCCCACTCCAGACCCCTGAATCCAGAGGGTGTCTCTTCAATCATCGACGGTACCTCGACAATGCCGAGACGAACACGGCGCTGCTTCTTGAGCGCCATTATGTAAACGATCAGAACAAGGGCCACCCCGACCGAAAATTGAGTCATGGCAACATCCGGTGCTCCAATTATCATCATTATTATGGCTGACAGCGAACCGACAATCCCAAACCAGATTACGCTTTGGAAATTGGTTTTCGATGAAAGGACTATTATCGCACTGACAATATATAAAGAGCTGATTGCGACTATGACAAAGCTCATTTCTCTCTTCCCCCTGAGTTTATGAAAGCTCTTGCAATGACGTGTGTCACGAGAGGTCCCGTAACCATTAGAGCAACTATGAACGCGAGCATTTCGATTATCGTCAGGAGACCGAAGAAAAACGCCGAGATTACTAGGAATATCAGTCCAACCGTATCGGCTACGGTCAGGAAATGAAGTGTACCAATTATCGTGTGTGCAAAAACCGCCCTGAGAGTACCGGCAACAACGAAGAAAAGCCCAGGGATCAGAATTATGTAGGCGATTATTTCCATCATCTGCGCACTCCCATATAATAAGCTGCGATAATCGTCCCGCTTGTGTTGAGTATAAGGAACAGAAGAGCAACACTCGAGACGAAATCGACGCTTGTTACCATCTCAATGAAAATTATACCTATTAGAAGTCTTGTGGAGATAGCAGAATAAGCCACAAGAAGCCTCCAGGGATTACTGCCTGCGGCGAACCACACAAGCATTACAATGGAGGAGATAGTTGCAGCCATGGTGATGTAAAAAGTCACTTCTTCACCTCATGAATCAGCAATCCTTCCCTGTCTTTCGAGATGACTATTTCCTCAGGGGTCATCGTTATAGAGATGATCTTGCCAAACTCCACAATTCTGTTTTCCGGAGATTTCTCACTCCTGACCGTGAAGATGGGTCTGGAAAAGATAAGTCTGAACGCTTGAAATACGGCTATTGGCAAGGCAAGAATAATCTTGAAAGCCGTGGAAAAAACGGGGCCGGAACGAATGAGTCTAGATGATATATATTGAGGAAGAACGGAAACTAACAGTCCCGAAACTACTGAGGCCAGAGTGAATCTGCCAAAAAAAGTGATCCACAAAAAGAAAGAGATTGTGAAAATCATCTAGTCCCACCTCAGAGGTTTCGCCCTGTAGCCTTCATTCGACTCGAAGTGCTGCATCCAACCGGTGAGGCCAAACGCATCTATCACGTTCAGTGCGTGATCGTACTCTTCTTCCGAAATTCTTCTCGATAGCTCATAGTATTCTCTCGCCCTGTAAACAGGTCGATACTGTGACATAAGCGATATGGGAACGGACGAAGATAATTCAAAAGCAACAAACTCCGCCATTTCTTCAGTGCCTGCTATTCCTTCAGGTAGAACAAGATGTCTGACGATAACTCCCCGCATGTTTTCTTCTCTGAAAGAGCCCGTTTGCCTGAACATCTCCTTAACTGCCTTCTTTGTGACAGTCCAGTAATCGGGAACAAGGGAGTATTTCTTTCCAACCTCATCGTCGGTGTATCTTATGTCTGTGAGGTATATGTCCGCGATTCCATCGAGAAGCCGCAGTGTACTCACTTCTTCATAGCCGCTTGTGTTAAACACTACCGGAAGGGAAAAGCCCTCCTTAAGAGCAAGTTCGTAAGCTTTGAGAAAGCCATACAGATTTGGAGTTGGAGTGACGAGATCGATGCAAGCGGCCCCTTCCTCCTGAATCTTCATAAAGTGTCGTGATAGCTCTTCAAAAGAAAAGACCTTGCCTGAATTCTTCTGACTGAAGGCGAAGTTTTGACAGTAGAGACAGCTCATTGAACAGCCACTGAAAAAGATCGCACCTGCACCGCCTTCCTTCACCAAAGGCGGTTCTTCCCCGAAGTGGAGAACAGTCGCCGAGACTCTTGGTTCGATTTTTTGCATGCAGAAACCAGGGACCTCGAACCTGTTTATACGACACTTCTTGGGGCACAGGTCACACGAGTGCAGCCTTTCACGAGTGTTTTCTATTGCTTTTTGCACTTTGACAAGTCTTTCTGCGTTTGAATCCATTTAATCCATTCCTTTTCTTCACTCTTGAGAGTTGACGTAAGACCGTCAGCTGAGATTAGTCACGCAAATTCGAGTCTATGGTAACTGGGATTGCGTTTGGACTATGGAAGAGAAAAGGAACACTTCGGGCAAGTTCGCCTAACCATCAACCCATAACGCACAACCAATCTAACATAGTCCTGAGAGTCTTACATTCCGTAATCTGAACTTGTTTCAGCATTGCGCTTCTAAAAACCGCTGTACGCTGGTGAAAAACACGTTGTCCGTCAACGGTTCACCGTCCTCCGAGAAGATCAAAACCAGATTCCGAAACAAGTTCGGGATGACAGAGTGAGGGGCTTCCTGCCGAGAGCCGATGCCGGAATAACTTTCTCAGTTACAGCAAAACCCTGGATTCCTGAATTGATGAGCCGGTTCTCTTCACGAGACCCCATACCCTGTAATCGATACCCTGCCCTTCTCGTCATCTGAACTTGTTTCAGCATCCAGTTCCTTTTCGCCGGCGAATACCGCTCAACGACACATAGTTCTCTTGGTCTTCCGACCTCCTACCACCAACTTTGAACCTCGTCTGCTTTTATTCATGCAACTTATCCTCTGCGCTTTAAAGCGTTCAGCGTATCTTAAAAAGCGGTTAACGGCTCTTCTCGGAAAACGGTGAACCGCTCAACGGAGAACAAGTTTTCTTTCTCTTCAGACCTCCCAACCACCAACCCTAACCTGTTTTTTTGTTTTTCTTGCTTACAACTCACAGCTTGCAACTTGGAACTGATCCTTTGCTCTTCCTAGCCCCAACCTCTGACCCCGAACCACGTTTCCATTCATTCTTCGTCGGGATAGAAGGTTATCTTCGCTCCCAGTGTTCTCAATTTCTCCTGAAACCTCTCATACCCTCTGAAGAGATGGGTAACGTTGTTAATTATTGTTTCTCCATCGGCCGCCAGTCCTGCTATCACAAGTGCAGCGCCGGCTCTTATGTCAGGGGCCACGACCTCTGCTCCGCTGAGTTTATCGACGCCGCATATGTTAGCGTGGCTACTCGATACTTTGATTCTTGCTCCCATTCGATTTAGTTCATCTACGTATCCAAATCTGTTTTCAAAGACGTTCTCTTCTATAACGGATGTGCCTTCCACCGTTGCTAGCACGGCAGTTATTATCGGCTGGAGGTCAGTAGGAAATCCAGGGTATGGTTCCGACGATATTCTTACCGGCTTCAGCGGTCCCTTCCAGAAGGCGTGTAAATAGTCTTGGCCTTTCTCTATACCTGCTCCCATCTCCTCAAGAATACTCAGGAGAGAAATCAGGTGGTCCGACCTTGTTCCGTGAATCTTCACGTCGCCTTTGGTGGCTATTGTTCCAAGGAGATAAGTGCCCGTTTCAATTCTGTCGGGAATAACCGAGTATTCCGATCCATGGAGATTTCTAACTCCGGTAATCTTTATGGTAGGTGTCGAGGCACCGGCAATCTGTGCGCCACACGCATTAAGGAAGTTCTGGAGATCCGATATTTCAGGCTCGCGGGCTGCATTCTCAATCGTTATCTTGCTTCCCTCCATTAGAGCCGCCGTGGTCATGAGCTGCTCGGTTGCACCAACACTGGGAAAGGGGAGCGCATAGACAATCTCTTTTTCAAAACTGTTGGGAATGACAGCCATGACGTCTCCATGTTCCTCCGTTATTCTGAAACCAAAGGCCTCGAGACCCTTCAGATGAAAGTCGACGGGACGCTGACCGATGTTGCAGCCACCGGGTTTTCCTACCTTTGCCCACCCGCAAATCATTGCAAGAGGGCCAATTATGTTGAATGAGGCCCTCATTTTCTTTACAAGCTCATACGGGACGTTTCCCACTAGTATTTCCCCTGGCATTACCGTTACCGTCTCATTTTCGAAAGAGACTGTCTTTCCAATCTGCTGAAGTATGGAAATCATTGTTTGAACATCGCGCAGTTCAGGGACATTTTTTATCACTACCGGTTCTTCGATCATGACAGTCGCTGCCAGAATAGGCAAAACTGAATTCTTGGAGCCGCTTGCCTTTATCTCGCCTTTGAGACTTGTGTTTCCCATAACAACGAGCTGGCTCATAATAACCCTCCAATCATTTTATCGTGTAAAAAAGACTTGACCGCACTATTATTTTATCAGAGGAAGAGGTTGCAAGAATGTCCATAGAATTCAGAGACTTTATTGACTCATTGCCTTTTTGTACATGCGAAGCCGTATTCTAAGCTCTGCAACTTCACCTGTACGATCGGGTTTCAACTCTCCCGCGCTTGACAGATCAGGTTCGCTCTGGCTGAACAGTAATCCTTCCTCCGATATTGACATCTCTTGAGGAAGAAATGGTGAGACCGGTTACAAGTCTTCTTCTGAGAATCCTCGCAAAGTATCTTCTTATGAACAGTTTGCAGTCTTTTTTGAAGATATCCAGGTCGGACTTCTCCCAAATACTTCCCAACGATCTTTTCTGCTCTCAAGTTCATCGCTGGCTGAAACCAAAATGATTGGGCTTAGTCCCAGAAGTTTTTCGATCACCATTCTGGTGAAGATGGAAGTTGCTTTGCTGCCATCATTGCTATTGGTAAGGACAGCCGAAAGGTTTAGATCGAGAAGTACTGCCAGCAAGGAAATCTGACCGTTGACCCGGCACCCATGCTGCAGGACTTTGACGCCTTCAATCTCCTTGACGAACCATCCTAGAGCAACTCTGGAGGCCGGAGAAGCATCGATTCTTCCCGTGGTCAAGGCCTCAAATGAGTCTTGACTTATGATTCCAGTCTTATGGGGGACGATTCAGCAAAGTAAAATGCAGAATACTTAAGCAAATTCTCGGCGTTGGTAACGATTCCACCTGCCGGATGCATAGCTCTCTTTATATGCCAAGGTTGTCAACGGATATCTTCTCCTTCTCGACATGATGGCCGGCGGCAAACCGTTCGGTAATGATCTATTCGGGAGAGAAACGGATCTTATCGAGATCGAGAGGTTTTGAAACCAATTCATTGATGGCTTCTTCGAAGGGCTTTCCGGTAATCGCTTCGATGACTCTGCTTGCGACATGAAACCGGAATTGCAGTACGAAATAATCATTTCCGGGGGGATTGATCTGTGGAAGTGTCAATGTGATCTTAACCATGTTTCCCATAACATTTTTGCCAAAACGGAAATCCTTGAAGTAATCTCCTTTTCCCGATAATTGAATAAGAAGATGTTTCATTGTCAATCTCTTCTCGGTCTCTCCGTCCGAGAGCTTGAAGTTCGGTAAGTAATCAAGTAATGGTCTTTCAAGATCAACTCTGCCGCGGTCTGCCAATCTCATTACTGCCAGAGCGACGAACGTCTTTGTTATAGAGCTAATCTGGAAGAAATTGTCCTCATTCACTTTCAGTGGATTGCTGAGGTTCGTAACGCCATAAGAGGCAGTGTCGACAGTTTCTCCGAAGCAAATTCTACATGACAGGCCCGGTATCTTTCTTATGCAACAACCTCTTCCTGTTTGGTCGCCATATTGACAAAGCCGTTTCTCAAAGATTCATGAACACCTTCCTTAGGCATTATATCCGAAGTGTGTTTAAGGGAGACTAATCTCTGGAATTACCGTTTAGTCTAATATAGAATTGTAGTGAGGTGACGAAAATGGCAAAGTTGAATCTGTCGGACCTGCTAATACCGATGAGTAAAAGGGTTAAGTTCGAAGAAAAAATAGGGCTCGTTCTTTCGGGGGGAGGAGCGCGTGGCGCTTATCAGATCGGAGTATGGAAGGCCTTGAAAGACTGTGGGATCGAAATTGGGGGAGTTTACGGAACCTCCGTTGGCGCGATAAATTCCATGGCAGTAGCCATGGACAATTTCGAAGATGCAAGGCAACTGTGGCTGAAAATCGATTTTGACAAAGTTGTGAAAAACGGCCCCGACGGAAACCTAATCGAAAAAGCCCTCGCTGCCTTGAAGAGCCGTGGTTTCGATCCTGCACCTCTGAGAGAGAACTTTGGTCGACTTCTTAAAGAAGAATTAGTACGAAAGGCGAAAATCGATGTTGGAATCGTCACCTATTCTCTTAGCAATATGGAACCCAAGGAGCTATTCCTAGACGATATTCCAGAAGGAAAGTTAGAAGATTATATACTTGCCAGCGCAAATCATCCGGTCTTCAAGAGAGAAGAGATCGGTTCAGAGAAATTCATCGATGGAGGAATATACAGGAATATCCCTGTAAACATGGCTCTTAGCAGAGGCTTCAAAGAGATTATCATTGTGGATCTCGGTCCCAAGAGAATAAGGGATGTGCTTACCCTCACTTCGCTTAAGAGATTGGAGGAAGTAAAGTATCTGGTTATCAAGCCCCGCGAGTTCTATGGAGACGTTCTCGATTTCGACCCTGAAATAGCTAGAAACTTCATGAGAGAAGGATATCTTAATTGTCTAGATGACTTGGGATATTTGAACGGCGAGGAGTACTTCGTCTTTGCCAGTCACGATACAATTGCACGGGCTCTGTTTTCTCTTTCTAAGAAGAAGAAAGAGGAGGCCAGGGCGATCTTTGCAGTTGAACCGTGGCAGAGCGAATCTACTCACCATTTCTATTACGGCCAGCTCATGCCGGTTCTTCAGGATCACTTTGGTATCTTCAATCCTGTTGAAACATGGGTACGACTGCTAGAAGACCTTGCACGTTATCTTGAACTGGAGAGGCTTGATCTTTATTCTCTCTACAGCTTAACAAAGGAGATTCTCTCAAGTCGTAACGTTGGAGTTGAAGGAAGAAACTACAACGATGTTTCCTGTGAAAGCATACTGAACTTCCTTGAATTTCTCGTGAAAAACTCGGATCTAGAAAGTCTTGAAGACCGTGAATTCAGTCTGTTTCGGGAAGGGTTCTTGTCATTGACCGATCTCAATGACTAGATGAAAAGGGTCCGGCAGAACCGGACCTCACTAGCTTAAGGATTTAGATCTAGTAGTTCTCAACGAAAAGTTCGAAGTAAGCCTTTGGGTGTTTACAAGCCGGACACTGCTCCGGAGCTTCCTTAGCTTCGAGAATGTAGCCGCAATTTCCGCACTTCCAAAGGACTTTTTCTTCTCTTTTGAATACCTTACCGGTTTCGACGTTTTCCAGCAGTTTTAGATAACGGGCCTCGTGTCTGCTCTCTACTTTTGCTATTTGTCTGAAGCTATTAGCGACATCCAAGAAGCCTTCCTTTTCTGCGACATCAGCGAAGGTCGGGTAGAGTTTGGTCCATTCCTCGTTTTCTCCAGCAGCGGCCGCCTTTAGGTTTTCTCTTGTTCCTCGTAGATCCACTGGATAGTCGGCATCGACATGTACCATAACGGGTAATTCATCTTTCATACCGTCAATAATGTGTTTGAAAAAGACTTCCGCATGTTCCTTCTCGTTGTCGGCGGTTTCCTTGAAGATTGCCGATATCTGTTCAAAGCCTTCTTTCTTCGCCACAGATGCATAGAAAGTGTACCTGTTTCTAGCCTGTGATTCACCGGCAAATGCCTTCATAAGGTTTTCAACAGTCTCTGAGCCTTTGAGATTCACAATTTCACCCCCGAATATTGGATGAGGTACCGAGTATTGATAGTTGATTGATGACCTGACGAAGAGCTTTTTCAAAACAATTATAGTACAGATTTGATTACAATCACGAATTTCTCTAAAAATGATGAGTTAAAGGTTTCTGCCTATATCTGGCTATTCCGATTTCTTGTCTTTGTTATTCAGGCTTTCATTAAATTCCTTAGAGGAGTCGATCCCGAAGTTCTCGTCTTCGACATTGCCAGAGGGTTCTACATGGACATGGACATCGTAGACATTTTTGTGATCTTCTTTTATAGAGGCCTCGACTTTTTTTGCAAGAGAATGTGCCTTCTTTACCGACATATCCGGGTCTACTTCAATATCTAGATCTACGAGGTACTTATAACCCATTTTTCTCACTCTAACTTTATGAGGATTTTGAACACCCTGAACCCTTTCTATCGAATCGAAAACTACCCTGTAAATGTCGTCTCCAGGTTTGAGCCCGTCCATGAGTTCGTAATTGGTCTCCCAAAAGACCTCTATGGAGGTCTTGATTACCAGAGCAGATACAGCCAACCCTACGATCGAATCCACTATCTGCAGGCCAGTAATTCCCACGAAGATCGAGCCTCCCAGAACAGATAGCGAGATGACGATGTCCAGTTTCATGTTCGTTGCATCAGCTATGAAGACCGATGAATCAATCTTCTTTCCTATTCCCAGCTTATAACGATATAGAAAATACTTCGCAGCAGAGGAGATGGCTGCCACTAAAATTACCAGAGCGATATTCTCAACAGAGGATCCGCCGCTGAAGAGCTTCTGAATGGAACTAACGGCCAGTTGTGCTCCGGCAAAGAAAATAACCATGGATACGATTTTTGAGGCAACGGCGTCTGCCCTTTCGTGACCGTACGGGTGCTGCGCATCAGGCGGCTTGTTTGATACGGATGTAGAGATCCAGGTGATAACCGATGTCAAAATATCCGTAGTCGAATCTACTCCGTCGGCCAAAATAGCCATACTTCCGGTGAAGAAACCGGTAAGAACCTTCAGCACCGCGAGCGCTGCATTTCCGGTCACCCCTATTATTGAGCCTCTTCTTGAAAGCGCCACTCTGTCCTCGGTCATTTAGTCACCTCGATTGCGCTCGAGAAACCTCCAAGGTATCTCTTGCCACGATACCTACTTAAAGAGCCGTTGATGATCTGAAGACTAGAAACGTCTTCTAAAGCGACACGCTTTTTCCCGAGATTGTGATAAATGAACGCGTTCCGGCTTTCACCAACGACTCTTAAGATTACCAGGTTTTCTCTTCGTCTCAAACCTCTTATAGTTGCCAACCTCAGCCAGGAGTTGTTCTTCCTGAATTCAAGTATAGCCCTGATTCTCTCGAAGTAGCTTCCATCTACAGCTTTTTGTGCTTCCAGAGACCTACCGCTGTGAGGATGATTCTTCCCGAGCGCTTTCCATTCGGTTTGACCGGGACCGTAGCCATTCTCGAACCACAGGAAGGGCTCAAGTTGCTCTTCGTTGAAATACGCATTATAGACCCCTTCCATTCCAAGTTCTTCGCCATAATAGAAGAAGGGCACTCCGGGAAGAGACAACAATACTGACATTGCAAGCAGAGAGAGCTCTTTGTCACCATCCATGGCCGAAACTAGACGACTCATGTCATGATTTGTTAGGAAAATTCCAGACTCATAGCTACGCTTCGATCTGAAATATCTATTGAGATCAGTCCTCAAAGACTTCACTAGGAGTTCTGGGTCTCTTGTCGCAACGGAAGTTTTCAAGTCCTCGGCAAGGGGAAAATTGAATCCAATTCCAAAGATAGTGGAGTACAGGTCTACTATTTGCGCATCGTCCCATACTTCACTCACAAATATCGAATTTGGAGAAATCGATCTGCAGTGTGCCGTCATCTCCTTCCAGAAAGCGATGTTTCTGCTGTGCTGGTATTCGCAGATGCCTTTTTCAAGAGAAAAATCGAAAATGTGCTTTGCAGCATCGAATCGGAATCCATCGAATCCTACGGATAACCAGAATGTAAGGACCTCCTTCATCTGCTGCCACAGGGAAGAAGACTCATAATTGAGATCGGGACTTCCAGGTCCGAACAATGTGTAGACCCACTGTCCCGAGTAGTTTGTCCATACCTGCTCTCCATCCCAATGTCTTCTAGCCTTCAGCCACTGTTCGTCTTTCAGAAAAAGATACCAGTCTCTGTATGGTTTTTCTCCATCCAAGGCCTTCAAGAACCATTCATGATTTGGAGAGGTGTGATTCATCGGAAGATCCAGTATGACTTTCAAATCTAGTTTGTGTGCTGATGCCAGAAAGTTTCTTAAATCCTTCAGGGTTCCATAGATTGGGTTGACACTGAAGAAATCGATGACACTGTAGCCATGGTAAGATGGCGAATGAAGAATCGGCAAAAGCCAGATTCCTTCAATACCTAAATCCGCAAGATAGTCGAGCTTCCGCTCGGCTCCGATAAAATCACCAATTCCATCGCCATTGCCGTCACAGAATGATCTCAGATAGAGTTCGTAAAACACTCGAATCCCTCCCGAATTAGTCGGCCGAGTAATTGGACTGACTTGCGAGAACCATTGTTTCCCTTTGAATCATAGATCTTACCATAGTTATAGGACAGTGCATTGTGTTAAAATCTTCTCTGTTCCGGGAGGTGTGGCTAGATGCTGATAAAGGAAATTCTGAGTAAAGGTGAACAGATGAATGCAAGCGACATACACTTAACCTCAGGTGAAAACGTCATATACAGGGTCGACGGTGAGTTGATTCAAGACAAACTGTTGACCGACGAAATAATGATGAAGAAGATAACGACAGAACTTCAAGAGATATCTGAGATTAAGTTACAGGATTCGGAAAGTAAGGAGATTGACTTTTCTTTTGGGTTCAGCTCTTTAAGGATAAGAGGAAACTACTTCTATTCAAATAAGCTTCCCGTAGTCGCTCTGAGGTTAATCCCGAAAACAATCAAGACTCTTGAAGATCTGGGTTATCCGCCGTTGTTCAAGGAATTCTGTAAACCAGATAAGGGCCTCGTACTTGTTGCAGGACCGACCGGAAGTGGAAAATCGACTACTCTTGCCGCAATGCTTGAAAACATCAACAGAACGAGACATGTTCATTTGATCACCATAGAAGATCCGGTAGAATACGTATTCGAACCAAAAAATGCCCTGATCCATCAGAGGGAACTCGGATCGGATACGAAATCGTTCTATAATGGACTGAAATATGCATTGAGGCAGGACCCCGATGTCATTCTAGTTGGAGAGATGAGAGATAGCGAAACTATGGAACTTGCTATGACTGCTGCTGAGACAGGCCATCTTGTATTCTCGACAATCCACACAAATTCCGCCGCCACTACACCTGAAAGAATCGTAGGAGTCTTTCCGCCTCACCAGCAGAACCAGGTAGCTATGCAGCTTGCCAACACTCTGCTGGCCGTTATATACCAAAGATTGCTCAGGAGAAGGGACGGCAAAGGAAGAATCGCGGTTCTCGAGATAATGGTGGTGAACCAGGCTATAAGAAATCTTATAAGGGAGCAGAAATTCCACCAAATAGAATCGATGATGCAGGCCGGGATAAAGTATGGAATGGTCACCTTTGATGATGCGTTGATGGATGTTTTCAAAAAGGGAATAATCGACAAGGACCAGCTTCAGGATTACGCAAGGGATCCCAATGCAATGCTCAGGAGGGCCTTCTAATGGATTTAGGCAAGATAATGGAAGTCTTCAGGGAGAGATTCAAGGAGGTCGAGAAGGAACTCTCAAAACCCGAAGTTGCTTCAGACCCGGACAAGCTCATGGAATACGGGAAGAAACATGCAGAGCTCTCTGAGATCATTAATCTTTACAGCGAAATAGACTCGATGAAGGGCGAACTTGAGGAATGGCATGAAATGAAGGCTACCGCAGAAGAGAACGAACAGGAAGTGATCGCGAATACAATATCCGATCTCGAGAACAGAATCGCAAGAAAGGAGCTTAATCTAAAGGGACTTCTCGTCCCCGATCTAGCAGATGAGAGGAATATTATTATTGAGATAAGGGCCGGTACAGGTGGAGAAGAGGCTGCATTGTTCGCTGCCGATCTCTTCCGAATGTACACCAGATATGCGGAACGAAACAACTGGAAATCAGAGATAATCGATTCAAATGAGACGGATATCGGTGGATTCAAGGAAGTCATCTTTCAGATAAGAGGCAGAAGCGTATTCAGTAAACTGAAGTATGAAAGCGGAGTTCACAGAGTCCAGAGAGTGCCGACGACTGAATCGGGGGGAAGAATCCACACGTCTACTGCGACGGTAGCGGTGCTTCCAGAAGTAAGCGAAACAGAGATCAAAATCGACCCTGCCGATCTCAGAATCGATACGTATCGCTCTTCAGGCGCCGGTGGCCAGCACGTAAACAAGACCGATTCCGCCGTAAGGATAGTCCATGAGCCTACAGGGATAGTAGTTGCTGTGCAGAAAGAGAGATCTCAGCATCAGAATAAAGCTAGAGCGCTCGAGATTCTACGTGCAAGGCTGTATGAAATGTACAGTTCTAAAGCAGAGAATGAGATTACTGAGGCAAGAAGGACGCAGATCGGTACCGGTGAACGAAGCGAAAAGATAAGAACTTACAACTTCCCTCAAAACAGGGTAACTGATCACAGGATAAATTTTACAAGCTACAGACTTCTTTATGTGATGGACGGAGATCTCGACGAGCTAGTGACGGAACTTTCCGCTGCAGATATAAACAAGCGGCTGGAATTACTTCACAAGAAACTGATCGGTTAAAACGACTTCAGTTCCAATGGAGAATCGAATGAAAAGCAGAAAGCCTTTAAAGACAAATGCCACTAGAATCCTGGACGGGCTTGGGATTGAATACGAGATTCTAGAATACGAAGTCGACGAACACGATCTGAGTGCCGAGAACGTTGCATCGAAGCTGGGCTTGTCACCTTCGCGAACCGTGAAAACTATTGTCTTGAAGGGTGACAGAAGCGGGGTTTTTGTCTGTTGTCTCGGCGGTCATAGAGAGATCGATATGAAGAAGCTTCCAGAGATCACGGGTGACGGGAATATCGAGACGGTTCCTTCAGAAAGTCTCCTGACGCTTACAGGATATGTCAGGGGAGGAGTTTCGCCTCTCGGGATGAAGAAGAGCTTCAAGATTCTCGTTGATAAAGGAGTTTTGAATGAAGAAAGGATATCCGTGAGTGCTGGCAAACGAGGTCTTCAGATCTGGTTGAGACCGACTGACCTTGTCTGCGCAACTAATGCCAGTGTTGTCTCCTTTTCCAAAGAAAAGCATCAGACGTTGTAATGGTATCCGAACAATGCTTCTTCAAATCTTGAAAAGTATTACAAGGACCGAAACCAAACCAAAGAAAAGCGCCAACAACAACAAAACAGTAGTAATTTCCAAATCATTTCTCTCCCTTCGGATTTCTGTCAATCAATTCTACAATTTCGCAGGTGCTCACAGAAGGGGTTAAGATTGATCTGTTTTGCAAGTACTGAAAGGCATTGTAAAATTGAATACAAAGGACGGTGATAAAATGTATATCCGCTCTGGTGATCCGGTGAGAACAATAATAAAAATTGTCGGTGGAATAGTGTATGTTGTTGGAATAGGTTTGATAATATTCAGTTTTGCCAGTTTCTTTCTTGCTCCTTACTTGAGTCTGGTCTTCGGTGGCGTGATTGTGTTTCTGGTATTGGGTTTCATTGCGACGACACTGGGGAGAATGCTTCTTGCAATGGCGAAGACAAAGAGCTTCTCCGGCCCCGTAAGTGAACAGGAACCGGTTAGCGGTCGAGAACTTAAGGAAGATATGACCTATGACTACACATTTGTCTCAGACAGAGAAGCGAGAATTGAGAAGACCAAGAGCAAGAGTTATTCCAGATGTCCCGAATGCGGTGCGGAGAATGAGGACAATGCAACCAAATGCTCGAACTGCGGCGCTTCTCTTGTAGGTTACAAGAAATGCAGTCTTTGCTACATGCTGAATAAGAAAGAGAATCGCTTCTGCAAGAACTGCGGACACGATTTCACGCTTGACTGAGTTAAGAGAGCAAGTCACACTGTCGGGCATAAGAGCCGTCATTTGAGAAAACGGTTCTTCGTTCTGACGCTACGCGTCCAGGTTCTTGGTTCTTCGTCAGGGATTCCGTCCACCGAGAGGATCAAAACCAGATCCCGAAACAAGTTCGGGATGACAGTGTATGAAGATTTCGAAACGTCGCATCCCGTCATTCTGAACTCCATTCAGAATCTCTCGTTTTTTCGCTTTGACCAAGAACGAAGATGTTTTATTTGGAGGACGGTTAACCGTCCAACGGAGAACCGGTTTCACTTCGCTCTTTCCGACCACTAACCTCCTACCACCAACCACGGTTCCTGAAAAAACCCAGATCCTGAACAGGAGCGCTTCAG
>Ga0209200_1001631_pt1 | contig 22200 bp, 20 predicted proteins | sample AD_UKC033_MetaG_FD_184406 | JGI IMG/M metagenome (GOLD analysis project Ga0209200, IMG submission 184406) | Active sludge microbial communities of municipal wastewater-treating anaerobic digesters from USA - AD_UKC033_MetaG (SPAdes) (version 2) | ecosystem: Engineered > Bioreactor > Anaerobic >... | reverse complement strand
TTGGGTGAAACGGAGAGCCGGTCGCAGCCTTTTTCAAAGGCCTTCTCCCAAAGGATCTGTTCGGTTTGCAGGCTGATGCATTGAAGATTGTGCACCGTACTGATATAAATGCACTGGGTGGCCAGGCTGACGGCAATGCCCTTGACATTGGAGGGTTTGCCATCGGGAGCCAGGCCCCTGGTGGGGATGCGCTTGACAAGTTTATGGTCTTTATCGATATCGTAAACCAGCAAGCCATGCCCCCCGTATTCCAGATAGTTACGGATCCCCGGTACCGCCACGTACAAATAGCGGTGCGGATCACGGAATTCATGGACGGGGCGTTCAGCCGCAGGAACCGGATGAATGGCATAAAAAGCCAGCCACCAGAGGTAAAATAAAATCATGATATTCAAAGGTAAGGAACTGGATGTAGAATTGTTGAATTGCGGAATTTTAGGGAACCGCACTCAACCTCAACCTTAACCTTAACCTCAACCTCAACCTCAACCTCAGCCTCAACCTCAGCCTCAACCTCCTCAGCCTCCATTTACAATCTCAATCATTTTCCTTAATATAGGCCCTCTTTTTACCTCATTTACTGAATTTGCACAATCGATTGAATATGCATTCATCAAAACACCGCCGTGATTTCCTTAAGCAGGCCGCTGCATTATCCTCTTTCTTTATCCTGCCGCGCCATGTCCTGGGGCGGGGTTTCCTGGCTCCCAGCGATGTCATCCAGCTTGGTTTTCTCGGGGCAGGCAAACAATCGGAAACCCTGATGAAACGATTCCTGGATACCAAGCAGGCCCGCATCCTGGCCATTGCGGATCCTCATAGGCTTAAATTGGATCGATTCCTGGGATGGCATCAAAAGCAGTATGCCGAAGCAGAAGCCTTGAAGGATCAGGCTTCCAATGAAGTACAGACTTATGAAAATTACCTCGAAGTGCTGCACCGGAAAGATATCGACGCCGTAGCGATCATCACCCCGGACCACTGGCATGCGGTCATGGCTATTCAGGCAGCCCGGGTGGGCAAGGATATTTATGGGGAAAAACCCCTGTCCCTTACTGTAAAAGAGGGAAGGGCCATGGTCGATGCCGTAAGAAAAAACAACCGGGTGTTCCAGACCGGGAGCATGCAACGATCCTGGCCAAATTTCAGGAAGGCCTGTGAACTGGTGCGCAACGGGTATATCGGCACCATTAAAGAAGTGCAGGTCAATATTGGGAATCCACCGAAAGCGGTCGATTTTGAGTCCGAACCCTTACCCGACCATCTCAACTGGCCCCTCTGGCTAGGACCAAACGATGCCCATATTTATCACCATTTTCTCGCGCCGCGCCTGGAAGACACCTTCTGGGCCAAATGGAGGGATTATATTCCCTTCGGGGGCGGGGGCATGACGGACTGGGGAGCCCATATGTTTGACATCGCCCAATGGGCGCTGGATATGGACGGATCGGGCCCCGTCAGGGTGATTCCGCCGACTACCCTGCCGGAAAGCGGGGAAATCCGCGGCCTGGAATACCATTATGAAAACGGGGTGATCATGAAACATTTTAATTTCGGTATAAACAATGCCGTCCGCTTTATAGGTACGACCGGCCAGATCGACATCAGCAGGCAGGTTTTTAACGTCCCCGAAAAATTAAAAGACCTTGAATTAAAAGGTTCGGACCTCAAATTGCCGGCTCCGGAAAATCATTATATCGATTTCTTCCAATCCATGCGGACCCGCTCCAAACCGATCTGCGATGTGGAAATCGGTCACCGCACCGCCACGGTCTGCAATATCGGAAACATCGCTTACCAGCTGCGCAGGCCTCTGGAATGGAACCCGAAAAAAGAGCTGTTTAAAAAAGACAAGGAGGCCAATGCCCTGCTTACCCGGAAACATTGGGAGCAATATGCGGGCCTTAAGAACGCCTGATCAAAAAACCTATTCAAACCAGCATGAAGCCATCCATATCCAAAGATCTAAGCGACTCTTTTATTCTCACCGGACAACAACTGCTCTTTTTTAAGTAATTTACCGTCTCTTCGCTTAAGCAGGTCCTAAGCGAAGAGACGGTAAATTATATGAATGAGGTGATCTCCTCCGAGGTCCGGCGCCTCAATACCCAGCACCTTCCCATGGAAGAGCGGGACACCTACGGAAAGGCCTTTCTTCAGATCATGAACCTCTGGACCCAGTCCCCTTTGGTTAAGGAGATTGTTTTCAGCAAAAAACTGGCCGGTCTTGCAACAGCCCTGTTGGGTACGCGTGGAGTAAAACTATACCACGACCAGGCCTTGTACAAAGAACCCGGTGGCGGACATACGCCCTGGCATGCAGACCAATATTACTGGCCCCTGGATACCGACCGTTGCGTGACGGTGTGGATCCCCCTTCAGGCTACCCCACTGGACATGGGCCCCCTGGAATTCAGCGCCGGCAGCCAGAACCTGACCACCGGGCGGAATAAAAAAATCAGCGATGAAAGCCAGGCCCTCCTGGAAAGCACCTTAAAGGAAGAAGGATTTCCCCATATCATCGAGCCTTTTGACCTGGGAGAAGTCAGTTATCACCTCGGCTGGCTTTTCCACCGGGCCGGGGCCAACCGGACCGATAAAATGCGCAGTGTAATGACCATCATCTACATGGACAAGGACATGAAATTGAAGTCCCCCGAAAATGAAAACCAGGAACTGGATTGGAAGACCTGGTGCCCGGGAGCAAAGCCAGGGGAGGTGATTGAGACGGAGTTGAATCCGGAGTTGAATTAATTAAGGAATTAAAGGGGAAGGGATAAAGCATTTTCATCGATTAGAATAGGTCTATTTTTTCGGGATTTAGAGCATTATTTGTTCTAATATCCCTTTAGGGATTTCATGTGGGTAGCAATTTTGAATGCTCATATTGCGTCCCGTACGGGACGCAACAACCACGTATCCACATTTCTACCCACATGCTTTGCCTAAAGGCAAATTATTGAAAACTGGTTTTATTTTCTCTAAAGCGAATTTTCAGGTCATTTAGTGCCGACTTGCCGGGTTGATTAAATTATTCAGGTAATTTTATTCAAAATTATTATGGCGAACACGTACACCCAAATTCATTTGCATTTGGTTTTTGCAGTTCAAAACCGGGATGGTTGTATTGGAAAAGAATGGAAGGAAGAATTATACAGGTATATAACCGGTATTATTCAAAATCATGGTCATAAGGTATTGGCCATAAATGGAATGTCAGATCATGTACAAATTCTGATCGGAATGAGACCTACCCAATCCTTGTCGGACCTCATGCAGGATATCAAGGGTGATTCTTCAAAATGGATTAACCAAAAAGATTTTTTAAAATCCTGGTTTTCCTGGCAAAGTGGCTACGGGGCATTTTCCCTTGACAAAGCAAGGGTGGGTACGATCATTGAATACATTAAAAACCAGGAGCTACATCATCTAAAAAAATCCTTCAGGGAAGAATATCTTGATTTATTAAAAGAATTTGGGGTTGAATTTGATATAAGATTAGTATTTCATGAGATGGAAGAAGTATAATAAAATTAAAATGTACATAGGGCTAAAAGACAATAAAAGGTAGGTTTAAGAATCCTTTTTATTGCAGACTTCGAAGATGTGTTCTGTTTTTTCTCCCGGTTTTTATTGTAATTTATCCTACTGCCCACTGGCCTCTCGCAAAGCCTCGGACCTCTGACGAACTTGCTAACTTGCTAACTGATTAACCAGCCAACTACCTACTCTATCTCCTTCTCCTCCTTCGCATTCCGGATCGCCGTACCGATGCGATCAAAAAAAGCAGCGGTAGGTTTTTCACAGATATATACTTGTACGCCATGCTGACGGGAAAGGGGCATCTCCAATTGACCCTCAAGTGTGATTTTTCCAAAAAAACCGGGCATATCATCCCCCAATTCATCGTTGACATAAACCAGGGTATGGAAATCGGGCGGCAAGGAATCCGGCAGCCAATACCGGTAGTTGTCGCTGAAACTGAGAACTTGTTCAATCCCGTATTTTTTTCCGAAATATTCGATCCCTCCGGCCAATCCGTAATTTTCGGCATAAATGGCGGCATTCGATTTGTCCGGTATTTGAGCCCAGGCCTTTCCCGCAAGGTCTGCGATTTCCTGCCAGCCCATCATATCCGCAAAATCCTGGGGTAGTGCATAATACCGGCCGTCTTCCCACCTCAGCAAGCCGTCCAGGCCGGGATAGCCTGCCAGTTTTTTCAGGTAGGAGGCCTCCTTTTCAGGTTTAAACACAGGCAGGATGGCGGGCATCGTGACCAATCCCAGGACCAGCATAAAGATCACAAGAACCGGGCGGAGCCAGGCCCTGCCATGGCGCGTTTGTTCTTCAAGAAAAGCGGCACCGGCGGCCAGCAGGACGGGATAAGCACCCAGGGAATAATAACTTTTGGCCTTAAATAACAAGAGGACGGCCAGGACGGTCAAAAACATCCATCCGAAGATTCTCCAGGATACCGCTTCCCTGCGCCATAATAAAAAATACAAACCGGCCAGCCAGACCGGCAAAGCGGGCATAAAAAACATGATCTGGTCTGAAAAAAAACCGCTGAGCGATACATGTACAAATTGAGTCGCGGCCAGTTCACCCAGGTGCCGGAAAACCGGAAACTGATGCCGGTACTGCCACAGGAGGTTGGGGAGCACAATCAACAGGCCCAGCAGGATGGAATAATAAAGGACCGGTTTTGTAAAAAGTTTTCGGTGCCGGGACAGGAGCAAACCGGGCAGGAGGGCAAACAGGAAGATGAGCACGGAATATTTATTCAAAAAGCCCAGGGCCGCAAAGCCGGCAAAAAACAGGATCCACCGGTCCCGGCCCGTATTGATGTATTTAAGGAAAAGCCAGCATAGAAGGGTCCAGTAAAAAAGGTCGAAGACCACCGGCATAAACAACATGGCCGGCCTCAGCAGGGCGCCACACAGCAAACCGGCCAGGCCAATCAGGAGGGTACTGAAAATGCCTTTGGAAGGAGGATTGCCGGCGGGCTGCATTTCACGGGCCATCAAGGCGGTAAGCAATACCGTGGCTGAACAGAATAAAGTGGAAATCAAACGCACCGCCTCCACGGACCCGCCCAGGACAGCGGAGGAAAACCAGGCCCAGAAACCAATCCCAGGAGGCACCGAAGCATATCCCCAGTCGAGGTGACGACCGAGGGCGAGATACAATAATTCATCCCGGTGGAAGGACCACGTCCCATTCACCCGGAGATGCAGCAGCAGTTTGAGGAGAAGAAAAAACCCGAGCCAATAGATCCAGGAAACCTTTTTCATATTTATGGTTAAAATAGATATTATGGTCGGAAAAATCGAAAAGGTTCCTTGCCCGGCTATTTAGTCAGGGCGTGGTCTAACCAGGCTTCGATCCTGGGGAGATAATTCACCAGGATATAATAGGACGCATATAGAACAGCGATCAGGGCGACTAGAAGCATCAGGTTTTGTTTCCGGACCGCCATTTTTTTAGCGTGGTAATATTCGTTATAGCCTCCCCGGAAACGCCTGGACAAACGAGTTTTCATGCCCTCGATGCTGTCCTCCTGCATCGCTTTGATTTCCTTGAGCCGCTGTTCCCTGGCCTCTTTCACCGGGTCCCAATAACGGGTCCTCATGGTGAAAGGGATTGGTTTGATCTGTTTGAATTTTATCAGGCCCATGCTGTAATTTCAAAGATAAGGGAATCGGTATAAAAACGGGCTGGGGTTTTTGGGAATTACTCTTTTTGATATATATTTAAATATTCATCTTTCCTCAAGCGTTTTGCCGGGCGAAGCAGTCATGAATCAAAGTGCCGTTCTGCCGCATTCATGACCGAGGGGTCGGACACCTTCTAAAACATTGCCCTATGAAATCTTCTGTTGGTATCGTGTTTCTTCTTCTGTTTTTACATCTTCTCATTTCCTCCTGTGATTCCCTGAAAAAACCAGGCAGCCGGGGAAAAATACCGGAAGTCAGGGACGAGGTCCCCAATGGGGGTGCCGATGCCGTCTATTCCATGTTCATCCACACCGCCATCCCTGATACCCTGGCATGCGGTACAGAATATTATATAACGGTGAAGGCCAATGATATTTTCATCGAGTGTGAAAACTACAATTACGGTTATCTGTACCTGGAGGCCCGGCGCTTGGCCAATGCAAGGATCAACGAACTGACCTGTAATTTAACGGCCTGCCCTTTTGTTCACTCCAATATTGTTTTTCACAGTGGAAAGTGCGTCAATGGATTTGCCCAGGTCGAACTCCGGGTCGTCGTCCACTGTCTCAGGCCCAATGAATTACCTGCCGATGGATTGGAAGAATTGGTGACTCCCAGGATGGACACGGCATTCCTGGACAGCTTGCCGGTGCCTTTCGAGGTCCGGCCTCATGAGGACTTGTTTTTACAGATTAAGTCCGATCAAGCCGGCAAACCCTGCCCCAAAGAATATATCTACCGGATCAACCTGATCGATGATGTGATTTCCTGCCAGACGGTCGGAAACTATGGTCCTTACCTGGAAAGGGCGAGAAATGAAGCGACCAAAATCTGGCTGGCCACCCGTTGTGGCCCGGACTGCTCGAGGAGACCCTGGGAAGAACTGGGGGCCAGCTGGACCTGTGAGCAGAATAATGTGAAAATTGAATATTGGTTTATAGTGCCATGTAAAAAGTAAAATTCCTGGCGTAGTAACCACCGGCGAGTGCATAGGGCATTTACCCTTGGATTTTAGCCTGAATGGCCTGTGATGATGGTTTGAATATTATTTAATCTCCTTAAACAATGTGTAAAGGGTCTGGCCGGGTCCGCTAGCAGCCATGGCCGGATTCCTCCGGAATCCAATAAGCCTTTATGTATTTGAATATCATTTGTTTATAAGGCGCTTGAACAGTCCAAACTACCACCCGGGTATTTAAATGCGAAATCAAGTAGGTTAAAATTTTAATAGAGGGGTTTTACGGCAAACGTTTTTTAAGTTAATCTTTTGCAAACGAAAGCGGGTAAAATAAAACCGGAAAGTCGGCATATCGCCAATATATATCTTTAACTTTGCAGTCTCCAACCCGGGCTAATGAGTGACTCGATCAAACACGAATGCGGCCTCGCCGTCCTTCGACTCAAAAAACCACTCGAATATTACCATGAAAAGTATGGTACGGCCCTGTATGGCCTTTACCGGTTACAGCTTCTCATGCAGAAGATGCGCAACCGGGGACAGGATGGGGCAGGCCTCGTAACCATCAAGCTGGATGCCGAACCCGGAAAAAGATACATCAGCCGGAAAAGAAGCAACAGCGTCAACTACCTGACCGACCTTTTCCATGACGTGTTCAACAATTTCCGGGGACTTAAACCCTCCCTGCTCGACGATCCGCATTGGCTCAAGGAAAACATGCCCTATACCGGTGAACTGCTCATGGGCCATCTTCGTTACGGCACCCATGGAGCCAATACCATCGAAACGGTTCATCCCTTTCTGCGTCAAAACAACTGGATCAGCCGCAACCTGGTGCTCGCAGGCAATTTCAACCTGACCAATGTGGAAGAATTGTTTGCCGAACTGATCTCTTTTGGCCAGTACCCCAAGGAAAAATCAGACACGGTGACCATCCTGGAGAAAATCGGCCATTTCCTGGACGATGAGGTGCAACGCCTGTTTAACTGGTACAAACCGGACGGGTACACCAATGAGGAGATCAACCAGTTCATTTTTGAAAATCTGGATATCCAGCGGCTGCTGAAGCGAGCCTGTAAAAAATTCGACGGGGGTTATGTCATGGGAGGCCTCATTGGTCACGGGGATGCCTTTGTAATCCGGGACCCCAACGGCATCCGGCCGGCATACTGGTATGAAGACGATGAGGTCGTAGCGATGGCATCCGAAAGGCCGGCCATCCAGACTGCGCTCACGGTATCGGTCAAATACGTCAAAGAACTTCTGCCTGGGCATGCCCTGATCATTAAAAGGAACGGCACCGTGGCGGAAGTTCCCTTTGTCGATCAACCGGCCGAACGCAAAGCCTGTTCCTTTGAGCGCATTTATTTTTCAAGGGGCACAGACCGCGATATTTATCTTGAACGGAAAAAGCTCGGAGAACAACTGGTCGAACCGGTTTTGAAATCGGTCAATTACGATTTTGAGAATACCGTTTTTTCATATGTTCCCAATACCTCGGAATCCGCTTTTTTCGGATTTATCGAAGGCTTGCAGAAAAACATCGACGACTATAAAAGAAAGAGCCTGCTCGACCATAAAGACCGGCTCACGGAACAAAAGATCAATGAGATCATGAATTGGCGGCCAAGGATAGAAAAACTGGTGGTCAAGGACGAAAAGTTGCGCACCTTTATTGCCGATGAGGAGATCCGCGCCGAGATGGTCTCTTACGTGTACGATGTGACCTACGGCATCGTCCGCAACCAGGTGGACACCCTGGTGCTGATAGACGACAGCATTGTCCGGGGTACCACCCTGCGCAACAGCATCCTGCGTAACCTGGCCCGGCTGAAACCGAAAAAAATCATCATCATCTCTTCCTGCCCGCAGATCCGGTATCCCGATTGTTATGGCATCGATATGTCCAAAATGTCGGAATTCGTTGCCTTCCAGGCGCTGGTGGAACTGTTGAAAAAAAATAAAAAAGAATACCTGCTGGAGGAGACCTACCAGAGATGCAAAATGCAGGAAAAACTGCCCAAGGAAGAAGTTGTCAATGAAGTGCAGGCGCTCTACCGCGAATTTACACCCGAAGAAATCTCCGAAGAAATCGCCCGCATTGTCAAGCCGGCCGACCTGGACGTGGAAATAGAAGTCATCTATCAAAGCCTTGAAGGCCTTCATGCGGCCTGCCCGAACCATACCGGTGACTGGTATTTCTCAGGAAATTACCCGACGCCGGGTGGCAATAAAGTCGCTAACCGCGCTTTTACCAATTATATGGAGAAGATCAATGAAAGGGCTTATGCCTGAATGAGGGTTGAGGAGTGAGGGTTGAGGAGTGAGGAGTGAGGAGTGAGGAATGTGATTCCTGACTACTGACTATTGACTATTGACTATTGACTATTGACTACTGATCCCTGATCCCTATAAATTCCATCCCCATTTGATCCCATATATCCGCCCCATTTTGCCGGTTGTTTGTACCGGATGGAAGTGGATATTCGTTTGATCTGCATTCCCAGGAAGACCAGGAGGTCGTAATTGGGGCTGAAAAACTGGGAATGAACGATATCCAGGTAGCCATCGCGGTCGAGGTCTCCAATCCAGGGGGTCGAAAAAATATTTTTCATGTTTTGGGCCTGATCGATCGGAATGATGCGCCTCCGTTTAAAATCAATAGCGATGAGCCGGTTCTGAATTTCCAGCCTGGATACGGCAGTATAACCCCTGGAGCAATCGTAAAGATTAATGCTGAGAATGGCCTCCTCGACGCCATCTCCGTTGAGGTCATATACCACGGGGGAAGAAAATCCCGCGCATCCCTGTGAATCCAGGTAAGCAATGCTTCCGTCCTTGCCATCAAGCAGGATCTGGAGGGACCCCCGGCTGTTGGGCCATTCCCCTTTGCTAACAACGGTAAACAGGTCGGGTGTTGCATCTCCGGTGAATTGGCCCACGGCAAGGCTATTGCTGGATTCTGTACCGGGGATATGCCGGTTCCATAAGGGTTCCATGGTTTTCCCATCCACGGCAAAAATCCTGCTGCTGTGGGAAATGGCGACCAGATCCAGAAATCCATCCTTGTTGAGATCGGCCAGGACCGGTGGAGCAATAAAACCATGGTGGGAGGTATCCGTCGCTACTGCACGTGCATGGACCAGGTTTTTATTCTTAAGATCTGACAAAAGCCCAATGTATAACGACCCGCTGGCTGTTTCTCCCCCTGAACCAAATACGATATACTGATTCCCGTCCGGTTGCTCGAAATAAAGGGGCGACATATAGGATTCCTGTCCATCGGGCATGGTATCGGCGGCCAGAATGGTGCCGGTGCGGCTGTCCATAAGCATCAGGACTCCTGGAAAACGGTCGGAGAAACTCTGGGGTTTGGCTGCATGGTTGCCCCCATTCTGAATGAGGAGATCCCGGAGGCCATCTCCGCTCTGATCGGGCACGAGGACGCTGTTGAAAAAATTGAATCGGGCATATTTGAGCACCGGATCGTTGGTGTCCGGCGGACTGTAATTCCAGAACGTTTCGCCCGTCCTGCCGTTCAGGGCACGCAGATAGGCCCATCTGCCTCCGATGATCACGTCCAGGGTGCTGTCGCCGTTGACATCGACCAGGGTGGCTGATCCGTACACCTGGTCCCTGGAGTCCGTATGCCAAATCATCTCCCCGGACTTTCCGTCCAGGGCGATGACCCCGTAATCCGTGGATTGATATTCGTTTTTACAGGCCCCCAGCACCAGATCGTCGGTCCCGTCTCCGTTGAGATCGGCGGCCCGGGGTGAGGACTGTGAACCGATGACCGGGAAGCCCTGGTTCCAGACGACCGTGGTTTCTTTATTCCGGCAGGAGGTCAATCCAAGGGCCACAAAAAAAAATACCCACAAACCCTGTTCGTATCGATTGCCGGACCTCATGCTGTAAAAACTTGAATCGTAAAGATAACCAGGGATTGTTTGAACGATTCTGTAATTTTCCAATACCCTTTCAACTTTTCTCCCCGGATACCCGGTCATCCTTGAATTTATATTTATTATTGCCGGAAAGTCGGCTTATGAATTCAAAACTAAAGGTATTTGTCAGCAGGAAAATTCCTTCTTTGGGTCCTGACCTCCTTCGGAAGGAAGGCTTTGAAGTGAAGATCTGGCCGGAGGAAAGACCCATGCAACAGGACGAGCTGATCCAGGAGGCCAAACAGGCCGACATTTTACTCAGCCTGGGGGAGAATAAGATCGATCCCTATTTTCTGAATGAATGCAGGCACCTGAAAATGATCTCCCAATTCGCAGTGGGTTATGACAATATCCATATCCCCGAAGCCACCCGCCTGGGCATCCCGGTAGGAAACACGCCCGATGTCCTCAGTGAAGCCACGGCAGATATCGCCTTTGGCCTGATGATCGCGGTATCCCGGAAATTCTTTTTTAATCATAAAATGATCCTTGCCGGTGGCTGGGGCTCCTTTAAACCAACTTCCCATCTGGGTCAGGAGCTGGCCGGCAAGACCCTGGGAATCTTTGGGCTGGGCTCCATTGGCATGGTCATGGCCCAACGTTGCCAAGGGGCCTTTGGAATGAAAGTCATTTATTACAACCGCACTTCCAACGAGCTGGCGGAAAAACAATTCAATGCCCGGAAAGTAAGTTTCGATGAATTGTTGGCCCAAAGTGATGTCCTGTCCGTCCACAGTGTGCTGAGCGATGAAACCCGCGGCTTGTTCGACCGGCAGGTCTTTTCAAAAATGAAACCCACGTCCATCTTCATCAATACCGCCAGGGGAGGAATACACCATGAAGAAGATCTTTACGAAGCCCTGCAAAATAAGGTGATCTGGGGAGCCGGCCTGGATGTAACCAATCCGGAGCCCATGGACAAAGACAACCCTTTGTTGCAGATGGAAAACGTGGCCATCCTCCCTCATATCGGGTCCGCTACGGTCGAAGCCCGGGATGGCATGTCGAAGCTGGCTGCGGAAAATATCATTTCATACATTAAATCGGGGGTGATCCCGCATTGCGTGAATCCGGCGGCTATTGAGTAAGCAATAGTCAATAGTCAATAGTCAAGGGTCAATGGTTAATAGTCAGTGAGCAAGTTCACAGTTCACGACTCAACCTTGCCTTGGTCAATAGGTTTTCGTCATGTCCGCATCTACGGCCAGGATCACATCGGCCTTCCCCAGGTTGCCGGGATCCAGTCTTTGGAGTGAAGTTTGGGAGACGGTGGCTATGGTAAGATATTTTAATTGGGGTTTTTCCTGGAGGAGATACCAAAGGATCCCTTCATAATTTTCCGAATGGTAACTTCCATGATAATGGATGAAAAGAGTCTCCGGATTTAGGTTTTGAAGTATAAAATGAGCCATGGTCGCGTCTTTGATGGCCTGGGCTTTGGGTAGGTTGGGTCCGCCGTGGCCGGCCATTATAGTCAGCATGTTTTTATAACCGGGGAGTTCGGCATCGTATTTGACGGGAAGCGGGGCGATCCAGGATTTTTCCAGGTCCGACAGGGTATCCAGGGCTTCAAATCCGTTTTTTGCAACCAGGGAGGCAAAACGCCGCGGGATATTGGTCCCGATAAATGGGATCTTGTTTTGTTTGGCAAAATTCACCAGCGGGGCATAATCCGTTTTATAATTGGACCAGAGCCGGGCGGTGGAATCCAGTTGTTTTGCCGTAATCGTTCCCTGAAGATAAGCTTCGAGTTCATCCTGGTTGTCCCGTTCGATCATTTCCGCTCCCAGCACCAAGGGCTGTTGTTTGCTGCAATCCCGGGTCAGCCTGAGTTGAAGCCAGTGTGCGATCGGATTATTATGTTCTTCTCCAAAAAGGACAAGGTCTTTGCCGGCCGTTCTTTTGAGAAGTTGGGCATACTTCAGTTTTTTCCCTTTCCCCGTAAACAACTGGTAAGCCGGCAGGGATTGGGAAAACATTCCGGAAATAACAACCAGGTTCATGATTACAATAATCGGGAGCTTTAATTTCATGGGGGAAAGGTATAAAATGGCTGCGAGTCATGCGTCGCGAGGTATGGACAATCCGCTAAAATCAATTTTATTTTAAAAAGAATAATTTAACCTGAAACTGGCATTGAATCCGGTTTCATCGGCATAATACCGCAGGCGGTTCAGATAATCCCGGTATGGGGTGTTGAATAAATTGTCCACCAGCAGTGAAAATTTCAACCGGGACTTCCCCACCGCGTAACTGCTGCCTCCTTCCAATGAAAACAGGGAATATCCATACGGAGGCAGCAGGAAGTCCTGTCCGGGTTCCAGCCGGTTTTGCCTGAACACGAATTTCCCGTGGGCGCCCAAATAAGTACCCGACCATCTTTTGCGATCGCCAAAAGAATAAGTCAGGTCTGATTGAAGGCTCTGGGCGGGCATGTAAACCAGGGGAAGTCCGCGGCTCTGGTCCTGGCCAATGACAAGGGAAGCCCTGGAAGTCCATTTGACACTTTTGTTCCATTCGTAGGAAACCAGCAGGTCCGATCCATAGAGGAGGGCGTGGGTTTGCATGTATTGATATACCGGAAAAGCCCCGCGGATGGTCAACCGGAATTCGTTGAGCGGTTGCAAATAGATATAATCCCAAATGGGCTGCAGGTATCCCAGGGCCTGGATAAAAAATTTATGGTTCACCGCGCCGTCAAGCCCGACGATCCATTTAAAGGACTTTTCCTGTTTAAGCCGGGGATTGCCTTCTTCCAGCCCGCTCACCCCCTGGTGCAATCCGAAGCTGTACAATTCATTTACCTCTGGGGACCTAAGGACATATCCCAGGTTGGTGGTCAGGCTGAGCACCTCATTCAATTGGTATTTTCCGCCAAAGGAAACATTGATGTTGTTGAAATTATTATTAAATCGGACGATCCTCCTGGGAAGCTCCCGGGAAATGGTAGCGGCCGCCAGATGCCTGAGGTCATAGCGGACTCCCATTTCCCACTGCCCTTTTTCGAAGCTGCGCTGATAAATCCCGAAAGCCGATCCGGTCAGGGCCTGGTAATCCGGGATCAAGGGCAGGACACCGGTACCCGGCTGATTGGTGTTATAGGCATATTGATATTGAAGACCGCTCTTGATCAGTACGCCCGGACGGGGAGTGACATGATAGATTCCTTCCACAAAATGGCTGTATTGCCTGAGGCTCAGGGCAGGCAGGTCGGAGCGCCCGCTTCGCCGGACGTCAAATTCCCTGCGTTGATTGATTTGGCCCCCGTAATGAATGGAGAGGATGTTTTTTTCGTTGATCAACCATTTGTTTTCCAGTTTGAGCAGGTGGTGAACCACTGCTTGCCGCGGGGACCCGATCCCGTATGAAAAGGCATCCCGGGTATAAAAAGGCACCGGCCGCGTGATGGCCTCTTCCAGGTCCGACAGGTTTCCGATATGCGATCCCCGGAGTATCCCGATCTCCGTATCAAACAGGCTGTAGTACAAACGGCTGGCCCAGCGGGACCCGAATTTTTTTTCGAATTGGATGCCCAGATTGTTTTCCTTTTTCCCGGTATTGGTCAAAAAATAATCCGGTGCCCGCTGGTCCCCCTGCCTTTTAAAAGTGCCGCTCAACATCCAGGCGGCCCAGGGCCGGTTTTGTTGCAAACGGGCGTTGACGGTATGCCCCCGGCCGTTGCTTTGAAAAATATAATTCAACTGGCCGTGAAGATGGGGATCTGCCTCGATGGGGTTACTTTCAGCCAGTACCACTCCTCCCAGCCCGTTTCCACCGTAGGCGAGGGAGCTCACGCCTTTCACTACCGTCAGATGATCGGTGAGAAAGGGATCGATTTCCGGGGCATGGTCGTTCCCCCATTGCTGCCCGGCCTGGACCAGGCCGTTGTTGATCATGGTGATGCGGTTGCCATGCAGCCCATGGATCACCGGTTTGGAAATGCCGCTTCCGTTCCGGATGACGGAGACTCCGGCTATTTTTTCCAGCAGGTCCGCGAGGTTTTTATTTGATTCCCTGGCGATCTCCGTTCTGGCGATCGAGTTGGCCATTTGGGTGGAATTGTCTTCCCGGGAACCGTGAACCGCGATTTCATTGAGCAGTTCTGCATGGTGATGCAGGTGAATGAATAAACTGGTATCCCGGTCCACCCGCAAATACAGGTTTTGATTCTCACACCCGATGTGGCTGATCTGCAAATGGTAAAATCCGGGACAAATGCCCTGAAACATAAATTGACCGAGGCTGTCGGCTGCAACTCCCTGCCTGGTTTCCTGGAGGTAAACGGCCGCGTACTCCAGGGGTATTCCGGTGCTCTCATCGACAATAGTGCCTTGGATCACCAACCGGCAGCCTTGACTTTGCCCGATTAACGGAATCAGGACCAGGAGAAGAATTGAAGTGATTTGCCGGAGCATATGGACAACCGGTTTTCGACGAAGATCATTGTATCTGGACATCGAATACAATTTCAAGGTCTGTCTCTCCTCCCGCCTGCGAAAGGTCCCCCTTGGAGACTCCGGGAGCAGTTTTGTCGGGCTCATGCCTGAGGGTAATGGTCAGATTACCTGAAGAAACAGACCGGGTGATCAATTTGGTGATAAGTCCTACCGGATGGCCGTTGGAGTCGGTATCGGCATACTCGACGTTTGCCAACAGTCCGCCTGAAGTGGCGAGAAAAAACTGGTGTTCGGTATCCTCGGTTTGGATCTCCTGTCCGATGTCGACCAGGGGAAAGGAAATTTCATTGAGGATTTCCAGGGAGCCGGTGTATTCCGTATTGGCCGTGAGGACACCTCCCGAAATCAGGGGATCTTCTCCGCCTTCTCCATCATAATCCTGAAAAGTGAAGACGGCGCTATTTCCTCCGTTAACCGGTGTGAGGGTATATCTCAGGGTGGTGATCAATTCTTCTTCATTGGGGATCTGGGGGTCATCCAGCCGGCAATGAGAAAAAATCAATGCTGAAATGAGAAGATAAGCCGGAAGCAGTTTAAACATAAAATGAAATTAAAATCAGGGTAAATAGAAAACCCGGGAAACCGGAACACATCACGCGCCTGATATAAAGACATCGTGCGAAACCTTTCAGATCGATGCCTTAAACCGGCGCTACGATCAACAAATTCCTGGAGGGCCCCTGAGCAGGGTGGCAGATACAGTCCTTCTGTGCGCTAAACCCGAATACTCCGGCAGCTTATCCTGGAATTCCTGCCGAACATTTTTCTGGACCTTGCAGGAAGGCGCTATAAAAACCTGGGCGGTGAATGCATCGCACAGATCACAATGATGCTGGACGCTGTGCAGGTGGAGGCTGGAAGTGTCGTGGCAGTGGTTTTCCTGCAAATGAAACCATTCATGCGCCGTGTTTAAAACGGGAGGCAGGGCCAGTAAAAAGGCCAGGGATATGGATGATATGAACCTGAAGAAGCGCACCTGTTGTTGCAAAGATAAGGGGGAAAAGGGATTGAGGTCCCGGGGATAAGAGAGGATTGAGGAGTGAGGAGAGAGGATTGAGGATTGAGGATTGAGGGGGGCCTCCTCATCATCCCTGATCATAAGCCTTTTTGAGCCAGTCTATAAGCTCCTGATTGATCATTTTTTCATCCTCCACCTTGATCCGGTGGGTGCACATGCTGTTCCAGCTTCCCGCCGCCGTCGCCAGGCCGGCCGGGGCTATCCCTTTAATATTAAGTCCTACGTCGAGCCGGTCCTTGGTAGAGGGCTGGATCAGGGCAAACTGTTTTTTCCGACGCAGGCTCACATAGGTTTTTTTAGGGGCGGTTTCGATATCCGTTCCAAATTGGCCGATGGCGGTCATGATTTTATCGTACCAGGGTTTGAGGTTCTCCTTGCCTTTGTATTGTTCGGAAATCCAGTCGGTATCGTTCCCTTCGGCGCCAGCATGGCTTTGTTTGGCAACATGGACCAGCACATTGGCATTGCCATGGGTGAGCCCGTGCTTTTCTTTGAGCAGGCTCACCAGTTCACCATGCTTGCTCAGGCCGCTGGAAAGGATGATCCGGGTCCACTCCTCCAGGTTCTTGCCGGTGGATTTTTCAATATTGGCAAGTTGGGTAGCCGTAGCGTTCGCGACCGGGTCGCCGCCGGCAGCCTTGTCTATTGATTTGGCCATAAAATATTTTTCTTTAAAAATAGAAAGAGTTGGGAAAAAGATTCAAATACGACACGGATCTGCCTTTGAAATATCCTTAATGAAAGGTAGCTGTTTTACCTGCTTCCGGCGTTTAACTCCGGATTATTGACTAATTTTATTTTTCAAGCAAAAAAATCCTATATGTTCAGACGAGAATTTCTCAAACACACGTCTTTAGGAACCCTGGCACTGGGTGCATTTCCTTACGGATTGACGGAAGACGCAAAAAAGACCTCCCGCCTTGGCCTTCAATTGTATTCGGTGAGGGATGAAATGAAAAACAATCCGGTAGCGACCGTCCAGGCGCTTGGCAAAATGGGTTACCGTGACTGCGAGCACGCCGGTTACAACGGGCAAACCCGAAAATATTACGGGTATTCCCCCGCCGAATGGAAAAAAATTCTGGGCGATGCGGGCCTGACCATGAAAAGCGGCCATACCACCTTTGCCTCCATGCACTACAATATGGAGAGCAAGCAGCTCACCGATGCCTGGAAGACCGTCGTGGAAGATGCAGTACTCGCGGGCCAGGAATATGTCATCAGTCCATGGCTGGACATCAGCCTGAGAAAAAACTTTGACGACCTCAAACGTTTTATGGAAGGTTTCAATGCCGCCGGAGCCTATTGCAAAAGCCAGGGCATCCGGTACGGCTACCACAACCATGATTTTGAATTCAGCATCAAACTCACCAGCCAGCGGATCATGGATATCATCATGGAAAACACCGACCCCGGCCTGGTCGCTCAGCAGCTGGACATCGGTAACATGTACGGAGGCGGCGGAAGGGCCATGGAATTGCTCAAACAATATCCCGGCCGGTTTGAACTCATGCACGTCAAGGATGTGATCAAAGCAAGTACCGACGGCCTGGCACATTACGAAAGTACCGTTCTCGGCAAAGGCTTGATCGACGTAAAGAAGGTCCTCAAATATGCCCTCCGTAAAGGGGGTACCAAATACCTGATCATCGAACAGGAAGCTTATCAGGGCATGGCGCCCCTGGACTCCATGAAAGAAGATCTCCGGATCATGAAGGATTGGGGGTATGCAGGTTAGAGGGTTGAGGGGTGAGGATTGAGGGGTGAGGGTTGAGGATTGATGCTCAATTGAAAAAATTATAAATATCCGGCAGGATGACGGTGTCCCCGCCGTCGTTGACGATTTTCAAATCGTACCGCACCACTATCCTTGTTCCGACAGGGGCGTGGTAGTATAATAACCATGCTTCACCCTCAGAAAAGGCGATGCATCCATTGGAATAGGCTTTTCCCAGGGTTTTGGGATTGGTGGTGGGGTGTAGCAGTTGGCCGGGCCTTTGACCGTTTATTTCGGGTTCGAGCCAGGGGATCAGGGGCATCAGGGTGGATTTGCCATCGTCGCGGGTGGTATGGGTCTGTTTAATGCCTGTGTGCGGGTCAAAAAATACGGTTGGCTCGCGGTTGATGCGTACGATCCTGCCCTCTCCGGGAACGGTCCTGAGGTCTTCAAACCGCCCGGGGACCGCCTGATATCGTTGGGTATTTTGCCCAACGCGGATATTCATGCAATGAATGACTTGATCTTTTTCATACAGCCGAAGGCTGAATTCGGGGATATTGATATCTATCCAATTTTGGTTGAGCCGGTTCTGGATGAGGGCCGCGGTTGCGGAATCCGGGATAAAGAGGCTGTCTCCCTCATGGAGCACCGTCAGTTGCCTTTGATCGTAAACAAAAATCCCCCTTTGCTTTTGATGATAATAATCGGTGGTTTGAAGGCTGTCGATGATCCAGGGATTGGCATGCACCAGGAGGTGTTCAGACAGGGCATAGGGGACCCTGGACCGGTATTCCGATACGATGCTGTCCAGGGTGCGGAAATAATTCTTGACGGGAATGTCCCGCGATACCCGGATACCATACAGGGGACCGGATTTGACAAGCTTCGCGCCTGAGGTCTCGATGATTTTTGTTTCCGAACCGGGTTCCCTTTCCAGTGGGGTCCGACAGGAAACCATAAACATCCCGGTCAAAAAAAGATAAATGAACGGTCCTGCCTTCCCCATGTTCGAATGTTTCACTTCCTCATAACGGTATTTGTCCGCCTATTGTTCTGTGGAACGAAACAACCGGATGCATAACTGCTAAGCGTAAAGCAGCTCATGTCATTCGGAGGGAAGATTCTTCCGTGAATTCACCCCCGTGGAATTCAATTCGGCTTCATCCACTATCTTGCAGCCATGAAACCGGTCCTTTTTTTTCTTTTTGTTTTTTTGGCATGTTCCGCAGTTGCTCAAAAAATTCCTTCTCCTTCGGAATTCCTGCCCTCCCCCTATACCAAAATGTTTACCCACCATGCCCATCTGGTGGATTATTTCAAAATGGTAGCGGAAAAAAGCAAACAAGTCAAACTGGTCCAGTATGGGGAAACCTACGAACACCGTCCCCTGCTCCTGGCCTTCGTATCCTCCGAAGCCAATATCCAGCGCCTCGAAGACCTCCGGGTCAACAACCTCAGGCGTACCGGGCTTTTACCGGGCAATCCCGATAAAAGTGATAAAACGGTGTTTGTCTGGTTTTCTTATTCCGTGCACGGCAATGAAAGCGCCGGATCCGAAAGCAGCATGCAGGTCCTCTACGACCTGGTCAATCCGGACCATGGAGATGCCCGGGAATGGTTGAAAAATACCGTGGTGGTCATCGATCCTTCCGTAAATCCGGATGGATACAGCCGTTATACCCAATGGTATTACAACGCGGCCAATGAAAGAGTCAGCCCCATGCGGGCAAACCGGGAACACCGGGAGCCCTGGCCCGGAGGCCGGTCCAATCATTATTTGTTTGACCTCAACCGCGACTGGGCCTGGCAAACCCAGGCGGAAAGCCGTCAGCGCCTGAAAATTTACAATGAATGGATGCCGCAGGTCCACACCGATATCCACGAAATGGGCAACAATTCGCCATATTATTTCGCTCCGGCGGCCAAACCCTATCACCAATACATCACCCCATTTCAGGCTTCATTCCAGACCGAAATCGGCAAAAACAATGCCCGGCATTTTGATCAAAACGGCTGGCTCTATTTTACCCGTGAGGTATTCGACCTGTTTTATCCCAGTTACGGGGATACTTATCCCACCTATTCCGGAGCGATCGGCATGACCTATGAGCAGGGCGGTATCGGAGCGGGCAGGGCCATACTGACCGAAAACGGCGATACCCTCACCCTGTCCGACCGCATCCAGCATCACCGTACAGCCTCCCTCTCCACGATTGAGGTGAGCAGTAAAAATGCGGCAAAGCTCCTGGATCAGTTCCAGGAATATTTTGACCGGAACAACCACAACCCACAGGGCCGTTATAAAACCTATATCGTCAAAGGGTCCAACGATCCTGGAAAACTTCGGTCTTTCTGTTCCCTCCTGGATAAAAACCAGATCCGTTACGGGAGGACGGACCGCCAGAGAAAAGTAACCGCTTATAATTATGAGAATGGAAAGGAAGAGCCGGTTTCGGTGGAATCTTCGGACCTTCTGATCAGTACCCATCAGCCCAAATCCGTTCTGCTCCAGGTCCTCCTTGACCCTGAAAGTCACCTGGAGGATTCCGCCACTTATGACATCACCGCCTGGTCCCTGCCTCATGCCTATGCCCTGGAAACCTATGCCACCGCCGAAAGGATTAATCCGGACAAGCCGTTTGAACCCAATGGCAGTAAAGTCGTGTATGCGCCGTCCGCTTATGCCTATATAGCCACCTGGAATTCATTTGAGGATGCCCGGTTCCTGGCTGCGCTCTCCGATCTGGGTATTCGTTCAAGGTTTGCGACGCGCGATTTTAAATTGGAAGGCAAAAACTTTCAGCGAGGCAGCCTGATCGTCACAGCGGCGGACAACCGCAAGACGGAAGCTTTTCACAAAATCATCCAGGACGCGGCGAGGACACATCATAAAAGCCTCACCCAGGTCAGTACCGGGTTTTCAGACCAGGGCTATGACCTGGGATCGTCCTATATGGAACTGGCCCGGATCCCCAAAGTGCTGGTCCTCGGTGGGGAGGAAAGTTCATCCCTGTCCTATGGAGCGACCTGGTATTTTTTTGAAGAAAATCTGCAATATCCGGTTGATCTTGTGGACAGCCGGCAACTGGGTTCGGTAGACCTTCGTGAATTCAATACCATTATCCTGCCTGACGGCCGGTTTACCATTTCGGAAAAGCTCAAGTCCTGGGTGTCGGAAGGGGGCAACCTCATTGCCTTGGGCTCGGCCCTGAACGCGTTTGCGGATAAAGAAGGGTTCGCCCTGAAATCCTATGAATCGGAAGACGCCAAAAAGGAAGCTGAAAAGGAAAAAGAAAAACAAGACCTGGATCGGCGAAAATTTCCATTGGACCAGGAAGAACGAGACGGCCTGATGGATTTTATTCCCGGGGCTATTCTCAAGACCAGCCTGGATACCTCCCATCCCATGGCATTTGGTTTAGGCCGTTCCTATTTCACCCTGAAGACGGAGGACTTAAAATTCCCCCTCATCAAAGGAGGAAAAAACGTGATCTACCTGGAAAAGGACTGGAAACAATCGGGATTCATCGGCAGCCGCCTGAGGGATAAGCTCAAGGAAACCACCGTAGTCAGTGTGGAGGCAATGGGCAGGGGCCGGATTGTTTATATGGTGGACAATCCCCTGTTCCGGGGATTCTGGGAGAATGGGAAGTTGTTGTTCAGTAATGCTCTATTCTTTTGAGCAATCGCAATCAGCAATCACTTATAGCCAAATTCTGGGAGAAGCTGGGGCTTTCACCTTACTGAATTATTTCGAAGATCATTCCGAAGGCTGATGTCTGGCAGTTGACAACCGACGGTAGATGCTGAATTCTGCCTTATGCAAAGGTTACCTCCGCCCTTTTCCTGCTTAGCTTACGGATCCTTATCTCCCGAATGATGGTTTTTTATCCATTGATGGAAAATTTATTTTACTACCCCTTATTTTTCCTTTCTTTTATTTTTACAGTCCCCATGGAAAGGAAAAATAAGATGCAGAACGTCTCCTTTCGTTCGGTGGGAGAATTCCTGGAATATTTACCGGCTGAAGAAAGAGTCATAGTGGATGTGTTGAGAAAGCTCATCCTCGACACCTTACCCGGCATTGAGGAAAGGCTTTCCTTTAATGTTCCTTTTTACCGGATGAAAAAGGACATTTGTTTTATCTGGCCTGCATCCATCCTTTGGGGAAAGAAAAAAACCTATGAAGGGGTCCGCCTGGGCTTTTCTTATGGACATGTGCTTCAGGATGAGATCGGATACCTGAATAAAGGAAACCGCAAACAAGTCAGCTGGCGAGATTTTGGCGATGCAAAGGAGGTAGATAGGGACTTAATCCGGATGTATTTATATGAAGCAATCAGTATTCATAGTTAGTTAGTCAGTTAGCCAGTTAGTTAGTTT
>Ga0209200_1001628_pt1 | contig 22226 bp, 14 predicted proteins | sample AD_UKC033_MetaG_FD_184406 | JGI IMG/M metagenome (GOLD analysis project Ga0209200, IMG submission 184406) | Active sludge microbial communities of municipal wastewater-treating anaerobic digesters from USA - AD_UKC033_MetaG (SPAdes) (version 2) | ecosystem: Engineered > Bioreactor > Anaerobic >... | reverse complement strand
GATAGATGGCGGAGATGGCGATGACTACATCGATGCGGGCGAAGGGAATAATACAATTTATTCCGGTGCGGGCAATAACGAATTTAGTGTTGGTGACGGTGATGATACAATTTATAGCAGCGATAGCGACGATTACATAGACGGAAAAGGTGGAAACAACTTCATTGTTGCTTATGGCGGAAACGATACGCTGTACGGTGGATCAGGCAACGACACAATAGATGGCGGAGATGGCGATGACTACATTGATGCGGGCGATGGCAATAATCGTATTGGTGGTGGCGAAGGGGAAAACACAATTTATGCCGGCGCAGGCGATGATACGATTCAATGCGGCCTGGAAAGCGGGGACGGCAGCATTAATTACATTGATGCGGGCAACGGCAATAACACGATTTATACTGTTTTCGGCAGTGCGAGAAATGAAATTCATACGGGCGCTGGCAATGACACTGTCAGCGGCCTTGGATACGATGAATACATTTATGCGGGTGAAGGAAATAATAATATCAGCGGCGGCAACACAAGGAGTGAAATTTATACCGGTTCCGGCGATGACACGATTACCGGCGGCACAGGTGTTAATTACATATATGCGGGTGACGGGGATAACGTTATTTATTGCGGTAACCAAAGTTACAGAAATGAAATTTATGCCGGCACGGGCAATGACACGATATACGGCACTTTTGGCAGCGATATGCTCACGGATTACATCGACGCCGGTGATGGCAACAATATTATTAACGGTGGCATTGGATACAGCGGAATTCGCACCGGTTCTGGCAACGATCAAATTTTCGGCTATACGGGACAAGACAACATAAATGCGGGTGGCGGAGATGATGCTATTGACGGACGCTCCGGTAATGATTGGATTCGTGGCGGCGACGGCGATGACATAATAAGCGGTGGTTCCGGCGATGATTACCTTGAGGGTGGTTTGGGTAACGATACCTACGTTTTCAAGAGGGGTGACGGCAATGACACCATTGACAATTATGCCGACGATTGTGCGACAGCGGCGGATAAAATACAATTTGGCGCGGACATCGCTTTGGCGAACTTGCTGTTTACGAAATATGGCAATGATCTTCTGATTAATATCAGCGGCACCAATGATTCGTTGACGATAAAGAATTGGTTCATCAATGATACGTGCAGGCCGGGACAATTTTTATTTCAAGATTTGACATCCGTGTTGACTCCTGCACAGGTTGATTCATTAGTCGAAACCCAAAGTAATTATGGCAATGATGCAATTGGCAACATAGACAAAGATGGATTGGGCGGTTCCGGCAACGATATTATACATGTGAGTTCCGGCGATAGAGTTGTCTATGGCGGCTCGGGGAATGACACAGTTTATGGCGGTTTAGGCAATGACACAGTCTATGGCGGTTCCGGCAACGATACAGTAGTTAACGGCGATGGCAATAATATTGTTTACGGCGGTACTGGCAACGACGTCATCTGTGATGGAAATGGCGATGATTCGCTGTTTGGAGGCGACGGCGACGACAGGTTATACGGCAGTGAAGGTAATAATATAATCTTCGGCGGCAGTGGTAATGATTATATCGATACCCTTATTTATGGCAGTATAAGCAATGACGGTGATCTTGGTTATCATGGTTGCAGTTATATTGATGCAGGTTCAGGCAATGATACCATCGTGAGTGGTGCAGATGATGGCGATATAGTATATTGTGGCGCAGGAGATGATAAGATATCATCATACGGTGATGCCGGCAATAGTCAATATTTCGGCGGTGTTGGCAATGATGAACTCTTTTTTAGCGGTAGTAATAATATAATTTGTGGCAGTGACGGCGATGATCGTATTTTTTTCAATGTGTACTACAGATTCAATGACCAATTGATTATCTGTAGGTATGGTTATAATTATTTCGATGGTGGTACTGGTAATGATAATATTTTCAGTGCGGGAGGTAATGATACGATTTTCGGCGGTGACGGTGACGATTGTATAGATGTCTTATCCAGCGGCGGCTATGGTTATAATTACATCGATACAGGTTTAGGCAATGACTGTATTTTTAGCGGTGGCGTTGGTTATGATACGATTTATAGCGGCGCCGGTGATGATTCCATCTCTTTCTATAACGACCCTCAAAACCATATTCAATGCGGTGGTAATTATATAGATGGTGACTTGGACAACGATACTATTGAAGGTACCTTTTGTGATGATACGATAATTGGTGGATCCGGCAATGATAATTTGTATGGCGATGCGGGCAGTGACATATATATTTTTGGTCCAAATTTTGGTCAGGATAGCGTATTTGATAGTGACGGCAATTCAGATGTCATAATGTTCAATTCAGGTATTTCCTCGGTCGATATTACTCCGGGTCTCTATTTTTCAGATTCTTATGGCTATAGCCTAATGTTATCCTTGGTTGATACCGACGACACTCTACTGATTAAAGGATTCTTCGAATACACATATCGGATAGAACAAATTCAGTTTGCCGATGGAATTATATGGAATATTGATTCTATCTGCAGTCAATTGCAACTTATGACGCCTACTCAAGGCAACGACTTTCTTTATGGCACTGATCGGAGTGACTCGATACAAGGTCTGGGTGGCGATGATATTATTTATGGCAATCAGGGGGATGATACAATCGACGGCGGAGGCGGTAATGATTCTATGTCCGGATTTGGCGGCAATGACACTTATGTTTTTGGACGTGGTTATGGTCAAGTTGAAATATTTGATTCCGATGAGACGTTGGACAATATGGACACCATTTTGTTGAATTCTGATATTTTGCCCGGCGATGTTAAACTTAATGCCAATGAGGGTGGTGATTTAATATTGTCTATTAACGGCACAGAAGACACATTGAAAATATGGTATTTCTTCTTGAATGCTTCGTGCGAGATAGAAAAAATTCAGTTTGCAAATGGCACAGTATGGGACATTAATGAGATATATAGTCAAGAACTTGAGGCTACTGAAGATGACGACTATTTATATGGTACCAACGCAGAGGAACTTATACATGGCCTTGGTGGCAATGATATTATCTATGGTGGAGATGGGAACGACACGCTTGACGGCGATGCGGGCGAAGATTATCTTGCCGGCGGTTCCGGCAACGATACGTATATATTTAATTCAAGTAATGGCAGCAAAATAATTGATGATCTTGCCTTAGAGACCGAAGGAAATATATTGTTGTTCGGTGAAGGCATTACACCGAATGATTTATATGTGACGATTGGCAGTTTGGATATTCTGCTCGGCGACGGCATCGATGCTATACGTTTTGAAAATTTTGATCCGAATGACGCCTATGGCGCACACGCTATTGAGGACTACGTATTTACCGATGGAACGTTTCTAACATATAATCAGCTACTTGATCTTGGAATTCATATAAATGGTACAGCCGATAATGATGAAATAACCGGCACCAATGCCCCAGACCGCATCAAAGGACTAAGGGGTGATGATGTCATTTGTGGCGGTATCGGCAAAGATACAATCGACGGCGGAGATGGTAATGACACCTACTTGTTCAACATAGGAGATGGGATTGATATAGTAATAGATACTTCCACAATTGTTGAAGAGAATGTGATTTGCTTCGGCGAAGGTATTGCTTCGGGTGATCTCACCTTCACTAAAAATGGCAATACATTAACGATTAATGTGGGAAGCAATGGCGACGTCATTAATTTACTCAACTTTGATCAGAATGAAATAAATGGGTCTCTTGTTGTTAGAACGTTACAATTTGCCGATTACAGTCAAATTAATCTTGCTGATATTGAAATAGCCGAAACTAATAATCCACCAACCGTTGGGAATTTCCTGGCAGAGCAGACAACTTTTGAGGATGAATTATTCACCTTTACGGTACCGGCGAATACCTTCAACGATGTTGACGCGGGCGATGCTCTGATCTACAGCGCAACTCTTACTGATGGATTAGCTCTACCTTCATGGTTGACCTTTGATACGACAACTCAGACCTTCAGCGGTACGCCGACGAATGACGATGTCGGAACGCTGTCACTCAAGGTAACGGCAACCGATCTGGCCGGGGCAAGCGTATCAAGTAATTTTGATCTTACCATTGCCAATGTCAATGACGCACCGGTTGTCGTTAATCCGATAGTAAATCAAACAGCGACGGAAGATGCCGTCTTCAATTTCACAGTTCCTGCAAATACGTTCAATGATGTTGATGCAGGTGACACACTAACATTCAGCGCCAAGCTTTCCGATGGAACAGCTCTTCCTTTCTGGCTGATCTTTGACGCAGCAACGCAGACCTTCAGCGGTACACCGGGCAACAATGATGTCGGAAGGCTGTCGCTTAAGGTAACAGCTACAGACACAGAAGGTGCAAGTGTATCTGACGATTTCAATCTTACAGTAATCAATGTTAACGATGCACCGGTTGTTGTATGTCCGGTTGCCAATCAGACGACATTTGAGGATGAAGTTTCCAGCTTCACGGTTCCGGCGAACACCTTTGCTGATGTTGATGTAGGCGACGCTCTAACCTACAGCGCGACTCTTTCTGACGGATCAGTGCTGCCTTCATGGCTGGCATTTGATGCGGCGACGATGACCTTCAGTGGAACTCCGGCGAATGACAATGTTGGAACATTGTCGCTTAAAGTAACAGCAACCGATACAGCGGGAGCCAGCGTATCGGATGACTTCGATGTGACCGTGGAGAATGGAAATGATGTGCCGATTGTCGTTAATACAATAGCAAATCAGACGACACTGGAAGATGAAGTCTTTACATTCACAGTGCCAACCAACACCTTTACAGACGTGGATGTGGATGACAGCCTGACTTACAGCGCGACATTGGCTGACGGTTCAGCGCCGCCGTCTTGGCTAACGTTTGATGCTGACACGATGACCTTCAGCGGCGTGCCGACGAATGACGATGCCGGAACGCTGTCACTCAAGGTAACGGCAACCGATACAACAGGCGCAAATATATCTGACGATTTTGATGTGACCGTCGTCAATGTCAATGATGCTCCTGTCGTTGCCCATCAGATGGCCAATCAGACAGCTACAGAGGATGTGGCATTTAATTTCATGGTTCCGGCCAACACCTTTACTGATGTTGATGCGGGCGATGCTCTGATCTACAGCGCAACACTGGCTGATGGTTCGGCCCTACCATCATGGCTGACCTTTGACGCAGCAACAATGACCTTCAGCGGTACACCGGGCAACGATAATGTCGGGACACTGTCACTTAAAGTAACAGCAACAGATACATCGGGAGCCAGTGTGTCAGATGACTTTGATATTACCGTGGAGAATATGAACGATGCACCGTTTATTGTAAATCCGATAGTAAATCAAACAGCGACGGAAGATGCCGTCTTCAATTTCACAGTTCCTGCAAATACGTTCAATGATGTTGATGCAGGTGACACACTAACATTCAGCGCCAAGCTTTCCGATGGAACAGCTCTTCCTTTCTGGCTGACCTTTGACGCAGCAACGCAGACCTTCAGCGGCACACCAACCTGTACCGGCAAAATATCCGTAAAAGTAACGGCAACGGATACGGCGGGTGCCAGTGTTTCAGATACTTTTGATTTAGATATAAAGAAAGTTACCTATGGAACCAATTGTTGTGATTTTATAGTCACCTGCTGCGACAACGATCTCATTTATGCTTTGAGCGGCATTGATACGGTTTATTCGGGGGCAGGTGATGACATCATTTATGGTGGTAATTGTAGTGATTTCCTCTTTGGAGAATGCGGTAATGATTTAATTTATGGTGAAAACGATAATGATAATCTTTACGGTGGTAGTGGAAACGATACTTTGGATGGAGGGACCGGCGCGGATGACATGATCGGAGGTTCCGGCAATGACACTTACATTGTTGATAAACTGCCATCCGGGCTTTTTAACTTAATTCCTGGTGATACCGTTACCGAATATTACAATGATGGAATGGACACGGTTGAAAGCTCTGTGACCTATACTCTGGGAAGCAATGTGGAAAATCTAACTTTAACCGGCACTTCCAGGATTAACGGTACCGGCAATTCACTCAATAATGTTCTTACCGGCAACGGTGTAAGTAATACCCTTACCGGCAATTACGGTAATGATACTTTAGGCGGCGGGGCGGGTAACGATATCCTGAACGGCGGCTTGGGCAGCGATACGTACCTTTTCGGCAATGCCGACGGACTTGATACGATCAATGAAATTTCCGGTATCCGTGGTGATATTGATGCACTTAAACTTACAGAAGCCGCGACAACCGATCCGGTCATCGTCAAGCAGGGCAATGATCTCTATGTCTTCATGGATGCCGATAATTACATGAAGATAGCCGGTGAATTCCAGCAGGCAAACTATGGGATTGAAAGGCTGGAAGTATCCGATGGTCATTACATCACCCGAAACGATATCCAGACAATAGTCGATACCTTGAGCGCCATCAACAATTCGGGAATGGATGTCATTCAGAAATACAATGCCATGATGAATGACGAGCAATACCAGAATATTCTGGCAACGAGCTGGCAGCAGTAGCGGATTTTACATCACGTTGTAATAAGCGACCATCCGGTTGTTGCGTGCCGGATGGTTGCTTTGGTTTTACGAGATAAATTTCGGGATTAATCTACTGTGGAATATTGAATTTTTTAAGAGCCGTTTCGATATTTTTTCTGCTGTCCTGAACTTTGCGGATGATTTCTTTTCCTTTTTCTTCGGTCAAAATCTTGGCGTCTATTTCGCGTTCCAGTTCCATAATATATTCCGAAAGCAGAGCATAATCGTCTCTTAACGTGCTGACAAAAGTACGCAGTTCCGCCACGAGTACGTTTATGTGATCCGCCAGATCTTTAAGATCATCCCACTTTCTCAATTTGATGACCACATTAAGATCGCCCTGTGCGATCTGTTTCAGAGATTTCTTCAGACGAAACAGCGGACCGGCAACTTTGTGGGAGATGAAAATGCTGATGATACAGAAAAATAAAATCACTCCGCCGATCCACGGCCAAACGGTGCTGTGTAAAAGAAGCAGTGCTCTGGCGGCTTCATTTTTCTCAGACAGCGGATAATCAAAATACAGGGTCATTACGTAGGGGGCAAATATTACAACAATAAAAATAAATGTGTAAAATAGCAACAGCAGCAGGGTTAATAGCAAATATTTGGTCTGGAATTTTTTTTCTATGAAGTAATTCTTGCGCTTTGTAAAATTCATCATGTCTTGTCCTATTTAGTCAATTTAATGGAATTGGTCGTAATCAGCGTGTTTTTTACATCTTTTGCGCGTGCTTTCAAGACGTAGTTGTTATGTTCCGCCGTGTATTCGATTGAAAGAAGATCTTTTTTGATTTGATTGCAGAATGTGGTGGAGAAGACCGCCCGGGAATTTTCATCATGACAGGTGCTGAAATCGATGCTGCCCGGAAATCTGCCGTTATCCATGTTGTATAAATCCAGATTCTGTCTGGCTTCAATAACGATATGTTCGGCAATGGTAACCTTCGCCTTATCCACGTAGTTGCGGTATATGGAAAAAGCCAGCGTGGCCAGAATGGCCAGAACGAACATCGCAACCATCAACTCGATCAACGTAAAACCAGACTCTTTCCGAATGATACGCATCAGCCATTGCCTTCCTTTTTACAGCCACTCTCTTTGCAGTCATTTTGAGAGAATGACAGAAGCTCATTGATAACGAAGATGGAATAATGGGTGGAAAATATTAAAATAATTACATTATTATTTTTGAAAATTATAAAAAAAACTGAACGTCATGTCAAGAATTAAAAAAATCCTGTTTTTATAATATATTTTTTCGCAACGGGTGAAAAGAATCCAGTCAGAATTCAAAGAAAAAGTTAATTTGAGGTTCAATGATTTTACCGATCGATTCCAGTGAGTTAATTTTTTCATTATTGTAGATCAAGGATGACACGGCGTCGACGAATTTCGATACCTGCTCGTCGTTGCGGTTGAACAATGCTTCGTTTTTGTTATTTTCCGGGAAGTCGGTTACCTTGAACCTGAGCTTGATGTTTGGTAACACCGTTTTTTTCTCCGGCTCCTTTGGGGAGGGCTCTTTCAACGATTCGGATAATTCGAACCGATCCATGTAAGTCTCCGGCAGGGGAATCTGAAAAACGGGTGCCGGTTGTTTCGGGGTTTGATCGGGCGCCGCCATCAGAAGATCGTAATCCAAAACGAAAGTTTTCCATTGAAAGATAAATCCCGATGAATACGCCGGTAAGGAAACCGTCAGCAGAACGATTAGTTGCAGCAGGATGGACTTTATTGTTTTTTTCATTGAATATCTTCCCGGATGTTATTCTTCCGGAATCTTTATTTTTTGTCCGGATAATAGTTTGTCCGTAATCTTCATGTTGTTTACTTTCAGCAACGCCGCCAGGGTTACGGAATGTTTTTTAGCCACGATCAAAAGCGTTTCCCCTTTTTTTACGGTATACCGTCTCATGGGCTTTCCCGTTTTTGAGGATGTTGCGGTTTTTCCCGACGGGGTCTTTTTTACGCTTTTGTCTTCTTCTTCCGCAGGGGTTTCCGCTGCCGGCACGAGGATGTCCTGGCCGACAAGAATGGTGTCTTCCAGTTGCATATTGTTCAATTTCAGAAGGACGTCGATCCTGGTATCGAATTTTTTGGCAACAGCGAAAAGGGTATCGCCTTTCTTAATTTTATATTCCGCAGTGGCTATGCTTTCGTCGCTTGGAGGTTTACTGCCGTTTGTCGCAAAATAATCCTTCACGGACGCCGATACGGCGGCGGCCAGATTGTTTTGAAAATTTGTTTTTTTCAGCAATTTTTCTTCATCGGCATTGGATATGTAGGCGGTCTCGATTAAAACAGCGGGAATGTCGGGTAGTTTGAGAACGCGGAAGGGCGCTTCCTGAACGATTTCGTATTTAAGGCAGTTGACCACGTTCAGATGCTTGATTAAAGTTTCAGCGTAAATTTTGGATAAGTTGATAGTGCTGGTCTGAAACATATTTATGATAATGGGATTGGATTCATTATTACTTTCGATATCCGTTTCACCGCCGAAAATATCCGATAAGTTTTCATTGTGCGCCAGAAGCCTGGCCGCTTCATTACTGGCGGCGCCCGTGGAAAGACAATAGACGGAAGAACCTTTGGCGTTGCGGTTTCTGGCGGCATCGGCATGAACGCTGATAAAAAGACCGGCGTTCACGTCCCGGGCTTTCTGCAGGCGCTTTTTGAAAGAGACGTAATAGTCTCCGTCGCGTGTCAGAACCGCGCGATAGCCGGGCAGTTTGTTGATCTCGTTTCTGATTTCACGGCTGATGGAAAGGACAATATCTTTTTCATAGGTTCCTTTCTTGCCGATGGCGCCGGGATCGTCGCCGCCGTGGCCCGGATCAATAACGATGACAACCTCCTTTTGAGTTTCAGTCTTTTTTTCTTTTGTTTTGGGTTTCTTCTGAGCCTCTTTCAGAATGACATCGACAACAATCCGGTCGGGTTTGTTTTGAAATTTATTCAGTTTAAAAACATCAACGCGTTGATGGCGGTCAAGAAAGCATTTGATTTGGATGTTGTCTCCCGGCGTTTTGAAAAAACTTATTTTCTTGATGCCCGGTTTGTTGATGAAGACATTTTGCGGGAGTGTTTTGTGAAGTGAAGATTTTTTGACATTGAGAACAAGTAAATTTTCGCTTTCCTGGGTCTGGTAATCGGGTTTACCGTCAACATCGAGAACGATTCTTGTATGATCGGGCGCACTCCAATGTCGGACATTCAATATTTCCACCGCGCCGCAGTAACCGGAAGAAGAAAAAATCAGGACAAGCATTACCAAAAACCGGTAAAATGCTTTCAGGATAAAAGTTCTTTTGCACAACATAATTAAAAAATAGCAAATTTGACGGCGAACTGCAACTGTTTGGTAGAAAAGATATTGACAAGCTCTTATTATAATGTCATTTTCACCGCATAAAATTTAGACGAACGTTGAAAGCATTTATGCGGGAAAATCTCTTCAAAGACGCCCTGCTGAATCCCTCCGTGTTTCCTGTTACCTGGGAGCTCGTGCCGGGAAGGGGGGCGAGAGAAACGGCTCAGGAAAAGGCGCTGGCCCTGGCGAAACAGGCGTCTATCGGCGGCAAAATCTGCGCGCTGACATTGACGGACAATCCCGGCGGAACGCCCGCCATGTCCGCCGATTTTATGGGCGCTGAAATCGTCAAGTTCGGTATCGAGCCGCTCGTTCATTTTACCTGCAAGGACAAGAACCGCAATCAGATTGAAAGTCAGCTCTATGCTCTGGACCGGTCAGGCGTAAGAAACCTTCTGGTGATGAGCGGGGATTACCCTGTCTCCGGTTTTCATGGAAGACCGGCTCCGGTATTTGATCTGGATCCGATTCACGTTCTGCAGCTTATATCGGAGATGAACGCCGGATTAGAGTATCCGGGAATCAAAGGGGTTGTTCGTCATCAGGCAAGCGACTTTTTCCCCGGCGCGGTCATTTCTCCGTTCAAGGCGACCGAAGCGGAACAGATGACGCAGTATTTCAAGCTTAAAAAGAAAATCGCCGCCGGCGCTCAGTTCATTATTACACAGCTCGGCTATGATGCCCGCAAGTTTCATGAGGTGCTGTTGTTTATGAGGCAACACGGCTTCAATATCCCTCTTGTCGGCAATATTTACATACTCCCGTATGGCGCGGCCCGAATGATGAACCGCAACGAATTGCCGGGATCCGTCGTTACGGACAAGCTGCTTGCGGAGATTGACCGCGAAAGAAACGATTCCGATAAGGGAGAAGGTGCCAGAATTTTGCGTGCTGCCCGGCTGTATGCCATACTGAAAGGTATGGGATACAGCGGAGTGCATATTGGCGGACACAATATCAAATACGAGCAGGTGGAGCGGATTATCAGCCAGGGTGAAGCACTTGTGTCCCAATGGAAAGATTTGGTGAGATATTTTGATCATCCGATCCCGGACGGTTTTTATTATTATGAACGCGATCCGGTTACGGGCCTGAACAAAGAAACGCCTGTGCAAACACTGAATCGTCCGCTTGATGCCAACGTCGAATGGACATACGGGTTTTCCCGTTTTTTTCATAAGCTGATGTTTGAACCGGGCAAGAAACTTTACGGGTTGATGAAGACAGCCAGTAAGAAAATATCAGACACCGGCATGGCAAAGATATTCCACAACCTGGAACATGTTGCGAAGGTCGTTATTTACGACTGCCAGGATTGCGGGGATTGCGCTCTCCTTGATGTCGCTTATGTTTGCCCGATGTCTCAATGTCCGAAAAATCAGCGCAACGGTCCCTGCGGCGGAAGCTTTAAAGGATGGTGCGAAGTGTATCCCGGTAAAAAACATTGTGTGTATGTCCGGGCGTATGTCCGATTAAAAAAATATGGCGAAGCAGAACACCTGGAGCACAAAATCGTTCCTCCCTGTAACTGGGATCTTTATCAAACGTCGTCGTGGATCAATTTTTATCTGGGGAAAGACCACCATTCGGCAAGGTCACACCAAAATGATGCCGAGAAATGAAAAGGCGTCTTGTTTCTATCCCCATACCCCTTTCATTTGTGATGAATTTTATTCATTGAAGATTATGCTGTGATGTAGTAGAAGCTCCGAGCGTGGGCGATTGGCTCAGTTGGATAGAGTACTGGCCTCCGAAGCCAGGGGTCGTGAGTTCGAATCTCACATCGCCCACCAGTGATTATAATGTCCGCTATGGATTGTCGTTATGTTGCATGAAACGTGATGCAAAATTCAGGACCGTTCATTTTCTAAAAAAGAGAAGACTCATGAATAAAAAAAATCAGAAAGTGCCTTTTCACATTAAAGGATCCAAAGTCAGAGTAAAAAAATTCAGAGGAACAAATTTCATCTTTGAAGAAGTGAACCGGCCCTGTGATTTGAAAGATTCCGATTTTGTGGACAAAGAATCATTATTCGAGAATATCAGGCAAGTCGCCCGTAAAACGCTGCGCGAGGAAGTCGCCATTAATATTCCAAAGTATTTTAGCGAGTCCGACTTAATGTACATCTACAGCGATATGAACCATAAGGTTGTCGCCATGTCGGTATGCGGTTCCATGTTCGACCAGGGAGATTTTGTCATGATCATATGGTTGACCATGTGCCTGGAAGAATACAGGAAAAATGGCTTATTAAGAGCGTTGATTCCCAAGATGTTCCTTGATTATCTGAAAAAATACAATCGGGAAATGGGATATACGGGAATAAAGCGTATCATTCCGTTCTTCAGGACGGCGTATATGTTTGGCAGGGCCATTAATCCGATTATCTACCACGCTGTCTTCGCGTCGCCCATGAACATTTCCCCGCCGATAGACAAAAATGGAGACATCAATGTGTCTCATGTCTCGGAAAAGGAAATAAACATTAGAAAAAATTATCTCCGGAAGTTGGGATATACGGAGGATAAAATAAACGAAAACTTATTTGTTTTCCGGCATATTCTTACCGATGAAAAAGAAAACACAATAACTCATGCCAGTATGCCTCTTTGTCCCGAGGCGCACGTGAATAAATATTTTAAAGAAAATCTGGGCCTCGAAAAAGGAAACGCGCTTTTAATACTGATATACTGCCGTCCGTTGCCGGCGATGGTTATCCAGTTTCCCAAGGTCTTCTTCAAGAATACGTGGAGGGCGATTAGAGACCGCTTGCTGGCGCTCAGGAAATAGCCGGGCAGCCTCTTTGTTTGCCGAAAAAGAATTATTCGTCTTGTCCAAATCTTTCCAGAACTTTGAACATCGCATCCGCGCCAAATTCAATCGCCCGGACGGGCACCCGTTCATTGGCGGCATGAATGGTCGCTGAAAAATCAAAATCTTCAGGCAACAACATGGGAAGAAAACCGTATGTCTGAATGCCGAGTTTCGATAAAAAGCGTCCGTCGGTGACGCCGCTTAGCATGAACGGGACGGTGATTCCTTCGGGATCGGCTTCGTGTAAAATCTGTGACAAAACGCCGAATAATCCCAAATCCGGTTTTGCCGGCCCGGCGTCATATTTAATCAGCTCAAACCGGACGTTATCGCCCACAAGCGGTCGCAATTCATTCATCATGTCTTCCGGTTTATAGCCGGGCAGCAGGCGTCCGTCCAAATCAACGGAGATTTCGCTGGGAATGACGTTGATGCTTGCGCTTCCATGCAAAATGGTGGGGCTGACCGTGTTATGAAACAAAGGGTAAAAACCTTTTCCGCTTGCGCCGAGCAGGTTTAAAATGATTCCGGTCATCCACGGATTGCTCAGCTGGCTGAACACCAGTCCTTTGATACCTCCCAGTGCGTCCGCTACGGCTTCCACCATCATTTTTGAAGGGACCGTGACGTGAACCGGCAAATCATTTTTTTCCAATCGTCTGAGAAAATCTGATAATTTCATCATCGCACCGCCGCGAACCGGCATGGACCCGTGTCCTCCCTGCCCCCGAATGGTCGCTTTCATCCAGCAGATTTGTTTTTCTGAGATAGTAATGGGATAAAAGCGCTTGTTATCCAGATTAACATTGAAGCCCCCGAACTCGCCGATCGCATAACGGATATCTTTAAATAGTTCCGGATGTTCCTCCACAAGAAATTTTGTTCCGAGATCGCCGCCTGCTTCTTCATCGCTGACAATGGCCAGTAGAACATTGCCGGCCGGTTTGAAGTTTTGGGCTTTTGCACGCAGAAGGGCGGCCAGCATCATGGCGATGCCTCCTTTCATATCCAGAGCGCCTCTGCCCCAGACAACGCCGTCGATAATTTTACCGTCAAACGGCGGGATATCCCATTGCTGGTTATCCGTGCCTACCACATCAACATGACCGTAGAGAAGGATGGGATTAGCCTTTCCCCTACCGTCAATATGCGCAATCAGATTAGGCCGCTCCGGTTTTTTGGCAATAATGGTGGATTGGATTCCGGCATCATTCAGCAGGTTGCGAATATAGTTTATACAGGCGGCTTCATTGCCCGGCGGATTGGTTGTATTGAATCGGATCAGCTTCTCCAGTATTTCTGCGGGGCGGTTATGTATCTGTGTAAAAGATTTGTGGTGCAGCATATTCTTCTCCATGCAATATCTTGCTGTTGGCGAGGGATCCTTTTCGTTCATCATCTATGTAATATGGATTAGTACTAGATATTTCTAAACTTAACAAGTTTATATTTTTTTCTTAACGGCGGAACGTTAATATTTTCAATCAATTGCAGGAGCTGTTAATCTCTGCTTGACAACCACGGGTTAGTCACCTATAAAGCGCCGTCGGCAAATATTTTATAAATTCAATAATATAAAAAAGGTAATTGTTCCAGAGGCGGAAAATTCATGAGAAACGAAGCTGTAATTTTTGATATGGATGGCGTACTGATCGACAGCGAGCCATTGCATATTTCGGCAGCCATAGCGCTGCTAAAAAAATTTCATGTTGATACGAGTGAAGGATATCACAATAAATATGTTGGTTGTTCCGATCCGGTAAAATGGCAGAAAATAAAAGATGAATTTGACATAAAAAGCAGTTTGCGGGAAATATTGGATATGTCGGTTTCAACGAAGTTGGAATTATTAAGACAAACGGATTGCAATCCCATTGAAGGAATACCGGAATTATTAAAATCATTGTATGATCGCAGCATCCCTGTTGCCGTTGCGTCTTCTTCACCAGGCCGGTTTATTGAAGAAGTGATTGATAAAATCAAAATAGAAAAATACATCAGAACATGGGTGTCCGGTGAGAATATAGAAAAAAGCAAACCGGAACCGGATATCTTTCTGAAAACGGCGGAATTACTGCAGGTGAACCCGCGAGGATGCGTCGTGATTGAGGATTCCAAGAATGGCGTCATTGCCGCAAAGAAAGCGGGAATGAGATGTATTGGTTTCAAGAATATGAACTCGGGAAGCCAGGATTTGAGTAAAGCAGACCTTGTTGTAGATAAAATACAAGATATTGACTTATGCCGTTTGTTATCCATGGAATACTAACGCCAATGATCATTAATTTTTTACCGACTATTTAAATATAAAAAAAATTGTAAGAAAATATTTATTGTAATATTTAATGGACACCATAAGGATAATATAAAAGCTATCCAATTTTCAATTTGCGATTAACGTCTTAACGCTCGAACTTTTTTTATTAACCCATCACGTTATTCAAAGGTCAGTATCAAATTATTTTATTGGAGTTGTTGAAATGAAACTTAATGAAGAACAGCGCGCCTATTTGGAAAATAACCTTGGGAACACGATTCTGCCGTTATCCATCTTTGAAAATGAAGACTGGCCGGGCAACGAACCCATAGAGGTCTTGTTGTTTTATAAGAAAGAATGGTCCAACTCGGAGATTCAGGAATCTTTTTTGAAGGTTACGGAGCATTATAATCTTTTTTCAAGCCGATTGATCATGATTGATGACAACAAGTTTGCATTACACTACTGTACGGACGGAGTGAAATTTACTTTTTTACCGCCGGTTGATGATACTTATGACAATATCAATATTGATGAAATAAGGAAACAAATGGTCAAGGTTAAGACATTGCCGGGAGAACCTCTGCTTTCTCTAACTGTCATATCGGCAAAAGACGGGAAATTTGGTGGAGTAAGCTGTTCGCATACAATCGGTGACGGAATTTCACTGATTCTTTTCTTAATGACATGGGGGTGTATCATAGAGGGCAAGAGCTTCCCCCTTCCATCGCCTCAAAGATTATTTAAAGGAAAGCCAGTCGCTTCCGATACCATTGATAAGATCTTTACCCCGCCGTTGTCGGCATTGAGTGAAAAGATTCAAAACCGAGTTAAGGCAAGCGAGGTAAAATTATATTCGAAGAGAGAATATTTTTCAGATGAATTTTTCGATGAACATAAAAATAAAGCAAAGCTGGAAAATGCAGAATATATCATTTCCAGCAATCAGATTATGACCGCATTTCTATTAAAAAAATATCATGATCAGGTTCTGCCTGATACAGACAGGATTAGAATAAAGATTCCTATTGATCTGCGTGAAATATATCCCGGTATTGATTCCATGTATATCGGTAATGCCGTTTTTGATAATTTCACTGAATTTACCAAGGACGAAATCAATAAAAAGTCAATATACGAGATTGCCTATTGTTTAAAAAAATCAGTCATAAATGCGAGGAATGAAAACTACATTAAAGAAATATCGTATTTATCGGAGTATGGGATAACGTTTAAAGAGGAATTGTTTAAAACTCGTCCCGCCTTTGCGAATATGGATACGGATATCGTTTCAAGCAATATGGCGCACATGAATGATCTTGGGGCTTTGGGCATTGGAGAGGATAAGGGACATTTTGTATATATAGGTATCCCCACTCAAACAAGTTTTGTTATGTTGAAAGAAAAAAGCGGACAGATATGGGCACAGATAACAAGTAGATATCCATTGGAGTAAATGATATGGCGTATTTCACCTGACGCTATCTCGAGCGAGAAGGTCAGTAATGGATTTGCCTGCAGGCAATGGAAAAAGACCATGACCGCTTGACTTCCCCTAAAGGGATAATGGTTGGTTCCCATAAATCATATATGAAATGATACTGCGTTAACAATATTTGTTTTTAGGCTTATTCTCCATAAGCCCTTTTCCTAATTAAGACAAATCGTCCATTTTGACAAATATAAAAGATTTCAATCTTTGGCATGAAACAGGAGCGCATTCTTGATGGAAAGCATGAACGCTGCCTAAGGGATGAAAGATAATGAAAGAACGAAGATACGATTTAGATTGGTTGCGGGTCATCGTGATGTTGCTCGTATTCATGTTCCACTGCTCCCGGTTTTTCGGAGGTGGAACCTGGCTTTTGAAAAATGCCGAAGAGAGTATCGTGGCCCTGGTGTATGTCTCTTTGATCGACATGTGGGTTATGCCGTTTTTTTTCTTCCTTTCCGGTATCGGTTCGTGGTACGCCCTTGCCTATCTCACAAACGGACAGTACGTTCAGGAACGGATCAAACGGATTCTCATCCCTTTATACACAGTAGGTTTTTTTATCCTGCTGCCGCCACAGTTTTATTTTGAAATATACAGCAATGCCGGATTCACCGGTACCTTTTGGGAAAGCATCCCACTCTATCTGGATCGAGAGGGTCATTTTTCTATCGGCAGTCCGCCCGATTTGTTAATGTTATCATTTATCACGCATTTGTGGTTCCTCGGGTACCTGTTTTTGGTCTCGTTGGTTTCTCTGCCTTTCATGTGCTATCTGCGTTCCGGGCACGGTCTGCGTTTTATCGATAAATTAGCCGGATGGTGCACCAGGCCAGGCGGAATTTTTATCTTCATCATTCCCGTTTTATTCATGCGGGTCGGGTTGAGGAGTTTCTTTTTAGGACAGTTTACCTGGGCTGATTTTTTTGAATATATGGTATATTTTATCATAGGCTACCTATTTGTGGCAGACAGCCGCTTTATGCAAAGTATAAAAAAATATGGCTGGTTTGGTCTGATATTAGGTCTTGCCTGTTGGGGAGGTCAGGGAATTTTTGTCCTGGGCTTGGGGTACAATTATCCGGATGGTGAGTCATTCTCCTTAACCTATGTCCTCTTCGAAACCATCATGAGTGTCAGCCGTTGGAGCTGGATCGTTATTGTGCTGAGCCTGGGAGCAAAATATCTGAATTTCAACCACAAGGTGCTTACATACAGCAACGAAGCGGTACTTCCTTTTTACCTGTTGCACCAACCTGTTATTCTTGGCGTTGGTTGGTTTGTCATACAGTTGAATATCGGCATGGGGCTGAAGTTTTTGATCATCACTTTAATCTCCTTTGTGCTGATTATGGCCGTGTATGATTTATTCGTGAGACGATTTAACGTCGTGCGTTTTTTCTTTGGCATGCGACCGATAAAAAAATCACCTGCCTGAGCAGCGCTTTCTGGCCACAGGTCAGGTTCAGAACTCAGTCTTCCACGCGGGTATTTTAATTATTCGTTTTTGCATAACATTTTCTGATTCATAGCTGCTTGGTATATCAGCTTTCTCCTGTAAAATGCCATTATAAAAAGGTCATGCTTCCATAACAAAATAAAGCAGCCCTTGTAGCAAGACGAGAAAAATCATAAATGATTTGCGATTCTTTATAGGGGCGGAGGATGAATCGATAGCGACCCTTTACCTTTTCGGTGGAGATAACCTCGCATGTAAGATTGAAGATCGTAGCAACGGGTAAATATCATATCAAATATTTGATGTATTTTTGATTCTGCCTGGTAAAATGATCACAGCATTTAATATTCAAGACGGCTTGCAAGAAAAACATACTGTACAGGTTTCAAAGAAGTTGAAATTGATTAAACAATATGCTTGTAATGCTCTTAAATGAAATGGTGTAATGATTTGAAAAATATTTAAATAAGACTTACGAATAAAGAAAACAATAATCAGGAGGTAAAAGAGAAGATAGAGAAGTAGGCGCAGGTGTTTGCTTTCTTTTTAAAGTGACTGAGCCGATAATAATAAATTTATGCATTATTCTTCTTGAGATTAAAATCTTGATATAGAAATAATCTGTAGTCGTCCTTCAAATTATTCGAAAGCAAATATGTAAAATGTTCTGTTGGAGACATGATGATGAAACTGGGTGAAAAACAAATGTTATATCTGAAGGAAAATCTCGGCAAAACTATTCTGCCGTTATCAATATTTGAAAATGAAATCAGACCGGGCACAAAGCCGATGGAAATTGTATTGTTCTATAAGAAAAGGACTTCACTTTTAAAAATAAAAGAAAGTCTCTTCAGGGCTATTGAGTATTATAATCTTTTTTCAAGCCGATTGATCATGATGGATGACAATAAATTTGCATTACAACACTGCATTGATGGCGTCGAATATAATATCTTGCCGTCGATGAATACTCCGCTGGATCATATTGCTGTCGATGAGATGAAAAAAAAGATGGCCCATGTTAGAACATTACCGGGAGAACCTCTTTTTGCAGTTACAGGAATGCCGATAAAAGATGGATTATTGGGTGGAATCAGCTGTTCGGAGGCAATAGCGGATGTGTTTTCATGCATCCTGTTTTTGTATACATGGAAGTGTATCATAGAGGACAAGAGCTTTCCCCTTCCGTCAACTCAGAGATTATTTAAGGGCAAGCCTGTTGCGTCCGATGCCATTGATAAGATATTCACTCCGCCGTTGTCGGCGTTGAGCGAAAAGATTCAAAGCCGAGTCAGGGCAAGTGAAATAAAATTATATTCGAAGAGAGAATATTTTTCAGATGAATTTTTCGATGAACATAAAAATAAAGCAAAGCTGGAAAATGAGAAATATATCATCTCCAGCAATCAGATTATGACTGCATTTCTATTAAAAAAATATCATGATCAACTTCTGCCTGATACAGATAGAATCGTATTAAGAAGTCCTGTCAATTTAAGAGATGTTCATCCGGATATTGATTCCATGTATATCGGTAATGTGTTTTTTGATAATAAAACCGAATTTACCAGACATGAAATCAATACAATGTCAATATACGAGATTGCCTATCGTTTAAAAGAATCAATCACGAAGACGACAAATGAGAACTATGTTAAAAATATATCGTATTTATCAAAGTATGGGATTGAGTTTAAACCTGACATATTTAAAAAATATCGTTCTCTTGATGTAAACACAGATATCGTTTCAAGCAATTTAGTGCTTCTCAATGATCCTGAATCGTTAGGTCTTTCAAAACTCTTCAATATTTTACATCTCAATTCAACAGTGCAAACAAGTTTTATGATGTATAAAGAAAAAAAAGGCAGGATTTTTACTCAGATAACAAGCATGTATCCATTCCGCCTTCATTAGTCTGAACGAAACGTGTAGGGGACCTTGTGCTGTTTTGACTGCAGAGGTACATACAACAAATAGTCACATTGTAAGGGGGTGTTTAGTTTAAGAATTTGATATTATTGATTTTGACCTTTACGATGCTTTCCGATTCTACCCCGGAACTTTACATCAATCAATGACTTATGAGATATTGATGTTTAAAAAATTGGCCCCGAAAAATTGAATTTTTGGTTTGAGATTTTTTATTTTTTTCGGCCAAAAATTCCCATCATCAACCGGTATTAAACATCCCTTTAAAATACATTTAAAGCATATAACATGTTATTTTAAAATGCAAATCATAGAAATTTAAAATGTAAATGGAAAAAGACTTTTTGGTTTAAGTGGCACATTTGACGTGCCACTTAATTTTGAGCGTGCCACTTAATAAATAACTATTTGTATTTGCAAATATTATAACGTTATCAAAAATTAAAATTTCTATTTTGAAAGGTTGATTTAAGTGGCACGTGCAATTCAGATTATTTTCTGATTTTTTCGGTTTTTAAAATCATAATCAAATTGACTTTGATTATATATTTTTAATTTTTGTCGGCTTTTTAATGTTAATCAAATTTAATTTGATTATCTTATATAGAAATAGTTTGGTAGTTTTTTTTGATTAAAAAAAGCTACAGCGTCACGACGGTGTTTTGTGAATTTTTATTTATCTTTTTTATGTCTATTTTTTCTGACCTTATAAATATCGAGTAAAAAATCCATTTCCTTTTCATCCGGTTCATACTTACCAGGATCAAGAATCATCCTAGTGACATCCAATATCTTATATTCTTCGATATTAATTTTTTTCATTGTATGTACCGCTTTGTATATATCGATAAGTGATTTCATAGCCAATCTGATATTTTCAGCTGTTAGCCAAGAATTAGATTTTCTCTCTACCAATGAAAATAAAATTGAGGATATATCAAGCATCATATTACGTGAAAAGCTGGAATCATTTTTTTTATATTCAATCAAGTGATTCTTGATAAGGTCGTATAGACGCTGATCACTTTTCTTCATAAACATATTATCTATCGCAATGAAATATTCAGTTTTTTTACTGTTGGACATCTGACCTTCACCAGTTAATATCCATTGCGGGTTTATGGAAAATTTCTTATAAATTTGTTCAATATATTCAGAATCAGGCACCCTTTCTTCGCGCTCATATCTTGCAACGGTATTACGATGTACTTCCAATACATCAGCAAACTGTTGCTGAGAAAAAGAACCCCTTACTTCTTTTAATCTTTTTCCGATATCCATAAAATCACACTGAACCCAATCGGGGTAATATATTTCTTGACACTGACCCCATATGGGTGTATGTCTTTATTTAAAGAATAAATAACCGCCAACAAAAGAGCCTTTTATGAATATAAAAAAGACCCCTATTTCAGACGAACTTTGGTCATGGATCAAATACCGTTTAACTCAAGTTGGGCATCCTACATGGCCGTCTCTGGCGCGCAAACATAACTACTCAATTACCGCTTTTACATTAGTAAAAAATTACGCCTTTCCAAATGTCGAAAAAATAATTGCGGAGACCATAGGAATGACTCCACAAGACCTTTTTCCAAACCGTTACATGAGTAACGGACTGCCCATCGGTCGTAAATATCCACGTGGAAAAAGACTAGCAGAGCGTAAAAAAAACCGCAACGGAAAAGATGAGTCACGCGTAAATAACAAGCGGAGCGCGAAAAATGATAGATAGCATCATTAATTTTTGTACTAAGCGTCACTCAGCAACTGAACTGGCTGCTCTTGGTGCTCTTGGGCTGCCAAATTTTCCAACAACAAAAGTAGGTGTTTTTTTGCGCTTCTCTTTATTGGGCGTCAAAAGGCATAAGCGCAAGTTTGGCGGCGGTTTTGAATTTTCATTTTTTGATTTCCCGGAATCACTCAAAAAAAATTTTATACTCTTTTTCGTGCGCCAGTGGCAGACAAAAGAAAAGAATCAAACTACAGATGAAGAAATCGTTGACGCCGTTTTATTTGCTTGCGCTTCGCGGGATTTAAAATTTGCAGAGTATTGGCATCGGCGCGAAATACAGCGGGCGAAAATTCATGAAAAAATTTTACGTTTTTTGGAGCTATAAACATAGAAATGGATTTTGATACTTTTATCAGTGTTCCCCGAACAGCTCTTGAATACGCACAATTGGAAGTGCCAGGCTATCCAGTTTCAAAATTCAGAATGCGCGAACAATTGCATAAGGAAAGAGTGCCGCGATATCAAAACCAACGTCGTGGCGGAGGCTACGTTTATTGCTTTCATG
>Ga0209200_1001618_pt1 | contig 22300 bp, 19 predicted proteins | sample AD_UKC033_MetaG_FD_184406 | JGI IMG/M metagenome (GOLD analysis project Ga0209200, IMG submission 184406) | Active sludge microbial communities of municipal wastewater-treating anaerobic digesters from USA - AD_UKC033_MetaG (SPAdes) (version 2) | ecosystem: Engineered > Bioreactor > Anaerobic >... | reverse complement strand
ACGCGTGTGTTAATGACTTGACAGTTGCTTCATCAACCGATAATGCCTTAATCGCACACGATAAAGTCAAAGCGTCTCCCGCGATACTTGCCACGCCTGCACCGTAAGCACGCTCGGCATAGGGCAGATTAAGATATATCACCCTCTGCCCGTATATAACTTTCGTGCCGTAAATAGAGCCGAGCATACTTACAAATGCGGCGAGTGTTCAACCGTATTGGCTGTCAGATAGATATCGTGATAGTTGTCCTTCGCTGTACTTTGTGGGATGATCTGCTTCACCCAAAACGGCGTCACGGTTCCGTTGTTTAAGTCGCCCATTGATAATGAGGCTCCCGCTGATCCGTAAGCCCCGGCAGAACCATCCGAGTCTGCGGCGAGATAAACAGTTGACGTCGCCAGCCCGTAAGATTCGATATAATCGTTAACCGAGATCGTCACGCTTTTGGCGTTGGCGTCAACCACTTCGAGAAAGATTTGCTGTTCAAGCGTTCGAGAGCCTTCGCTCGATGAGTTGCCGATGGCGTATTGCGATTGGAATATGTACTCGCCCGCGCTGCTTGCGACGATAGTTTCACCTGTTGCCGGCGTTGCCGTAAGTGTGAGCGTGCTCGTACCGGAGTTATAAGTATAATCGGTTGTTTCGGTAAGTAACTCGCCCCACGCCGTTGTTGATGAAAATTTTCGCACGTGAGACGGTGTGCCTGAGCAAAGGATTGTGTTGTCGCTGTCATTCCCTGTGAGTTTTCCAACCTCTTGTCGTATCGCATTGGTTTTCCCCACCTCTTTCCAGAATTTTAGCATTGTATCACCTCACCTTTTTATTGGTAGAACACTAATACTGTTATTTCACCCTGAGCGTTGGATAAAGCCAACGTCGTATTTGAGGCATTAAGAACGGTTGCGGAGTAATCAGTTGGTGCCGTTAGTGACCACTTAATCCATTCGTCGCCTGTAAACCCATCAGAACCCCAAACTACCCGTCTCATAAAAGCATAGTTCCCCCAACCACGCCCTTCAAGCCATCCGTCAAAAGTAATGGTTTGACCACTCGCACCGGTTCCGGTCGAAAACGTGTGTGTGAATGTTGTGGTTTTATACTCTCCCAAAAAGCGTGAGTTTATTACAACCTGAACCTGATAAGCGTTTGCCGCGGTTTGCCATTTAGCGTGTAAGGTACTGTTTTCTATCAATGTCATGTTTGCCCAAGTGCCGGGTTGGTAAGAAGCGAGGAAGCAATCAACGTACTCCGCATAATCTGTACTGGCGGTGTCAAAATTCCAGAATGTCTTAACCATCAAATCCGATTCAACCTTTATGTCAGAGATGCTTATGAAAGGCTTCAGCCGCGATTTTAATAACGGCGTCGGGAAATAAATTTTTTTACCTGTTAAAACCGGGCTCTCTGTATACACCAGCGTTTCCGCTGCCACAACGCTTAGAAAGTTGGTTAATACGTGCTCACCGTTGATATCGCCTACAATCTGCCCAAGCCCACGCTTTCCAACCATCCAACCACGGTTTTCCTTCATCGTTGATCCCGTGTGTTCTTGAACGTATATCTCGCCCGTGTTGTCATCATTTGCCATAATCTGCACCTCGTTGTTTGACCCTACATTTATTTTCTTGCCTGCTTGCATCGTAAGTGCCACCGCGAGATGATTGCCGGTGATTGAATCCGCCGCAATTTTTTCTGCTGTTACGGCGCCTGCGTAGAGTTTTTCTGTTGTAACCGCCCCCGCCCCGATCTTCTCGGCGGTGATGGCACCGGCCCCGATCTTTGCTGCCGTGATTGCGCCCGCCGCAACCTTATCAGCCGTAACGGCGCTCGCCCCAATCTTTTCGGCGGTAATGGCGCCAGCCCCAATCTTCTCGGCGATGATTGCCCCGGCTGCAATCTTCTCAGCCGTGATTGCCCCGACTGCTATCTTTACCGCGGTTACCGCCCCAACTGCTATCTTTTCCGCGGTTACCGCGAGAGCGTACAACTTATCGGTTGTTACCGCAGATGCGGCGATGTTTCCTGCGGTTACTTGCAACGCCCCGATCTTATCGGTTGTGATTGCGCCCGCTTTGATAGTACTTGCTGTAACGGCGTTAGTAGCAATCTTCCCGGCAACAATTGCCCCGGCTGCGATGTGCGCCGCCTGAATTGCAAAGGCTGCTATCTTCTCGGCGGTAACAGCGCCTGCGTAGAGTTTGGCGGTTGTAACCGCACCGGCTGCGATCTCGTTAGCCGTTACCGCGTTCGCTTTTATTTTTGCGGTGCTAATACTCCCGTTCGTGATATGCGTTTCGGTGATTTCGTTTGGGAGATCGTCGAGCTTTGTTGCGAGTTCTGCTTCTAATCCGGGGATCGTTGTTGTTTGCAACGTATCCATCTCGCCGTCAAGTGCCGACAAATCGCCTTCGAGTGCTGGTAACGTTGTGGTTTGGAGTGTGTCCATATCAGCTTCGAGGGTAGAAATAGCGCTATGCAATTCCGGAATTGTCGTGTTGGTGAGTGTGGATAACTCGCCGCCAAGATCAGACAGATCGTCCTCGAGAGCGGGGAGCGCCGAGTTAATGAGTGTGTCAAGTTCGGTGTTGAGAGTGTTCAGTTCGTCCTGCAAGTCAAGCAGATCGTAGTTTGCGAGATGATAAAGCTCCTGATCAAGTTCGGTGAGATCGGCGAGCAGTTCCGCCCGCTTCTCTTCAAGCTCTGCGAGTTGCTGCGCCACATAAGCTGCAACGTCGGACAGGTTGCTCGTTTTGTTTGTCAGGTCATAAACCTGTTGAGCAACCTCAACTGTTTGTCGAACACTCGATGGCGCGTTCACGAGTCGATCTGATAACGTCACGCTGTTGTAGATGCCTTTGAGCAGATCATACTCGTACTCTTGCACCCGAACGCTTACGTTGATCTCCTTCTGCCCGTCTTTAAGCGTCAGTGTGTCCCCGCACTCGAAAGGGATGGTTGATGTGTTCCCGAGATACACAATATCGAGGCTGTATTGGATCAGCGGAGTTTGATTTTCTTCGAGATACGCCTGCGCTTGCCCGGCGAGTTCGGTTGAGGCTTCATCCATCTGCGCTTGCGTGATATACCCTTCGAGGATAAACTTGCTCAGCAACGTCGGATCAAACGAGAGTTCCTTACCGTTCTCAAGCGTCTTGTCATACCATATCCGCTGCGTATCGGCGTTATACCCGAGAAGTTTTAGCCCCGTCGCAACCTTAACGCCATCCATCAACGCCAGAGTGCAATTCTTAACCTTCTCAACGTCCAGACCAGCCAGCGAAGAAGACACAACACAAGGCCGATCTTCCATCTCGTACTTTGTCGAGTAAGAAACGTAGACTGTACCGCCCGCTTCCGCGAACGTGATGGCCGAATATACGCCTTCGGTTTCGTCATACCCACCGATGGTATAGTCCGTATCTTTGATGAGCTTCGTACCGGTTTTGGCCAAGCCTGTGTAAACGTCAACACTTTCATACCAGTTATCATGAGCCAGATGTTGCGGGGATGTGCTCTTGGTAATTGCCTCGTCTTTGTACCACGCGCCAGCAACCCGCACGGAGTCAACGAAGAAGTTCTCTACGAGTCCGCGGAGCGACTTAACTTTAACCTCGCTGAACGCCAGAATCTTTTCAATCTCTCCAAAGGTAGCAATGCCATATTCGAGATACACGTTGCCGGTATGTTCACCCGTTGCCATATCAAATGTCGTCGGGCGTAGTGCGGTATAGAAATAGTTCTCCGGCAGATTATCGCTTGAGCCGATCGGGAATAAGCGCGTGCAAAGATTTTCGAATCCCTTACTGACATTGATCGCCTTTGTTTGCACCCCCGCTGTTATTGTGATGTTCTTGACACTCCCAATCTGGTCGGCGAACGTGACAACCGTATCATTTACCGTGAACTCAACGCCGAACGTATCGCAAATCTTTTGAAATGCAGAAAGCAAGTTATCGCCGGAGAATGAGATGTCTTTGGTATCTGTCAGCGTCGTGTTGTCCGTAAGTGTAAAGCCCGCTTGCGTTACGAGCGGCGTAATAAACCCGGATAATAACGTCGAAACATCTACATCGAAGAAGTCGAATGTGTCATCGTAGGTTGGCGGCGTTTGGAAGTATTTGTCAATCACCGCAAATCGGTTGAACCGATAGGAGATGTGCTGAGCTGAGAATTTGTTCTCTTCCTGCCCAGTAACCTCGAAGGTCATCGTCGTTGTGCCTTTTTTCGCTACGAGTATATCCTGCGGTTGCAAGCGTTCAAGTGTTTCGCCCTCAAGAATAAACACCCCGAGGAACGATCGCTTGAGTACGAGCGTTTTTACTTCCGCTTTCTTAAGCAGTTCACCATCACGCCAAATCTCTATCATAATTATCCCTCGATGTCCGTGTACGGCAACAACGGATCAAGTTGCGCCGTTGTCATGTTTTGTAAGCCGAGCGGGAGCAGGTCATACACGCAAACCGCATCAGCTTGAAACGTGCCGATCTTGCCCGCTTCCGCGTTGAGCCCGATCTCTATCCCAACGTTCGAGCACGTAACCGGTATCTCTTGCTTTAGCAAGAATCGGGTAAAAGAAAACGTTGCAACTGCCACCGTTGAATAGCTCGTACTTCCGTCTACGATTAGTTTTAGGTAGGGCGTGTTCACAGAAGTGTGCCCGGTTGCCTTCTTAATATAGGCGGCGATAAACAGTGTCGTGCCCGGGTAAACCGGAACGCCTTCTTGGTATATCTTGATGTTGCGGGTTTCAGCGCCGGTGTTGTTTAGATAGAGTCGTTGCGAATACGTTCCGAGATACGGGTCTTTAAGAAACGCTCGCGAGTAATTGTCTTTGAGCCATCCGTTCGCCAGCCCGTCGGAATCCGAGTCGAGCTCGAAGTTTCCGTGGAAAAGGAGGTTCTGAGGCACGTAGGAAGGCGACGTCGTCCCGTCGAAGAAGAACGGGTTGTAAGCGGTAAATGCCGCCTGAACCTCGTACACGTGCGAGTAGAACGGTGCCGTGACGTGTGTATAGCTGGCGGTCTCGCCGGTTGCAAGACGAACGTATATTCCCTTCCCGCTGTCCGGGAACACGAGCGCTTTATCCGCTGAGAATGCCGACGAAAACAAGCGGAGAAGTCCTTCCGCTTTTTCGAGAGCACCCGTCGCTGTTGTGTCGTACACATAGCCGGATATATCAATCTTTCGTGGTTTCCACTTTTGATATAGTACCGTTTCACCCGGCACCCGCGGAAAACTGATCGTTTCGGCTTCTATCGGCGGCATACCACGTCCAGTTACCTTTGACGCGATAAAATTGTACTGAGCCTTCAAGTCCACGCTGTCAAACACAAGTCCCATATCTACCACCCCAACGCCTTGAGATATTCGTTTGATGAGATACCGCCTAAATTTTGCACGTTAATCACTTCCACTTTCAGTTCGCCGTTATTCGTGCTGGCGTTTTGAAGAATCATATGGATTCCAGCAGCGTGAAGATTGATTGTCGATAACAGACCAGCGATGCGATTTCCCGTGTCTTCGGTCAGACTCGCCTTAACTGCAGATGCCCCCGTCCACTCTTCACCCATTCCTGCTCCGGCATATCCAAGTTTTTCAAGCGCATCCCATATGGTCTTCATCAATTCCTGCAACGTGCCGCTTGCGTCTTGAATCCCGGCGAGCTCTTCCGCGGATATAACGCCGTCTTGTAACGCGGCCACGAACGCTTCGGATAATCCTTGCATTGCGGACTGTGCAACATCGGAAGCCAGGAACGCACGAATCAATGCGCGTTTTGTCATATCTTCGAGAGAATCGGCGAATCCTGTCACAAATTCCTCGTAAGTGTTCGCTTGCAGTGCGCTTTCCATCGATGATGCGAGGTCTTCAACACCTACGCCCATTGCAGTTGCCACGGACGCAGCGGTTGCCTTGAGCTTCTCTTCTATCTCCGCGATCTGTTCGTCGATCTTTTTGCCGAACCCGAGTAACCCCAGCGTGAAGAAGTCCGCGATTGCCGCGCCAACGCGCGCACCTCGCAGTTCGTTTAGCTTAGCCTGATTGGATTCAAATTCCTGAAAGTCTTTGAGTGTTTGAGCGAGATTCGACATCCCCAAATCCCACTTCGTCTTTTGCGACAACTCGTTGATCTTTTCGAACGCCGCGAGCACTTCGGCGACGCGTTTCCCAATCTCTTGTATCGCCCACGACGCGATGGCCATCCCTATATCAGCGGAAAGCATTTCGAGATCTTCAAACGGGGAAACCAACCGAGACGTGCCATCTTCCATTTCCTCAACGGTAAATTTCATCGTGTCAAGGATGGAGCCAATCAGTGAACCAACCTCACCAAACGCTGAAAACTCGCTGGCGATTGAACCAATGATCGTGTTCAAGAAGTCCGCTTGTTTCTGCAAGAGTTTACGCTGCCGCTCAAGTTGCTTCTCTCGTTCTTTCTCTGCGGCTTCCGTCGCGTCGAGTTCGGCTTTGTATTGACCCAACTCGCCGGTAACGAGTTGCCACGCTTCCGATCCGATTTCGCCCGCTTTGATCATCTCTTCTTGGTATCCTTCGAGCGTGTTAACAAGGCTGCTTAGTGACGAGTTATACTTTTCTGTGTCACCGGTTGATTTGTAGTAGTCGAGCAACCGTTTTGATTCGGAGACTTGTTTTTGCACGTCCGCGAGTTTGCTTGTTTTCTCTTTTGCACTCTCGATTTTGTCTTGAAGCATTGCAATATCTTGTAACAGGTTCTTCCATTCCTGCGTGCCTACCAAACCCTCATCAATCATCTGTTCTTGCAACCGCTTCGCTGCGGTAAGCGCGCCTTGATAAGAGGACGCCGCGTCTTCCTTTTGCCCTAAGTCGGTATATACACTCGCACGGTTTAGTTCTTTGTCCAGCGTCGCGGAATATTCCGATAACGCGGATGAGAGGTCAAACCCCGATATCTCACCAAGTGCCGTCTTGAGCAATCCGATCTTTTCAAGTATCTCGTCAATCACTTGCTTTGATACGGTACCTTCTTCCACGGCTTTTAGCGCGAGACTTTCCAAGGAGCTGATCAGGCTTTCGTAATAGCTTCGGAGCTTGCCTTGATCGCCAGCTTGCTCTAAAAACTCAATCCCGCGGCCGGCTTCTTCGAGCGATTGCGTAAGCGCATTTCTTAATTGCGCGTCACTTTGAGCCTGAGCGGCATACTTCGCCATCCGTTCATAGTAAGAGAGGAGTGATCGCACTATACCGAGCCGTATCTTTTCTCCTATTGTGAGTTCTTCAGTTGTGCGAACGATACTTTCTTCGTAGGTACGGAGAGCCGCAATCTGCTCGTTTATCTCTTCCATCACGGCGTTTACGTTGCCATCCCGAAGATACTTTCCGATAATAGCGGTCGTTTCTTTGAGTTTGGCTGCGTAAGCGTTTACCTGTGCGGCAGCGAGTTCAGCGTTTAACTCTTTTATCTCCCCGGTAAGCGCAGCCACCTGCTCAGATTCGTATCCCCATGTGATTGCCGCTTGTTCGCGACGCTGTTTGAGATAGTTCACGTATTGTCGCATCTGTTCGGTTGCATAATCGTTATCGCCGAGTTGTTCGTATAGAGCGATCAACCTGGTGTATTCATCTTCCATCGCTTTTGTTTCTTGTTCAAAGTCCGTCTTGCGCTTTTTTTCAAGATCCGTCCGCATCGCTTCGAGTTCAGCTTCTTTGGAAAGCAATATCCCTTGGATAAACAATGTGGATTGTTCGAATCCCCCTTGTTTTGCGACGGCCTCGCCTTCTTTCATCGTTGCAATAAACCTTTCAAGAGCATCGCGCTTTACTTCAATATCTGTCGTTTCCGCTATCGCCCGATCAAACGCATTCACTTGCGCGGATAAACTGCCAAACATATCCATATCTCCGATTAAAGCATTGTAGTACGCGAGGGACTTGGTTAACGATTCAATGTCCTTCTTTACCGCCACGATGTTCAAACCAGGAAAGAATTGCCCGAAGTCTTTATCTGTAAGCATTGTCTTTGACTTTATGAGCGCGGATATCATTTGCTCGGTAATGGTTGCCGCTTCTCGTGTATACTCGCCGCGGAGCCGTTCCCGCTCTGTTTCGTCTTTGACTGTGTCATCAAGAGCCACATTTGCCGCTTGAATCTCGTTATACCGCGTTTGTAATCCGAGAAGTTCGGCATTGAGTTCTTCGTATCCGGCAAGATTGGCATACGTCATAGCCCCTTCCTTATCCCCGTATTCGAGAGCGAGGTCCTCCATCTGTCGGTATACGCCGATCAACCTGTTGTAGAATTCTTTCCGCTTGTTGTAGGACAGTGCCGCGTCGCGGGCATTGGCGGCGAGTTCTTGCCTTTCTTTCGTAAGGTTTTGAAATATCTGTTCTTGCTGATAAAGGAACGCGTCAAGCCCCGGATCTTCTCCAGCCACGTATGTCGTGCCTGCGATTTGCGTGCGCATTTTGCCACCGAGTTGTTTGTATCTTGCTTCGAGGCGGCTTTCGTCAAACGTGTATTCCGGCGTAATCTGGATGGTTATCTCCGTTTCTTTCGCTGACTCCTGCGCCGCGGTTCCGATTTCCGTTACAAGCCCTTCAATCGATTCTTGAGCGTTCTTGACCTTGAGTTCGCCATCTATCGTGTATTGAGTAAATAACGGGTTATTCTCGAGTGCGGTTTGCCACGAAGCGTTAAACTCTTTCAATAATCCGGTCGTATCAATTTTCTCTGCAGTAAACGATATCGTTTCGACCGGTAAAACAAGACTTGCTTTTATCAATCGACTGCCGAGTTCTTCTTTCATACTGGCAAGCAACACGGCAAGTTGTTCGAACATTAAATCAATCTGTTCCTTAGTTGCGTCATCCGCATACTGATGAGCGCCGGAACGCCGCAGTTGGTTGAATTTCGCGTTGAGGTTTTGATACTTATACCAAATCGCATTCAAGTTTTCATCGGTAGCTAATTCCATGTCGTTGTTAAGGCTCTCAATAGATTCCTTTACCGATTGGACTTCTTCCAACGCCTTAGACCCGAACCCCACCTTAACTTTATCGATTGCTGCCGCATGAATCGTCAATGTTGATTTTAGAGCGGTAATCTTTTGTTCTAAGGCTTTATAATCTTCGCGCTCGGCAGCATCAGCGTATTCGGCCTTGACAGCTTCAAGTTCCGTATCCAGTTCGCTCAATTCTCGGAGCATACTGCCATAGTTTGAGATCATATCCCCGAGATAACTGCCTGCGATCAGCACGCCTTCATAATCTTTAACGCCTTTTTCCAACGTGCTTTGCGCGACCTTGGAGCTCGCTTCGAGTTGTTTCGATAGAGAGTTTATCGTTTTTATTTGTGCGTTGAGTGATTTGGCTTTCGATGATAGAAGCTTGTCAATAGAAGCTTTTTCGAGAGCTTCTTTTGTCTTGTTATAAGTATCCCAAACCGACGAAGGGTCGATTTGTAATCCTGTCAATGGATCACCATACATCTTTTGGACATCTTCCGCTGCGATGATGCCGTTGGCAGCCATCGTTTTGAGATTGCTTAAGATTTCTTTGTTTGCTTCTTCAATCATGCCAAGCACGGACTGGGATATCTCTTCTACCGTTTTTCCGTCCTTGAGCCCGCGATCCATTTCGAGTACAATGTTACGTCGCCAGAAATCGGCGGTGTTCTTTGCGGATTCTTTGAGTGTGGAGGTTGCATAGTCTATCTGAATGTCTGCTATTTGAACGTCAAACTGCATATCTTTAAGTTTACTTTCAAGCTCGTATACAATGCCATACTTCTCGTCAATGGTTTTTATTATCAGATCAAGGTCTTCATAAACCGATCCGACCATCTTCGTTCTGGAATAGTATTCACTCATCTTCTGCGGTTGTGCAAGGTTGAACATAGTTTTTAGAGCGTCAAGCTGTTTCTTATAGGTGCCTGTAAACGTCTTTAATTGTTGCTCGATTTCTTTTTGTTTATCTGGTGTCGGTGCGGTCGATTCCCAGATCTTTTCGATATTTTGTTTGAGTTTTCCCGCCTCTGCCGCGAATTTCTTGACATCCTCAAAACTTCCGATGACAGGGTCGATTTCTAATTTCTTCTGTTTGAACTCTTCTTTCAGACCCTCATACGTAGTAATTGCCTTCGTTGCTTCCGCTACTTGCTTGTATAACGCGCTCTCTTGCATCTTCTCTTGATGCCGGAGTTCATCTGATATACGCTTAATCTCTTCGTACTGCAACGCGTACCCATCGGCTCCCCGCACTATCATCTCTGCCAAGTTCTCATTTTGTGCGATCAATTCCTCAATCTTCGAATCCAGATCAGTGGCGGTGTCTGTCGTATCATCAAACGCTTCGTTATACGCTTCCACCAGCGAGATCAATTCGTTAGTGTCCATTTGCCAGTCTTGCGTATTCTGACGTGCTTCTTTAATGCCGTTTATCGTATCTTGGAGCGATTCAATCATACCGGCGAAGTCGAGCTTTTCGAGCGAAGCGAGCATCGTTCGAAATTTATCCACATTGAATATCGCGTCTTCCGATTGCTGCCTGAATATTGAGAACAGAACCGTTACCCCGGCAACAGCACCACCTATTCCAAGCATGACCAGACTCAATCCACTAAACCCGCCTGCCAGCGCGCCGATTGCAGAGATGAGAGCTTTGAACCCTATTAGTAACGCCCCGATGGCACCTGACGCCCCGGCTATACCAAGAGCAATCACCGAACTCTCATCGAGCTTCGATGCCCACGTGGCTATTGCCGTGCCGAGGTCGACCAATACTCCCTGAACCCCCTGCAATTTATCCCCGAGATTAGCTTTCGCCGCTTCCATCGTGGAATTGAACTGATCTATCTTTTGCTGCACACCTTTCATTTTTTCAGCGGCTCTCTCGGCGTAACCAACTAACTCAATGCCGCCGGAAAAACTCGCCCCGACTTTGTCCAGCACATCTTTAACGCTGATCCCGTATTCCTTTGCTGTTTGTACGAGCCCGTCAACAAACGACAGCATGTCTTCGGAACGCCTCTTGTCTGCCTCCGTTAAACCAGTGAACTCGATTGCGAGCTTGGCTGCCTTATCTGTCCCGACAGAAGCCACAAGCGCGTCTATTGCGTTCTTCATTGTTCCAGCTTTGAGGTTAAACTCGTCATCCACGGCGTCAAGCGCAGTTACGAATCCCTTATAATCTGTACTCTCAGGCGCTTGCGATATCTCGAACAGCCGTTGGTAAATCTTGTCTATCGGTTCGTCTTTTCCGCCTACCTTAACCGCCAGACTGGACAACGCGGACAAGAACGCAGGAAATGTCATCCCCTGTCCAGCCGAGTCTACGGCCTGTATTGTGCGGATGATTTCGTTTACCGGCGTGGTGAGCTTTCCTTGAGATACGAGGTTGTTTAGGGAGTTGACGATTCCGGAGAAATCAAACCCCGCTTTGTTGACCTCGGTGAGTTTGTTTTGTATGGTTTCAATCGATTTCTTAAGGTCTTCATCACGTTGATAATCCGCGAGTTTGGTCGCGATGTCGGTAAAACTAAGATTATCCCCTAACGTGTCATCTACGGTGAGTAACGTCGTGCGGATATTATTGGCGGATAATCCAAACTTGGTCTTAACTTCCTCCATGTTTCCAAGTAACCAGGAGTAATCAAGGTTCTGCGTTTCTTCGTCAGCTTTTAGCCCGGCAATAACTGCCGCAATTGGTTTCTTGGTTTGGTCTGCAAGAAACGTCGTGATACTCATCATCGTGCCGAAATTCACGCCGGTATTTGCTTTCGCAAACGCGCTGATAACGCTCGTTAGTTTGCCCGCGTCAAGTTCTGCTATCTTCGATTGAAGATCGCCGATTTCCTTTGCCGCGTCTTCAAGCGATATATCAAGCTTGTTCAGATCGGTGATGTCTTGTATAATGTCTGCCACGCTGCCGTCGAGATCGCCCGCGAGTGTGTTCATCACCGTTGATATGCGGCTCATGTTGATCGTTGGTTCCGTATTCAAACGTTTTACCGCGTTGATAATGTTTTGTACCGTTGTGTCTGCTTTACCGGCTTCTGCTTCCAGCGCCGTCATAATCGCACCGTAATTTAGATCGCCAACTTCCGGCTGCGTGTCAAGAATGGCGTCAATCACTTGCTGCATCGATACGCCCGCACTATTGGCCACGCTCTTTAGCGTGCGAGCGAGGGTAAGAGCGGGGATCAGTGTTTGCGAAGCCGCGCCGGAGATGGTCTTTACCGCTTCCGTCAGTTCCTCCGGATGCAACCCCAACTGTGTCGCGATGGCAACCAAATCGTCGTATAACTTTTCGAGCCGCGGTGCCTTCGCCCCGGCTTGTTCGGCCAGTTCGTTCAAATTAGCCGTGATCGTCCCGGCGGTATCCGTAATCCCGGCGGTTGACCCCGCGATGGCATCAACGGTAATGTTCACCTTCTTACCGGATAGTTGTTCGAGCTCGTTTGATGCGCGCTGGATAAACGTGTTCTCAACGTTCTGCTGTAACTTCCCGACGATCGCGTCGATCTTGCCGGTCATTAAATCGGAATTGGTTATAAACTCATTCAAACCCGTTCCAGCAAGCGAGAAGATACCCTTTTGAGCTTCTATGCTTGTAAATAAGCCAGATAACTCTTGAACGTTGCCTTTTGTTTTTTTGGTGAGGTCATCGATAAACCCGGCGAATCCTTTAGCTTGTAGCCCGGCAAGTGAAAACTCAACTCCAAGGCGTTGAGCTGTTACCTGTGCTTCGGCAGATGGCGATATGATTTGTGTAAGCGCCGCGTTGATGTATGTCATCGCGTTTCTGGCGTGTATCCCGCGTTTTGTAAGCGTAATGATCGCCGCGCTAACCTCTTCGAGCGATACCCCGGCAATGGCAGCCGTCGGTGCAACCATTCCGATAAACCCGCTGAACTCTTCAAACGTCATTTTCCCTTGCTCAATTGCGTAGAATATGATGTCCAGTTTTTGCGTTAAGTCTTTGGTAGAAATGCCCCAAGCATTTTGAACAGTTGTCAAACCATCGACGGCGGTTTTAAGATCCGTTGCCCCGGCAATAGCACCACGAGCAGCCACTTGGAGAAAATTCAACCCTTCGGATGTCTTAACTCCTGCGGAATAAGCCTCATACAACGCGCCCGCGATCTCTTTGCCTGTATAGGGTATTTGTGTTGACAGCGAAAGAACTTCGTTTTTGAGATTCTTAAACTCCTTCTCGGTAAGTCCGGTAATGCTCCATACGCCTCGCATTGCATGGTCAAACTCATTCGCCGTCTTTGCTATATCTTTAAGCGCGTTTGTAAACCCAAACCCGGCGGCGAGTGTCCCTGCCAATCCAGCCACGGTGTTCATAAGTTGTCCGAAGCGTGCCTCTGCGTTATTGGCCGCTTGGTTGAATCCTTCGCTGTTGATTCCTATCGTGTAAAATAGCCTATCAATCTCAACTCCCACGCTTCTCACCGCCTATCGAAATTCCGAAGAGCTTCTCAATTTCTTTCTCTTGTTCTTTCTCGTCCAAATCTTCAAGTCGGATAGTGCCGGTTTTTTTATCCGAATCTTTCTCGTATATCTCTTTGGCTGCTTCACTGAGCAGGATCAATTGTTTGGCACTTAATCCCCAAACGATGTAGTCTATTGTCCATCCCATTCCGCTTGCAACGGAGTAGATCATTCGCGTGTACCGGAGAGCGCTCCTTCGAGGTCGAGGTTCTGCCCCACCCGAAGGAGAAGCATCAAAAAATTTGATAGATCACTCATTTCGAGTATCTTCCAAAGTAACCCAGTAAACTCGGATAACTCAAGTCCCCACTTAACCTCTTCCGCCGTGATTGCAATGTCTCTTGCGTCAAGTGGTTTGTTGTTGATGATAAGTGCAATAACTTCGGTTGCCGCGTCAAAAAGCGTGTCATTCTTTCGGTTCATAATCGAGGTGTAGATGCCTTGTATCAAGTCCCCCACAATCTTTTGGAGCGTTACCGATTCCTTGTCGTACTTCTCCGGATGAAAGTCGAGTTCATCGAATATCACCTTCAACCTTTGCGCCACAAGAGACGACACGCCGATCGAAGGGGATTTGATCGGGTATTTTTTTGGACCTATCTTTATCTCAGCGGGTATATTCCCGATTGCTTGCAACTCGCTTTTCTTATTTTTTTTGGGTGTAGCAGCCATACTCGTTACCCTCTCCTTTTAGAAAAAATGCCCCGCATACTATTGCGGGGCTCTTGTTGAACGTTATTCTGTTATTAAGAGGACAACCACTTCATTTGCATCGGCGCACCGGAATTTGGAGCGAGCACCGTGCCTTCAAGCGGCAATGTAGAGGCGTCGTCGCGGTTGAGCGACAGTTCCGAATTTCCTTTGAACTTACAGCGAGGGATAATTATCTCGAGTTGTTTGCCGGTACTTCCTATCGCTACGGTGACAATCTTTACTGCCCGTTCGATTCCGTTCGGCAGGTTAGGAATGGTTACCGTGTCCGCCAACGCGCCTGTTCCTACGGTTCCCGCGAACGCAATCGCAAGGTTGGCCGCTTTCAGGTCAAGCAAGTTAAGCGTCAATGTTTTCGGCGCTTTTTTGATACCAACATATTCCGGGTCAGCGCTCTGGTCAGATTCAACGATAAATTCTTCGACTTCCTGCCGAATGCTTCCCCCGCCGCGTGTCTTCCCAAGGTCCACGGTCAACGCTCCGGTCGGCCACGTTGCCAGTGTCGTCAGTGAAGAAGCCGCCGCAATGTTTACGCTTTCAATGTTAAATGCAAAGTCTGCCATGTTTTCACTCCTTTGTTGTTATTTTGTATCTCATAATTTGAAAAGATTCATCCGTGTTTGCTTGATCCGTCACGATCCCTTCAATGTTGTACAATTCCAAGTAAATCGGGGCCCCCGAGGTAGTGTATTCCGTGTCAGAAAGGGCGCCCGCAATTATTGCTTTCAAAGCTCCAAGCCGTGCGATATTCGGCGTTATTCCGTTGTAGTTCGGCGTGTACATCATTATCCAGAGCTGCGCGGTTTGGAGCGTTTCTAAAAAATTTCCCTTGAGAAGCAACACAAACCGTTCGCCAGTTGCTGTGTGGTAATGCTTATAAGTCGCTATGCCGGTCGGTTGTAACTTCTTATAGATTGCCGTCAGTATCTCATCGTGCAACATCATTTGACCGCCTTTTTCAACGCCTGATCCAACAACTTCATCACCGGGGATGCTTGAACCGATCCGGATAATACCGTGTATCCCTTGGCCTCGACGTATATTCCGTACTCCATCCCAGCGAAAACAACGCACGCGTACCCGTTATCCGGTACTGCTTGCTCAAAAATCGATTTTGCCGTTAATGCGTTACCGCGCGATTCGGAATGTCCGCCATCGTCGTGTATCCAGTCAAGAAGTTTTCGATTTTTGTATATTGCGTATCCGATGCTGTTACGAAGGTTTGCGGTTCTGTCAGTGTAACTCCCGTTGTCCCGTGCCCAGTTCACCGCCTCTTGCCCGATCCGATGGAGCGTTAACACGATAGCGTCATCACTCTTGGCGAGCTTTGCTCTCAATGCGTCCGCCAACTGTTTAGGCGTGCGGTTCCAAGACCCTGTACTATTTGCAGGCATTGAGTACGATCTCCTTGTGTACCTTGTAAGGCAACACGGCCACAACGGTGTACGTGGTATCCAATATCGCGATTTGATCTCCGACAACAACATCCACATCTCCGCGATAGTACAGTTTTCGGTGATCGTACTTGTACCCGCCCGTCTCGTCTATCTGAAGATGATTGCCGCGCGTTGGCTGGAAGTCTTGCTCGTTGAACGTTATCGGCCTTGAAGATTGAATTGGCACGGGATTCCCGGAAGCATCCATAACCAATTCGGAGTGTGTCAACGTGCCGGTCATGATAACTCCTGATAACGCCTTCGGATTGATTGCGCCATCTCGAAGAGATACCGCTTGTCGTAATCCTCGTCCACGCTTCCTTGACTGTACTTCTTGTACTTCTCGGGATTTCCGGCAATCGCTTCGAGTAATGCCGCTTTCGCAAGCATTATGTTAGTAATGTCTTCGGTTGCCTCGCCCGTTGGTGTAAGCCCTTCGAGTGTCAAGAACGCGTTGTATTCATCATCTGTGAATATTGCGTTGTCAGAGTCAAGGAACACGGTCTTAAGAAGCGCTAAGTTCGTCACGGGCAACACCTGCCTTGAGCATCGCACCCCGTAGTTCCGGCGTTACCTGATAGCTCTTGCCTTTGTGATAACGCATTATGCTGTCACGGCACGTTTTTGTGATGATCACCGTGCAGTACTCTGGCTGCGGTTCGGGTTGTGGTTGCGGCTTGTATACCGGTATCAGTTCCGGTTCGTGTCGCGGTACGGATATGATTTCGGCTTCCGGTGTTGATGTTGGTGTTGGTTTCGTTTTCGGTTTGCTTTTGTATGCCATTTCTCACCTCACAGGAGGCTTTATGCCCCTTCACTATTCCTTGCTGTGTACCGTCGCGATAAAGACTTGATCAATTAGCTCAAATGAGGGCAGACAGAGCTGAGATACAACGGTTTCAACGTTCACGGGGATGTCGACTTTTTTGAGAGTTGTCACGGCCACGCCGGTGTCCACAATGGATACACTCGCGCCCGGCGTGTTTTGAAGATCGGCTTCTTCCGGGGTTGTTCCAAAGTAAACGTTTCCGAGCGGTGTAGGTGGTAACAGCGTGAATATCTCGTCCGCAAAATAAGCCGTCGCGGTTCCGCTTAGTGAATACTTCTTGTTGTAAATGGCGATCGTGATGCCGAGTTCTTCATACAAATACGCTCGCACGTTTTTCTCGTTTACGAGCCGGTCAGTCGTGTTGAAAGCCGCAATAACAGAAGCCGTCTTACCGATGTAGTTGAACGTCTTTCGGGAGCAGATCGCCCGTGTCGGCCGAACGCCGGTATCATCTTCAATTGTGTCTTGCCAACCGCGAATATCCCCTACGGGGTCAGCAGTAGCCGTCTGTGACCATCTTTTAGTAGTAATCAACGTGTCTTGATGATCCGAGTCGCCGTTGTAGTCGTAATCGAGCGGAGTGTGCCCATCTGTAATCGATATCTTGAACGTTTGTAGAAGTTGCATTATCATCCGTTCGCGCGCGACTTTTGCCCCGGCGATCAGTTCAACTTCGTCTTTAAAAATGTTCCCGAGCGTGATATCAATAAGTGCCTGATTCCCCGTCGCGAGTACGCGTTGCAACTCTTGCCGGTCTTTTTCCTTGATATACATTCCTTCTCGGAAGAACGGGAGTTCGGTTTCAATCTTTTTAATTCCGATTCTGTCCCGGAACGGCACTTTTGCGTCGAAGCTCGATGTTTTGAGCATAACAGGCAATCCTTTAGACCCGCGGAACCAAGATAAATCGATCCCGATCTGCTTTTTGAACGGGAAAAGCGATTCGCCGAGGTAAGGCAGCTTGTTGCTTCCGGATTCGTCCCAGTACGCCGCAATCTCTTTCGCGGTAATTAAGTCGAATAAGTTATTAGCCATATCTCACACCTGCCTTATGATACGAACGTGATGTTCTTCAGAACAGCTTGCGCTTCCGAACATACCACGGTTGGTAAGTTTGCCCGATTGATAAAGCCGTGTACCACCATTGTCCCGGCTGCATCCCCGTTTGTTACGTCTACGTCCCAGAGTAAGATTCCTTCCGCGTCTTTCGCGTTCCCGTCCTTTCCACCCGCTAAAGCCGTCGCGGCTTTGGCTGCCACTACTGTCGCGCCTGTCCCTGACTTGGCGGCAGTCACAACCGTTCTGGCCGCGAGATGCGCGTTCACGGCGGTTACCACCTGCGCGGCGGTTGTCGTAAGCGCGGACGAGGTGTTCGTGGCAAGGTATACGTTGATCGTATCTGCCGCAATATCAACGCTTAAAGCAGCGCTCGCCGTGCTTGGATCCAAGAAAGCTACTTTAATTGCGTTGCCGGTTGTCCCCGGGGTGACTGCGGTGAATGTTACCGCGCCGTTCGCGTTCGTCCCGAAGGTTATGGATGCGGCTACCGACGGCGTGTTCTTCACGACCACGCGTTCGCTCGGATTCAGCAACGCGGATTTGCTCGTGCCTCCAACAACCGTCCCGGCGGGTACGATATATTTGCCGCTGTCGCTGTCGGCACTTACGCCTGCCGTGCTGACCGTTACTGCGTGCGCAACGTAATGGTCGTATTTGAGTATCTCTTTCTGACTTGTGTAAGTCGTTTCTAAGAATTTTGACATCTTGTCATCTCCTTTGTTTAAGGTTCTTTGAAGTAAATCGTGGAATCGGGTTCTTTGGGTTCCAGTCGAGCCAACCGCTTACCGAGTGATTCGCCAGTTGAGTTTGTCGGCGACTTGACCCCTTTTACGCTGATCCCCGCGCCCTGTATCTCTTTGATCTTTTCGTCCACGTAAGTGTCCAGTAGTTTTTTGAAGGTCTTAACGTTGTCTTCCGCTTGATCCGGTGTACCTGAGATAGGCAGGATATAATCCGCGAATGCCGATGGCACTTTGTGTTCGGCCAGCTTTGCACTCACGCGCAGTTGGATTCGTTCGGCTTCGAGTTCCTTCCGTTCGTTCTGCGTCTGCTCGATCTGCATCTTGTAAAGTTCCTCGAACTTCTTCTCGGCTTCCAACTTTGCGCGTTCGGTTTCTTGCTTCGCTTTTTTTACTTTGTCTTCCTGCTCTTTTTCCCACTGCGTTTTGAGATTTCTTTCGCGTGTTTCGATTGCCTTGGCGATTGCTTTGTCAAGATCGGATTGCGTATATCGCGATTCACCTTGCGCACTCTCATTTGTTGCTTCCACAGCAGTACCGTTGATGACGTTCCCGCTCGTTTCTTCCATTAAAAATCACTCCTCGTTGTATTTTTGATAGTATCGTTTTGCAGATAAGAAAAGCGGTTCCGCGAACCGCGCCATCTCTTCTTGTCTTGTGTTGTTTTTAAGATACTGCGGATAGTTGCCGTCGGCGTAATACTCACCGTAACGATGAAAATGATTCGCGACCATCAGCGCTTTGACTTTTGCGTTATCGTTCTCCTGTTTATCCCATTGTATTTCTGGCAGGTATTCTCGCACGTCGAAGTGATCCACGATGTAGTTGAGAATTGCGTTGATCGATCGAATATACATCTCGACGTTGTGCGAGTCGCTTCCGCCGTGTACGCGGTAGTGCCCAAGGTTTCTCTCAATACATCGATAACACATTCCGTTGCGTAGATTATTAAGCAATGATAGTGTATCCACCTCGCTTCCCAGATACGATACGTGTCCGCACTTCCGAATGAATTTGGTACGGTATAAACCCTTGGTTGTTATAACCGCACTGCCGCCGTTATGGTACATCTGAGCGATTGCGACGGTCGGTGGAACATACCGCGCGCCCCATTCTTCTGTGGCCCGCCCGTCTTCGAAATGCACAGATGATCCGCTGTATACGAAGTCGAGCGTCGCATCTTTTTGAAACTCACCCAGCATCAACTCAATCGCATCCGGTTCAAGCCAGTCGTCGGCGTCGTAGTGCATATAGTATTCCCCGTTTGCGCGTTTGAGCAATTCGAGGAATCCTCGCCTCGCACCTCCGCTGTTGTCCTCATGGATGATCGACTTGATTTGGTTCCCATAGCTCGTAATCACGGCGACTGATTCGTCTGTTGATGCGTCATCGTCTACGATGATCTCAATGTCCGGATACGTCTGCCCAAGCATCGAATCTATACATTGTTTGAGATACCGCCCGTAATTGTAGTTGGTAATCCCAATTGTCACCAGTTGCCTTTTTTCCATTTACGCGCCCTTTCTTTTTTTGCGGGCTCTTTGGCAATCAGACCCGCGCAGAACCCCACAATCAATCCGAGCCCTATCCCGATTAGGAATAATACAATGTGCATAATTCGATAACCACCTCGTTTCTCCAATAAAAAACGGGCCCGCAGGCCCGCAAGGGAGGGTATGTATGAAAAAAGCCCGTATTGGGGCTATAGGGAATCTACAAATTCTTCAACGCTATCCATCTCGGACGTGAGATAACACATACAGTGTGGATGAGCCGGTTGTCCGCCATAAGGCACCGCGTTCTTCGGGTACACCCCCGGGCCAAGCCCGACGTCCGCGTCTGCCAGATCATCGCAGATGTCAACCTCCGGATGACTCCCGGAAAGATTCCACTTGATGCCCTTCACAAACGGCAGCTTCTTCGTCATCTCAACGTATGAGCCGCGCCACGCTCGCTGTATCTCCGTTCTTGCAACTCTCATCGCGTTATATCGCATCGTCTTGCGAACGTACCTGTCTATCACTTTGCGTGCGCCAGCGGGTGATAAGCCTTGAAGTTGCTCTTGAATATACCTTGGGATCGAAGGTTCCAGTTGCGCTTGCGTGCGTAATATCTGGTTACGAACCTTCTTTGCACTCATTCCAGTTTGGAGTGATGCCGTCAGTATCCGCTTCACGTCCTCTGCTGTTTTATCCGCGAGCTTCCAGATGCGTTGGGATAGCTTGATACCGTCAATCGCCGGTTTGTCCATCACCCACGCAGTAGCTGCGTAGTTGGTTTGCGTCATGTTTTTCCAGCGGTTTTGCACAAATTCAAACAGCTTGATATCCTCCGCATCTTTCTCGAACTTGTACTTCTTTGATTCGTACCGAAATCTCGCCGGAAGTTGTTTGTATAACTCCGTGTAATAGGCTTGTGTGAGCTTGTCGTCCATATCGTCAAAGGTTTTCTCGAATAACTTTGTAAAGTCTTTTCCGTATTCCTTTGCCGCGTTTTTAAGCGTAGAACTGAAAATGGCGGTAAGTGTCCCGTTATCAAAGTCTATCTTGTCCACGGCTCTTTCAACGTTGTTAAAAAAACGGTTGAGCACACGCCCGTATCTTTGCTCGAGCTTCTTGGTTATTTCAATGTCAACGCGCCTCTGCATCGCTATCAACCGCTTGTTCTTCCGCCGCCCATTGCTTGTCGTACACGTCCTCTTCTTCGGCTTGCTCTTTAATCCGCTTCAACACAGGGGCAGGGTCAATCGAGAGCGCCTTGCATATCTCTTCTGTCGCGGTCTCTTTATCAACGATTCCGGCGCCGACGGCTACCGCAAGATTGGCAATCAATTCTGACGGGTTTTTGGGTATTATTGACTCGTAGGATATAACCGCGTCGTTTTTGGATCCAAGCATCAGCGAAGCATACTCAAATACCTTTTCAAGCCCGATTTTGAGGATTGAGCGATAACGCGAGATAATTGAGGTTAGGCCGGTCAGCTTCATTTCAAACGCGTATCCTGATTGTGCTGCGCCTTGCGACACTTGTACGAGCATGATCTCTGGATAATCGTTTTGAACCTGCTCGATCAGCTTATCTTTCTCGCCGGCCATAACCTTCATCACGCTCCCGGACATCTCGAGGAATTGCATCTGACCGCCGTCAGGAACCGGGACGAAGCGCATCTGCCTGACTGCTTTGGTGTCTTCACGCTTCTCTTCGTCTTTTGATTGTAACGACTCGGAGTTGAGCCGCACGTTCCCCCACGCAAGAGGATCAGAATGGAGCTTGCCAATCGCTTTGATATCCGCGTGATACTCGTTGATCTCATCCAACGTATCGATCAGATTCTCGATCCGGGATACCGCGTCTTCCTCGGCCTTCTCGGCGGTGAACTCAACTAACGGAATAAAACCCCAGAGATTTGGGAGTTCCGTTACCTCTTCATTCACTTTCTGAATGATTCGATCGGGGAAGTATTCTTTCTCAATCTTTTCTTCTTCGGTGTCTATTTTGATCTTCGCGTAGGTGATATTCCCGCCAGCATCGTATTTGATCTCTGGAATTTCGTCAGAGATAAGAACGGCGAGAAGTACTTCATCTTCGACCTTGGCAATATCCACCCATACGCGCCCTTCGAGCAGTATCTTGAGTGTGAGGTTCTCCTTCGAATATTCCCAGTCGTTCGACGCGATGATCGTTTCGGCAACCTTGCCGGTAATGTTAAACCCCTTAAGAATCATCGACACGTCCATGTTGATAATCAGCGGTGCGGGGTTATATATCTTCTTCACATTCCACGGGAGCGAGCGATCCGTCCGGTATTCTTCATCGTATGCCTTGCCTTGGTACAGCTTCCATAAGTTAGTCTTCACTTGTCACCACCTGACCGTTGTGATATCTGTTGCCGTTCGCTTACCGATTCCGGTGTGTATCGCATACCGTATCGCGTCCATCGCGTGGTCGTTGTATTCTACCGGTATCTCGAGCGTGTTGCCGTCTTTGTCCTCTTTGTATTTATATGCTTGTATCTCTTTGATCGTGTTAACACATTCGCTGTATATATG
>Ga0209200_1001605_pt1 | contig 22413 bp, 27 predicted proteins | sample AD_UKC033_MetaG_FD_184406 | JGI IMG/M metagenome (GOLD analysis project Ga0209200, IMG submission 184406) | Active sludge microbial communities of municipal wastewater-treating anaerobic digesters from USA - AD_UKC033_MetaG (SPAdes) (version 2) | ecosystem: Engineered > Bioreactor > Anaerobic >... | reverse complement strand
GGGCGCAGCGAGAAGTTGACGGTCGGATTCCAGTCATCACAGCCCATTTTTGGCTGCAATACGTTCGTCGGACGGCTGAGGTGCGTCATGCGAAACTTCGTCACGCCTATTTCAAACTTATAGACGCTGAGGTTGCGCTGAAACACGTTGTCGTAGTTGAACGCCGGTTCCAACACAAGCGCGTTGGCATCGTGGGTGTCCAAATCGAGCAGGATGATAGGTTCCATGCTTTGTGTTTATTTGCTTGGTGAAGTAGTAGTTGTGTCGGTCGGGTCGGGAATATGACAGCCCCTTTAGCCTTTCTTGCGGGAAGGCGGCTTGAGGCCGGTTACTTTCTCGTACTGCTCGGCGGTGATGTACCCCTTTGCAAACGAGTCGTTGGCGATTTTGAGTTGCCCCTCGTTGGGCTTGCCGCTATTGCCCGCGCCTTCGGTTTTGGGCTTGAGCGGCGGCTTGCCGTTGGTCGGAGCAGTTGCAGACCCGCCTTTTTTCAGGGCGGCGAACTCGGCCTGCAGGTCGGTGAACCGCTGGTTGAGCGCGGCGTATTCATCCTCTTCTTCTTCGTCGTCACCTTCCTCTTCATCGCCTTCGCCTTCGCCTTTTTTGGCGGCTGGCTTTTTGGCTTCTGCCGGCTTGATGTTGAGCGCGGTAGCGATTTTCGCTTTCTCGTCGGGAGTGGCTTTGTCAACCAGCGCAACGAGGCTTTCCATCGTCAGCGCCGTTGGTTTCACTTTCGCAACTTCGGCCTTCACCGCCTCGGTGATAGCGTCGTTTTGCAGTTCACCCGCCAAATCCTCATCGTCTGCGAGGTCTTGAGCGAGTTCCTCAACATCGGCGTTTTTCGCCAGGGCTTTGTTTTCGCTGAGGAAGTTGAGGATGCTTTTGAAAAAGTCTTTGCCGAACATGGTGTTGGTAGATTTGCGTGTGAATTTGCGGATGTCCGCTGAGTTTGCAGGTCGCAGCCCCTTTTCGAGCGCGGCGAGCGCGGCAACCCGGTAGGAACTGGTATAATTGAAGGCAGTCTCCACCGTGTCCGGCTGTTGGGTGCCGGTGGTGGGAAGCAAAAAGTCAACTTCTATGGAGTCCACAACCTTGTCAACGAAGCCAAGGGCAAGCGCCTCGGTCGGCTCAAACCACGTTTCGGCTTCCATCAGGTCGTGCAGTGCGCTGTCGCTCATGCCCGTCTTGCGCTTGTAGGTAGCGACGATGACGTTCTCAAATTTGTCGAGCACGTCAGCAATGGTGCGCAGTTCGTCCGATTCGCCCCAGGTGCCCCACTGCGGACGGTGGATCATGTAGAGGCACTGATTGGACATGATCACTTCATCGGCGGCGCAGGAAACGATGGTGGCGGCGCTGGCGCAGAGGCCCACGAGGTAAGCCGTCACTTTTGCCGGGTGGCCTTTCAGCATGTCGTGCATGGTGAAGGCTTCGGTAATCTCGCCGCCCGGCGAAGAAATAAACACATTGATTTGGGAAACGCGCTGATCTTTGAGCGCCCAATAGACATCGCGGCTGTTGACGCCCCACCATTCGGAGATTTCCCCGAATATCATGATGTTGATGGTGCCACCGGCAAGGTTCATCGCAGGTGCGATGTCCACCGCTTTACCGGCGCGGTTGGTGGCGACTATGGCCTTGTTCCCGAAAATGAATTTCCTCGGCATAGCGCAAAGGTGAAACAACACCCGTGCCGTTGCGCCGCTTTTGTCTCACTTGTGAGAACCTATTTGAAATTGTACCGCAAATAACGGGCGAACAAAATCGCCGAAACCCAGACGGTGAGGTTGGAAAACCCGGTCGGTATGTACGATGCAAGCGGGTCTCCGAGCAGCACCCGGATATGGTGCAAAGAGTTGAGGCACAGCGTAACGAGAAACGCCCACTCGAAACGAACCAGGAGCGGATGCGCATCGTCGCGGGATGTGGCGCGCATCGAGCAGTACAGGTAAACGAGCGCCGCAATGCAGCCGGTGAGGTTAACTATTGTCAGGAGTTTTGTCAGCATCGGATGGCTTTTGGCTGCGAAGTTCTTGAAAAAAACCAAGCGGGTTGGTCATTTTTTTTGCCAGCCAGTCAATCGTCTCCTTCGCGCACAGGGCCGATATGCCAACAATGAGGTCGCCCCAATGGTTGAGCGACTCGAAGTTGGACACTACGATGCCGGACACAAGGCCTATGCAAAGCGAGGCGATGAAGGTAGCAGCGCGGGATTTGAAATCATTGCCGGACATGAACAAAACGCGGGAGAGTGCGCTCAGGAGGGCTACGGCAGACGAGTCAATAATTTGATTTAGGTGTTGCAAGAGTTTTGGCATCGCGTTGAGGTTCATCGTAAACCGATTCCCGGTCGGCGGCGGCTGGAAACCAACGGTACATCGTCGGTTTGGATACGCCGAGGGCAAGCCCTATGTGCCGGATCATCAAGCCCCTGTCGCGATTGAGTTGCAGTACGTGGTAATCAAACAAATGCAGTGCCAAGATGCGGTTTATTTCATGCTCCGACATCAGTTTGATGACACGGATGCAGGTTGTTTCACAGACATAATCCTGAAACAACAGATTCTTTTCGAGCCGCGTGGCCGTGCGGCCCTCTTGTATGATAACATTCAGGTTGACTCTTGCCATAAAATAGGGGTAAAAGCCTTTACGATTTTCATGCTGTCCGGACAGGCAGAGCACAGTTTTTTGGCAGTCACGCCGTATTCATTCCAGATTTTCACGAGCCAAAGCCACTCCGAATTGTCGTAGGCCGCGCGCACCTCGGCCCGCACTTCGAATGCGATGCGGTACAGGTGGACATCCTTCTCCGAGTGATTGACTACGGTCATAGGTTGCGCGTTTGTTTCACGGTTTGTGCGGTCGTGCCCTTTTCCAGCGTTTCCAGCGGGTCGTTCACCACCTGGATATTGTCAATGCGGTTGTTGGTAGCCTCAGCCATCAGGATGGCGCTTTGAGCGACCTGCAGCACAGCGTCCAAATCCGAACGGCTGGCAGCCTCGACAACGATTTGATTTTGTGCCGATACCTGCGGCGCTTCGAGCGGTCGCACATCGAGCGGCGAAGGCGCTATGCCGCCTGCTGCAAATTTCTTGCCCCAGTTGTTCGCCGAGTTGATTCGGGATGCCAGTTCGCGGCGCTTGCGGCTGAACTGGTTAGGCTTGTCACTGATCCTGAGCAGCGTTTCCCTGTAGGCTTTCGTGCTTTTTTTGTTGATGATGTAGGTCTCCTTGCCATTTCGCAGGTGGTATTCGCCGCCTTGAAACTCCACAAGTCGGTTGTTATAGATGGCCTTGACACCACCTTCAGCGTGTGACCTTCCTTTGATTTCCCCCGAGCCGCGCGGTATCGAGCCGCCATCGACACGCTGGATAGATTGCTCCGTGGGTATGGCGCCGCCGTACTCGAACTTTTGCAGCAGGACTTGCGCTGCGTTGAACGATGAGCGGATAATGGCCGCCGCTGCCTGGGCAGCATAGATGCCACCGGCTGTGAAGATGCCGAAAGGACCGGTCGCAGCCCCGGCCTGTACCGCTGCCAAGGCGATGGCCGACAACTCCTTTCGAAGATTGATAGCGATTTCAGCCAAGGCCAGCACTTTGAGGATGGCTCCGTACTTGCGGCGGTTCTCCACGTCCTGGGCAAGCAGGCGCGACACGCCGCCAATAAACTCGCTGATAGAGTCAAGTTGCGCGTTTTGCAGGGCATTGAGTTGCTCAGCTGTGCGCATGGCCGAATCAATTTTCTGCTGGTCAGTGCTCTTTTGCAGTTCCAAAGACTGATTCGCCAACTCCACCTCCGTATCGAGGATTTGTTGCGAGGCGTCCTGAACGATGATAGCCTGCTCTTCCCTGAACTCGCGCTCGGCATCAAGGCGCTCCTGATTCGCTGCGGCAGTGACTTCCTGCGTGGCCGTGTCGAACGTCGGCTGATCAATGGCACCGCTTTCCAGTTGGCCCTGCAGCGCAGCCTTACGCGCTTCCTCCTGTTGCAGGATTTGTGCAAGTTCCTGCTGGAAACCTGCCTCAAGCGCCCGCAGTTGTTCCTGCTGCTGCTGGACAATGAGGTTCTTTTCTGCGACCGCCGACTGGTTGCGAATCTCGAATATGGCGCGCTCGCGCTGGATTTCCAGAATTTCGGACCGCTCGTTGAACTCTTCCTGTGTGAGCAGTCCTTGTTTGCGCTGCTCTTCTATCCGCTGTTGTTCGAGGATAAAGAATCCTTCGGTCTTTGTCTCGTCAATCCGGTTGAGGTTGCGGATGATATCCAACTGCCGGCCTGCGCTGTTGGCCGCGTTCTGTGCCTGTATCTCGGCAGCCGCTTGCTGAAATGCCTGGATTTCACGCAGCGCCCGCGCCTGCGCATCGGAGCGTTCCGTTTCGATGTCGGCAATAGTTTGCTTCAACTTCTCTTTGAGAAGATTGGCCTGTATGGTAATCTGCTCGGGCGTGCCGACCAGTGCCGATATTGCGTTGGCTGTTTCGTTTTTCGCCAACTGGATCCGCCCGTCAAACGTGCGCTTGATAAGGTCCTGTTGTAATTTGTAGATGTTTTCGGCGGCTGTTTTTTCATCTTTGGCCCGTTGCTCTGCGAGTTCCTTTAATCGTTTGTCCAACTTTTCCCGGCGCTCAATTTCCTCCTTGGCTGCGTCGGTATCGAGCGCCTTGAGTTCGTCAATACTGAGTTTGCGCAGGTTTACTATTTCCTGTTTGCGTTTCTCTGCCTGCTCAGCAAGTACCTCGCTGGCCGCCGATGCCGCAATTTCTTCTGTGCCAACATTACGCAGTGAGAATGCGTCATTAAACACCTTCTCAATTTCAGATGCCGCCTTTGTTCCATCTTCAATCATTTTGCCATAGAAGGCATCAGCACGCTTGAAGGCTTCGCGCTCGGCGTCATCGCTAATAAAAGTAGTTCGGCCAACCAGCCGGTTCAGGCCCAGCGGATCCTCACCGATCGTACCGATATCCTCAACCGATACCTTGCCGCGCTGACGTAACTGCTGCCTGGCTATTGTTGCCTCAGCAACCTTTGCCAGTTCTTCGTCCTGCGCTGCTGCCTTCTTGCGCTCGGCGATACTTCGAATAATTTCATCTGTCAACCGTTTTTGTAAATCGGTCAGTTGCGACACAGAAAGTTTTTCCAAATCCATCCCGCGCAGGTATTCCGGGTAGGCTTCCTTCAATGCCTTAATTGCATCTGCCCGCTGCTTGGTGGACGATGCAGCACTTTTTAAAATCTCGATGTTCTTGTTGAGCACCGACGCTTCTTTAGCCGCTTCCTGTGCGATTTCCTTCTGTGCTTCGCTCAATTTCTCTGCGGCTTTGGTAGCCGCATCGGTGGACGTTGTGAGTGCCTGATACGCCTTGACCGCTGCGTACACCACAGCGATAATGGCAAGTAGCGGGAACGCTTTGGTAATAGCATTCAGGATGCCTTGAGCCAGGGCCTGCCGTTTGGTGGCGTCAGTGAGCAGTAGAAACGCCGCGGACTGTTTGATGCTGGCCACCGTTGCAATGACGGCTTGGCGGTTGAAGGCCAATACTGCCAGCGCCAGAGCCGCAAACTCTTCGCGGTTGTCTGAAAGAAGTTTTGGCAAACCAGCCAGCACATTGATAAACCCGGATACCAGGTCAATGCCGGATGCAAGGAAGTCCTGCAGGTCGGTATTGACCGTGAGGTTCACAATGGAGTTGCGCAGTTTGGCGATGGACGCGCCAAACGTTTCGTTCTTTTTCTCAAACTCCTGCTGCACAGACGACGTATCTTCGAGAGCTACACCGGCCTCCGTGACGCGCTGTGTCAACAGGTCGAAGTTCTGGCCCAACTTACCAAAGACTTCGAGTTCGCGGCTTCCTTTGATTCCCAGTTCGCCCAGCAGTTTGATAAACTCCGTGTTCTTTTCGCTGCTCTCCTGGGCACCCTTCGTGACCAACCCGAAGGCAGACACAATATCATCCTCAACCAGTTTGCGGAATTCGGCAGCGCCCTTGCCTGCGATGGCAGCGAATTTATCCGGGGCTTCACCGATACGGAAAAGGGTTTTCTGCACGGCGGTCGCGCCGCGCTCAGCCGATACGCCCAACTCATCAAGCGTGGCGCTCAGGCCAAACAGCGAGGCCTTGCCCACATCCAGCGGCCCGGCGATACCGGACAGCCGGTTGACAAAATCCGCGATGGCCGGTGCTGTGGCATTGCCGGAAGCCGACAAGAAGTTCAGGGCATTGCCGATTTGGAGAATATCCTTGCCTACATCGTCCGTCTTCAGGCCCGGTATGACGTTGCGCAGCGTAGCCACCGACTTGGTGACTTCCTCCACGGAGCCGCCAAACTCGTCTTTGAGCGCGACGGTAACGATGTCGGTAGCCTCTGCAAAACTCCGCAGGTCTTTTTCGGCCACGCCCAACTGACCGCCTATTTCCGCTATTTGGAGTTGTTCTACCAAAGAGGTGCGGGTATCCCGAAACTTCAACTCTTCCTGTAGTTTGCGGATGGAAGGTATAGAGGCATTGGCTGTCTTTGCCACGTTCGCCACTTCGTCACTGGCCCGGGCGTTGGCGTCAATGAATTCAGTTATACCAACAGTCAGGCCGATGATAGGCGCAAGTCGCTGGGTAACACCAATAAAGCCGTCAAACGCACTGGCGTAGTTGCCAACATTGCGCGTATAGACGCCCATGTTCTTGTCAATCTGTTTGAGTTGCCCGTCCAGTACCTGGATGTTTTTCAAAATGGGGTCACCTACACCGGCCTTTATCTGCGCTTCGCCCAGCAACTTGTACTGTGCCCGAAGTTGCTGCAACTGTAATTCCAAATCCCGGTATGACCCTGCTGCCACCTGCGTTCGCTCGAATGCCACCTGCTGCTTTCGGATTTCATCATTCAACAACTTCTGCTCACCCTTCGCCTGGGCGATTTTCTTGATGAGGTCATTGTACACATCCGACCCCTGCTCAGCGCCTTGCAACTCTTTGCGCAGCTGGGCCACGCTTTTGCGCGTCTGCTCGATTTCTTCCCGCAGTCGCCTTTGCTGTCCTTCCAGCCTGCCGGTATCACCTGTTCCCGTGCCGTTTTGAGCGGCGACAAGCCGACGAGAGACCGATTCCAGTTCCTCGGTCATTGACTTCAACTTTCGCGTGAGCACGTCCAGCGCCTTCGACTTTTCGTTGATGTCTTTGAGTATCTGGCCGGACTTGTCCAGCGTGGCGTTCACTTCATTGAGTTGGGCAAGTACCTCTTGCTCACCCTTGAGTTGCAGCCGTAGCGATATGACTCTTTCAGAACCCATTTTTATTCGGTATTGTCTTCTGGTGCGATGTCAGGTACAATTGGGTCAAGGTCTGGATCGTCGTAAGTCACGACGTCCATGTCTTCTTTTTTCGGGGCCACATACTTGATGAACGTGCCGTCACACTCATCACCAAGCAAAGCCTTGTAGTTTGCCAGTTCGAGTAGAATCCATATCGACTCATTGGAATCGAACGGCAGCCGCGCCATGTGGCGGTAACTCAGCGCCGCTATCGTTGGCAGTGGCATATTGATTACCCCCTTGAGTTGTTGCCCTTCCTTGATAATGGAAATGTAGTTGGGATAAAACGATGACACCAAGCCCCGGATATTGCGAGCCGTGTCTTTTGCTTCGAGGTCGGCGTAAGCCACGTCTGTATCCCAATCGGCCAGCGCCGGGCCGCCGCCCATGTCCTGCCATTTTTGCTGCGTGACCCACGGCGCGCGGGCGCCCTCGCTGTAATATGTTGTTTCACTGTCGTCGTAGTGGAATGCGAACGACAGTGCGTCAGGGAACATGATGCCACATTTAGGGCTCGTCTCGTAAGTAGGCATTTCTTCTCGCTTCTCCGCTTCGCCGGGAGGAGTCCATATCATGCCGGGGAGTTTGTCGCCGCGCTTGTACGATGAGGGCAACAGCAGTGGTAAATAGGAATCTTCGCGCAACTGAATGTCGCTGGGCTTACCTTGGTACAGCGTGGTAAAGTATGGGTTGGGAGAATTGAGACCCTTCACGCCCCGGTCAAACAGTTCAATGTCGCAGTAGTACGGCGGCTGCTTTTTCTGGTCTGAACGCTGCAACTCAGCCAGCGTAGCCTTTTCCATCGGGTCGCTGCTGTCGTCCTTGTAGCCCATGCGCAGCGATTCCCCCAATGGGGAGACATACTCAACCTCTACCTGCTCAGCGTCAATTTCGTAGGTCTTTAGTGGATAGTCGCGCCTGTAAAAGCCTTTGCGGACAACCGGTACCCCATCCTCAATGAGTGTATAGTCGAACCTTGGCTCAACAAATACCCGGCGTGTCACATCGTCCACCTGCCATGCAAGGTTGAATTGGTGCGAGATACCGCGCAGGAATGCTTTCTGGTCTTCGTCTGGCAAGCAGGAAGACAGGGCAACGTCGGAGCCTATAAATGGCTTGTTCAGCATGGTTGCAGAAACAAACGTGTGCCTTATTCTGGACCTGACACCTACGCCGCTTACGATTACAGTCCCATATAGGTACATGAAAACCTCGTCGTTGGCCTCTACCAAGTACTCGAACTCAACGGTCACGCCCGGTGCGCCGTCAGCAGATATACCGACCTGGTATTTCTTGTCAATCACATTTACCGACGACCGCACAACAAACACCTGCAACTCGCTCGCGTCCTGCGTATTCACGCGAACCCTGAATTTCCAAATCCCGGTTACAGGAATTTGGAGCCATTGTACATACTCGTCGTTCACAACATTTGTCGGAGAGCCGGGAAAGGAGGGCGGCGAGGGGTCGAGTTGTGGCTCTCCGTTATTGTGGTACATACTGTGCGGGTCGTCATCTGGATCAAACAGTAGTGTTATGTGCGCAGTACCAAGGGCGATGGCCAAGGTTGTGGATGCCCCAAAACTACCCTTAAAATAATAGCCCGACACATCAAAATCGATCTTCCATTGGTCACCCACGCCGAACAGGTGAACATTCCGGCGAAAGAAGTAGGTGTCAAAGAACTCAGATACAATCGTATATCCCTGTGACAGAAATATAGCATCCACGATGGGCCTGTATCCCACCGATGGCCGGAAGTCCTTGATGTCGAATGTGCCGGTGCCGCGCTCCGTGCCATAGACCGCAGGACACCACCACGCTTTGTAGATGGAAAAGTCTGTGTCGTTCCAATTGGCAAGCGTTTCGGTAAATGTCCAAGTTATAGCGCCAAGGCCATCAAGGTCGCGCAGCGACTTGCCTTCCAGTTTTTCCCAAAGGCTCAACCCGTCTCCCAGGAGTTCGACCAAGTGCGAAGCCGCAGCGCCTGATTTCTTCGAGGCTTTTTTAAGAATGCCCGGCCCGGCAAACAGCATTATTCCGTTCACCACGAGTTTGACGCTCACACGGGTAGCGCCGCGCCCCAGCGCGCTTTGCTGCATCAGGCTTTGCAGTTTGGGCTGGTTGTTGGGCGTATCGGGTATGGCCAGCGATTTGAGCACGTTATCAACCTCAGCGCCATCGGCGCCGACAATCTCCAAGAACTTGTCCGTCCGCTTTCGGAGACTGGCCGGAATTGACTTCAACTCGTTGTAGTCAATCGTCTGGTTGTTGATATAGAGTTCTACTTGTCTCACACGCGCTGGCTGAATCGCTGTTTAGAATAAATACAGGTAAATACAAACCTCCTTTCGGCTATGTCGAATTCGTCCGTTTGCACGACGATGGGGTAAAACCGCGTCGGTGCCCCCGGCTGATCAGCGGGTTCTTTTTCGATAAAGGCAAACGGTGTCATCGCTAATTCTTGCAGCCAGACGGCTTGCCGGTCGGTGAAGCCCGCTATTTCAACTTCAAAGCCTTTGTCGCCGCGCACCTGCCCGCGCATCCGGACGTGCGTTCGTGTGATGGGCGACGACCCCGATATGAAATCATCCGGCAGTTTCTTTTCATAGGGGTCGTCAATGAGTTTCAAACTATCGCCCGCCTGCGATGTGACCGGAAAGAAGTCCCACACACCAAAGCGATTCAGGAAATGAATCCGATAGGTGATGCAGATAGTGGCCTCCCAGTTGACGTAGTATTTGCGCATCTCCGTAATCTGGTCGGTCGTACCTGCCTCAGCGCCAAAGACTTCGTAAAACTTCACCGTTTCATTTTCCAGCCCCATGTCCGGGCCGCCGCCGATAATGTGTTCTTCATCCCACGCCATATTGAGCATGTTGAGTCCACCGACGCCCAGCCGCAAAATCCGGTTATCCGTATCGGGCGGGATGATGCGGCCCCATGAGCGCAGCAGCCCGAATAATCCACCGGCGCGGAAGTTCACGATCCAGGTCATCTCGATATCATCCCGGTTGTACATGTACAGGTACTCGTTCGTGAACAGGTCGGTGGATTGGCGCAGCGGCTTGGAGGTCAGGAACCTCCTATTGCCGTTTGCAAAAAAGTCCTGCATAGATGGCTCCTCCTCCTCGATGCGAACAGCGTTTATAACCCTGTATGCCAGTGTGGTAACGGTGCTTTCGTTTTGCCGCACAAGCAGGTTGTCGGCATCCGCTATCCACGAAGTGATGTCGCATTGTATTTCGGCGACATGCGGTGAGGTATAGGTGGCCGCCGCACCAGAACCGCCGTCTGCCCCGTAGAGCGGCAGCAAATCGCGTGGTATGAATATCTGCTGAACCACTTCCCGGACATCAAACTTGAAAGTGCAGGTGTCGGTGCCGCTGGCGCTGGACACTTCGATGGCTTCATAGTAGAGCGTTTCCAGCGTGACCCCTTCATTTTTCACCACGACTTCCAGCGCGGCGGGCGGCTGGCCGGTCGTAACCGTCTCCGTGACGATGAACGTCTGCGAGACATAAGCAGCGTAAAGGAGGCCGCCTACCGGGGCATCTACCAGGATCAGTGCCATTTGTGTTTACTTGTGTTGGTGACATTCGTTGGATTCTCATGCCCTGACACGAGAGTTCAACGAACGTCAGTTTTTGGAAAAACTAATGTAAGGAGCGTTGGCCCGCGCTGTTTGTTCCAGCATCGCGTCAAACGCATCCTCGATATAATCACCTGCAATCAACTCCACATCTTCCTGCCATTGGACATTGTACCGGTTGTAGATATAGTCTATCCACATGGTACGCCGTCCGTTGGACGTAAAGCGGTAACTGCCGGCAGTGGGTATTCCTTCCTTTTTCATCGTCGTAGCCATCGCAAAAGCGATGCTGCGCACGGTCTTTTCCAGTCCACCGGCGATTCCCTTGAGTCGGATCCAGCCCATCAGCGCCTCGATGAACTTGGATGTCTTGGCTCCGCTGCCCCTCGAATAGGGCACACGCTCGGGGGAAAGTCCGGTGTTGACAATAATGCCGTAATCCAGGTGCGACAACTCCAAATCAATGGCGTTCATCATCGCCTTTACTTTGGCCACCACCGACGCAATAAGCCTGCCAGTGGCGCGGTGCCCCTGGTCTTCGAGTTCCTGAATAAAGAGAGCAGCCATATCAAAAGCAAACTCATCATATCTTTTCAGGAATGTTTGTCTGGCTTGTTGCAGCGTCATTTGTCATACAGCCATTTTTCTGCCGGCGTCACAAGAACACCGTCGCCATCGTACACGTAGTTGAACTCCACATCTGGGGGGCAATAGTCGGTTTCGAGATAGAGATTAGTAATCAGGATTACCGTGTTATCCGACCCTTGGTAAATCACGTCGCCATCGGTTTCGGCATTGCCTACCAGTAGTTGGCTCAGCGTTTCAATTTCCTCGAACGTGCCGCCGTGCGCTTTCACCCATGGCGCGTCGTGCCAACCATCGGCATAAGAGCCGGACAGGATTTCGAGTTTCTTCCAGTTGCGCAGCGACCGCAGGAAGCGCAGGGCGATGAGCCGGATGTCGCGGCCAACTTCCTCGACCGCGCGGTTCATGCTGTACTGGTCGGAATATGACGTACCCTCGTGCGGCAACTGGTCAATCACAAAGAAGTTGATTTTGTGCCGCTGCTTGACCGCGCCGCCGCCGATGGGGTGAAAGAACCGCATAGTATCCTCAGCGACCCCGACCAGCGGGTATTCTATCTTGATGCCTTCGCGGTACTGGTTGGCATCGTAGCCCCGGATATACAGGAAAGGAGGTTTGGCCGCGCCGATGGCTTTATTCAGGTTGTCGGCTTCGAGCTCGCGCAGGGAGCGCAGCACGGCGAAGGTGTTGGGCCGCTTGGCTACATACTCATGTGCCTCAGCGTTGGGATAAGTTGCAGGCCAGGCCTTGACCATCGCGCTGCATATCCCGTAAAACTCGGTAGGGTCGGTCATGTTTTTTCTGCTTTATCGTCGGCAAGCAGGTGTCTTTGCTTTCCGACCCATATCATAGCCTCGTAAAAGTTCGAGGCCAAAGCGCCTTCCATTTTGGTCAAATCGGGCCTGCCGAACCGGTCACCCTCTGCAATCGTGTCGAGCACTATGTACCAGCCCCAGACACTCCACTTTTGGTGCGCGTTTTTGAGCGCCCGCGCCTCGGAGACGTTGTTAATGAGGGTGTGGAACGCATACGCGATATACGGGTGACGGCCAAGCGAGTCTTTGAAGTTCGCAAAAAAAAAGCCATGTCGAGACAAACAGACATGGGCGCACTTGAAAACTCTTCTATCCGCCGCTCCACGAACTTGCGCCGGGCATTGTATTCCAGCGGCACTTGTTCGATTGCGCCGTCCTTCAAAATCCGGTGCGACAACACGGCCAGCAGCGCCACGTCAACGTGATACTTTCGGTCAGCAAGGATGTATTCACCGTTGTTGTCCTTCGCCGAATACACGTGCTCGATTTGCAGGGCCTCTATTGATTCGGCGGTTGTCAACTCCTGCCCCCACCACTCATGCCCCATATTGTCCACCAACTTTTGCGGCCAGATGTAGTTGTGGCCTTTCCACTCGAACGTCTGCCGCTCCTTTGGCTGGTAGCCGTTTATCATGGCGTCCAGTTCAAGGTACAGCGTGGCCAGCGCAGTTTTGCCGTCTGCTATCGGCGGAAACATCTTGAGCAGGTCGGCGGTCTTTGCATCCACCACGCAGGAAAGCAGGCTTGCGAGGGTGTAGAAAAACTCGCCCCAGGTTTCCTCTTCCCACGCTTTCATCAGTTCCATGCGCTTTGTCTCGTCGCTGCGCTCCAACTCCCTGAACCAGTCGGGCGCATCGTTCTTGCCGAGTTGGAAATCCGTCCATTGCCGCATCGTTATCTCGTCCGCGTTCGACGGAAAAGACAGTTCGCGCTTTGCTGAGCGCATCACTTCCTTGCCGTTCTCCACGGCGGCGGTGGCAATGGTGACCTCAAATACCTTCATCCTGGATACCCAACTTTTCCTTGATAAGTTGCTGGAGGTACGCGGCTTTCTGGTTTGGCTTCTTGCCTTGCTCCGGATCACCGCCGAGGGTTTTTATCATGCCGATAATGCCGCCTTCATGGTATGTCGAAACGACCACGTTGGGCGACATCTTCACGATTTTACGGTAGAGTTCGTTCACATCGTCCGTCTGCTCGTCAGTTGCCGCAGGTTGAGCAGTGCCGGTCGTCGAGCCTGCGGCCAAAATAGGGTCGGCAAATACTGCTTGTTCCGGTGGTACGCGGCTGAAGCGCGTGGCCGATGGCTGGTTTTGCACGGTGCCTTCGGAAGCGCCGCTGCGGTCACCTTTGGCGAGGCGTCCGCGCAGGGCAAGCGCCCGGTCGGTGTCCACCTCAGCCATTGCCCGCTGAAGGTAGAGTTTCACGGCCCGTGCCTTGTGGCTCGAACCTTCGAGTTGATGGGCGGCTTCAAAGGATTGTTCGAGTAGGGAAATCAATTCGTCCATGTCGTTATTGCTGGTTGATTTGTGACTGCATTTGTTTCATGGCTTCCATCTTTCTGAGCCATGTTGGGTCAATCGGCATCTGTGTACCCTCATTGACCCCAATATATGTGCCATTCTTCCAAAGGGACGGATATTGCCCCTGCATGGTGATGAGGTATTCCGGGAAAACCCGGAAGTATTCCACGATGCCGACGATGCCCTGGGCATAGTAGAACTTGCGCAATTTGAGGTTATGATTGAGGTTGCGCAGCGCGATGGATGGCACTTCGTACATCTGCCCGATTTCCACTGGCAGGACAAGCCCGCCCTTCTTGACTTCGAGCACCCCCTGATTGAGCAGGTCGGCCCCGCTGGTCATGTTGATGATGTTGTATTCTTCGCAGGTGGCCGGCAGTTTCTTGGCCATCGCCTTCAACTGTTCGGCAATGTCATCAGTCATTGAGTATTTTGGTTTGGGGATTCCGGGTTGGCCGTTGTTACTCATGTTGCAGTAGTTTGGGGCAAATGTAACATTTTCAACAAAAAAAGAGCCACGCTTTTGGCGCGGCCCCTTTTCATCTTTCACCGAACAGCGAGGATCATCCCTCGTCGCCGCTGTCCAGTGCGTTGATTTCTTCCTTCATGTCGTCAACCGCTACGGTCGTGTCCAGGTAATAGTCGCCAAACTCTTCGAGCACGGCTTCCACTTCCGCATCAGGGTGCGTGATGACCGCCTTGAGGCCTTCTTTGTAGGAAGCCAGTTGGTCTTCATCGAGGTCGTCAACGAACTGTCCAATGGGTTTGACGATTTTAACGATGCCGTCCGTGTAATCTCCGAGCGTGCTGTCGGGGTCTTTCTCTTTCAGTTTGAGCAGGGCAGCCTGGGACTTGCCGCCCAACATGAACGCTTTTTTGACGACGGCTTCCAGCGCGTCGTTCTCGAAATCAATCTGCTCAGCGATTGAATCATAAACGGTTTCTAATGTCATTGTAATTGTGGATTGGTGAATGATGTGTAAGCCGTGAAGGTATGGGTTGTCTCGAAAATTCGCGTGTTAATTTTAGATAAAAAAAGCGCCGGGAGTTTGCACTACCGACGCTAATAAACCCCAAAAAACCAAATGAAAACAATCTTTCGTTTGATGCACCACGGCCCGACCTCACTTGGGTCAACAAAGAGGCCGGGCGCAGCACGATAACGGTATCGTCAGCGGCCACCCGCTTTATGTCAACAACGGCACAAATATAGGTGAGGTTTTCAAATAAAAAATAGAAGTCCCTATTTTTTTTATTTTGAACTTCTCCGGCGCCGCTTCTTTCTCAGGTTGAATATTGAGCGCATGGTGAGCGCGTCAAAGTAGTCGGGCGAATATCCCAACTGCGATTTCACTTCGTCTTTGTCTGTCATCGTGAAGCGGTTGGAGGCATCGAAGCCGGTTTTTCGGTGCTTGTCAAACTCTTCGATGATGCGCTCCTGTACCATGTCATCGTCCACACTGAGGAAAGTTTGCCAGGTGTTGACCCGCTGCGCGAAGTGGTAAGCGCACTGGGTTTTCAGGTTTTTGAAAAGGACTTTCGTGCCGTCCTCTTCCTCCGGTTTGTCGCCACCGCGAAAGTCAATGGCCGACTTGAGCCAGCCCCGCAGGAAGTTTCCCATACCGGCGCTGTCGAAAGCGATGTTCGTGCCGGGCACACCATGCCGGTTTTTTATTTCCAGCATCTTGTCGAGCACCATTTTGCCGTCGCCTTTTTCATACACATAGAAGTGCGTGGCCCGCCAACCGTCCCACACCACCACTACAAACAGGTCACTTCCTTCCATTGCAATGTCAGCAGTCATATACCGCTCTCCACCGGCTGCATGGGTGTTGGAAAACATATCCTGCAGGGCGGTATAGTTGTACAATTCATCCTCGTTGACCGCCGCGTACCACCTACCCTTGAGTAGTTGCATGGCCGTTGTTTCGTCCTGGGCCAGCAAGTTGGCTTTGTACGACGGGTCTTTGTCGGTGAGCAGCGGATTGTCTGACAATGTGCCGCCTATGAATGTCAACGACTTGATAGAGTTCAGGTCGTAATCTTCGCGGTCGCCGGGCGAAATCTGGTCAATGACCTGCTGGGCGCTGTCACCCCAGATAAGGCGCTTCTTTACCCTTGTCACCCATCGAACGTGCCCGTCGCGCTGCGGTATCGGGTAGCCGCGCAGCCTTTCGTCCGGGTGGTCATCCGGCACAAGCCACCACTGGATCAGGTCTTTCACCCAGCCCCGGGACTGCGGGTTAGTCGTACAGCGCATATATGGCTTTACCCCGCAGGTCGAACGATTGCGGGTGAGCATGTACCAGAACTGGTTTTGAAGGAAGTGCGTCAACTCGTCGAAGCCGATGAGCGGTACCTGGGCGCCCTGCCATGCGTACATATCCTTTTCGTACTGCATGTGGCTGAACTTCACCCTTGCGCCCGATGGGAATATCCATGCGGCGCTGTGTTCGAGCGGGCGCGGGCGCAAAGGCTTATGCAAAGCGCCATAGAGTTGAACCGACGTGTCCCATAGACCGCCCTCGTTTCGCACCTGGGGCATGGTGCGGCGGAAATTCACGGAGCCGAAATTCGGGTTTCGCACATGCCGGGCGTTCTCCATCAACAGGGCGAAGGATTTGCCCGCGCCCGCCGCGCCGCCGCCGATGACAATATCTGCGGTTGAAGCGAGATACTTTTGCTGAAAACCGGGCTGGGGGCGACATTCACCGTTCATGCCGAATTATGTTTGGATGAATGGCTATGAAGGTTCAGGTTTATTCAATGCCTGTGGAGCCAAATTTCCTTCCGCTTGATAGGTATCGCCGCGTCCGTTGTCCGGCAGGTAGATTATTACCCCACCGGCTGCATCGTCACCGTTCGGATCGGTGAAGGCGACTTTTGATGTCGGCTTGCCGTATGCGCGGTCGTAGATGTCGCGCATCACCTTCGTATCCTTGTTCTTGATGGCATCAAGGATGCAGTTCGCGTGTAGTATTACGAATGAAGCCAGGTCTTTGCGCTTGACGATGATTTTCAACTCTTCGGGCGTCTGCTCGCAAAGCCAGCGCAAGACCTTAATCGTCATCTGCTTTTCAAACTCCGGCTCCACCTTGCCGCCTACAATCCCTTCGAGCACCTGCAACCTGGTCAACTTGGGCGGGGGGCCGCTGAGGTTGCGTCGTTCATCGAAGCCTTTTTTAAAGCCGTGCGGATTGTCGCCGGTCCTTAATTTGGGGTTTCCCCTGTTGCTGTCTTTCCGTTGTTTGGCCATAATCTCGTTTGCAGGCATTTGCAGATGTTGCTGCGGCAAAGGTAATTATGCCAGTGACAATCAAAAAACGCGCCTATTGCGCTTCCAGGGGCTTCCGGTTGATGATGATGGTGAGCGGCGAGCCGTCCGGCTTGTTGATGGGCGCGCCCATGGTCCAGTAGAAATGACCATTCACATCGAGGTAGGTATAGGTGCGGCCCTCGAACTGGCCGGTATAGCCGTAATGCCGGATGTATTGCACGACAAAAACAAAATCGTCATCGTTTGCCCAGTTTTTGCGGACGCTGTACTCATGCGGGTTATGGGGCATCGTCTTGGCGAATGTCCATGTCTGGGCTGCGAGGAGGGCGCTGACGCGCTCAAAGTCGGTCATGGCGATTGTGGTATAAAAAAAGCGGGCCGCGCTTTAGCAGTCCGCTCGGATTTCCCGTATATAATCTCATGAAAAGTTTGCACAAAGATAGTCGGTTTTTTGAGATGTGCAAGCACCTAACTGCCGCCTTTCGACAACGCTCCTGCCGTCGCGCTGCGTAAGGCTTGGAGTTACCAGCAATGCCAGAACCGACACCGCTAAAACAACCGTAATTGTGATTTAAAGTCATTAAAACGCTTTTCTTGTTTGTCATAATATTCTTGGTCTATTTCAAATCCTACAAAGTTGAACCCGCCTTTATACGCTGCAATCCTACTGCTTCCACTTCCTAAATGGGTGTCTAAAATCAAATCATTTGGCTTTGCATATTTCTGTAATATCCATTCGTATAATGCTACAGGCTTTTGTGTAGGGTGTATTTTTCTTTCTCCGCTATTCAACATTCCAAATCCTATCCATCCATAACTAAAAGACTTTAATGGTTTATTAAAACTTGTCCAAGCCAATTCTCCATCTGAAAAAGTCAAGTTTTCACCATTTGGTTTTTTGTCCCAATAAATCCACCCTTTAGTAGGTTGTAATAAGTCAGCAAAATAATTTCCTCCCCAAATGATTTGATTTTTAGATACTCGTTTCAATTCGGCAAAATATTCAATAGTCGGTCTATCTTTATCCCATTCTTTTATATCATAAAGTTTCTTACTGCTAAAGCCTTTATCGTTTCCTTTTTTGCCTATTATTTGGTCGTGTCCATCAAATCCAATTCCGTAAGGCGGGTCAACAATAGCCAAATCAAAATGGTTATCGTTAAAGCGTTTTAATGCCGTTACACAATCTTCCAAATAAACCTCCGATGTAGGCACTGCTGGTAACACGTGCTTTGCAAAAGCGGGGGTTTCCGTTTTTAAAGGAACATTATCGTTAAATATATCATTCATCTTTCTAATTAAATTTAGTGGTTAAAAGCCCCGCCTTCGCAAAGCCCGAAACCGTTAGCCAGCATAAATGAGTTTGCTCATGTGAGAAAACGGTTTCCAGTGAGTTGAGTTGCCCGCACGTTCTCGAACACGGGCGATTGAGGGTAGAGCGGAGCAATTATTTGACTGGCGCGGCGCCACAACTGGTAATAGGATAGCGACGGTTCTTTGGTGAGAGCATCCAAAACCGACGTGGTGAACACGCCGCCCCGGTCGTCTTCATAACTCACCTGAAAAATGTTGCTGGAGGAATAGGCGAACATCTTAGCGCGAATATTCCTTTTGTCGCCCTGCGTAGCTACAACCTTGGCCATCCGCTCTTCATATTCTATTCTTGAATCTCCACCAATTCTGTTTTTCCAAAGGTGTGTTGGGCAAAATCTGGAACGAGCGCCGTTGAACGGCTTTGAGGGCTGTTCGCCCCTGATAAACCTCCAGTTCGATTCGGCGAAACAACAGTCTGCCATCCAGATAATGGTCACGCCGGTTTTGAACTGTTTGAGCAAGTCGCGCAATTCGAAGTCCCAGAAAATGCGGTCATGCAGGCAGATGGCCGTTTGCCGCTTAACCTGACCGCCGCTGATTACATCATCGTAGGTGCCGTGCGACGAATCGCTTAGAAACAGGATGTCGTCTTTTTTCAGGCTCTTTTTCAGGTCAAGCAGCGCGGCGATCAGATTTGAGGCGGTTGCCTGGTCGTCGAGCATTTCAGTTGCCGTGAATTTTCGGGACTGTGCATAATCAGCGAGGCGTTGCGCGTCGTAAACGCACTGATTGAGGTCAACGCCGCGACCGTAGTATTCCGGGTCGTAGCGGTTTATTCCTATGTTGAACGAGACTTTTTTCATGGCACAATGTAGTGAGGGTTTTGAAAATAAAAAACGCCGAGGCCGCTGCATGGCCCCGGCGCTGCGTGCTTCGGTTTTTCAATTTCTTGTGAACACCCTGAACTGGCCATCCACGTCAATGTTGGTCGTGCCGGTTTCAGCGAACACTTTGACATATTGACCACCATCAATTTCCGCTACCCAAACGCCCGGCTCCAATTGAAATACCGATGCCTCGACAGGCTCGTTTTGCTGGCCGTTCATCTCTATGGTGACTTCGCCGCAATAGGCAAGAACAAACTCAGCATCTGCATGAGATACCCAAACAGATTGAGGCCCGACCACTACATTACTGGCTGTTCTGGGCCTTTCTGGTTCTGGCTTTTCGTAGCCTGTGGAAGCGGCCATGATTTCGGCACGGGCGGCGAAGTTTTCGGGGTTCTGGCACGCGCCCGTTGCGAGGGCTGCGGCAATGAGGAATACTGTTGTGATGTTGCGCATCGCTTTTCAATGAGTTTGGTGAACAAAATTTTTACATTGGGAGGTGTGGATTATGGGCAAAATCTATGCCCGTTTTTCTTTTCTGGCTTCGTACTTTCTGCGCACCCACCTGCCGAACTGCTCACCAAGCCACCCGGCGCCGAATGGCACGAGGAAAAGTGCCCAAAACAAAGCTTGGGCAAGTGGCGGCAACTGCTCGTAGGTAGTGCTGTCGCTCATTCTTTCAGGCTGTTGTAGCGGGCTTCGGATATGGCACGGCGGCCAAGCAGCATAGCAAATGATTTGATGCCGACCTCCCAGAGTTCCAGTTTTTCGTCGAGCGCGAACGACGCGCCGACGCCGATGCAGCCGAGACCAGTTGCGACCAAGCTTGCGTCGCGGGTAACGTGATAAGCGTCACGGTTCGAGGTGGTCCCGTGGTATCGGCTGTAATACTCAGCCTCGCCGCCCCACCATGCGCCCAGCGCAATAAGGCCGTACCCTGCTATCTCGCTGACAAAGCGGGCGGTTTTCTTTTGCTTGAACACCAACAGGTACTTGATGGGCTTTACAGTAGGCGGCGCATCGGTGCGGGACAACTGGTACAGTGAGGGCGGCAAGCCATCGCTCACGATGAATATCGTGTCGGCGAGTATGTTTTGCGGGTCAGTGAAAGTACCGCCCTTGAACTTAGAGTCGCTTTTTTGCGGTGCTGTTTCGATATGCAGCGTGACCTGCGCGGTAGCGGCGAAGGCGGACAGGGTAAGTAGGAAGGCAAACAAATGTTTCATGTTGAGATGAAAATTATGGTGAGCAATATGGTTGCGGCAATTGCGATGGCATACGGCAAACACTCCCCGTTGCCGCCGCGAGGGTCTTGGTCGGGTCGCGCTTTTTCGCGGCCGCCGATTGCTTTCAGTCCGGCCATAGTTGAATTAACCAGAAAAGGGTGAGCAGTATGGCGGCCAGCGCGAGCAGGATGAAAAGAACCGTGTCCCACTCAAGCCACCGCTTTTTTTTCGGCTTTTTGCTGGTGTCGGCGATATCCGCTTTCGGTCGCCTAAACCTCTTTGGCACCCGGTAGGGGTCGTACTGGGCCAGGGTCGTTTCTTTTACTCGGCGCGGGCGTACCATTATGGAAAAGGGGGCTTGACTATGAAGTGTATTTCGTCAGGTACGCCCATCTGATACGGAAACGGCATAAACCCAACCTCTGTGTGCGCTGAGCCACCGCCTTCGACTACAAGTGTAGTCTTAACGGTGTTATCCGGGTTTGGGATTGGCACCCGTATCGTGTAGCGCGGATCCATGCCGGCATATCTGACAGCGGCCACAACGAGCAAATTCTCGTAGCCATCCATAACTCTCCACCCGTTCAATACAATCGGCTCCGTAAGTGTTTCTTCCGTGTGAAACCCGGGGGTGCCTACGATGTGCGCGAGTGCATTGGCCACGCGGACACGCAGGTGACGAGGCAGGAAAACAAACACTTCCGAATCGTTTTTGTCCCGGAAATATTTGAAGTGTTCTGGGACGTTTTTCAGCGTCGCCTCAACCCAAAGGAGGATTGATTCGTTGATTTCTTTTTCGGCTTTGTCCATCATGGCATTCACGCTTATAAAAATAATTTTGAAAGACTGTCCGCTATCTCAACGTGGTCTTTTTCTGTTTTTTCGAGTTCGCTGACACGCTTGTTCGCCTTGATGTATTTGGCAATATGTTCCAGCGCATCGGCCTTTGCGTTCAGAACTTTCGAATGGTATTGGTTCCATTGTCGGTTCAGCACTGCCGCCGCGTCGTAGAGGTCAGCCTGCCGCCGCGTTTGCTTCGCCGCTTCGAGCAAGTAGTCGTCATCCAGTTTGAATGCCCACTGGTTCATGATTGTCAGATAAAGCGCCTGCTCTTCGCTCTTTTGGATAGTTGGGCATTCTACGGGTTCAATAGCCGGGATGTTGCTGTGGTGTGCGCTCATTCAGTACGTCTGTTTGAAACCGATTCCAAATGAGTTGCCAGTTGGTTTCGGCAGTGTGATTGTACAGCCATTGCTCATGCGTAGGCCGGTTATGCCCGGGGTATAGCATATCGTGGAAGCGCGAACGCCACCAATCCTCACAGCGCGTGACATAAGGCCCTGTCATGCCAACCCCTTTCGCCATCAGGTCGAACGCCACCGTTTTGAAGCGGCTGTACACTTCATCTTCGATGGCCTGCGGCGCGATGGTAAACAGGTTGAGCGGCTGTGCTTTGCGGCGACTGCCGCGCGATGGCGTGAATCTCATACTGTGCGATTTATATCGGTCAGGTATTTTGAGTTGACCCATTCTTGCTCACCAACCACAACCCAATCACCAACCTGTTTATCCCGGAATGCCACGACCCGCTCACCCTGCATTAGTTCATAGCGAATTGCGTGGCCTACACCTGGACCTGTCCGCACATTCAAGCCCCTCGACGACACTTTGAGCGGAATCGCGCCCTCAGCCTCGTATGCCCTCATAACCAGCAGCACGTCATTTTTGAAGTGCGCCCACGGCGCGTCATCCAAAAACATCTTCGGACAATCCTTGCCGGTAACATCGTAGTGCCGGATCAGGCTTTCGATACCAAGGCCGTGTTTGGTCAGCAGGTGTGCGCTGAGGTCAACGCTGTGGGCGCGGGTCATGTCCCAATCGCCGT
>Ga0209200_1001593_pt1 | contig 22547 bp, 36 predicted proteins | sample AD_UKC033_MetaG_FD_184406 | JGI IMG/M metagenome (GOLD analysis project Ga0209200, IMG submission 184406) | Active sludge microbial communities of municipal wastewater-treating anaerobic digesters from USA - AD_UKC033_MetaG (SPAdes) (version 2) | ecosystem: Engineered > Bioreactor > Anaerobic >... | reverse complement strand
TTAAAAATCCCATTATTCTCCATCTTAACAAATATTCTATAACAAGAGTTGTTATTACTCCTCCTAAAAATACAAGTATCAATTTTAGTTTAGTGTTATTCATACTTCTTATAAGTTAAAGTTCTGCAACTATTAAACCGTGTCCAATATAAGATGCTATATATGCTGTGTATCCAGATTGTGGCCAGTATTTTAGTTTTATAGTATGAGAACCAGCTGATAAAGAAGTTTTCACATATACCACAGGAGTAACTGTATAAGTTGTTAAGTTTGTTATCCCAGCTGCTCCAGAAATATCTGACCCATCCAACTCAAGACCAAGAAAGGACGAAGCCCCACTTGTTTTTAATGGAGCAAATCCTATTATCAAGAGATTTCCTCCCTTTGTTGTAACTGTTACCTGACAACTTCCAACTTGTGCAGAACCTGTAGTAGAAGCTTCCGCAGTTAAATAACCACTATAAGAAGCACCAGCCTTTCCTGCATCTACATAAGTCTTAATTGCTTTAGCACTTGCCAAAGTATCATCACTAGCACTTACACTACTTAAGTCTGTATCTATTGCTGTTCCACTAACCCCTGTATTTAAAACAGGACTTGTAAGTGTCTTATTAGTTAGTGTCTGTGTGTCTGTTGTGCCTACGACATCACCAGTCGGAAGTGTTTTATTACTCGTTCTAATATCTTTGTTTGTAAGATTAAATACTGCAACTTCTCCGTCTGCGATACCCGTTTCGTTGATAGCCGTAACATTTGTAGTCTTGGCTATCTTTGTGTCTGCATATGTCTTTGTTGCTTTTGCAGAAGGGACTGTGTCGTCTGATGCACTTGTAGAAGATAAATCTGTGTCAATATCCAGTTCTTCAACAGAACCTGCCAAAGCGCTTTTCCTACCCAAAACCTTACCCTGTGCAGACACATTTTGAATCTTAGCATAAGTTACATTGCCACTAGCAATCTTGTCTGTTGTAACTGCACCGTTTGCAATGGTTGTCGCCCCGTCTCCTACAGAGGTCACATCACCACTATGATTGGGGTGTGTATACTTGTTTGCACCATCTTCTATTCCTGCCAACTTAGTCTTTTCAGTCGCCGTATAAGCTTTATTCGTTGTTCCATCGGACAAGTCATCAAAAGTTGTTGGAATAGAACTCTCTATTTCATCCATTTGAGTATCAATATCCACAAACATCTTGGCAGTAATATTCATAGAAATCTCCCAACCAGCTTCTATTGATTTGGCAGTAGTTCCTTCTTGTGCCCTTGTAATAGTTAAATAACCACCACCAGACTTTGCTGTGGCCCGAACAATTTCTGCATTGGTTCTTGTCGGTTGGTATCCAGGAGGATAAACAACGAGATTATAAGCCCCCGCAGTAGAAGGATCAGGAAAATTGTCTGCATCAGCAGCTTGAACTTGTATACTCGTTCCAGAATCAGCAGGATCAGGAGCTGTTAATACCGTAGATGATAATAGATTTGCTACTGGATCTAAATACTCCATAATTAAATCTCCTTTTCAAATTATACACTCTCTGCCACAACTATCTGGTGTGTTACTTCAAACTTGTTTCCACTCTCAACATTAACTGCAGAGAAATTCCTAAATGCTAACAAGTCTCCTCCCGATGCAGCATTAAACCATCCTTCCTCCGTAATTGCGAAGCTGGAAGTGAAAGTCCATTCGTGTACTATCTGAGAAGTATCATCAGTCGTAGTTGTCGTGACTAGACTTGGTTCTCCAGCTGCTCTTGCACCACCACCCGTTGTAATTTCCTCCCCTAAACCAGCCGATGTCGCTGTCCCTGTTCCAATTGCCAAGTAGGTAAATGGATTAATAGGAGCTCCGTCAACCTCTTCCCCAACAATTAACCCAGCAATCCTTGAAATACCAGTATCTGTTATGTCGTTGTGAACGATAGGTTCTAATGTCCATCTCCCTGTTATAAAAGGAATTTTTAAATCCAAGTGAAACAGGTTGTTAAAAAACTCCCAAACCTTGTTCTCTTGAAACATCTTGACAGGATTTCCATCCTTGTCATAAAGTCTCCTGGTTACTATACCATGGACTACTACTTTCTTGTTTTCCATAATATTAAAATTAAATTTATATACTTTTATAATTATACCCTATTTTTGACCATATCCTTCGCTATCTCAACGCTATCATCCGCCGTTTCTAAGAAATCTTCGTATAAATGAATCTTCTCTCTAATATTATTTTCGCGTTCTAAGAGATTTGTGTATTCGTTTACATTTGCCTGCTCTTTTCCCTCTACAATCTTTAGAAGTTCTTTGTTTTGCTCTCGCTGAATTTTTTCTTTACTTCCATTCTTAACTTTTTCTTTCAACTCTGCTAAGTCTTTTCTTATTTTCTTGTCTTTCTCGGAAACTTTTTTCTTGTTCACCTCTACTTCTTTTAATTTGTTTCTATAATTAACCAAAGCAACTTCGGCAGAAAGCCTGTCTGCTGCAACTCTTTCTAAATAATCGTCAATTGTTTTCTTTGTGTATTTATAAGTCGTATCCATTGTCGGTTGTTGACTCAGGTAGCGGAATTGTATTGGGCCTATCTCTGTTTAATTCTTTCGCATACATGAGTTTTTGCTGTAAATTATAATTATACATTTGTTCTCTTTCGGTCAAAGCAATTGGCTTGTCATGAGATTGTTTCCAGTCTATGACACAAGCGTCTAACCAAAGCTCGTGGAATGTAATAGGAATACCAACATGCGTTGCTGTAGGAGCTGAGAGATCTTTTGTACTAGTCCAGTCTGTAACTTCATAAGGAAGAGAATATCCTATCCAGTGAAGCCCATTGGGAACAACACTCTTTATTTCTCCCGTGTACAAGAAAAGAGAGCCACGACCTAAATCGTAGAATGCCTTTCCTGGCTCGTTGGAGAAATTCTTTAAAATGGTTTCTTCGTCCGTAGTCTTGTCATACATGTTTAAATCAAATTCTAAAAGTCTTACCCAATGCTCGCCATCTAATTTCGCCTCTACTAATTTCATTCTGTTTAATGAATCCGAAGGTAAAGAATACTCTCTTGTATATGAAGTTGGTTCTAAGTTTGTAGTTTCAAAAGATTGAAAGAAATCTTCGTCTACGCTTTCTATTGCTTCTGCCAATTCAATTTGCTTAGAACGAGCTAAGGTAGTTAATTTGTTATCAGGAAAAATAGTGTCATTGGTTCTGCACCTGTCATGAAAACGACTTTTAAACTGAACTGGTGTCATTTTAAAAACTTCTTAATTTATCTCAAGGCATCCTCAACAGCCTTGTTTCTCTCAATAAGCTTCCTTCTTTTTGCAGATTCAGACTCTTTGTAAACATTCTTAATCTGCGTAACAATGTCTCTCGGAAGTGTTACATACTGCCCTACAGGATAGTCAAACTGCTGACCATTAATCCCAAGAGAGTAAATTAATTGAGAACCAAGGATGTCTTCAGGAATCACAAAAGTAACTTTTTCTTGCTCTGATAATTTCTTAATAACCTCCTCGTTAAAAATTGGTTTCCTAGCATATCTAAGTACCCACTCAGTAGAAGATTCTTCAGTCTCCTTGTTTTCATTCGTGTCTCCCATGTCTATAGTCTCAATATTATGTGTGTTCATGTGTCCAGATCTCCCTTGAACAGTTTTGAATCTCTTGCCACAAATATCACACTTGTAAGGAAACTCTATTTCTTCTTTAGTAGCCTTCTTTGTAGAAGCATCGCCAACAACATCTTTAATGTTGTCCGCAGTAATCCTTTCTGGAGTTTTTCCCATTTGTAAAAAGTGATTAATTTAGTTATCTCTTAATTATAACAAAAAAAAGAGGGCTTTCAACTGCCCTCTTTTCCTCCTCTCAACTAAAAGTTGAATATATCGGTTTTGTTTGCATAGGTCACTGTTAAAGTTTCAGCATTTAATGCTGTCGTTGTTGCATCAAAAGCAGCACCACTTGTAGCAATTTTAACTTCACCAAGCTTCAAATGCCCAGTCGGAGTTGCTGGCGCTACTGCTGAAGCCTCTGAACTCTTTGCCGCAGTACCCATTGTCAATACAAATGACTCATTGGCTAATTTAAGCGATAATACATAAATAGCTTCATACCCATCTGCTAAATCGTGTGTTGTTGCAGTAAATGCAGTTTCTGCACCTGCAACAGTCTTTATTACACCGTTCTTTATATAATCAAAGGCAGATGTTTTTACTTTCGTATTAGCAACTGATCCAATGGCAAGAGTTGGATTACTAAGTAATTTTCCTGCCGTTGTTCCATTAGCTATCTCTTCTAAAAGAGATTTTAAATTAGAATTATGCAAATAATGCTTTGACTTTAAATCTGAAAACTTCATATCAATAACTTTAAAAATTTAGTTTTTAGAGCTACTTTGCCCATTGGTATTCCTATAACCCTAAAAGCAGTGGGTTACGCCCACCACTCGCTAAGTAGTAAGACTTAGACTTTTGCACTTTCAATTCTCCAAATACAGTCCTCATTGAGAATCTTAGTAACTTTTGTTGCTTTCCAACCTGAAGTTGCTCTCTGATCCAATGGGTCTGATGTACCTGCACTACCAAGTGGCTTGATTATGTTTCTAAGAGACTCGCCTGATATTCTAGTTGTACCATATGCCCCATCTCCAAAAATTATTGTGGAGTACACATCAATACCAGAAGTACCTTCATCTTCAAAAATCTTTGCATTAGAAGTCTCAATAAATCTAACTTCCTCTATAGCACCGAACTCTCCAGGCATAATATCAGCCTGATTAGCATACTTCTCAATAGGAACAAAGCCATCAGAAGTCATTGTCCTTATTTTTACAGCAATCTCAGGATGAGTTATTCCTACATAACATGCATTAACAGGTCTTGTTTCATAACCTGCATCAGGAGCAACCATTTTGGTAATCTTTTTAACATTGGCGTTCTTGAGTGCCAATACCGCAGTCCTAATGTTAGCTACAGCTATAACATCCCCTGCAGCAACACCAGCTCTAGCAGTATTGCCTGAACCAGAGTAAATCACATGTGTACCAGCATTTATGACATCTCTAGTTATAATGTCTAAAGACTCACCTGCTTGCTCTCCTAACACTGCAGCCGTTTCTAAAAGAATTGGATCTAATGTTGTTAATTGAAGAAAATCGGAGATTGTTACATAATCTCCATACTGCAGAACTGTTGCTGGAACATCTGTAATACTCAAAGAAGTCCCATCTGGGGTTATCCCCTCCTCAAGAGCAGTCGTATTAGGTGTTAAAGAATTATAACGCCTAAACTTAATAACATTGGTATTGTTCCTAGGAATGTCTCTGATTTGTGCAAACCTATCATGTACCAAAAGAGGTGTTAATCTCTCTAGTAACATTCGGTCATACCAGTTATTTACTGCATGTGGAATTGTGGATATTGTTTCCATTTCCCATGTAAATAAAAATTTAAATAAAAATACCCAAGCTGACTAAACACGCCTGGGTATTTCCCTTTAAAGCCTGGTATCTAATTAATCATAACATATTTTTCAGGGTTGTGAACCCCTCGCAATTTCCCATGCTTTCTTTTCAAACTCTTTTGAACTCAAACTTGAAGGGTCAGGCAGACCCTGACCTCCTTGTCCACCACTTATGTCCCTAGTTGACCTGCCACCAGAAAAACTCGCAGAACTCTCCTGCTCTGCTTGTTTAGCCAATTCAGCACCCTTCTTTAACCAATAATCTTTGGGAACTACTAAGTTAGCAAGTGCTTCAACTGTAAGCCCCTTTGCCTGAGGTTGCTTTGCCAATTCGCGAATCTTACCAGCGAATTCTTTGTAATCTTCATTTCGTGGATCATTAAGAAAATCAGAAATTCTCTGCTCTCTCTTAACCTCCTCTAAAGACTCTTCTATCTTTTTAGAATCAAATTTCTCTTCTTCTACCTTCTCCTCCTTAGAAGTTTCTTTTTCACTCTCTTCAAAAAGTTTAATATCTTCATCTTCTTCTGAAGATGTTTCTTGCTCCTCTACAACAGGAGTCTCTTCTTTTTTCTCTTCCTCGTCCATGGTTTTACCATAATAAAAATTTAAATATCTTCCTCTTCAGGAAGTTTACGAGACTTAAATAATTCTGATTTTGTCTTTGGCAAGTTTATTAAATAGTTTATATAATACCTTTTAATCCTCTTCTCTTTGACTTCCTCGTCGCTCAACCCACTGTTAATATCAAAAATCTCGGCCTCTAATCCCTCTTTTTCTCTCTTAAGTTCTTTAACCAACGCTTTCCAACCTGGATGTTGATCCAAAGTCATTATATCAAGTTCTATTCCTTCCTCCTCCTCAACAGTTTCAACATCGTTCTCTACAATCTCTTCTTTTAAACTTTCTTTAAGCTCCTGCATTGTAGCCATAGCCTTGTTCGTTTTCTAATTTAGCTTTTTGTGCTGGAGTTAAAGGCTCTTGTGTAGTCTTTTCTGCCGACCTTTCTGGCTGAAATCCTACACTCCTTAGCTCTCCAGTCTCTCCTGGCTGTAACCCTTCCTGCTGGACAGTCGGATTAAGCTCAGGATTCTTTCTGGTTTGTATCATAGCAAACAAGTGTGCGCTCATATGAACATCTCTTGCCGCACTTGGATTCGCCTTCCTATGAATTCTCATGTGAACCATGTGATTATCACTACTCAATACCTCTGGAGGCGGTAGCTTCTCACCTTTTGCAATTCTTTCAAATGTTATATTTTGCAATTCTGCAGTCAATTCGTCAAGAGTAGGTGGGAATATTGCATCTATTTCACTATCACTAATACCTGCAGTCTGTGCAAATTGCTTCACAAGCACTCTCCTGTCAACATCAGGATTGTTGGCAACTGCATTCATAAGCTGTATGTATTTACCCATTTCTTTCTGTCTCTTAGCATCTTCAATTACAGTAGAAACTATTTGGACATCTGGATCTACACCAGAATCGCTTATAATGTCTTTTCTGGTTAATGTGTAAAATTGCTGTTCCATGTCACCAGTAAGTCTTAAAACCTTCTCGTCTAAACCATCTTTAAAATACTTCTTATACATGGCATACCACTGCTGCCAAAATCTCTTGTCACCCACCATTAAACTCTTCATCATCAGAGAATACCTTGTATCTGCCTTTTGTGCAACAAGATTTAGCTCTCCTAGTGTTCTCTCTTGACCTGATAGTACACCTTGCTGCATCTCTGCAGAAGCTGTTGCACGCTGTGCTGCGGCGTCTAAGTATTGCAATATGTAATTAGTAAACGCAAGATTAGGAGTATATTGATTCATTGGAACAACTACATTTACAGGATTCCCAGGAACTCCTGTAAACTTGTTAAAACCAAAGCGTAAGTCTGCACGATTCCTTATTAAGTTGTTGTTGTACAAATAATGCGGATACTGCTGACTCTTAACAATCGTCGCTGCTAAGTTAATAATCTCACTTCTCATTCTCTGCTTGTCCCCAACCATGTCAGGAATACTCGCACCTTTAAACTGGTGTGAAGTCCTACTTATTACCTTGGGAATATATCCCCATCTGTCCTGAAAATCTAATTCTTTGTACCTTATAATCTTGTTTAAATCATTTGCAAGCGTTACCAAAACTCTCTTGCCATCAAACCAAGTACGCCATTCCACTAAATGAATCTTGCTATTGTCTGATTTACTATCCTTTTCCTCAAACACATCACTCTTTCCCTGGCTTTCACTTCTTGCCTTACTCGCCATTTCTGGCAAATCATTAAAACTACTTCCCTGCGAAACATTCTCAGTGTTGGAATACGCCTTGTTCTCTCTCATTTCACGCTTCGTCAATTGAAACTCCTCTCCACAAAATGGCGCTAAATCCAAGTTTGCAGTAGCATCTGGCGCATATAAGAAACAAAACGGGTCTACTAAACGAGGAGCAGGTCTCTTTCTCTCCCTGTCAAAATAAGTCATTTCAACAAGACCATAACCAAAGAAACAAGTGTCCCACAACCAGTCCATATCAAGCACATCCTTCTCCATGTCGTCGTAATCATAATCAACTAACAAGTTTAACCCAAACTCCGTAGCAATATCGTCTATTGTCCTGCCACGAAACTTTATTGAAGGAATGTCCGAATACAAAGAAGCATGTATCGTGTTCATGACTGTGTAAAGTATCGGGTCTCCTACCTTGTCATCATCTCGCTTCTCGTTAAGATACAACTTCAAGTTCTTGTAACTCTTCTGATAAAAAGGCATTATCCAATCTTTAGCCATCTTGTACTCTTTCTGAATCTGGGCCTTCAAATCTTTCTCCTGCTGAGTCATTAGTTTATTTTCCATCTTTTTTAGTGAACAATTTAGTTATGTCGTCCAAAGAAACAATCTCTTTGTTCTCTAACTCACTGCCCTGAGGAATGGCCAAAGCGTCTTCTAAGTTTAACCCTTCTTCGTATCGCACTAAAGTTGATTGAGAAGCTAATATCTGATAAGGTTGTCCACCTCGCTTCTTTATCAAAAGCTCCCCAAAATCAAACTCTCGCAATTTCTTAATAACCACTGCCTCTTGTGGAGTTAGTATTACTGCTACTTTGGTTATAGGTTGTGCCTTTTCCATATCTTTATTATACATTAAATAAATGGGTCTTCGTTAACATCATCTACAAAACTATCCCCATGCCTAGAATCTAATGGCTTCTCCACAAACACAGGATTCGCTAACAATACCCTTCCTATCGCCTCTATGAAGTGGTCATTCCTATCCTCTGGCCTTGGATTCTGACCATGCTTTTCGGCAGTCTTGCCACTATACTCCTGCCACTGCCAATGCAATATCTCCCAAATGACTCTCTCACAAGTCTCACTAACAACTAAATCTGGCTTAACCACCATTTCACCACCAACTATTTCATAATGAAATGCATCCTGCATTGCACGAATAGCATCCGCCCTTCTCTTACTACCTGGCTCAAAAACCAAACCAAACTCACGAGATAACCTGTTGGCAAAACTATCACCAGTCCTTTTGTCCTCTATAAACGCCGACGGGTCTATAAACCTTCTCACTATCCTGTACTTGCTGTCTATGTCCTTAATCCTCGCAACTAACTCAGGCGTAGGGGCGTCAGACCACAAATGATCTACTACATACTTGCGCCCCTTCCTGTCTACGGCTATCCAAACCACTGCCTCTGGCTCTCTGGGGTGCGTGTCCCAACTCACATAAACACAATAATCGTCCCTGTTAAGCTCAAAAGGCTTAAAAACATGCACATCCTGACTAAACTCCTTAAATATTAAACCAACTAAGTGCTGAAACTTCCCAAATACACGCGCTACCATGTCCTCATCTTTGTACTGCGCAATCATCTTCTCTATCCTCTCATGGTCTAAAAAACCCCTCACTCCATGAATCTTGCAAGCCGATTCTATGTCCGCCTCTACAAAAAACCTGTACTGCTGCTCTGCCCTAGGATTCGCTACAATCTCGTCGTATAACCACGCACTGCCCATTAGTGGTGTCGCAAATATGCCACACACCCCACCTTGCCTTAACCTCGCTATTGATGCCTTGTAAATACTCTCAGGGGGCGGCTCATCAAATAAAATGATCCCACAAGTCGCACTCTCAAACTCCTTAGGATCTTGGTCATATGTCATTAAATCAAACTCCCAACCTGTCTCCGTCGTCCAACTCGCAGGATAATTCTTCCCCTTGTTCAATGTCATAAACTTGTCCTTGGGAAACCAACGAAGAAGCGCTGGAACTATCGTCTCACGAATCGTCGTGGGATCTGATATTATCCTGCCTCGCTTCGGATACGGCCACTCCTTCATCAACGGCTGCTGAAAATACTTGTTGCCACAAGGAAAACATAAGTGCGCAAGCGTGTTAACCATCGCTGTGGTCTTACCAATACCATTCGCAGCTAAAAGCGCACCAACCATATAATTACCACTTAATAACTTGTCCAAAAACTCCTCTATCTTGCCCGTCGGTCTATAATAACGATACTTCTCGTAATTAGCACGATACAAAAGCTCTTGACGAATTTCACTTGGTATTTCCATAACTTAATTATACTAAAAATAAAGAGTGTGAAAAGAGTAAAAATTGTGAACAGCATTTCGGATTTTTTATGTTGTCGTCGGAGCGGTAACTATATTATGTTGAGAACGAACGCTTGCCGTGATTTTTGTGGCAAACTTTTATTTTAAATTACAAATATATCTAACCGAGTATAATTAGTCTTATATGGAGTACCACCCCTTAAAATTTTAATCCTTGTCCAACTTGTCTTGTAGCAACGCAATTAATTCATCATCTGACAGATCTTCAAACTCTCTTTTAACTTCAATTTTGGTAGGTGAAAAGTCACCTCTCAACCTATAGGATAGTTTTATGGCTTCTTTCCTAGCTTCTGGATCAACTTCATTTATGATTAATAAAGTGTATCCTTCATCTGTCTTCTTAATGACAGATACATTTTCATATCCTGCAACCGCTTTCTCTATTTCTCTATCGTCTAGTGTCTCTAGTCTTATCTGCTTCAAATTTCGATGCTCTGAATACAACCTTTTATGTTGATCTAGCACAAATTCTCGAGGCATCACTTCGTCTAAAATCTCTTGAAATGTCTTCCTTTTTGTAATCTTTGATGGAGCATGAGCAGTCTTCTCTGAATATCCTGCATTAATAACCGCTTCACTTGTTAATCTACCATTGACTATATCTCTCGCGATTTTTCTGTATCGCATTTTTGTATCTTCTCTTCCAATACTCATATAACAAAAAAAATCAAGTTATCTATATACCTATATTATACTTCATAAACAAAAGGAATACATAACTCTTGACAGTTAGAATACCGTCTGGTATAATTGACTAATTAATAAATTAAAACCATTAAGAAATATGCATAAAATAAAGAGAAATTAAGACTTCACTCTTCAAAAAGAAATCTACCTTTTAAATAATTAAATTAATAAAATTAAATAAATGAGTAATAAATTAAACAAAATTAAAACAACGGGAATGATCAGTAATGCACAATACTTAGCAATCAACACAACACTTTCAAAAGACTTATTTACAGAACTATTCTCTAAGATAAACCCCGTAAGTAGAGAAATATCAGACTTTTGGTCAATTTTTGAACAAGTTAGATATTGTCTTTAAATTAAATTATTAAATATATTAAAATGAGTACAAGAGCAAATATCATAATACAGGATGAGTACGATAAATTATATTTCTATAGGCACTACGATGGAGATCCTGAAACAACAATGTCAAGTTTAAAAGAATTCTGCGATATGTACAAGAACCAGTTAAGATCCAATGTAGAGCAATCGGCTGGATGGCTAATCTTAAAAGGAGCAGTAGAATACGGCTTTACTGGAGACTTCAAGAAAAGAAATGATCTTTATGACTGGAAGGTGGGAGCTTATGAACCTGCGACAAATATATACGGAGATATTGAGTACCTTTATGTAATAGACTTAGTAGACAAGCAACTGCAATGTTACAAAGCACAGTACAAGCACGATGAGACTGGGACATGGGGATCTGCAAGCGAAGCATTGACTCTTAAACAAAAACCAATAGAAGTATATAACTTCTAGACTGCTAGAGAGACTTAAACCATTAAGTCTCTCAAGGAGTCTTAACTAAATTATTAAATTAAACAAATAGAAGAAATTAATTAAATTATTAATCTAAGAACAAATGAGAAAACAATATCCAAATAAAATCTCCATATATGTAAAAAAATATATTCCATTATATGAACAAGAAGGAGAACAACTCAAAGAAATAAATAAACAAAATCAACTTGCAAAAACTTCTAGAACATTTTTTGTAACAATGGAGAATCCCACAACAACAAAAATTATTAGTAAGCTTGATGAGATAGAAGAAAAAATCCAACACGGGAAAACTTATGAAAAAGGATGGTATGAGCTTAATCTATTCACGAGTATGTTTCCGAATGCAGAAGACTACACAACAAAGATCAAAGCAATCACATCAAATATGAGCTATGAAGAGTATAGCGAAGCAATTTTACATAAAATTAATTATTAAACAAAAATGAAATACTTAAACGACTACATAGACACCGAAATAAATCAAGCGATGAGAAAAGCAGGGGCATTTTACTGCTTTTCTGACAAGCAATTCAACGAAAGAAGAAAAGAGAATGTAAAGTATGTAAATCTAGGAGCAGGCCTAGTATGTCCTAAGAACAAAGTAAACGAATTTCTTAACCAACTGGAGCAGATAATAAAGAATGGAATAAAGAGAGATATACAGGACAATGGCATTGACAACATTATATTGCGAGAGCTAAACAACAACGAGGCATTTTACACAAATGACATTGAAGATACAGTAAATGCATTAAAAGACTATCCTATTACAACGGATCAGATAGAAGCAATCTTCAAAAAGAATATAACTTGTTAAGAACGACCACATGACCACTAAGTTAAAGCATTTTGAACTACGAGTAAAAGGCAAAGTAGAGACCTTCAAGACAATAGAAGAACTAGCAGACAGGTACAAGCAGTATATAGCAATCAATAAGAAGCCATCAGACATTGAACTATATGCGATATTTTCTGATGGCAGTTACACAGAAATAAATTTATATATATAAGCCAGTGAAGAAGCTTGACACAATCCTTGACAATTATTTTTACATAAAGCTTGCAACAAGCAAAGGAGTAGAACTATATAACTGGAAGCGAATTTACAAGCTTTACACTTCAAGGACAACCCAATCTTTATAATTCTCTTTAAACCACACCTGACAGTTAAGATCAAGGGAGTTTTGATTTAGCCATTGGCGAATCTCCTTAACAGCCTTGCGAGCTGGGTATCGGGACGACTTGACCTGAACCCACAGGACTTGAGTACCTTTTACAGCCACGAGATCAAACAGGTTAAAGAAGTCGGTTTCGCAGAACTTTGCTTTATTTTTTCTTTCTACGAGGTAGCCCTGTTTTTTTAATTCATTTTGGCAGGCATATTCTCTTCTGTAGCCTTTTGCGGCGGTATTCATACTAAAGAGTATCACATTAGCCAGAGAAAGAGAAGTGAGCAGGGAGTAGGGTTTACACCTAGCTTTAACCTTAGTTTGACCTAGCCTAAAACCTTTAATTTATCTTTATATAGTAATAATAATTGAATAATAATAATAATAATACATAATACATACATATACACTCCTTTCCCCCAAAACACACATATATATATATATGCACCCCCCCCAAAACCTTCAATTTGACCCAGCTTAGAAACCTTCAATTTTTCTTTATGCAGCATACACATTTATACACACCCCAAAAACCGACCTAGCTTTGAACCAACTATTGATATAAAACTAAGGCAGCTAGCTTTTGAGAATTCCTTGACAAGTAATCTCAATAGGAGTATATTTAGGACATGAAAGATAGCCAAGCGACACATCCACAGAATTTAGATACTTACATAGGGAGGCTGAGCTTCGGTTGCTTGGCTGCTAGGAAATCAGCCTTCCTATGTAGTTATTTAAGTTAAATAGGAAAAACCTATGGGAGACGACATAGAGAAGATAAAAGATTCTTTTTATTCAATTGACAGGGACTTGAACTCTTTAGCAGGATATTTAAAAGAAAGGAGAGACTTTCTAATAAGACTAATTATACAAGGGGGTGGGGCTTATGGCGATTTAGAAAAGGCGTATCAGGAGTTAAATACGAAGTATATACAAAGGGAGTTAGAAAACCTTTTAAATCGTTTAATAGAGATCAAAGAAGCCAATGAGCGACAAGGTTAAGAAATCACAAGAGAAGATAGAAGAGTTTTTACCGAAGGGGAGTTTGTTGGAGTATGACAAGTTAAATCCTTTTTTAAGGAGGATTTTACTGGAATATTCTTCAAAGCAATTTTATGATGTTGTGGAGGATTCTTTAGTAATGGACATAGTAACGATGCTTTCTATCTTAGCATGTAGTAAGAGAGTTGAGATAGAGTCTCCTCTTGGTTATCCTCGTACTTTTCCTAATTTCTATCTTATACGACTTATGCCTAGTAGTTATGGGAAGGATAGTCCATTTGACATTATGATGGAGGATTTGTTTTCGGAAATAAGGGAGGAGTTGGAAACGGAGTATTTAGTTTTTGTAAATTCAGTTAGAGAAAAACCTTATCTTTTATTGCCGAAGTTGAAAGAGTCTTTGTTTAACATTTGTCAGAGTTCTGATCCAGAGAAGTTGAAAGAGACATATGAAAGTTTAAAAAGGGATGATTATCTCAGGAAGATTCCAGAGCCTCATTCTTTTTTGTTTGAGATGAGTAATGCGACGCTTCAGGGTTTTGCTTCTTATTTGGAGTGGTTAGAGTTATTTGGGAAGGGGTGTGCATTTTTAAAAATGAGTGAGTTTGGGAGTTACATAACGGGAGATGATGAGAACAAGAAGGATTTCTTAACTGGTCTTAACAATGCTTGGGAGAACAAGCCTGTGGAAACGAAGAAATTGAAAGGTGAGAGATATTCTTTAGTGAATCGTGTAAGAGTTCCAACGATTGTAATGGGGAACTCATCTTCTTTCTGGATTAAAGAAGAGAAGGAGAGAGCCAAGTTATATACTTTTCTTAACATGGGATACGGGAGAAGGTTTTTTGTATTTCAGCCCAAAGATGTGGTTTCTAAGCAGAAGAGTGAGATGACATTAGAGGAGGAGATAGAAATTATGGAGAACAGTATTCGGTTAGACGGGGTAAAGGAAGTGTTAAAAGAAGAGCTTTTAACTCTTTGGGGGGTTAATAACAGGCTTCTTCTTTGGGACAGGGATGCAATGCGATTATTTTATTATTACAAGGTATTTAATGGTACAAAGGCGGATGAGTATGTGGTCAAGGGGGAGGATGAGCATCCAATAGCTAGTGAGTTAAAGGGGAGAGCGGAGGTTTGTATAAAGATTGCTGGTATTTTTGCTGTTGCTAGTGGTTCTAACAGGATTACAAGGGAGCATGTTGGTCAGGCGATTTATTTTGTGGAGAGGTATAAGAATCAAACTCTGAGTTTCTTAGAGGAGCAGTTTCAAGTTGAGACGATAACACAGAAGCTTTTTAATTTTATTAGGCAAGAGCCAAGAAATAGACAGCAGATAAAAGAGAGAAACATAATTCCTCAAGGTTCTTTTTATTATGCTTTTGACAAGGAAATACAGGAGTTAAGAGATTATTGTAATAGCAATGGATACATATTGAAGGAATCTGTTGGTAAATACAACTCTAGAACTTTCTCAATAGTGTTTCCAGAAGAAACTAACGAGAACGAGATTCCTCTTATGGTTGCAGATGAGAAGAGCTTAGATGAAATGACTAAGAATACTACTTATAGAAAGATATTTACGACATGGGAAGATTTGCCTAAGGTACTCAGGAAGTATGCATACATGCCGCAGTTAAACAACGGACACAGATCAAAAAAAGATGCAATAGAAGGTGGTGTTTTACTTGCACTGGACATAGATGACAACTGGACACTTGATGAGGCGAAGAGGTTTCTTGAAGAGAACAGGATTAAGTCTTTAATGATAACGACTAAAAGTCATCAGAAGTCGGTGAGCAAGGATGGTAAGAGGATAGAGCCGCGAGACAAGTTTAGGATAATAATTTTATTAGCGAGTCCATTTACAGGGGACAGTAACACTTGGAGCAGGGTGGTTTCTAATGTAATAAACAAGTTTGGTGGCATTGCGGATGCAGGTTGCAAGGACATAAGCAGGTTTTTTTATCCATCGCCTGCTGACGCCATTTATTATTATATAGATGGTGAGCCTTTGAGATGGCAGGATTTTGACTTTGAATCTCGCAGTATTTCGGCATTAGACAGGGCTATTAATTATGCACAGGCCAAGTATGGCGTAGTAAACGAGGGGAACAGGGACACTTTCTTGAATGAGATTTGGTATTACAATTTTAAGGAGCAGGGGGTAAGTCAGGCCGAAACATACGAGATATGCAAGGAGTTAAACAGGCGATTTTGTAACCCGCCGTTTAGTGACAGGGAAATGAAGAAGTGGGATAGGAATAAGTAGTGATCCTTGCACCTAGAATTGCTCTTTTTAAAGCTGGGGAAAGCTTCTTATACATCTTTCTAGGTGCAGGGATTAATATTTAAATTATTAAAAACAAAAGAATGAAACCAAAATGGTTAGTTATTTTAATGGTATTTCTGATTGCTGTTGGTGTCGCCATAGTAGTAATTGGCTTGCTTCTGACAGTAGTAGAAATGTTGTTTGGTGAGTACAGTCAGGAGTTGAGTATATGTATGAGCAAGGGTTTTACGGCTGCATATTGTAGAAGTATTTTATAATTAAATTATTAAATAAAATAAAATGGGTAAAGCAGAGAAAAAATACGAGCTAGAGTTGACAAGGTCAGAAGTTGCCTTGGTTAGTGCTGGGATAAAACTAATGGTTACAAACCATTTTGAGCTTTTGGCTTTAAAAGAGGTTAATGATTTGTTGAAGAAAATGACAGGGGTGATGAAAGAAATTAGTAAAGATGATAAATCTAAGAAGAAGAAATAAATTTTAAGGGAGAATAAAATGAACGAAGTAACAAAAAACATATTAATTGCTCTTGGGATTCTTTTGGTAACAATCTTAATGGTAGTTTTGTTTGTTCCCAGAGAGACAGATGCTGATAGGGTTGTAGAGTACCAGGATTGTTACCAAGAAATGTTGAGTGACTATTTAAGAAAAATCAAACCTGTTGTTGATGCTTGTTCTGTTTCTAACGATCCAGTTTGTTGGAGGGTTGTGAATGAGAATGTGGAGAAAGTGAAACTTCAGGCAGATAGTGTTTGTAGGGTTTATTTAAACAAATAAATTATTAAAGGAAAAGAGAAATGAAAAAAATAATCAATGGGGATTGTAGAGAAGAACTTCCATCTCTTATTAGGAAATTAAAAAAGGATTTTGTAATAGTAACTGATGTTCCATTTAATATTAATTATCATTATGATAATTATAAGGATAATATGGAGGAAGATGATTACTATGAAATGTTGGGGGAGGTATTCTCTTATGGTGCATTTGTTGTAATACATTATCCAGAACAAATATATAGGATAGCTTTTCAAGTAGGAGAGTTTCCAGAGAGAGTTGTTAGTTGGGTTTATAATTCAAATACTCCACGACAACACAGAGATATAGCATTTTTTGGTATTAAGCCAGATTTTAGGAAAGTAGGACAGCCATATAAGAATCTTAATGATAAGAGAATAAAGAAAAGAATAGAACAGGGGAAGTCGGCTAAACTTTATGATTGGTGGAACATAAATCAAGTAAAGAATGTTTCTGGAGAGAAAACAAAACATCCTTGTCAGATGCCATTAGAGGTTATGAAGAATATAGTAGGAGTGTTACCAGAGGACAGGGTAATTATAGACCCATTTGCTGGTAGTGGGACAACAGCAGTTGCTTGTGAGATATTAAAGAGAGACTATATTATGATAGAAATAGATAAAAACTATTGTGAGATCATTAAAGAAAGAGTTAGAAATACGCAATTAAATCTAAATTATTAAAGGGTGAACTGGAAAGATTATCTAAATTATTAAAGAAGAAAAGATGAAGAATATAAAACAAACAAATCAAGTTCCAGAACAATCTAAAGAACAAGAGGAATGGAAAAAAGACTTTTATGGAGCAATAGGAGAATATGTTGATAACCTTAAAGATGAAGATTATTTAATAGATTTTATAGAAAAGCTATTAACCGAGAGAGAAGAAGAAGCATATAAAAGAGGGTATTTAAGGTGCAAAATGGAAAAAACTAATGAATATATAAAATTCGGATTGTCATTTGTTAATGTAGATGACTTGTCAGCAATAGAATATATATCAAAGAAAGAAGAATATTCTGTTTACGACAATAGTATAGTGGGTAAAGACAGATTTACTTATAGAATACACTTAAAGACAGGAGTATCCTTTGAAACCACACTTATTGGAGAAGAGGAATTAAGTGTGTTTGATAGTTTGAAACTCATATCTAAATTGTTAAAAGAAGAAAAATGAAGAAAAACAAAATTATATTAATAATCGCAAGTTTCGTTCTCTTTTTTGCTCTCATATGTTTTTTGCTGGATCGCAAGACCATTGATGTGGACATAACGAATCACACCCTTACGGCTTGCGAGAACAAATTCAAGTGTTTTACTGTACCAGTAACAACAGGTGGAGAAACTAGTCCAACCAGAAGAGGAGAGTTTGAAGTATTAAACAAGTTAGAGAACGTGAAAGGTATCTATGTTTACACCTATCCTCACTGGTTGGGAATATACGAAGTTGGTGAATACGAGAACGAGATTCACTCCGTTGCAGGGAGAAATCCTTGGACAGAATACGTGGGTGAGAAGGATGTAACTTCGGGAAGTGTTGTATTATCTATAGAAGACATGCAAAGGGTTTATGACTTTGCAGAAGTCGGTACTCCAGTTTACATACATGAGTAAGGCAACAATTACAGTAGAAAATCAGGAGAAAGGTTTTAGTATTGTGGTTAGCACACACGAGCCTTACCCGACAGTCCTAATTACACGAGATCATAGCAAGCAAGAGACTACTTTCCAAGTGTCTTTGTCGGACACAAATGCTTTGATAGAAACTGATTACAAGACTATTTACCAAGAGTTGAAAGACGAGAGAGCAGCACGAGACTTCTTACAAGTAGCCTACTTGGTTTATAGACAATTAATGGCTCAGTACGAGTCAGAAATTGAGCAACTCATAGACGAAATCCTTTCTATGTAAACAGTTTGACATGGGTCATACAGAGTTGTATAATATAGAGTTAAATTAATTAATCAAATTAAATGGAGATAAAAAGTACGAAGACTTTGGAGAAAAACCCCAAAGTAAACATGCTTCTGTACGGGCCACCAGGTAGCGGGAAGACTACCATAGCAGGGACATTTCCCAAACCATTGTATCTCAACATTGAAGCAGGTGTTAACACCCTTTTAGGGAAAGACATTGACTTTGTTGATATAGACAAATGGGATGACCTAAAGGAGGTTTATAATGCTCTTTTGCAGGGCGACTTGAAGTACGAGTCTGTGGTCATAGACTCTGTAACTGAGCTTATGAAGAAAAGGAGTTTAGAGATTCAGGGAAACAGGGAGTCTTTAAGGATTCAGGACTGGGGGATTTTAATCCGAGAGATAGAAGATATGATGAGAAGGTTTCGTGATCTTCCACATCATGTGTTGTTTATTTTCGCAGAAGAGGAGACGAAGGACGGAGATGTCTTGGTAAAGAGACCTAGTGTAAGTGGTAAGACTTTATCTACCACGGCTTGTGGTTTTGTAGACATAGTTGGTTACACCAAGGTTGTTAAGGATCAGACCATACGATTCTTGACTCAGTTTACTCCTGACGAAATTGTTTATGCCAAGAGCAGATTCAAAGATTTGAAAGGAGATATTGAGAATTTTACATTTCCTTTACTTCGTGAACTTATGAATGGCGGCAAGATAAATGAAAAGAGAAATCCAAAAGTGGATGAAGTTTTAAATAAATTATAATTTTTAATAAAATGTTAGACCCTAAATTAGCAGAAGTTAATACAGTAAATTCTCTAGGAGAATTAGAGAAGTTAAAGGTTGCAGACATAAATGCCTGTGACGAGAAAGAAGATTATGGAGACTTTTCAATAGAGTATCCATACGAAATAACTATTAAAGATTCCAAAGGAAAGATTGTTATGAAAGAGAAGACCCAAGGGACTTTAGGTACAAAGAATTGGAACAAGAAGTTTTATATTAAAGAAACTGAGAGTGGCAGCGAGTTTGTTGCATATTCTAAATACATGTCGTTGCTTGCTTTAATAACAATTTTGAGAAAGAGAAATGGGGAGTTGCCTACTAGGATTAATTTAAACGAGCTTGTTGGTTTTGAATTTGATGGTGTTGTCATAAGAAGAGAGGGTTATGAGCCATTCATAGATTGGGTAGGCACATTTGAAGCCAATGGAATAGAAGTTCCAACAGTAGAGCAATTAAAAGGAACAACTTCTACTCCTAAACCAGAGGAGAAAAGTGTAAAGAAAAGTGCATGGAATTAACTTGAACAGGAACTGCCTTGAAAAACAAATTAAGACTTAGTTGGTCAAAGATTAACAGTTTTGCGAATTATGATAAGCAGGAAGCTATAGACATTATTCTAGGCAAAAGAGTACCCCCAACTCCAGAAATGGAGCTGGGTACTCAAGCTCATAAACAAATTGAAATAGAGAAATTAGACTTAGAAGGATTGGGTAAGGGTGGTGTCTACGAGGAGAAGCATGTAATTGAACTTTATGATTGGTTAGATTTTTCGTTTATATGTGATAGAAGGAAAGGAAATGTGATTGTTGACTACAAAACTGGAAGCGGAGATCCAATGCAGTTGTATGTGTATGCTTTCTTGTACAGGGTTTTAGACATAGAAATAGATACTGGAATGCTCGTTTATATAGACTTTGATCCTAAACGGAAAGAGGTTATAAAAAAGTCTAAGAGAATTTATCCGATTAAGAGAGAAAACTTGTTAGACGCTTGGTCTTTTATTGACGAGACAAGTCACGAAATAAAATCTATACTAGACGAGATAAATTATAATTGGTAAATGTTTATGGAGTATTACGAAGCAGTTGCCAATGCAATTTTAAGAATAGGAACTGAAGTCAAGAAGCCAGTAAGACTCTTGTGTGATGTGGGAGAGCAGTGGGTAGAGGTGTATGTGAAAATAGGTGGCAAGTGGGTGTCTGTAACAAAGGTTTATGGTTTTAATAGGGTAACTCACAGGGAAGTAGAAGAATTTATTTTAGGTGCAATAGAAGATGCAGAGTAAATACAAGGGCATGAAGCCAGATACACAAATTTTACAAAACAGGTACTTCTCCGAAAGAGAAGTTAGAGACACCATTAGAAATTTGGGTGTTGGAGTTGACAATGCAGAGTTTAAAAGGTTGTGGAACACAGAAGTAATTTGTCCTCCAGATGTCTTAGAGCCTTGGGTTGTGTTGTGGAAATACAAGAATGCTATTCAAGTGATTAAAGACATTTACGAATTGAAAGGAAAGCTTAAAAAGTTTGATATTTACAAAGTTGACGAAGCTCTGATTAGAGAGAAAGAGCTGCGAAGGTATCACAAGTATTTTATAGATACTTTAAACAAAGGGGAATTCCCTGCATATTAAATAAATTTTTATACAAAACCAAATGACAAAATCACAGACTATTTTACAAGTAAAATTCTTTAATGGAGAATCCAAAGTTCTGGAATATGAAGGAGATGATTTAGTAGGAATAACAAAACTGCTAAACTCTCAGAAGAAGAGAATTGCTGCTGTTCACATAAAGACTTTAGATCCAGAAGGAAAAGTTGTTTTTGACAAAAGCTTTAGTTATGCTCCCCTTGAGGAGGTGGGTAAATAATGATGGTTGCAAAGTGGCTTTGTAAAAATTGTCACAAGTTGATTTACACAGATTGTTTAGAAGAGCCATCTTGTCCTTATTGTCTTTTTAGTAAAGTGAAGTTTGTTTGGGTAGACTTTGAGCCAAACAAGTGTGTTTGGGACGAAGTTAAAAGAAGTGGATCAAGTATCCAGGTAAAATATCCAACAAAAAAAGATGCTTGGAGATTTACTGCCCATTTGTATACTGACTCTGACAAAGAAGTAGAGGAAATGCTTAACAAACTTCCTTTTTAAAATGTTTTTAAAAAACCAGCCCCTGTAAGCCCCAAGAAGGCCTTTGTTTTTTCTTTGTGGTGTTGTGAGAGCAGGTGTTTATACGCCAAAAGGCGATATTTTTGTAGCACCTGCTCTCTACTAGCTTGGGCTAGTGCCTGTTCTTCCTTCTTCTCTTTTTTACATTTCTGCTAATTGCTCGATGTTTCTGGTATCTGTCTTGAGAGTGCAGATTCCTATGGCAGCGTTGGCATAACAATACAAGGTTTTCTGGTGAATTAGAACCACCACGACACTTGTAAACTATATGGTGAACCGTTAATGGATTATCCTTACTTCCTACCGTTCCACAAATCTGACAAACTCTGTCTCTATTCCGAACCACTTCCTTATACTTTTCCACAATATCACCAATCCTTTCCTTTTAATCATACAAATTAGGCATAAAACAAGGAGTTAATTCCTTAAATTAAGCACAATTTGGGGAGTATTACTCATCATTTTTTGGAAAAATTGTATATCTCCGTTGGACAAATTAACGGTAAAAAAGAATTTTGAAAGAGCAACGAGGCTGTTAAGCACTCAGCTTTGTACTCAATGCTCAACTAGCTTTAATTGTTCATCGGCTTTCCATGCATCTATTCTTGCTTGTGCTATTTTAAAATACTCTTCATCAATTTCTATTCCTATAAAATCTCTATCTAACTTCTTACAAGCCATACCTGTTGTACCACTACCCATAAATGGGTCTAGTACCACCTGTCCTTCTCTGCTTACAAGTTTAACAAGATACTCCATAAGGGCAAGAGGTTTAACCGTAGGATGGAAGTTGGCTACTGGTCTATTCCTGTCCAAT